>AR_comb_assmDRAFT_10061598_pt1 | contig 13757 bp, 15 predicted proteins | sample ArasoioldDNA_FD_10543 | JGI IMG/M metagenome (IMG submission 10543) | reverse complement strand
GGGCCAACCACCGCCGGCTGACGATCGGGGTCGCAGCGGGCCTCGTGACGCTCGTCGTGATCGGCGCCGTCGGCGCCTACCTGGCGCTCAAGCGGCCGGGCGACAAGTCCTGCCCAGCCCCCTGCACGATCACCGCGACGACCCCGAAGGCGGTCAGCGGCCTCACCAACTGGCCGATGTACGGGCTCAACCCCCAGCGGACGCGCTATCTGGACGCCCCTGCGGTGAAGCCGCCCTTCTCGATCCGGTGGCGCTTCAAGGGACGCAACCTGCTCGAGTACTCCCCCGTCCTCGTCGGCAACCAGATCTTCGGCGTCAACAACAACGGCCTCGCCTTCGCCCTGAAGGCGAGCACCGGCAAGGCGCGCTGGAAACAGCAGATAGCGCACCTGAACGCCTCGTCTCCGACCTACAACGACCACGTGATCTACGTCTCGAACCTCGAGCCCGGGCAGGTGGTCGCGTTGGCGCAATCCGACGGCCACATCCTCTGGAAGCACCCGCTGCCGGGCAGGACGGAGTCCTCGCCGCTGGTCGTCGGCAACAAGGTGATCGTCGGCTGCGAGTGCAACGCGGTCTTCGCGCTGGACAAGGCGACGGGCAAGACGATCTGGGAGCGGCAGGTGAACGGCGCGGTGAAGGCGTCGCCGGCCTACGAGAACGGGATCGTCTATGTCGGCGATTACAGCGGCGAGATGAACGCGATCCGCGTCAACGACGGCTCGATCAAGTGGCAGACGGGCTCCCAGGGCTCGGGCTTCGGCCGCTCAGGTCGCTTCTACGCCGCGGCGACGGTCGCCTACGGCCGCGTCTACGCCGGCAACGTCGACGGGCGGATGTACAGCTTCGACCAGCAGAGCGGGAATCTGATCTGGAGCCATTCCACGGGCAACTACGTCTACGCGGCGGCGATCGCGGCCCGGACGCCGGACACCGAGCCCACCATCTACTTCGGCTCCTACGACGGGACGTTCTACGCGCTCGACGCGCGCACCGGTGAGCAGCGCTGGAGCGTCCCGGACCTGGGTGCGATCTCGGGAGCGGCGAGCCTGATCGGCGGCGTCGCGTACGTCGCCGACCTTCAGACGACCTCCACCTACGGCTTCGACGTTCGCAACGGCCACAAGGTCTTCCAGTACCAGGACGGCGCTTACAACCCCGTGATCTCGAACGGCAAGGAGCTCCTGCTCACCGGCTACAAGACGCTCTACGCGATGCGGCCCGGGACCGGCCCCGCGAAGGACGGCATCATCGAGAAGCCGCCGAAGGCTGCGGCCGAGGCCCAGCCGCCGGCGGGCGCCGGGAAGCAGAAGGAGAAAAAGAAGAAGAAGAAGGGCAAGCCGGCGAAGCAGCCCTAGACCGAGCGGACCGGGATCCCGGCGCTCTCCATGCGGCGCTTCGCCTCGGCGACCGTGTGCTGCCCGTAGTGGAAGATCGAGGCGCAGAGCACCGCGTCGGCGCGCCCTGCCTCGATCGCCTCGACCAGGTGGTCGAGCTCCCCGGCGCCGCCGGAGGCGATCACCGGGACGCCTACCGCCTCCGCGACGTAGCGGGTGAGCTCGAGGTCGTAGCCGTCCGTCGTCCCGTCGCGATCCATGCTGGTGAGCAGGATCTCCCCGGCTCCCAGCTCCGTTGCCTCCTTCGCCCAGGCGACCGCCTCGCGCCCTTCGACCCGGGTGCGGCCGCCGTGCGTGTAGACGTCCCATTCGGTGTCGCCGAAGAAACCGGGGGGCGCCTGGCAGACCGATGATTCGTCGCCGGCCCCGCGCCGCTTCGCGTCGATCGCGACCACGACGCACTGCGAGCCGAAGACACCGGCGAGCTCTGAGATCAGCTCCGGCCGCTCGAGCGCGGCGGAGTTGACGGAGACCTTGTCCGCTCCGGCATCGAGAACCGCCTGGGCATCCGCGACCGAGCGGATCCCGCCGCCGATCGTGAACGGGATGAAGACGTTGTCGGCCGTCCGCCGGGCCAACTCGACGATCGTCTCGCGGCTCTCGTGCGAGGCGGTGATGTCCAGGAAGACGAGCTCGTCCGCGCCCTCGGCGTCGTAACGCTCGGCGAGCTCCACCGGGTCACCGGCATCGCGGATGTCGACGAAGTTGGTGCCCTTGACTACCCGTCCGTTGTCGACGTCGAGACAGGGGATGACGCGCTTCAGAACCATGCTTCGAGGTTAACGTTGCCCTCATGTCCGCCAACACCGACCTGTTCCTGCGCGGCGCGGAGGCCTTCAACCTGGGCGACGATCCCCTCATGGAGGCGATCGTCGACGAGCAGATCGAGCTCGAGCCTCGGCGCGCGGCGACGGAGGGCACCTTCCGGGGACACGCGGGGGTCCGCGCCTTCCTCGCGGACACGCGGGAGAGCTTCGATCGGTTCGAGCTCGACTACCCCGACGTGCGCGACCTCGGTGACGGCAGGGTGCTGGCGCTCGGCCGGATCCGCATCAGGGGCCGCGGCAGCGGCGTGGAGACCGAGGTCCCGACGGCGGTGATCGCGACCTTCCGCGACGGGCGGATGACGCGGTTCAAGGATTTCGGCGAGCACGCGGCGGCGCTCGGGGCCGCCGGTCTCGGCTAGCCGCTCAGCGCTTCTTTTTCTTGCACTTCTTCTTCTTGGCAGCGTCGGCCGAGCGCCTGTGCTTGCCCTTCCGCTTGCACTTCTTCCTGGTACCGGCTCGGACCGGGACCGTGTAGTCCACGTCGGCGTTGAAGCCGAGCTCGCTGCCGGGAAAGCTGTAGGGGGCGGCCAGGGTCTTCCCGTCCGCCAGAGCCGGATTCCAATTGATCGCCTGCGAGCCGGCGACTCCCGCGACGCCTATGTACGTCCCGCCGGTGATGTCCAGGCCGATCAGGTCGCCGGCGCTGATCGGCAGGCTCGTGCTGAAGGTCTGCAGGCCCCCCTTGGGGCTGGGGGCGAGGTCGAACGGGGCGCTGGTCCCGGCGCCGGTGAACTTCCCGGTGCCGTCGGGCCTGAGGACGCGCAGCGTGAACGGGCCGCCGCCATAGTTGCCGATCATTCGCCAGCGCACGACCGTCCCGGAGACGGGTGAGGCGGCGGACGACCCCGGCTCGGCGAGCTGCGAATTGACCCAGGTCCCGCTCGGAAGGCTCGTGTAGGTCCCTGGGAAGGTGACGGTCAGGGGGCTTCCCACCGTCACCGTCGCGGCCTCGGCTTCCCCTCCGAGCAGGAGAAGTAGGGCAGCAACCGAGAGCAAGAACGTCATCCGGCGGCGGACCCCCTGCGGCCTGCCTCTCAGCAAGGCCTGCATGATCGGTCCAGCGTACTCCCGGGTGGCGCGGGTGGCTAGTCCCAGTCGCCGGCGGCGTAGGCCCAGGCGATGAAGAGGAGCTGGACGGGTAGCCGGATGTACAGCGCGGTGCGACCTCCGGGGACGGCCTTCTCGTATCTCTCCCACTCGATCGCCATGTGGACGTTGGCCGGGAAGACAGCGATCAGCGTGGCGATGCTCCAGGCGCTGCCCGCACGGCGGGTGGCGGGGTGCAACGTCGCCAGGCCTCCGGCGATCTCGGCGACCCCGCTCACGTAGACGACCTCGCGGTGCCGGGGGACGTAGGGCGGCATGATCCGCTCGTACCAGCGGGGCTTGACGAAGTGCATGACGCCCGCGAAGACGAAGAACGGGCCGAACAGCCGTCTCAGCATGGGGATCAGCCTACGATTCGAGCGCGGCGCGCGCCTCGGCGATCGTAAAGCGCTGCTCGTAGAGGGCACGGCCCACGATCACTCCCTCGACGTTGTCGAGTCCGAGGGCCGTGACCGCGGCCAGGTCATCGAGCGAGCCGATCCCGCCCGAGTAGACGACATCGGCGTCCGTTGCGGCGGCGACCTCACGCAGCGAGTCGAGATCCGGTCCCTCCATCAGGCCGTCGACCTCGACCGGCGTGTAGACGAAGCGGCGGAGGCCCCGGCTCGTCAGCTCGGCGATGACGTCGGTGGTGGCGAGGTCGGTCCCCTCGGTCCACCCCTCCGCCGCGACCTTCCCCGACCGCGAATCGACCGAGGCCACGACGCGGTCCCCGTGAGCCGAGGCGATCGCCTCGGCCATCTCGGGATCGCGAACCGCGGCGGTCCCCAGGATCACCCGCTCCACGCCCGAGGAGATCGCCTCCTCCACCTGCTTGGAGTCGCGCAGCCCACCGCCGAGTTGGACCGGAACGCTGACCGAGGAGACGATCCGGCGAACGTGCTCGAGGTTCACCGGCGCCCCCGCCCTCGCGCCGTCGAGGTCGACGACGTGCAGCCAGCGGGCGCCGCCGTCGACCCATCGCCGGGCAGCCACCACGGGATCGTCGTCGTACTGGGTCTCTCGTTCGTAGTCCCCCTGGGCCAGGCGGACGGCCTTGCCGCCGCGGATGTCGATCGCCGGGAAGAGGATCAAGTGCAGATCGAAATGAAGTTGCGCAGCAGTCCCAGGCCCGCGGAGCTTGACTTCTCGGGGTGGAACTGGACTCCGTAGAGCGGCGGACGCTCGACCGCGCAGGCGAAGCGCTCGCCGTAGGCGGCCGTGCCGAGGACGTCGCCCTCGACCGCCGGCCGCGGGGCGAACGAATGGACGAAGTAGAACGGGGTCTCCTCGCCCAGGCCGCTGGTCAGCTCGGACTCGTGCTCCCAGCGCACCGGGGACCAGCCGATGTGGGGCACCTTGTAGCCATTGGCCTCGAGCGGGGCGACGACTCCATCGAGCAGCGCGAGGCCGCCGGCGCCCTCGTTCTCCACCGAGGACTCGAACAGCAGCTGCATGCCCAGGCAGATGCCGAGGACCGGGACGCCGGCCTCGATCCGTCCAGCGACCAGCTCATCGAGCCCGCTCTCGTGGACCCGTCCCATGGCGCGCGGGAAGGCGCCGACGCCGGGCAGGATGACGCCGTCGGCCGCCTCGGCGCGTCTGCGGTCCGAGGTGATCTCCGCCTCGGCTCCCTCCCGCTCGAGGGCCTTCTCGACGGAGCGGAGGTTGCCCATTCCGTAATCCAGGATGGCGATGCGCGTCATTCGGTGAGCGTGCCCTTGGTGGAGGGCACCCCCGGCTCATCCGGGTCGATCGAGACCGCCTCGCGAAGAGCGCGTGCGAAGGCCTTGAACGACGCCTCGATCATGTGGTGCGCGTTAGAGCCCGAGCGGACCCAGATGTGGAGCGTGATCTTCGAGTTGTTGGAGACCGCGCGGAAGAACTCCTCGGCGAGCTCCGTGTCGAAGCCGGCGATGCTCACGTCGGGGAGGTCCGCGGCGAAGGCGCAGTAGGGACGGCCCGAGATGTCGATCGCGCACTCCCCGAGCGCCTCGTCCATCGGCACGAGCGAGGAGCCGTAGCGGCGGATCCCCGCCCGGTCGCCCAGCGCCTCATCGATTGCCTGTCCGAGGCAGATGCCGACGTCCTCCGTCGTGTGGTGCGCGCCCGTCTCGAGATCGCCGCTCGCCTCGATCTCCAGGCCCAGCCGGCCGTGCCGGGCGAGCAGCTCGAGCATGTGATCGAGAAAGCCGACGCCGGTCGACACCTTGGCGTCGCCTCCGTCCAGATCCAGCTTCAGCCGGACCTTCGTCTCCTTCGTCTCTCGCTTGATCTCGGCGGTGCGGGCCATCTCTATTCCTCGGCTCTCGACTCCACGGATTCCGCGTGCAGCGGGAAGCCCTCGGCGCGCGCCAATGTAGCGACCGCAGGTGCGAGCTCCCGGGCCGCCTCCTTCGTCATCTGGACGGTCGAGATGCGCCTCCGGAACACGCTCGGGCCGAGGGGCCCCTGGAACCGGCCGGCCCCTCCCGTCGGCAGCACGTGGTTGGACCCGGCTGCGTAGTCGCCGAATGCCGTTGCGCCCTCGGGGCCCACGAACACGCACCCGGCCGTCCTGACGCCCTCGGCGAGGAGCGTCGCGTCCTCGGTGATCAGCTCGAGGTGCTCGGGCGCGATCGCGTTCGCAAGCTGCACGGCGGCCACCGTGTCCGGCACGGCGACCAGGGCGAGCGGCGCGTCCTCGTCGATGCCATGGCGGTCGGCCACGCGCCGGACGGCCTCATCGATCGCGTCGAGGATGACCGTCTCGACCGCCGCGGCGATCACAAGTCCGTCCGAGCCGTGCTCTGCCTGGGCGCAGAGGTCGAGCGCGACCCACTCGGGGTTCGCCGTTTCGCCCGCGACCACCATCAGCTCCGATGGCCCGGCGATCCCGTCGATGCCGACCTCACCCGCGAGCTGCCGTTTCGCCTCCTGGACATAGCGGTTGCCGGGGCCGGCGATCACGTCCACCGGCTCGATCAGCTCGGTGCCGAGCGCGAGTGCCGCGATCGCCTGGGCGCCCCCAAGTGGATAGATCTCGTCCGCGCCGCCGATCGCGGCGGCGGCAAGGATCGAGTGGTCGACCAGTTGCTCGCCGCCGGCAGGGGTCGCGAGCACCAGACGCTGGACGCCGGCCGTCTTGGCCGGGATGCAGCCCATCAGGACCGTTGACGGATACGAGGCCGCGCCGCCCGGTGCGTACACCCCCGCGGACCCGACCGGCACCTCGCGCAGCTCCACGGAGTGGCCCTGCTCCAGCCTCACGCTCCGCTCGTTCGCGAGTTGCGCGTCGGCAACCGCGCGGATGTTCGCCGCCGCGGTCTCCATCGCCGAGCGCAGATCCGGGGCGAGCCGCTCGAGGGCGGCGCGGACGTCGGCGATCGGAATCGGCAGCGTGTGCGGCTCGGGCGAGCCCGCGCCGAAGCGGGCCTCGAGCTCGGCGAGCGCGTCATCGCCTCGCTCGCGGACCGCGCCGATGATCTCCCTCACCGCGGCACTCACCTCTCCCAGCGGTGGCTGCAGAGCGCGGATCTCCGCCGCCAGCGCGGCGGCGTCACGGCCGTCCCAGTCGAAGCTCCGGACTCTCATCGTCCCTCTGGCCGCAGCCGCTCGACCAGGTCGTCCACCTCCTCGGCGCGCAGCTTGTGCGAGACGCGGTTGGCGATCAGCCGCGCGGTGCAGGTCGCGATCTCCTCGCGCACCTCGAGGCCATTCTCGTCCAGGGTCCGCCCCGTCGCCACCAGGTCCACGATGCCGTCGGCCAGGCCGGAGAGGGGCGCCAGCTCGACAGATCCCTTCACCTCGATCACCTCGGCGCGCCGCCCGGTCTCCTCGAAGTGGCGCTCGGCGATGCGTGGGTACTTGGTGGCGATCCGCATGGCGCCGAGGCGACGCTCGTCCTCGTCGAGGGCAGTGTCACCGTCCCGCCCCGCCAGGACCATCCGGCAGGCTCCGTAGTGGAGGTCGAGCACCTCGTAGACGATCCGATCCCGCTGCTCGAGGAGGACATCCTTGCCCGTGATCCCGAGGTCCGCAGCGCCCGCCTCGACGTAGGTCGGGACGTCGGAGGGGCGCATCGTCACGAGGGTAAGGTCTCCCGATTGAAAGACCAGCGAGCGCGAGTCGGAGCGCAGCTCGGCCGTGTCGACGCCGATGCGGTCGAGCGTGTCGAGCGTCTCCCCCCAGAGTGCTCCTCGTGGCAGCGCGAGCTTGAGAGGGCCCCCCTCCCGGGCGCGGGTCAGGTCCACCACTCGGGGCACTACGCCTCTCCCCCTTCCTGTCGCTCCTCCTCGCTCTGCGCCACGTGCAGGCGCTCGACGTAGAGGGCGAAGCCCGCGGCCGGCAGCTCCCGGCCGAAGCGCCCGATGAGCGAGTCGTAGCGGCCGCCCCCGCCGAGGATGTGACCGAGGGCCGGGTCGTAGACCTCCAGGATCGCCCCGGTGTAGTAGCCGAGGTCTCGCAGGAGACCCAGGTCGAGCCGAACCCGGTCCGCGACGCCGCGCTCGACGAGCGACTCATGGGTCGCACGAAGTCGCTGGCTGGCGCGCGCGACGGCCTCGCCGCCGAGCTCCGTGGCGTGGTCGAGGACCTCGGGGCCGCCTCGCATCGCCGGCAGCGCCAACAGCGTCGCCCGCGACTCCGCGTCGAGCCCCTCGACCTCGTCCACCGCGAGCTCCAACCCGACCAGGTCGTGCGTAGCCAGCCGATCGAGGATCAGATCGCGGCGCTCTCCCTCGACCCCGAGCTCGGCCAGCAGCTGGCTGTAGAGATCGGCGTCGCCGAGGCCGACCACCGCCCGCGTCAGACCGGCGGCATCCAGTGCGGCGCTCAGTACCTCGATCACTTCAGCCGTCCCCTCCGGGGCAGGAGCGCCGATCAGCTCGACCCCGGCCTGGGTGAACTCCCTCATCTGCCCGCGCTGTGGGTTCACCGCCCGGAAGGCGTTGGCGATGTAGGAGAGGCGGAATGGCGGCTCCGCGTCCTGGAGGCGCGTGGCGACCAGCCTCGCGATGGGAATCGTCATGTCCGAGCGCATCGCGAGCAGGTCGCCGCGCTCGTCGAAGAAGCGGTAGGCGGCATTCGCGTAGCGCTCGTCGCCCTGCCGCAGGACGTCCGCGTACTCGATCGTCGGTGTGGCGACCTCGCCGTAGCCGCGCTCCTCGAAGGCGGCTCGCAGGGCCGCCTCGAGCGCGCGCAGCTCGCGCATCTCCTCGGGCAGGATGTCGCGTGTCCCCGGCGGGGTCGGGTGGATCATCGGCTCATGATGGCGTTGCGGTCTTTAACAAGCTGCAAGGTCGGCCGCGATAGGGTCGGCAGAGAGCTACCCCGACTCGAGGAGGAGACCGAATGGCCGTCTTCATGGAGATGGAGCTTGCAGTCACACCGGACCAGTACGCCGCCGTAGATGCCGCGCTCGACCCGCGGGGAGATCCACCCGACGGGATGATCGCCCACACGGCACGCTTCGACGGCGAGACCCTCAAGGTCCTCGACATCTGGGAGTCCCCCGAGGCGTTCGGGGCTTTCGCCGAGTCTCGACTCGGCCCCACCATCGGCGAGACACTCGGCGACGACGCGCCGGATGGGCCGCCGGAGCCCCGGTTCACTGAGCTTCACAACGCGTACAGCGTCTGAGTCCCGGTTATGCCGGAACGCGCTCTGAGGCGACCCGCTCGATGCGGGCCCCCAGGTCGCGCAGGCGCGTGTCGATCCGCTCGTAGCCGCGGTCGATCTGCGCAACGTTGCCGATCTCCGAGGTGCCGTCGGCCGCCAGCGCGGCGATGAGCATCGCCATACCCGCGCGGATGTCGGGGCTTTCGAGCCGAGCCCCGTGAAGACGGCTCGGACCACTCACCACCGCCCTGTGCGGGTCGGAGAGATGGATCCGAGCGCCCATCGCCACCAGCTTGTCGACGAAGAAGAGCCGGTTCTCGAACATCTTCTCGTGGATCACGATCGTGCCGTCCGCCTGGGTCGCCAGGGCGAGCGCGATCGACGTCAGGTCGGCCGGGAACGCGGGCCAGGGGCCGTCGTCGATCTTCGGGATGGCGTCTCCCTGGTCGTCGCGGATCGTGAGCTTCTGGTTCGGCGGCACCAGAAGCGCGTTGCCCTCGAGCATCGTCTGGAGCCCGAGCCGGCGGAAGTGCCTCCGGATCCCCTCGAGGTCCTCGGCCACGACGTTGCGGATGCGGAGCTCGCCGCTCGTCGCCGCGGCGAGCGCCATGAAGCTCGCGACCTCGATGTGATCCGAGCAGACGTCGTGTTCGGCGCCGCCGAGCTTGCTGTGGCCCCGAACCTCCATCACGTTTGACCCGATCCCACTGATCTCGGCGCCCATCTTGCAGAGCAGGCGCGCCAGGTCCTGCACGTGCGGCTCGGAGGCCGCGTTGGCGATCGTCGTCGGTCCCTCCGTCAGCGCCGCCGCGAGCAGGGCGTTCTCGGTCCCCATCACCGAGGGCTCGTCCATGAAGATCCGCGTTGGCTTCAACCCATCCGATGGCGCAGTGATCTCGATCCAGACATCCCCGTCGATGCTTGCGCCCAGGTCGCGGAACGCGTCGAGGTGGGCGTCGAGCCGCCGGCGTCCGATGGTGTCCCCGCCGGGCGGCGGCATGCGCACCTCGCCGAAACGCGCCAGCAGGGGCCCCGCGACGAGGAAGGACGCCCGGATGCGATTGGCGAGATCCTCGTCGACCTCGGTGCCCGAGATGGCGTCAGCCTGCAGGCGGACCTCGTTTTCTCCCGTCCAGGCGACCTTGACGCCGAGGCGCTCGAGCAGCCCGAGCATCGATTCGACGTCGCGAATTCGCGGGACGTTGCGGACGAGCAGCTCCTCCTCGGTCAGCAGGCACGCCGCCAGGATCGGGAGCGCGGCGTTCTTGTTGCCCGCCGGAACGATCTCTCCGGACAGGGGCACGCCGCCCTGAATGATGAATTTCTCCATGTGCGCCTAGAGTAACCAGCCCCATGACGGAGGTCTCACGAGACGATGCATGGCAGCTGGTGACCGAGTGGGTCGACTCGGACTCGCTCCGCAAGCACCTACTCGCTGTCGAGGCGTCGATGCGTGCCTACGCCCGAAAATGGGGTGAGGACGAGGAGGCTTACGCGGTCACGGGCCTCGTCCACGATCTCGACTACGAGCGCTATCCGGACCTGGACACCGGCCATCCCCGCTACGCGATCAAGGAGCTGGAGGAGCGGGGCTATCCGCAGGAGGTGATCGACGCCGTCGCCGGCCACGCCGACTTCATGGGCGTGCCGCGGGAGACCCAGATGGCCAAGACCCTCTACGGCGTCGACGAGCTCTCCGGCTTCGTCGCCGCCTGCGCGCTGGTCCGCCCCACCGGGATCGAGGGCATGAAGCCCAAGTCGGTGAAGAAGAAGCTGAAGACACCGTCCTTCGCCGCAGCGGTCAACCGCGACGACATCCAGCGAGGGATCGAGGAGCTCGGTGTCGAGCAGGACGAGCACATCGCGCTGGTGATCGAGGCCCTCTCCGAGCGCTCCGACGAGCTCGGCATCGGGCCCAGGAACGACGGTTCCACCGCCTAGAGGCAGCCGGTGCCGCGCTGGCTGAAGATCACCCTGGGCGTGGTCGCGGCGGTGATCGTGCTGCTGGCGATCAACGCGATCGTCGTCTCCAACGAGACCAAGGGCGCCTACGTGCGCAACCCTGATGCGCGCCTGGTCGACACGGCCAACGGGACGCTCCAGGTGCTGGACCAGGGAAACCCGCGCGGCACGCCGATCGTGCTCCTTCACTGCGATACCTGCTCGATGTACTGGTGGCAGAGGCTCGCCCCGCTCCTCGAGAGGGACCACCGGGTGATCAGCATCGACCTCCTCGGGATGGGCGGCTCGGACAAGCCCGGCGGCGGTTACGCGATCACCGACCAGGCAGCCGCGGTCGCGGAGGCCCTCGCCAAGCTGGGCGTCCTCAACGCCACCGTGGTGGGCCACTCCCTCGGCGGCAGCGTCGCTGCGGCACTCGCCCAGCAGAGCCCGCAGCTCGCCTCGCGGGTGGTGATCATCGACCAGTCCCCCGACGACGGCTTCGAGAGCGAATCATTCGCCCTGAAGATGACCAGGTGGCCGGTGATCGGGCAGGGAATCGCCCGGCTCGTCCAGGTCGCGCCGAAGTCGCTGATTCGCGACCAGTACGGCGAGGCATTCGCACCGGGCTTCGAGATCTCGACCGGCTTCGACAACCCCGAGCAGCCTGTCGACGATCTCCGGGCCATGACCTACACGTCCTACAAGGACACCGTCGACGCGGAGCAGGACTTCGTCGGCGAGGCCCCGCTCGATCAGCGGCTCGCCATCGCGCACGTGCCGGCGATGGTGATCTTCGGCGCGGAGGATCAGATCTACGACGCCCAGGCGGCCATCGCCCGTTACCGGCAGAACGTGCCGGGCGTGCAGACGCATCTGATCCCGGGCGCGGGCCACTCCCCGAACGTCGAGAAGCCGAACCTCGTCGCGCCGCTGATCCTCTCCTGGGCGGCGCCGCCGCGAGGGCCGCTGCGCCCGGCGAGGAAGCCCGGGAAGAAGGCCGCGAAGCCCGCCAAGAAACCGGCGAAGAAGGACGCGAAGAAGAAGAAACCGTCCTGAGCAAGCGAAAGGGCCCGATTTCTCGAGCCCTTTCTAAGAACACGGTTTCCCGTGTTCCGTTAATGAGCACCCTACGCCCCCCGCGGCGGATGTCAAGGGGCGGTGAACGAACGTTTCCGCTCGTTGCGGGGGTTTGGGCGATCAGGCAGGCTGGGCGGCGGGGGCCTCGGTGAGCTCGAGGCTGTCCGCGGGGGCGTTCTGGCTCCTGGAGAGGGCGATGAAGGGCAGCGCCAGGACCGAGATCCCCGCCGAGACCAGGTACGAAGCCGCGTACCCGGAGGAGTCGGCGACCCGCCCGAGGATCGGCTGAGTCCAGACCCCGCCGCTCGAGGACATCATCGAGTCGAAGGAGAGGATCGTCGCCCGCTGCTGCGAGGGGATCATTCCGTTGATGTAGGTCTGGCGAATCGGCATCGTCGAGGCGAACAGCAGTCCCCAGACCGTCGTGAAGCCGATCACCGCCCAGAAGTTCTGGACCGCGCCGATCAGCACGAGGCTGACCGTGCTCAGACCCGCGGTGATCAGCAACGCCGTGGTCCTCCGGTGGAACAGAGCGCGAATGCGGGGGGCCGCCATGCCGCCGAAGATCTGCGCCCCGGCAACGATCGCGGCGGCGAGCCCGGCCACGATGTAGGCGTGGGGGTCGCCGTACAGCTCGAGCAGGTAGGGCTGCAGCGCGTAGAAGGCGTAGATGCCGACCCCGCCGGTGAACAGCGCCTCCACCATCAGCCACTTGACCGCGGGCACGCGCCAGCCGTAGTCGATCGAGTTGGCGGCGACCTTGCGCATCTCCGTCAGGGGCCCTCCTCCCTTCTCCGGCTCGAAGCCGACGTCGTGCATCAGCCGGAAGGCGACGACGAACATGACGATCAGGATCACCCCGCGCAGCACGAACGGCGTGCCCAGGCTGACCTCCTGGGCGATCAGGCCTCCAGCCACCGAGCCACCGAGCATGCCCGCTCCGGTGACGATCTGGCCGCGCCCGAAGACGGTCTCGAGCCGGCCCTCGTAGCCGGTCGCCGTCAGGGCGTCGACCAGCCAGGCCTCGATCGCGCCCGAGAAGAAGGTGAACCCGAGGCCGAGCAGCAGCGAGACGCCCGCCCACTCCCAGAACGGGGCCTCGATCTGCCAGAGCAGCACGTAGAGCAGGCTGGAACCGGCAAGGGTGAGAGTGCCGAGCAGATACGAGGTCCGTCGGCCGATGGTGTCGGCGACGATCCCGGTCGGCACCTCGAACAGCACCATGCCGCCCGTGAAGAAGGCGTTGGCGGCGAAGGCCTCCAGGTTCGAGAGGCCGGCGTCCAGCAGGAAGATCGTGTTGATCCCCCAGATCAGCGACGTGGCCAGGGTGTTCCCCGCCAGGAGCAGCAGATAGGTGCGTTGTATGGAACGAGACGTCGGCACGGTCCTCTGAACCTACTGACCGCTCCGAGCGGCTCGGCTCATCGAACCCGTCCCGGAAAAGCGAAACGGCCCGGTCGCCCGGGCCGTTTCTTTGAACTGAGCTCGACTGACCCGAAGGTCAACCTGCTTTGTTCAAGTGCGATCACCCTACAGGCCGGGGAGAGCAGGTCAAGAGGGCGCGAGGCCCCGAATGCGCGTTTTGCGGGAATCCGCTCCACCAGGCGATTTGGGGATCGCCGCAAACTGCGTTCTCACTGCCAGCGCCCGCCGGCCTTCGCCCACTCGTTCATGTGATCGACGCCGCAGAAGGCGTCCGGCACACGATGCTCGCCTCGATGCCGCACGAGCAGGACATGGGCATCGCCCAGCTCGGCGCCGCAGTGAGAGCAGACGCCGACGCCCTCGTCGAGAGAGGCCGGTTCCGAGAGGACCCCCGCCTCCCAGT
>AR_comb_assmDRAFT_10117149_pt1 | contig 13759 bp, 12 predicted proteins | sample ArasoioldDNA_FD_10543 | JGI IMG/M metagenome (IMG submission 10543) | reverse complement strand
CGGATTTCCGCAATCCGCGACCCGCTCATCTTGACGGGAGCCGCCGAGTTCGACGGTGAGAAAACTACTGGAAAACAGAAAAGTATAGCGAACTGGACTCGGCGCTCGTTTGATACACGCTTCAGCTTCTCGTTCTTCGGTCGACTCGTAGCTTTTATCGAGAGCGCGGGTAGTTGCATCGGCACTGTGGAGCTCATTGGGACGAAAATATCGTTGTCCACAGCTGTCCAATCTTTGGCTTAAAAGGATCGGGAGGGTGAACAATCGAGTGATAGCCTGAGCAATCGATGAGCCAAACGGGAAAAGGTTGTCAGGTCTGGGAATTTAACAACAACGGGACGGAAGGATTGTAAATGGAATTAACAACAGCGGTCGGTTCAAGTCGGCGTGTTAAATAGAAAGGAGCCCACGCACGCGTAGTTAGATTGAAATGTCGCTGCTGTAAGAAATATTGACATCGAAGGCATTATTGGAGCTACGCCCGAAGGCTAGGTTAGGTTGGCATCGAGGCCCGTGATCGGTTACGTTTGTTCGCTCGTAATTTCCCACCAATTGCCGTTTAGATCGCTGAAGAGAAAAGCAGCATCGTCGCCGCTCGAGCCGACCTCTTCGAGATCTTTGATCTTCCAATCCCGGCGCTTGGTCTCGAACGACCGATGAGTGTCGTACACCGCATCGACTGAATCCACCGCCAATGTGAAGCGTTGATAGCGAGAAAGATACTGGCGGTTTTGCTTGAGCGCCTGAAGGCAGACCACGTACCACGGCGTGGCTGGATGTTTGATATAACAAGAGCTGGGCCAGAGCTTCACCACCTCGAGACCAAGGACTTCGCGGTAGAAGCGCTCCGAAGCTTCGAGATCCTCGTTTTCCAGAGTGCCATGGGTAAGAGCTTGGGGAACGTAGCCCTTGCCCGAAAACGCTTCTGTTGGCAGCGGCTGCTTCCAGTGCGGATTTGTCGTTTTTCCCATGCCTGTTTCTACGGCATGCTCGTAGGACTCGATCTCCCAATAGTTCCCCCCGGGTTCGTAGAAATGAACCGAATAGGCGTTATGATTGCTCCGCGGTTTGATGATTTTGATGCCGAGTTCTTCTTTCTTCCGTTCTAGATATTCAGTGGCGCGATCGACTTCGGCGTCGTTGGTTACCCGCACGCCATAGTGATTTCTCATGGGCTTTATGGGCGCGTTGGGTCCGTTTGCATGGATGACAAGGCGCCAGTCCGTATTGGGATGTTTGAGAGTTTTTCTGTTACTGCTCTCTCCAATCACTTCCAGCGCAAGCAGATCGCTGAGAATCGGCAGGGTTTGATCGAAGGAGCGGCACTCGTAGTGCCCACGAATTAAACCGGTCGGATTCGACATGGTTTGCCTCTTTTTTCAGTCGTCGGGTCTTCGGTGGAAAATCAACGAGTAACTCGAAGCGCTAAACCTTTTCTCAGGGCAGGTTGCCGCCCCAGAGCTCTTTCAGAAAACCGCTCTTGTCCAGATTTTCCACGAAGCTGCCGTCTATTAGTTCAGGCGCCTTTTTGGTTACCTTGAAGCCGTTTTCCCGGGCGACCTCCACCGACTCCGCCACCGCATTGGCGGGTACGACGAGGCGCCGATTGATATGCCGCCTTGCGTAAGCATCATAGGACGACTGCAAGACTGCTTCATCGTTGACCTTAAGGGCTTTGGCCACCGCGGCCTTGGCCTTCTCCGGATTGTCTTCCACGAGACGAACTGACTCGGCAATCGCGGCAACAAAACGTTGGACGGTCAAACGCCGCTCTCGAATGGTCCTAGCGTTGGTGTGCACAGAGCTATAAATGGCGGGAAGACCCAGATCGTTGAGATGGTAAACGGTATTGAAACCGTCTTTTCTCCCGCGCGCATCCATCGGCGGTGTAAACGGACCCGCGTGGATGACACCCTGAAGCAATGCGTTGTAACGTTCCGGTTGGCTGCCTCCTAAGGGTCGGATCTGCATATCCTCCAGACCGAATTTTTTGACGAACGCTTTCAGGAGTTGGTACGGCAAACCGGCAACCGTACCGACACCGATGGTCTTCCCTTTCAGATCTTGAACCGTTTTGATTTCCTTGCGCGCGATGATCAAGTAAGGCAACCCAACCAGCGGCGACGCTATAAGCGTTGCGTCTCTTCCCGTGGCCATTCCCGGGATGGTCGAATCAGCGGCACAATAGAGAAACTGAACTTCATCTGTGCCCAAAGCCGCCAAGTTCACATTGGTGCCGCCGCGGATGACCACGTGCTTTACATTGATGCCGTACTTCTCAAAGATCTTTTGGTCGAGGGCGGTGTAAAGGTGAATAAAGCCGCCAGTGACCGCGCAGGTCGACACGTAAACGGTGACTGGTGCTTCACCGGGCTTGGGCAGATACGGATTGGCATGGGTCAGCGCGGGCAAAAGAAGAACCGCCAAACACAAAACGCGCGTGAATCGCTGTCTGATCGACCGATATACTTCGTCCTGCGCCGTCTTGATGCCAAATAATTGCATAGGCCTCGGAGATCAAACAATATCCTCCCAGGGCATGTCAACAGCCAAGAGGAGTCTGCTTGCAAACAAGAATCGATGGCACTAAGAATGGCTGCGGCCCTCGTGATCTTTGCGCCGTCGTGAGAATGCGCGTTTGAGTCTCTGAAAGTCGAGGAATCCATCTATGTTGATTTTGTCCAACGAAGACATCGAAAAGCTTCTTCCCGTGGGCGCCTGCCTGGAAGTATTGGAAGAGGCCTATCGTGATTTGGGCAACGGCATGGCGGCAACGGTGCCGCGCTATGATGTTTTCAGCCCGACGAATCCCAACGAGTTTTACGAATACAAAACCATGAGCGGTGTTTTGCCGAACCGCAAGATCGCCGCGCTGCGTCTGAACTCCAGCATCGTCAAGTGGTATGAAAAAGCCGGCGGTGTCCGCAAGGACAAGTTGCCCGTTGCCGGCGCCGGCGACCGCTACGTCGGCCTGGTGATGCTCTTCAGCACGGAAACGGGGGAACCGCTGGCGATCTTTCCGGACGGCTATGTGCAGAAGCTGCGCGTTGCCGGCGCCAGTGCCATAGCCGCGCGTTATCTCGCGCGCAAGGATGCCAAAGTCATGGCACTGCTGGGCTCGGGCTGGCAGGCCAGCGCCCATCTGGTGACCCTGTGTATGGTGCGCGATCTCGAGAAGGTCAAGGTTTTTAGTCCAACGCCGGAATCGCGCCGGCGTTTTGTCGAAGAGTGGGGATCTCGCGTGAGTGCGGAAGTGGTGGAAACGGCCAGCGTCGAAGAAGCCATGGCAGGCGCGGATATTATTACGGCGACCACCAACTCGATCTCAGCTTTGTTCCCGGGAGCATTGCTCCAGCCCGGGGTTCATGTTTCCTGCGTTAAACCCTGCGAACTGGATGCGGCGACATACAAATGCGCCGATCCGCTCATCATCCATTGGCACGAAGCCAAGCCTTTTCAGATCGCCATCGGCGTCGATCGGCAATCGATTCCCGACGTGGCCGAGGGCTGGCAACATCCGATCACACGAGAAGACTCTCCTATTTGGGATTTCCCAACCCTATCTCAGCTCGTTAACGGTGAGCATCCCGGCAGAACGAAGAACGATGCGATAAGCTGCTTCTGCAACAATGTCGGTCTTGGATTGCAGTTCGCGGCGGTTGGGAGTGAGGTTCTGGCACGCGCACGAGAAGCCAGAATCGGGCGGGAAATACCCACAGAGTGGTTCCTCGAATCTGTGCATCCATGACAGGCCGATGAAAAAGGCTCATCTAAAGTACCTAGGATTAATTCTTTTGTTCTTACTCTTGGTTTGCGCCGGTGCGGCTTTCGCGCAAACCACAAAACTCAAGATCGCTTACCCGACCACGGTGGGTTCGATGGCCGTTATCTGGGTGGCGAAAGATGCGCGACTCTTCGAGAAACACGGCCTCGAAGTGGAGCTTATCTATGTTGCCGGGAGTTCCAAAGTTGTCCAGGCGATGCTCGCCAAAGAAATTCCCATTTCGGAGATCGCGATTCCGGCCGTGATTCAGGCGAACCTGGCGGGTGCCGATCTGGTGATGCTCGCCGGGCCGAATCACAAACCCGGGCAGAAGATCATGGTCAAGCCGGAGATAAAGACGCCGGAGAATCTGAAGGGCAAGAAGATTGGAATCACCCGGTTCGGGACATCGGATGATTTTTTGCTTCGTTACATGCTGGGACAGTGGAAGCTACAGCCGGACCGCGACGTTGCTCTGCTGCAAATGGGAGGATCTCCGGAAATCCTGGCCGGATTGGGTTCCCGTGGCATTGATGGTGGGATGTTGTCTTCACCGCTCCATCTACGAGCAGCCAAGCTCGGCTTTTCGGTGCTCGTTGATTTAAGTACCATCGGTGTCGACTATCAGGGAGCCGGAGTCGTCACTACGCGAGCCTATGCCCGGGAAAATCAGGATATTGTCCGCCGGTATTTAAGGGCTTATGTCGAAGCTTTGCACCGCTTGAAAACCGATAAGAGCTTCAGCGTCAAAGTCATTGGCAAGTACACCCGTATTAGCGAGCCGGACGCTTTGGAGGAAACCTATCAACACTATGCCGTTAAAGTCATGCCGAAGGTCCCCTATCCGACAACCAAGGGAATTCAAATGGTACTGGACGAAATCGGTTCCCGCGATGCCAAGGCCAAAAATCTGTCTCCGGCAGCTCTGATCGACGTACACTATCTGAACGAACTTGAGCAAACCGGGTTCGTCAAAAATCTGTACAGCGAATAGCTAGCTCGGACTAATCACGCGATACCGTGACCTAGCAGCAAACCCCTCCAGTCGCTGGCAACAGGCTTGTTAAACGCGAAACTGCGTTGCTACGCGCTCTTCGCCAATCGCGCGGCCGGATATCTTTCGCACAACGTCTTCCAATAGGCGGCGATTTTCTTACTATTGTCGATGACCTCTTGGGGCACAATGCGCCAGGGGGACCGCAGCGGTCCCGCAGTGCAATATCCGGCTTCGTTGACGGAAAGTTTGAAAACGTTTTCGCGCCAGGAGAGATTGCCGATGTTGGGACCCACCTTGCCGACACCATCCAAGTCGAGACAGATCTGCTTGGCGGTTTCCCAGTCCTGTTCCGCGCAGGCCTCGCGCAGCGCAACCACTGGCGACGGGCCCATCCAGACATTGAACGACCAGCAGCCTGAGGCACCGAGCATGGCGTAGGGGTACGCCTGGGTCTGGTTGACGAAGACGCTGATCTTGCCTTTGATAATATTCATCAGCTCGATGAACTGAAGCGGTGTCCGGTGACTGTCCTTCATGCCGACGATATTGGGTTTCTGCGTCATCTTCTTGAATGCCCCAACGGGAATGGTCACCCGGTGATGGGTCGGATTGTGGTAGATCATGACGCCGAGCTTGGGGAAGGCATCGGCGATGTCATGGTAAAATTGCACGGCATTATCCACCGTTGCTTGATAGTAAAACGGCACGCCTAGCAGCAAACCGTCGGCACCCGCCTCTTGGGCGAACCGCGCCTGGCGCATCGCTTCGCGGGGGTTCAAGCTCGTGCAGCCGATGAACACCGGTACTCGCTTTTTGACGGTAGCCACTGTCGCCTCGATCAGCTTCTTGTGCTCCTCCCACAGCAGTGTGTGAAATTCGCCGAAGCTGCCGGTGGTCGTGATGACGTTCGCTCCGCCGTCGCGGATAAGTTGATCCACCGCGCGTGTTAACTCGGTGGTATTAACCGTATCTTCCGCATCCGGCCGGTCGCCGTCCTTGGTCGTAAACGCCGGCATCATCGCCATAATGCCTTTTAAATCGTTTGCTGTGATCATTAGGGGCTCCTTTGTGATTTTTCAAATCGCCGTGTCGTTCAAGGTTGAGCCGGATTCTCCTCCAGCGGGAAGTGGGAGTCAAGCTGATTGGATTAGTTTGCGGCGAGAAATTCTAACGACTACAATGGGCCGTGGATTTCGAACTCGTTCTCAAGACGCTCATCTCCGAGTTCTCGCGTCACAAAATCCGATGTGCCGCCATCGGTGGTTTTGCCCTTGGTGTGTTAGGGGTACCTAGGCAGACGATGGATTTGGATTTTCTCGTCCACCGGGACGATCTGGAAAAACTCGACGGAGCGCTGACAGCTTTAGGATACCGCCGGGTTTTCCAATCGGAAAACGTGTCTCAATATCGCCATCCGAACCTGGCGTGGGGTTCGGTAGATTTTGTTCATGCCTTTCGAACGATTTCACTTGCGATGCTCGATCGGGCGAAGGAGTATCCAGCCCTCGGGGGAAAACAGTGCCTGAAAACCGCGCAACCGGAGGACGTGATTGGCCTAAAGGTTCAGGCGCTGTTCAATGATCCCGAGCGTAGCGCTCAGGAGCGAAGCGATATCGAGAGACTCATGGCCGTGTATAGACGCAAGCTTGATTGGAATCGGATTCTTGAATTTTATGAAGTTTTTGGATTTTCAGAGGAAGCAAAAAAACTAAAGGAGCGATTTGATCGTGCTGAGTGAGGAAGAAACGCAGGAACTTAGAGAGATGGCCGCTTCGGCAACCTTGCGGGAAGATTTTAGAATAATGCGCAGGAACTCACGGGCGATGGAAAGGAACATTGGCGTTGACGAGCTTGCACATTGGTTAACTGTGATGGGTCGGATTTGTCCCGGAGTACCGAAGCCGCAACGTTTTGTTAAATACAGCAAAGTGGAAGTGTAGCAGGTTGCTATAAAGCCATTTCGGAGCTCTTCGAGTGGGCGCAAGCCCAACGGAGGGGATTTCATTTCCTAAATGAGTTTTAGTTTATTTTAGAAACAAGCTCTCTCCCTGGGGGCGGTCCGAACGCGGCGCGCAGTCTGCCGTTAGGATCAGGCGGTAAGTAGCCTGCCAATCTTTCTTGCATCACTGAGCTTCTCGACGTTAAGCAGGGTATCTTCAAGCTTCTCAACACGTGAGCGAGAAAGCACGCGAGAGGCGAGGAGCCGGAATTTTTGCAGCACCTCGTCGCGACTCATGGGGTTCTTGTCGCTGCCCTTTGCATGGAAAACTTTCTCGCTGTAGTTTCTGCCATCTTGCAGTTGGACCTCCAGGTTGACCCCGTGGCGCCCTTCGTCTCCCAGGGCTTCGAACTCGTTGTCTTCAACCACTTCTATTTTTCTAGTGGTTTGCAGGACCGCTTCGCTTCGAATGGACTTCTCCGTGACCTGGTCGACGAAAAAGTCGCGGTCGTGCAGCAGAGCAGCGACACAGAAGGGCAGATTCATCTGCGCCGTGGTCATGCTCTTTGGTTCATAGGACCAACCGACGTGAAGCTTGGTAGCGCGGGTGGTGCGAATGCGGATCTTGTCGACGTTCTCGGCGCAGACCTCGGAGTGATCACGGAGAATCTTCTTGAGGGCATCGATGGAGGTGTGATTGCTGCCGCAGCAAGGATAAGGTTTGCAGCCGACATTGAGGGTTTCAAACCGTTCCCCTAGATCCTGCGTCAGGTGCGATAGATTGGGGTTGTCGCAGAAAGTAGAGCAGAAGCCCCCGTAGGAAGCCTCCAGAACATCTTCAATGCCGGTGAAGCCTTTGTTTGCGAGCAACGCCCCGTAGACGCCTGCCTGAGCGGAGCGGCCGGGATGCATCCGCTTAACCATGGAGGAGTGCTGGGCAGCCATTAGCCCCGCCGCTTGGGTGCCGGCGATACCCAACGTGTGGAGAGTCTTGACCGGATCCAATTGGAGCATCTTGGCGGCGGCGGCTCCGGCGGCGAACGTGCCGGAGGTTGCGCTAGGGTGAAATCCTCTGCGAAGCTGGGAAGCTCCGCCGGTCATGCCAACGCGGCAACCCACTTCATAGCCCGCGACCATGGCAGTGAGAAATCGTTTGCCGTCGACTTTGCCCGCCCGTCGAATCAGCGCGTCCGCAGCCGGTATCGCTTCGGCGCCGGGGTGAATGACGCCAACCCGGTGCAGGTCATCCATCTCAAAGCTGTGAATCAGCGTACCGTTGGCCAGAGGGGCATTGGTGCTTGGAACCTCCGCGCCATCGCCCCAGATGAGCGCTCCCTTCCCTTTTCCCATCTCCTTCGTAAATGAAGTAATAATTTTTCCCCAGGACAAAGTAGAGCCGAAGAGAGCACAGCCCAGAGAATCGATGATGCAGAGCTTGATGTGCGCGATCACCTCGTGGGGGATGTTTCTATAAGCGAGTCCCGATATGTAATCGGCGAGTGCCTGCGTCGGAGATATTCCTGCAGCAGCTTCTCTTACCTGTTGTTTCGCCATAAAAAACTCCTTGACGCGCGTGAAGTTCTGTGATTTTTCATCGGCTCGTAGAAGGCGAGTAACGTTGTCTACCGACAGTATGCTCGACCAGATATTTCTCCTACTATACCGGCGCGGTTGTCAAGGCATATTATGGAGGGCCTATGAGAAGAAAAATCTTGTGCTTTTTACTTCTCATTGCTTCGGTCATTGGCTTGGTATTTCCGCCTCTCAGTCGTGCTCAAGCTCTTAAGCAATACGAGGGACTCAAGGGCAGAGAACGGGAGCAGAGGCTCAGCGAAGGCGCCAAAAAAGAGGGGCGGGTGGTGGTTTACAGCTTTACCGCCGTCGACCAGCTAACTCCTCTGCTTGAAGAGTTTCAAAAGAGATATCCGTTTATCAAGGCGGAACACTATCGGGCCAATGCCACAGGAGTTTTCAACAAATTCACGACTGAAGCGCGCGCCGGTCAGACTCTGGCCGACGTCATCGATATTTCGGCCGGTGAGACCCATACCCTGTTGCAGATGGGGCTCATTGATTCTTATCTCTCCCCGAGCCGCGAAGGAATTCCCAAAGACTTCATGGACGAGAAAGGGTATTGGACAGCGCACTATCATTTTGTGATCGCCCTTGGTGTCAATACCCAGCAGATCAAAGCAGCGGAAGCACCCAAGAGCTACGACGAATTGATCAACCCGAAATGGAAGGGACGTCTTTCTCTCGACCCCGCGGATCAGGATCTATTCGGAGCTCTCTTGCTCCATTGGGGAAAGGAAAAAGCCCTAAACTATTTTAGAAACCTCGCCAAGCTCGAACCCAGGATGGTTTCGGGACATACGCAACAAGCCAATCTCGTCGGTGCCGGGGAGATCCACATGGCCCCGTGGCTCTATGGCTACCGGCCGCTCCAGTTAAGAGACGAGGGAGCGCCGGTGGAGACTTTGCTCTTCGACCCGGTATTGTCTAACCCTGCCTATCTTCTACTAACAAAAAATTCGCCTCACCCTAATGCGGCGGCTCTCCTCATCGATTGGGCGCTGTCGGCGGATGGCGGCATGAAATTTTTCGCCGAAAAGTTCGGCCGCACGCCGACCCGTACTGGATTGAAGGAGCGCTTTCCCCAATTGCGTGTGGATAAATATCTCGTGGTAAAGCCCGAGGTCGTTGGACCCAACTTCAAAGAGTTTACCAAGCTCTATAATGAGATTTTTGGCATCGGCAAGTAACCACCCTTGAGACCACCGCCGGAGGTGGCAGGAAGGCCATGATCCTATGAAAAAATTTGTCGGTTGCGCATTGCTCCTGCTATGGGCGTCGACGTCGAATCTCCAAGCTCAAGTCCCATTCTATGCCGGCAAGACTGTAAAGATTGTCGTTGGACTGCCCGCCGGCGATGCCTATGATTTATATGCGCGCATGCTGGCCGACCACATGGGAAAATACATTCCGGGAAATCCCACTTTTATCGTCCAAAACATGCCCGGGGCATCGACGATGATCGCCGCCAACTATGTTTACAACGTTGCCAAGCCCGACGGTTTGACCTTCGGATCAACCTTGCCTTCCCTTTATTTCGATCAACTGATCGGTAGAAAAGAGGTTCAGTTTGATTGGACGAAGTTTGTTTGGTTGGGGAGCTTCGAGAGGTCGAACAATCTCTTATACATGCGCGCGGACACTCCGTACAAAACTATCCATGACGTGACCAAGGCTTCGGAGCCGCCGAAGTGCGGGTCCACCGGTAGCGGCTCGCCTTCCTATTATCTCATCAGACTTTTGAACGAAGCGATCGGGACGAAATTCAATGTGGTTACCGGATATCAAGGGGGACAGGAAATCGATCTGGCTGTGGAAAGAGGGGAGATGCACTGCCGCGCCTTTACCGTCACGACCTTTTTCGCCCGCGAGCCTTTCCATACCTGGCGCAAAAATGGGTTTGTTCGAGTGCTGACCCAGACCGGCAAGAAGCGGGACGCGAAATTGCCCGATGTGCCGACCGTATACGAGCTGATGGAGGAATATAAAACCCCGGAGTCTACGCGGCGGCTGGCGGCACTGGTGTTGGCTTCCGGCGATTTCGGCCGTCCCATCGTTGCCACTCCAGGCGTTCCTTCAGAGAGAATAAAAATACTGCGTGAGGCGTTTGCGAAGACCCTCAGTGATCCGGACCTTTTGGCCGATATCAAGAAGAAGAAACTGGAGGTGGATCCAACCGCCGGCGACGAGCTGGAGGTTCTTGCCAAAGAGGTTATTGTCTCCGATCGCGAGGTGATCGAAAGGATGAAAAGTTTACTGGGTAAACAATAACGCCCTCGGATTCAACCTCCCGCGTGTTTAGACCATCACGGTTTCCAACCGGCTTTGTTTAGCTGTAGTTCCGCCTGGCGGACGAAGCTGAAGTCGTAGGCTTTTTGAATAGGAACGACTTCGTTAACTTCGGCGACGAGTTTGACGATAGCGAGATCGTTGCGCTGGGTCTCTTCGTCGACGTATCCACCGGTGGTAAAGGTCTTAACGAGATCGTCATACATTCGAGTGGCCAATGGTTTTTCCAATTCGGTGAACTTGGCCGTAGCCGCAATAGTGCCCTCCCGATCCTGACGCACCAGACGCAGAGCTTTGAGCGAGGCCCGGGCAAAGCCGGCCATGAACTTCGGTTGTTCTTTAATGAAGCGATCCGACGTGGCAAAGGTGCCCCAGGAGTTTTTCACTTCTTTGCCGATGAACATGAGCTCTTTCATCCCTTGATCGACCGCAGCGTAGCGTTCTTCCGGACTCAAGATGGCGCCATCCACGGTTCCTGACAGCAGAGCGGGCAATCGATTGACCGGGCCGGGATCGACAAAAACGACATCTTTACTCCCGTCCATGCCATATTTGGTCAAGATATTTCTGAACATGAATGCCGCGATGGAAGCTACACCGGTGGTGGCGATCTTGCCGCCTTTGAGATCTTTGATACTGTTAATGTTCGGTCTCACGACGACCCATTGAAGCACCTGGTCATTCACCGCCAATATGGTCTTGAGCGGCGCGCCGCCTTTGGATATGGCGACCAGGGCGCTGCTCCCTGAGCCGGAAAACTGGACGTTGCCGGCGGTGAGCGCCTGCAGACCGGGAGCATTTTGCATGTACACGATCTTTAAGTCGATGCCTTCCTCCTTCATGTAGCCGCGGTCTTGCGCGATGGGTAAGAAGACATATTGGAGCGCTTTGGACGTCAACACCACGTTGATCGTCTCCAGCGCAATTGCTGGTGCTGGTATGACAAACCAGTAGCCCAGCAAGGCTAGCCGAACCCAACTTCCGATTTTATCCATTGCTCTTTCTCCTTTAAACCTATTCCACCGTAATTTTATCCGCGGGATGGTATTAAAAATTCTCGGCGACAAAACAAGAACATACCCCCGAGGCTCGCAACATGCCAAGCAAAATCACCCGTGGTTGGTGATCTGAAACCGTGCAAACGGCGATGCTTCCGAGCACGAATTTTGGCGATGTGGTATCATAACCGGATGCTGAAGTTCAAACCGGCCTTATTCCTCTCATTGATTCTTCTTGGCTGCGCTACGGCAAATACCAACCCTGGAGCGACCTTCGTGGTGGGGCTGAACGGCTACCAGGGGGAGATGGAAAAGCTCGAAGGTCGACCGGAACGTTGGGCCGACCGGCAGCGTGCCGGGGACTCTTTGAAGAAGACTTATTTGGTTACCTTCGGCGGCTCGCGTGAGTTCAATCGAATGGTGGATCTGGACGTGAGACGCAGGGAGTTCCTGATTACTCTGCGGACCTCATCGGTGAATTCCGAGCGTGTCAAAGAAATGAAAGAGGAGCTGGTCAGCATCAATAAGGACGTTGATTCCTTGAAAGAAATCGTCAAGAGCCAAGCGGCCAGCGCCGAACTGCGATCGGAGCAACAGCCCCAGCAGCTCGAAATCGTCGCCGTCATCGGCCTCGTCAACATAGCCATTGATTCGTTCGCCGCCATGACTGTTCTCTCCGGTCCGAATCCGCCCAGCACCAAGGTCGGTCCATATGTCGTGAGCGACTTCGGCGGCTTATTCTCTACCGTTACGACGCCGGAGGGGCGGGTCTTTCATTGCGCGACGTTAGTTTTTAGTGAAGAGGAGGCGGGCATCAAGTGTGAACCGTCCGGCAACAAGTCGTAGGTTCAGTTTTCAAAAATCAAAACTTCTTCCCTCTACTGCTTCACATCAAGCAACGCCAGCGCCTGACTCATTTCAGCGCTGGTTGCAGCTTTGATATTCCACCAACGCTCCAGTACGCGTGCGGTCTTTTCCTTGCCATAGACGGGCTCCACGGTGCGCGTGAATTTATCGCGCACATCTTGGTCCTTCATCGGGTTGTTGGTGTGTCCCAGGGGGTCGCGAGGAAAGATTGAAAGTGTGCGGCCGTCCTTGGTGGTGGCCTTCACTTTCATAGCGACAATGTTGGGGTAGAGCGAGTTGACCTCTTCGTCGAGATGGATGTGAATCTTGTTCATCAGCGGGCGAATCGCTGGATCGCGATAGGCGGATTCTTTGAAGGCCGCAACGGAAATCGCGCCGTCCACCAAAACCTTGGCAAAGATGTAAGGCATGCTGTGATCGGCGGTCTCGCGAGTCTTCGGATCCCACTTTTCCGGCTCGCTGCCGATTTCCGTGTAGGCGAAGGTGTAAGTGCCGATCTCAATGTCGGTGATTTCGTGCCAATCGACTTGGGAACGGAGCTCGCGCGCCGCCCACACGGGCAGCTGCGCGTTGTATTCCACCGGCCATGCTTTAAGTTGGACATCCGGAGAGCGGTAAGGGCCCCCTGCTGTCGGCAGCGGCTCGAATTCAAATGGCCCGGTGATGAGATCCCACAAACCGTGTTTCCCCTCGAATGGGCGATCCGGTCCGGTCATCCCTTCGCCGGCGAGTAGCGCGGCGAAGACACCATTGCGGGTCGCAAACGAAGTCGCGGCGCCTTTCCAGAGGGAAAGCTCGCCGGCGCGAGTGTTGCGCATGGGAATATTTGCCACCGTAATGATCGCGACGGCTTCGGCAAGTTGCTGCGGCGACAACTGAAGAAGGTGCCCGATGCCGGCCGCCGTACAGATTCCAATGGCGAAACCTTGATCCCAACCTTTATAACGCAATCCCGTAACATCGCTGATCCGGACGAAAAGCTCGTAGGCGATCACGATTGCGGCGACTAACCGACCACCGTCGGCTCCTGCCGATTCGGCGATGGCGAGAAACGCTCCCAGACAGTCGCTCGGATGACCGCCGGGATACTGGTCGTTAAAATCTAGATTCCTAATCATCGCGGTGTTCACGAAGGCGGCGCTCTCGGCGGTGGATCGTTCGCCGTGAAGCAGTATGCGGCCAGGATATCGTTCCGGTGCAGCACCTCGCGCCAGTCGTCGTCCTATCCGTGCCGAATCGCAATCGTGGGCGGCGATACCGCAGGCCAAGGCATCGACGAGAAATCGTCGCGCCGCAGCAACGACTTCTTCAGGCAAATGCTCGTATGAAAGGTC
>AR_comb_assmDRAFT_10036149_pt1 | contig 13762 bp, 6 predicted proteins | sample ArasoioldDNA_FD_10543 | JGI IMG/M metagenome (IMG submission 10543) | reverse complement strand
GCCAAGCAATCTCGAGATACCGCGTTCCGATCCGCATGCGAGCTTCCCCTCAACGCTCCGTTGAGGAGGGGGAACTTGAGCGCGATCATGATGCGGCCACAGGCCGCGGAGATCGGTTCACGACTCCAGATATTTGTCTGCCAAGGTGTCCAACTCGGCACGAGTCAGGCCGAGATGTCTCAGATAACTGTCTACTCCGCCATGATCGGCGTCGATGGTCTGGAGCGCCGTGTCGAGGTAACTCTTCTGAACCCGCCAGAGCACAGCGAGGGCATCTGACGGTACTGGGGACCCGAAGTGCATTGGGCGCTCGAGGAGTTCGTTCGTCAGCAGGTAGTCCTGCATGATTTGATCACGCGAGACACCCAGAGCGAGGAGAACGAGGGCGGCAGCAACCCCGGTTCGATCCTTGCCGGCGGTGCAATGGAAGACCAACGGACCTTCGGCTCGAAGCAGGTGCTCGAAGAATTGGGCGAAACGGCTGGCCTGGTCGTTGACGAGCGAGCGGTAGAGATCATTCATCAACTCGACGACGATTGCCTCGGTGAGCTCGCGCCCGGCCGCTTCCATCGCCTCCATCCGCTGAACGACGGTCGGCTCGATTGCCAGCGAATGCTGGACGACACCAGGCAACTGGTAGGGGGTAGCCGCGCGCTCGGAATTGCCCCGAAAATCAAAGGACCAGTTGAGTCCAAGCTTCGCGAGCGACGCGTGATCGTCCGCGGTCAAGCCGCCAAGGTGATCCGACCTGAAGAGCCGGCGCCAGCGGACAGGACGCCCTTCAAGCCCGGCATAACCCCCAAGGTCTCGGAAGTTCGTCGCGCCTTGCAGGCGATAGATCCTATTGGGGTGCCGCAACATGTCCAATTGTCATGTCTCCAGGTGGCGGCGAAGTGTCGAGTGGAGGCTACCGGGGAGCAGCCCTTTTGAGTCCCGAACCAGGCGCACAGACGCCAGCGCGGATGACGCGAGCGCAGCACGGCGGCGGGGGACGCCACCTCGGGTCCGCGCCAATGAATGCCTGAATGGACCGAATTGTTTCGACTCCGGCTTGCGTGGTGTCGTCGCGGCGCTAGGCAAACGCTCGGCTCATCGACTGGACCGGCGCGTGAGACTCGCCACATTGGCCTTAGGCTTGTTGATCACCGCGAAAAGCTGTTCGAGAGCCTGGACATGACGCGGGAGGGCGTGGCGCAGCGCCCTGGTGGCCACCATGTGGCGCGGTCGCGAAAAGCTGCACTTTCTCAATCCGACGCCGCCGCAGGAGATCTGGAGATCTAACTAAGAGCGCTGGATCGCCAAGTTCGAAAAACCGCGCCTCAAGGCGCTACGCGACCTGAAACGACGTCCGGAGAAGACCAATTTCACCCGCCCGCGCTTGGAATTAGCATTGACGCGAACGACCGCATTTGGCAAGGCGAACCACATCAATGACGGGCGCATGTCGACCCTCAGCCGTCACTCGCCGCTAGCTACAAGCAGACGTTCACCCGCAGCCTCTGCCCGCATCGAGCGCATTTCCCCGCGCCAGCTGGACCGCCGTCCACGCCGCCATGATCTCGCGGTGCTCGGGGATATTTTTCAGGAAGCCCTTGCGCAGCTGCGCGTCGGGAATGGTCGCGGCCTTGTCCATCAAGTGGGTGTGGGCGCGTTCCAGCCACTCTGCAGCGCGCAAATCACTCGAGCGCGCCAACACTTGGTAGCAGGTCAACTCGATGAACGTCGGAGATTGCGTGGCCTCCAGCTTGCCGCCATCGTCCAAGTAGGCCAGCACGCCATTCACCTGCCGCAGGGCTTCAGCCGTGTCACCCTGAGCCAGCGCCACCCGCGCCAGGCCCGCGGTGGCGATGTGCTCCATCGAATGCCCGACCTCTCGCGCTCGCGCTTGCGCCCGCTTGTAGGCCTGTGCCGCCGCCGCATGGCGCCCCAGGGCCTGTTCGGCATGACCGATGTAGAGCAACGCGACCGCTTCCCAGTCCCGTGCCTCCGCCGACAGTGCGGTCTCCAGGGCTGAGTTCGCCAGCGCCAGAGCGCGCACATCCTCGCCCTGCCACAACGCGAGCTGCGAGAGGTTGATCAGGGTTGTGCTTTCCGGTGACCGGTCGCCATTGGTCCGGATCAGTCGCAAGGCCTCCTCCAGGTCACGTTTTGCCTGCACATGGTCACCCAGGCCCATCCACGACGCTCCAAGAGTTCCCAACGTGATGGCCTCACTGCGCCGATTGCCGGTTTCCCGGTCGATAGCGAGAGACTGCCGCGCCAGCTCCAGCAATCCCATCAAGTCTTGCTGGAGGCTCGCAACGACCGACATGGTGTTGAGAAAAGCGGCTTCGTTCGCGCGCAACCCTCGCTCGCGAGCCTCGGCCAGGCCTTGTTGCGCCAGCGATCGGCCCGCCTCTGGATTCCCGGAAGAAGTCAATGCGGAAGCCAGCAGGCGCTGCCCGCTCAACCGCAGCGCGTGATCTCCGACGCGCTCGGCCAGCGCCATGGTTCGTCGCGCGGCGGTCTCGCATTGCTTCCAGTCGGCCGTGCGCATGGCGATGACACTCCATCGAAAAGCGACGTAAGCCCTTCGACCATCATCGTCCAGTGCATCGGCGAGCATGTCCAACGCGTCGAGGTCGACACGCTGTTCGCGGCGCTGCCCCTTCAGGTCCAGGGTGCGCTCTCGCGCTAGCAGCAGCCTCCAGCGCAACTGCATCGCGGCTACTGGAGGCGGCTCGCTTTCAAGGGGGGCAGCATCCAGCAAGGTCAACGCCCGCTGAACGTGGTGAAGCGCCGCATCATGCGCGAAACGGTCCCGGGCGTGATCGGCTGCGCGCGAATGGTATTCAGCGGCGTTGGCCAAGTCGCCGGCCTTGTCGTAGTGCTCGGCGGTGATGCCCAGGAAGTCCTTGGCGCGCACGTCGGCGAGCGAAGCCAGCCACGCTGCCACCCTGGCGTGCAGCTCGCATCGGGTGCGCTTGAGCAGGGTCTCGTAGGTGACGTGATGCAGGATGTGGTGCCTGAAAACATACTCGCGCATGCCCTCCAGGTTCACGCCTTGGCGCGGCAGAGCGAGCGCGCGCCGCACCAGCGTGGGCAGCGACAAGCCGGCCTGCGGGTCGATGGCGACGAGCGCTTGATCCCAGAATACGAATCCGATCACGCTGGCTTCCTGCAGGGTGAATCGCTCCGTGGCGGGCAACCCGTCGAGTCGCGCCTGCAGCACGCCGGTGAGGGTTTGCGGCACATGTGCAGCCAGCAGCTTGTGGGGGTGCAACGTCCAGCGTTCCGGCTCGGCCTCGATGGCGCCCTGGTCCACCAACATGTTCACCAGCTCTTCCATGTAGAAGGGGTTGCCTTCGGCGCCTTCGCTGATCAAAGCCTGCAGGGCGGCCGGAACCTCGGGCAACTTCTTCAGCAACTCATTGGCGAGCAGGCGACTGGCGCTCTCGTTCAACGGGCCGAGTTCGATGCGTCGCCCGTCCGTGTTGCCGGGCCAGCTCGCGGGCCGCTCGAACAGCGTGGGGCGGGTGAGGCCGAGTATCAGCATCGGGACATCGCGATTGACCCGGGTCAAGCGGGCCAGGAAGTCCAACGAGCCTTCATCGGCCCAGTGCAAGTCCTCCAGCAGCAAGACAATCGGCGCGTCGTCTTGCGCGGCGACGCGGCGAAACATCTGTGCCGCTGCATGGAACGCGCGGTCGCGGATTTGCTTGCCGTCGTCGCGAATTCCCCGGATGTGCTTGCTGTCGCCGAAGTCGAAACCGATGAGATGGCCGAGGAGATGGGCGTGGGCCTGGTCCTCGCCATCATCGTCTGCGAACAGCGGCGCGAGGCCTTGTTCGATCTTGTGTTTGGCAACCGTTCCGCTGTCGCCGTCGGCGATCTGCAACCGCCAGGCGAGGATGTCGTGCAGCAGGCCATACGGCTGGCTTTGGGTCTGCGGAGTTGCTCGACCCTGGAAGACCGTGAACTGCCCGGGCTGGGTCTCGGCCCAGGTTTCAAACTCGTAGAGCAGGCGGCTCTTGCCGACGCCGGCTTCGCCGACGACGGTGACGGCGACGAGCTCGCGGTTTTCGAACAGCGCCTTGAACGCTTCGCGTAATTGCTCGAGCTCGGAGTCGCGCCCGACCATGCGGGTCTGCACGCCTTCGATGCCGCGCGCGGCGACCCGAAATGCCCGCGGCTTGGCGCGGAGCACGAGATAGGTGACGACGGGTTCGTCCAGGCCCTTGACCGGGAGCGCCGGCTGCGCCTCGACCTCGAACAAGCCGCGCACATGGCGATATGTGTCGCGGCTAATTCGCAGCGTTCCGGCCGGCGCAGTCTGTTCCATGCGCGCGGCGATGCTGACGGCGATGCCGCGGATGCTGCCTTCGGCGTCAACCCCGCCTCCCAGCAACACGCTGCCGGTGTGCAGGCCGACACGGAAGCTGAACCCCGCCCGCCCGTGTTGGCGCTCGACCCACTTCCCTTGGCGTCGCCCTTCCTCCAGCAACGAGAGGCCCGCATGCACGGCGCGCTCGGGGTCGTCTTCGCAAGCCTCGTCGGCGCCGAACACCGCCAGCAGACTGTCGCCGGCATATTGCAGCACCTTGCCGCGATAGGACTCCACGATCGCGGTGCAGCGCGCAAGTGCCCCATCCATCACTGCATGGATTTCCTCTGGGTCCAGGTGCTGGCTGAGCGTGGTGGAGCCCACGACATCGAGGAACAGGATGGTGACTTGCTTGAGCGTCTGCGCCGAAGAGGCGGGCAGCGCCCCAGGGAGAGGAAGAGCGGCGAGCTTGACACGCAGCGGAGCCAGTGCGGCCTCGGCAACTGCATCTCCGAGCAGGGCGCGCTGAGCCTCGAGCGCGGCGATTCCGGCCTGTAGCTGTTCCCGTTCTGTGCCCATGTTGGGCGAGGATAGTAGTTTCTTGCCCTTGGGAAAGAGTGCGCCCACCGAGGTGAGCGGTGCGTGTCGATGGCAGCTTTGGAACCGTTCCTCGAGAGACGCCTATTGGCTGGGTCCGGATGTACGCGAGCGTCAGCTGTTCGGCGTATCAATGCGAACGACAGGTTTCAGGCAAGGCAATCGGAAGCTTAAGAACCCGCAGTCCTTACTTTCCGCAGGTCGCTAAGGGCATTTGCGCGCAATTTCCCGGCGATCGGGAAACTCAGCGCAGGGCCGAGGTGTAGGCCGTCGGCGGGACCCCGAGCAGCGCGAGCACCTGGCGCTGCAAGTCGGTGAGCGAGGGGCAGAAGACCTGCACGGTGCGCTCGCGCTGCAGCAGCCGGTGTCGCTCGGCCAGGCTGAACAGCCGCAGCACCTGCTCGGTGGTGGGATGCGCACACTGGCGCTGCTCGGGGTAGATGGGCAGCTCCGGGATGGCCTCGCGGGCCATGGCGCGGCGCAGCTCGCGCTCGATGAGGGCTTGGAGCAGCAGCGCGATCGCGTACAGGGTGAACAACGCCTCGATGCGACCCTCGTCCTTCAGGAACACCGGGGCGATCTCGTGCACGGTCTTGATCTGCTCGAAGCGCTTCTCGATCATCGGCTGGCCCTTGTGGGCCTGGAGCACTTGGGCGTCGGTGAGCTGAGGGTCGTTGGTCATCAGGGGGTACATGCCGTCGCTCTTGCGGTCGTAGGCGATGGCCTGCTGGTCGGTGCTCCACTGCACGTCAAAGCGCCGCTTGGTGATCTTGCGGTAGGCGGTGTCGGGGCCGGGGCGGCCGCGGTGGGTTTGCTTGAACTCGTGCTCTTCGCGCACGACGCGGCGCACCTTCAGGTAACGCGCGACGTGGTACTTCTCCAGGATGAGCTTGACCTGCAGGTCGATCTCGGCGGCGCCGCGCAGCCGCGTCTTGGCCGAGGCCAGGCGCTGGCGCAGCTGCTGCAGTTGCTCCTCGGCGGCGGCCAGGTTGCGCACGCGGCGCGCGTGCTGGCGCAGCGTGAGCACCGTGCTCCAGACCCACACGATGGAGCAGCCTTCCATCGACGCCAGCGCCGCGCGGTGCACGTACCAGCAGTCGCGCGGCCCGTCGGCGTAGCGCGGGTTGGGCCGGTCCCAGACCAGGGTCCACTCGGGCGTGCGGGTCTGAATCGCCTGGCGGAACAAAGAGTCCTCCAGCCGGCTGCGCGGCATCACGGTGACGAAGCGCCCGCCGGCGCGGTCGATGTGATCCATGTTCTCGCGCGAACACAGCTTGGAGTCCGCGACATACAGGAAGTCCGCGCGTCCGGCCACCGACTTGAGCGTGTTCCAGGTCTCGATGTGGGTGCGCGAATCGCTGGCGTTGCCGTCGGCGCAGCGAAACGCCACCGGCACGTTGCCGTCGGCGCTCATCGTGAGGATGAACAGCAGTTGCTTGAGGTCCGGGCGGTGCTGCTTGCTGGGCCCGTAGGTTACGACCGGCGCGGTGCGGCCGCGGATCTTGCGCCCGGTGGCAGCGCGGTAGCTGCCGCACAAGCTGATCGTCGTGGAGTCGTTGTGGAACTCCTCGAAACGCACCTCGAAGCGCTGCCCGACGGCCAGCACGAGCTCGGTCAGCAGCGCCGTGCGGTCCGCATCGTACAGGCGGTCCAGCGCGCGACCGAGCCGGTCGTCGCTCAGGTGCTGCATGTCCTGCACGCTCACGCCGAACATGCCGCTGGCGAAACCGTGCACGGTCTCCTGCTGGCGGTAGATCGGTTCGCGCTCGACGATGATCGAGCGCAATAGCACGCCCAGCGCGCTGGCATGCGAGATCGCGCAGCGCACGTCCGAGGCGACGTGGCGCGCCAGCGTGTCGTGCACGCCCATGCGCTCGATGAAGTGGTTGATCAGGGGCAGCGGGCCCAGGCGCTCGGAGTCGAGAGTGAAGCCTGCCTCCTCCGTGTTGGAAGGGGTGGCTTGTGAGCGCGCCATTCTGGCGCTACTATTAGCGACAGACGACCGAAAGTCAAGACCGAATCTGCATGGCCCGCCCCACCGCCCAGCGCATTGCCCAAGCGCGCGAGAAGATCCATCGCATCCGCCAAGCCCTCGGCGAGATCGACACCCTGTGCTCGGGCACGCTACTCAGCCGCATGAAGCTCTGCGGCAAGCCCGGCTGCCGCTGCGCGCACGATCCGCAGGCGCGCCATGGCCCGTACTACGAATGGGGGCACATGAAGGGCGGCGTGCTGGTACACCGCTCAGTCACCCCGCAGCAGGCACAGATCCTTCAACTGGCCATCGGCAACCACCGCAAAGCCAAGAAGCTCATCCGAGCCTGGGAAGAGCAGACCGAACGCCTCATCGACCTGGTAGCACCGCGCGAACCCTGACCTGATTCCCGAAAGCCTCGGGAAATTACGCGCAAATGCCTTCAGCGACCTGCGGAACGTAAGTCTAGTGACATACCTGGCCGAGCCACGGGCCGCGAAGAGGGCGGTTGAATTCCCTATATTCGCGTCATCGAGTAACGCAACATTGGGAAGGCCCCTTGCCGTGGTTGTGCGGCGGACCGCCAGCCCCTCACTTTCTCTATCGCCGGTTGCGCGTTCTTCGGATCGCCTTCACGCTACGCTATCTAGTTCAAGAAGCCTTTCTCTGATTCGCTGCGGCATCTCCAATGTACCGGCATGTTCCAATACATTGAGCGCCTCGCTCAGGAGCGTACGAGCCGCCGAAGTATCTCCACAGGCTTGCCGTAGAGAGCCAAAGGCCGCGAGCGCCAAGCCGAGTTCGTTCATCAAGCCGCTTGTCCGCGCCGCGTCGATGGCGTATTGGAAGCGGATAGCCGCCTCACGTCGCTGTCCTTCAGCACAAGCGACCTCGCCCAAAAGGCGGCTGCTCAGAACGGAAAAAAACGAGTGCGGCGTCTGGCTTGCCAAGACATTCAGCTTTTTCAATATGCCTGATGCCTGTTCCCAATCTTGGGCAATGATGTAACCCTCGCTAAGCATCGCAAGGAAGACCCCCCACGCAGGCCGATGACCTGAGGCGTAGGCCATTTGTTCAATTTGCGCAAGAGTCTCGATCCCTCGCTGCACCTCGCCTGTCTCGCATGCGATGCGGGCAAGTGAAGCTTGCGGGAACCCTTGGAAATAGCCAGTCGGTGCCTCGCGGAAACTAGCGTCGGCATACTCTTGGGCGCGGCGCCAATCGCGCTTGTGCATGTACGCATGTGCCACCCATCCTGCACTGAACGACACGATCGCACTGTCGGAACGCGCGCGTCCCTCGGCTATGGCAAGTTCGCCCTCGTTAATCGCATCCTCCCATCGACCGCTCCAAGCATAGGACAATACGGCGGCTCCGCGTGCAAAGCTGTACCAGACGGGGTGAAAGCTCTCTTGAATCTTTTCCAGAGCCTTGTCCCGATAGAAAGGCACGAGGTCTGTGTTGCCGGTCAAGAGATGTGCCCAAGCGAGAATCGCGTAGGCGCCGGCGGCGTCATGGAGATTGCCGCAACTCTCGCAAAGCTCCACCGCATGTTCCAAGGTAGGCACCGATTCGGCGATCTGCCCCGACGTCCATTGGCGATGACCCAACCGCGCGTAGAACGCACCCAGCAGCTCGCTGTCGTTGACCTCAAGTGACAGTGTCTGGTGGCGAAGGATGAGATCGTAGTATTCCTGATGCCGATGCAGGAAGTGAAACTCGCCGGTCTGGTCGAACACCAAGCGCAACCGGCGCTGGCGGTTCTCTTTCGTGTCGGGCAACGCCTCGAGAACACGCAGCGCCTCGTAGAAATACCCAATCGCCTCCTGCATCGCGTTGCGCTGCGCCGCCTTTCGGTTCGCCAGTATCAGATAGTGCGCCGCCTTCGTGAGGTCATCGCTGCGTGCGTAGTGATACGCCAAGAGCTCGTACTGCTCGTCGAGATGATCAGTGTTCATCCGCTCCAACGCGTTGCCGGCGCGGCCATGCAACTCACGGCGTCGTTTCTCGAGCAGGCTCGCATACGCAACGTCTTGAGTCAGCGCGTGCTTGAACGTAAATATTGACGCGCCCGTCAGGTCCGGCTCGAAGATGAACTCCAGCCGCTTGAGTTCTTGGAGGTCCCTCCGCACGTTCGGACCTCCTTCCCACACCGCCTCCAGCAGCGTCAATGAGAACTCACGGCCCAGGACCGACGCCACTTGCAACGCGTGCTTGGGCTCGTCACCCAAGCGATCGATACGCGCAGCCAATACCTCTTGCACCGTCTGCGGCACGTCGCGATCGAGTGCGTCATCGTGGTAGCGGGTCGCCTGTGCCAGTTCCTCCAGGAAAAACGGGTTTCCTTCGCCCCGTGAAACAATAGTGTCAGTGACGGTCGCATCGATGGTTCGTGACAGCGTCGCGAAGACGATTTCACGACTTGCCTCCATCGACAGCGGGCCTAGTGCTAGCTCGCAGGCCCAGGACTTGCCGCCCCAAGGCGGGATGTATCCAGTTCGGTATGTCGTCACCATGAGCATCGGCGCTTCGGTGACGTCGTTGCCGAGCGCGGCCAAAAACTCCTCCGAGGTCCGGTCGATCCAGTGGAGGTCCTCGATCACCAGCACCAACGGTTGCCGCCGACACTCCGCCAACCAGAGATCGCGCAAGATCTCGAACGTTCGCCCCTTCACCGTCGCCGGATCCAACTCCGTCAACGTCTCGACGCCCGCACTTTGGCCCAACAAATATAGAAGGAAGGGCAACGATCCTTCGGCGTCGAGCCCCATTCGTAGCAGTACTGCACGGAGCTTATCTGCCACGACCGGCTGCGTGTCGGCGGATTCGATTGCACAGGTTTCGCGTAGAAGATCGACGATCGGCAGATAGGGGATAGCGACGCCATAGGAAGCGCAACGTCCTTCGTACGTCTTCCCGTCCGCCAGCGAGGCCCGAAACTCGAGGACCAGTCGCGATTTTCCGACACCGGGATCACCCACCACCCCGATCACCTGGCCTTTGCCCTGCCTCGCGTGCGCCAAACCGCCGCGCAGAAACTGCAGGTCCGGCGCGCGACCGACGAACGGGACAAGCGTTCGTTCGCTGTCTACCAGACGTGAACGGCGCAAACCCACGCCGAGTACGGAACGGGACTTCACGGTCCGCTCCTTCACCATCACCGGCGTCACGCCGCCAAATTCAAAGTAGCCGTGCACACGCTCGGCCGCCTCATCGCTTAGCAGGATCTCGCCCGGCGCCGCACCTGCCTGCAGTCGAGCCGCCAGCAACGTGGTGTCGCCAAAGGCGGTGTAGTCCATTCGCAAGTCGTCCCCGATGTTGCCAACCACGACCAGCCCGGCGCCGATGCCCTGGCGAAGCTCGACTCCGCGCTTTCCCAGCGTGTCCGACACCGTTGCGCGCAACTGGAGTGCGGCCAGGATCGCCCGTCGCGTGTGATCCTCGCGGGCAATCGGCGCACCGAACAGCGCCATGAAACCGTCACCCAGAAACTGGTTGATCGTTCCCTCAAAGCGGTGAACCGCGTCGAGCGCCAGCGCGAAGAACTCGCCGATCAGGTCGTGGAAGCCCTCAGCACCGAGCTGCATTACGAGTGCACTCGACCGCACGATGTCACAGAACAACACGGTGACCTGCTTGCGCTCCCCCTCTATCGTCGCGCGGGTTGCGAGGATTTCGCCGCGTAGCTGGCGCGCCGTGTACGTCTCCGGCCGGTCAAGCGGGACGTCAAGGCGATCCACAGGCGTTGCGTCGCGGGACACAAGACGTTCACCGCAATGAAAGCAGAAATTCGCCTGTGGCGGATTCTCGACTTGACAGCCCGGACAATCCATTGCTTGCGAGCGAGTAGTCCCGACCGCAGTTTGCAGAAGACAAATTTTAGGCTCATGGCCGAACTCTGGCATCCGGCAGCACGCCAGCATCAGCAGCGGCACATTCCGACCGACTTCGCTAGGGCAGGTGAAAAGGTGCAGACTCTCGCCGTCTGCCCGGTGCAGGTCTTCGAGCAGAAGGACGACGGTGATCCGTCGGAAGCTCCGATGCGGCGGAACCGCTGCGCGGCGGCATTGAAGGCGCGGTTACGGATCTTCTTGGCGTCGTCGAGGATGCCCGGGACCTGCGAGCGCCGGCCGTGCGCCGACGTACGATCGTGATCCCGGAGGTTGCCCTCACGCACTCCTGCCGCGATCACGACAAGACATGCACCGTCCTTCCCGACTCGTCCTCTACGCGGTCGTGGTGACCGCCGTCACGGCTGCCACGTCGTGCACGAGCATGCGCTCGGACTGGCGAACCGCCAGCCGCGAGCCAGTAGGCCTCGCGCCGGATCCTGTCGAGGTGAAGGAAGCGGTGGTCCAGGTGTACGGAGCTCGCACCATAGGGGCCAAAGGCCTCTTCGGCGTACACACCTGGATCGCGGTCAAGCCGGCCGAGGCGGAGGAGTGGACGGTCTACGAAGTGGTGGGTTGGCAGCTGCGATGGTCGCAAAGCGCCATCCTCGTGCACAGCCGGCCTCCGGACGCGCGCTGGTTCGGCGCGGTGCCGGAGCTATATGCGGACCGACGTGGACCGGAGGTCGACGAGCTGATCAAGCGGATCGACAAGGCCGCTCGCGCCTATCCCTATGGCGCCGAATACCGGGCGTGGCCGGGTCCGAACTCCAACACCTTCACCGCCTGGATCACGCGGGCGGTGCCAGAGCTGGAAGTCGATCTTCCAGCCACGGCCATTGGCAAGGATTACCTCGGCAGCTCCATCGTCGGTGCTGCGCCGAGCGGCAGCGGTGTCCAGCTATCGCTTGGCGGAGTGCTGGGCCTGGCCGTCAGCGCCGTCGATGGCCTCGAGTTCAACGTGCTCGGCTTGAACTTCGGCATCAGTCCGAACGGCGTGAAGCTGCCCCTGGTGGGGCGGGTCGGAAGCAGCTCGAGGCCGAGCAATTGAGTGGAAGAGTCGGGACCGAAGGGGTTGGTCCGGGCGGAAGGCTATGAGCCAGCAGCCGCCGGCGAGCCCTCGTCGTGGCGGCGCATCGCCGTCATCCACTCGATTGCCTTGAAAGACGGGGTCGGCGGTATAGCGGACTTCCGATCCGGGGAACGAGGGCCGCCGTCAGCGGTCACTGCTAGGTGCTGACCTTCGGCCGAGCGTGGAACTTTCTCGAAGCGCCTTGCCCTTGACACACGGACGACGCCGTCGGTTGACCGCCATCAACGTCGCCTCACAGCCACCGAGCTAGGCTGTCCGTGCGATGAGTCTTGACGGCGCAGGTGGTCGTTCGAGTTCAAGCACCTTAGGACCCGGCGCGACTCGCTGACCTTGTGGGCGAGACGGGGGCGGCGATTCAAGCTTCCATCGACCGGCGGGCAACTGCTGCTGCGCAAGTGGACCCACCCCATCAAACGAAGGAGATCGACATGACGACGAGACACTGGCAGGTCAGCTACGGCAGCATCCCGAAGGACATCAGTCCCGACGCGTACCGCTCGGTGGTCGACTTGATGGAACAGGCGATGAAGCGCTTCGCCGGCAAGCCGGCGTTTCGCTGCGCAGGCCAAACGCTCAGCTACGCCGACCTCGACCGGCTGTCGCGCGACTTCGCGGCCTACTTGCAGAGCAAGCTCGGCGTGAAGAAGGGGGATCGTATCGCGGTGATGACGCCGAACCTGCTGGCCTTTCCGATCGCCTTCCTGGGCATCGTCCGCGCCGGCGCCGTTCAGGTGAACGTGAACCCGCTGTATACACCGCGCGAACTCGAGCACCAGTTGAATGACGCCGGGGTCGAGACCATCGTCGTCTACAGCGGCGTGTCGGCCACGGTGGCCGAGGTCATGGCGAAGACAAAGCTGAAGACCGTCATCACCACCGGTGTCGGCGACGGCAGCGGAGCGCAGTTGCCCAGCCCGCCGGTCGATGGGCGGTTGGCCAGCGCAATCGGTCTCGCAGCCGCACTGGCCGAGGGCGCCAGGTTGCTGTTCAAGGCGGTCGATCTGGGGGGCGACGACGTGCTGTTCCTGCAGTACACCGGAGGTACGACGGGGCCGTCGAAGGGTGCGGCGCTGTCGCACCGTAACCTGGTCGCCAACGTCGAGCAGTTCAAGGCCTTCATGCCTGACGCTCTGCGCCCTGGCGCGGAAGTGATCGTCACCGCCATTCCGCTGTATCACATCTTCGCCTTGATGGTGAACTTCATCACCTACTTCTCGGTCGGGGTCGACAACTGGCTGGTGCCGAACCCGCGTGATTTCGACAGCTTCATCGATACGATGAAAAAGGCGCGTCCGAGCGTCTTCATGGGGGTGAACACTCTCTATGCCGGGCTGGTCGCGCATCCGAAGAGCAAGGAAGTCGACTGGTCCAACCTGCGCCTGGCCGGCGGCGGCGGCGCGGCGGTGATCCGCGCCGTATCGGACAAGTGGCTGGCGCTCACCGGCACGTTCATTCGCGAAGGCTACGGACTGTCGGAGACGAGCCCGGTGCTGAGCTTCAACCCGGCCTCGGTGCAGAACTTCAACGGCACCACCGGCCTGCCGCTGCCATCGACCGACATCAAGCTGCTCGACGACCACGACCAGGAGGTCGGCATCGGCCAACCCGGCGAGATCTGCGCCAAGGGCCCGCAGGTCATGAAAGGTTACTGGCAAAAGCCCGAGGCCAACGCCACCGCGTTCACTGCCGACGGCTACTTCCGCACCGGCGACATCGGTGTCTTCGACGACGAGGGTTTCCTGAAGATCGTCGACCGCAAGAAGGACATGATCATCGTATCCGGCTTCAACGTCTTTCCGAACGAGATCGAGGAAGTGGCCACGGCCTGCGCCGGCGTGGCCGAGTGCGGCTGCGTCGGCGTGCCCGACGAGAAGTCGGGCGAAGCGGTCAAGCTGTTCGTCGTC
>AR_comb_assmDRAFT_10373289_pt1 | contig 13764 bp, 9 predicted proteins | sample ArasoioldDNA_FD_10543 | JGI IMG/M metagenome (IMG submission 10543) | reverse complement strand
CACGCATTTCCTCCGCCGGCTGGCGGAGCGCTACAAGCGGCCGGCGTTGACGCTCGCGCCCGATGCGATGGCGCTCCTCATCTCGGCGCCATGGCCCGGCAACGTGCGTCAGCTTCTGAACCTGCTCGAGCAGGCGGTCGCACTCGCAACGACAAACGTGATCCCCGCCTCGCTCGTCCAAGGCTCGTTGCGCGAGGACGCGAGCGCTCTTGTCCCGTTCGAGGAGGCAAGGAAGGAGTTCGAGCGCGATTACCTGGTGCGTCTGCTGAAAATCACCGGCGGCAATGTGACGCAGGCCGCACTGCTCGCGAAGCGCAACCGCACCGAGTTCTACAAGCTCCTCCAGCGGCACCGGCTCGAGCCGGCGATGTTCAAGGAAGGCAAGACGTCCTGATTCCCGGGCTCGGCCGCACGCTGCCGCCAGTCCCCGCTAAGGTTGATCGCACCGTCTTCCGGCACGGCGAGCCAGCAATTCCAATGTCATAGCCGCCTGACGTTGCCGCGTCAGGGTCGGATCCGCCGTCGCCGAATGACGACACAAAAATGGCATCTTATTCAAATGTTTAGCATTAATGCCACACAACTCGTCGGCAAAATGCGACATCTGTTTCCGGAATGAGTGGCACGCGCCGCGGACCAAACATTCATTACCAACTTTTCTGCAAGAGGGACGGAGCTGCAAACCGGAGCCCGGCGATCGCTTTGCGGCATCGTTGGCACATCCCTTGCTTTGCGGTAAGCAAAAGCAGATCACACCGACCCATCGATCATGGACAAGTTCGCGCCCGAATTCGCGCAACACTGGCTTACCGACATGTCGAGCACGACCGAAGCCGGGCCGCTGGAGCGACGCGCGGACGAGTCGCCCTCGGCTTCGCAACAGGAAGCTCTCGACGCGTTGGCCGAGCGCGTTTCTGCGGCGCGCAGTATTTTCTGAATTCGGAGGGAAAGAACCGGTCCCGACACATTGCCGGCGCGCGAGAGCCGGCGCGAACAGTAACCGGAGCGCCACGCCGCTTCGGTCGATCAGTCCCCCTTGCCCGCTAACTTCCTCCCGGCGGGCTTTTTTTTATGCCTTTTTACCGCGGGCCTGCCCCTCACACCGCTACTGGCGCCCTGATTGCAGGCTGCGGGTTGTAGTCGACGATCTCGATATCTTCGTAAGCATAGTCGAAGATGGACGGCGGACGTCGGCGCAGCACGAGCCGCGGCAGCGGGCCAGGCGTGCGCGCAAGCTGTATGTCCACCTGCTCCAGGTGATTGAGATAAAGGTGGCAATCGCCGCCGGTCCAGACGAAATCGCCTACCCCGAGGTTGCATTGCTCCGCGACCATGTGCGTCAGAAGGGCGTACGAGGCGATGTTGAACGGGACGCCGAGAAAGATATCGCAGCTTCGCTGATAGAGTTGGCACGAGAGATTGCCGCCGGCGACATAGAACTGGAACAGCAAATGGCACGGCGGCAGCTTCATCTTCGGGATGTCGCCGACGTTCCACGCCGAAACGATGAGACGCCGCGAATCGGGGTTGCGTTTGATCTCTGCAATGACGTTCGCGATCTGGTCAATGTGCGAGCCGTCCGGCGCCGGCCAACTCCGCCATTGGTAACCATAGACGGGTCCGAGTTCGCCGTTCGCGTCCGCCCATTCGTCCCAGATCGTGACGCCGACTGACTGCAAGGAGCGCGCGTTGGTCTCCCCGCGCAGGAACCACAGCAATTCGTGGACGATCGACTTGGTGTGCACCTTCTTGGTCGTGAGCAGCGGGAACCCGGCGCCGAGGTTGAAACGCATCTGGTAGCCGAACACGGACAAGGTGCCGGTGCCGGTCCGGTCCGACTTGCGGTCGCCGCGTTGGCGAACGTGCCGCATGAAGTCGAGATACTGTTGCATCGAGGCGTGGCGGCGGAAGAGTGTATCGGCTCGATTGTAACGCGACCGGGACCGCGGCTCGATATGCCAACAGGCAGCGTGATCGCTCGCCCCGACCCGGCGAGGTCCGGCAACCGACCGCTCGTCGCGGGAACCGGTCCAGGTTCGTTCGGACGATTGACAAACGCAAATCCGGCTCGCTATTATCTGACCACATAACTAGTTTCATGGTTATATCAAGGCGGATGCGACCAAGCTACGCTCGCGCAATTCCCCGTACGTGGCGTCAGACGGCGGCGATGTTCATCGCACTGGGCGACGCGCACCGACAGCGGATGCTGCTGATGTTCGAGCCGGGTGAGCGCCTCAATGTCGGTCAGATCGTCGCTGCCTCCACGCTCTCGCGTTCCGCGGTGTCGCATCACCTGCGCGTGCTGCGAAACGCCGGCGTTCTCCATTCGGAAAAGATCGGCAAGGAAGTCTGGTACTGGCGCGATCCCAACGCGGTGCGCAAGGCGCTGACCGCCGTGCTTGCCTACCTGGACGCGCAATGACTGTCGGCGCCCTCGCCGACGCGCGGATCGCCTGATCGGGAAAACCGTCACATGCACACCGGCAATCAGTTCGACCTTCTCCGCGAGCGCCGTTTCGCGCCTTTCTTCTGGACCCAGTTTCTCGGCGCCGGCAACGACAACGTCTACAAGAATGCGCTGATCATCTTTGTTGCATTCCACGCCGCGCGCCTGACCACGCTCGATCCCAACGCGCTCGTCAATCTCGCGGGGGCGGTGTTCATCGCCCCGTTCGTTCTGCTGTCGGCGACCTCGGGCCAGATCGCCGACAAGGTCGAAAAGTCGCGGCTCATCCGCTGGATCAAGCTCTTCGAGATCGCAATCATGGCAGTTGGTCTCGCGGGATTCTGGCGTCAGAGTCTCACGCTGATGTTCACCGCGCTGGCGCTGCTCGGCATCCACTCGGCGTTGTTCGGTCCGGTCAAGTACGCGATCCTGCCGCAGCACCTCAAACCCGAGGAGCTGATTGGAGGCAATGGCCTCGTGGAGATGGGCACCTTCGTCGCAATCCTGCTCGGCACCATCGCAGGGGGTGTCGTCGTCGCCATCGAGCCCAACGGGCCGCTACTCGCTTGCGCATTGGCGATCGCCATCGCAGTGGCCGGCTATCTCGTGAGCCGCGGCATTCCGCATACGCCGGCGGTGGCGCCCGATCTCGTGATCAACTGGAATCCGTTCTCGGAAACCTGGCGCAACCTGCGGATCGCGCAAGAGAACCGCGTGGTCTGGCTGTCGATGCTCGGCATTTCCTGGTTCTGGTTCTATGGCGCGGTCTTCCTCGCGCAGTTTGCCGGCTTCTCGCGCGACATTCTCGGCGGCAACGAGCACGTCGTGACGTTCCTGCTCGCTCTGTTTTCGATCGGCATCGGCGTCGGTTCGCTGCTGTGCGAACGCCTTTCGGGACGCAAGATCGAGCTGGGACTGGTGCCGTTCGGCTCAATAGGGTTAACGCTCTTTGCCGCCGACCTGTGGCTCGCGAGCGATTCACTCAGGGCGACGGGCCTCGCCGGCCTCGACGCGTTTTTCGCAAAGCCCGCCCACTGGCGCGTCGCCGTCGATCTGGTGCTGATCGGCCTCTTCGGCGGGTTCTACATCGTTCCCCTGTATGCGCTCATTCAGGAGCGTTCGGCGCCGTCGCACCGCTCGAGGATCATCGCCGCCAACAACATCCTAAACGCGATCTTCATCGTCGCGTCCGCGGGCATCGCGGTTGCGCTGCTCGAAGTCGGGTTGTCGATTCCGCAGCTCTTCCTCGTCAATGCGTTGATGAACGCGGCTGTCGCGATCTTCATCTTCGGGCTCGTCCCCGAATTCCTGATGCGCTTTCTCGCCTGGCTTCTGGTGCACACGTTTTATCGCGTGGACAAGGAGGGCCTCGACCGGATCCCGGAGACCGGCGCTTGCGTCATCGTCTGCAATCATGTGAGCTACGTCGACGCCGTCGTGATCGCAGCGTGCGTGCGGCGCCCCATTCGCTTCGTGATGGACCACCAGATTTTCAGGGTGCCGCTGCTGTCGTTCATTTTCCGCACGATGCGCACGATTCCGATCGCCCCGGCAAAAGAGGATGCAGCGATGAAGGACCGCGCGTTTGCAGAAGTTGCGAAGGCGCTCGCGGCCGGCGAGATCGTCGGCATCTTTCCGGAGGGCAAGCTCACGGAAACCGGCGAGCTCAATCCGTTCCGGCCCGGCATTCAGCAAATCGTCGAGACGACACCTGTACCTGTCGTGCCGCTTGCGTTGCGCGGCCTGTGGGGAAGCTTCTTCAGCCGCTCGCACGAGGGCACGGCGATGCGCCGGTTACGCGGCATCTTCTCGCGTATCGCTTTGGTCGCCGCGCCAGCGGTGCCGGCAGAGCGTGTAACGCTCGACGGATTGCGGGCGACGGTACTCGCGCTGCGCGGCGACTGTAAATAGCGGCAGTACGAGGAAGGCGATAGACGCAACGAGTAACGCGGCGGCAAGTACACGCGCCGCCACGAAAAACAGGGGAGACAACGATGGCAACCGTGATTGGGCTCATCATCGGCGTGCTGGCAGGTGCGATGCTGATGGGCGGTGGCGGCGGCGCACTGCTCGGCGGCGTTGTCGGCGCATTCGTCGGCTTCATCATCGGAAGCCGGGGCGAACGCGCGCGCAACCTTCGTCCTGCGGCCGCCGGCGCGGCGACAACACCTGTCGGTACCGCGACAACGCCATCCGTGCCGGCGAAACTCGAGCAATCGCTCGCCGAGCGCGTGTCGATCCTCGAACGGCGCGTAGCGAGCCTCGAGCGTGCGCTCCCGGCGGGCGCGCCGGAGCTCCCGGCCGTGGAGATGGTTCCGAAGCCCGAAGCCATCATCGCACCTGTAGGGCCGCCTCCCGTCGCGCCTGCCCCGGCGCTGCCCGAGGAGGAGGCGCTGCTCATTCCCTCGAACGTCAATGCCGACGGGACGGTTCGCGTCGAGGCCCCAGCGATCGTCGCACCGTTGCCGACGCCGCCCGTGCCGCCGGTCCCGCCACCACCCAAGGCCCCGCCGAATGCTCTCGTCGCGTGGATGATGGGCGGCAACACGCTTGCGCGCATCGGCGTCGTGCTCCTTTTCATCGGCGTCGGCTTTCTGCTGAAATACGCGGTCGAGCACGTGCACGTGCCCATTTCGCTTCGCCTCGCCGGCATCGCGCTGGGTGGCGTCGCTTTGCTTGTGCTGGGATGGCGGTTGCGCGGGAGCCGACGCGCTTACGCGATGGTGCTGCAAGGCGGTGGCGTCGGCGTGCTTTACCTGACCGTGTTCGGGGCGCTTCGTCTGTACGAGCTCGTTTCCCCCGTTGGGGCGTTCGGCTTGCTGGTCGCGATCTCCGCGCTGTCGTCGTGGCTTGCTGTGCGCCAGGATGCGATCTCCCTCGCGGTACTCGCCGTCGCCGGCGGCTTCCTTGCTCCGATACTGACGTCGAGCCAGTCCGGCAGCCACGTGATGTTGTTCAGCTACTACGCGCTGCTCAATGCGGGCATCTTCGGAATCGCGTGGTTCAAGGCGTGGCGCGTGCTCAATCTGCTGGGCTTCGCGTTCACCTTCCTCGTCGGCACGCTATGGGGCGTTACGCGTTACCGGCCCGAAGACTTCGCGACGACGGAGCCGTTCCTGATCCTGTTCTTCCTGTTTTATGTCGGCATTGCCGTCCTGTATGCGTTGCGCCGCTCGGTCGAGGTGCGTGATTACGTCGATGCGGGCCTCGTCTTCGGGACGCCGCTCGTCGCCGCTGGATTGCAAAGCGCGCTCGTGCGCAACATCGAGTATGGAATGGCGTTCAGCGCCCTTGCGATGTCGGCGCTCTATCTGATCCTCGGGCGCTTCCTCTATACGCGCAGTCGTGACGACATCCGGTTGCTGGTCGAGAGTTTTCTGGCGCTCGGTGTCGTGTTCGCGACACTCGCGGTTCCGCTCGGGCTCGATGCGCGCTGGACATCCGCGACATGGGCGGTCGAAGGCGCGGCGATCGTTTGGGCGGGCGTGCGGCACAATCGCGGCGTCGTGCGCGCGTTCGGGCTCCTGCTGGAGCTTTGTGCCGGCGTTGCGTTCATCTTCGGTCTGTCGATCTGGACTGGACGCGTTCCCGCTACGTTGATTCCGCTCGCCAACAGCGCGTTCGTCGGCGCAGTGCTCGTAGCTGTCGCCGGCTTGTTCACTGCATGGCTGATGGAACGGTATCGGGATCGCTTGCGCCCGGGCGAAACAGGTATCGCCGCGGTCGCCTTCGCATGGGGAATGCTGTGGTGGCTGTACGCCGGCTGGCGCGAGATCGACCGCTTTGTCCCGTACGACCTTCGCATTCCCGTGCTGGTCGTGTTTCTCGCCGCGACTGCCGCGCTGTTCGTCACGCTCGAGGCGCGGCTTCGTTGGCACATCGCACGCGTGCCCGCCTTGTTGTTGCTGCCGGCGCTGCTCGCGATCGCGTTGGTCGGCATCGGCCGCGCATCCGCGACGGCCGACCATCTCTTCGCGCACGGCGGATTCGTCGGCTGGATCATTGCCGTCGGCGCCGTCGCAGGCGTGCTGCGATGGTTCGACCGCCCGCGCGAGCCCGCGGCGGAAAGTGCGGCGCTGACGACGCCGATCGAGCTTCTGCACGCGGGCCTCTTCTGGTTCGTGTTGCTTCTCGTCGCGCACGAGTTGTCGTGGGTGGGAACCCGGATCGAGCCGGGCCACGGCGTATGGAGCGCCGTGCCATGGGGTCTCGTCCCCGCAGTCGGTCTGGGAATCGTGATCGAACTTGCGCGCGGCTCGACGTGGCCCATCGGTACGCACCGGCGCGGCTATTTCGTGGTGGGAGCGGCGGTCGTCGCCGCCTTGCTCGCCCTGTGGTCGATCGCCGCCAACGTGCATGGCAGCGCCGATCCTGCGCCACTGCCGTACGTGCCGCTCTTGAACCCGCTGGATCTCACGCAGGCGGCGATTCTGCTCGCGCTGACGATGTGGATGGTGCGTGTCCGGCGTTCCGAGCCGGCGCTCTTCGACGCGTTGCCGCGCGAAGCGGCGGTCGTGATTCTTTGCGCGCTCGCATTCCTGTGGATCAATGCGATCGCGCTCCGTTCGATTCATTTCTGGTACGACGTCCCTTACGACCCACCGGCGCTTTGGGATTCGACGATCGTGCAGGCTGTGCTCTCGCTGCTCTGGTCGTCGCTCGCGCTGGCGACGATGGTGCTCGCGAACCGCCGGCAATGGCGCGTGCCGTGGATGGCGGGAGCGGCGCTGCTCGCCATCGTCGTCGTCAAGCTGTTCGCGGTCGAGCTTGCGCAGGTCGGGACGATCACGCGGATTGTGTCGTTCATCGGTGTCGGCCTGCTGCTGCTGTTGATCGGCTACCTGGCGCCCGTGCCGCCGCGCAGCAAGGAGAGAACATCGTGATTCGGCCATTGATTCTGGTTGCCCTGTTCGCCGCCGCTGCCCATGCCGAGCGGCCCGCCGACTACGCGTTCGGCGTACCGCTGACGCCAGGCGGACCCGAGTCATTCCAGCGCGTCGCCTTGCCCCCCGCGGTTTACGAAGGTGCCGTTGGGCGCGATCTGTCCGACGTCCGCGTCTTCAATGCCGACGGCGAGCTCGTGCCGTACGCGTGGGTGCCGCGCCGACCCGTGCCCCGCGAGCGTGCGCCGGCCATCGCGTTGCCGATGTTTCCGCTCTATGTCGACCGCGACAAGCGCGATGTCTCCGGGCTCGCCTTGACCGTGGTGAAGAACGCGGCGGGAACGACGGTCAGCGTCAACACCGCCGATAGCGCGCCCGCGACCGGAAAGGTCCTGGGCGGCTACGTGCTCGACGCGTCTGCGCTCGAGGAGCCGCTGGTGGCGCTGAACTTCGCGCTGCCGCAAACGACCGGCGCGACGACGATGCGCCTCGCGATTGCCGCGAGTGACGATCTCGCGACGTGGCGCAACGTCGCCGGCGATTCGACGCTCGTCAACATCGAATATGCCGGCCAGCGGCTGACGCGCAATCGAATCGAGATCGCGCCGATCAAGGCGAAATACCTGCGACTTTCCTGGACGCCCGATCGTCCGGTCATCGAGTTCGGGGCGGTCAGCGCGGACTTCGGCGAGCGTGCCGTCGAAACGCCGCGGCAGTGGCGAACCGCTGTCGGCATCCCTGTCGCCGACCACGAGGGCGATTTCGAATACGATCTCGGCGGCCCGTTTCCCGTCGATCGCATTGCGATGGATCTCGCGACGCCGAACTCGATCGTTCCGACGACGCTGTCCGCGCGCGCCAATGCCGCGCAACCGTGGCAACTGGTCGGTTCGACTGTCTTCTATCGCCTGGACCAGCCGGGCGGCGATGTCACGAGCCCGCCATTTCCGGTGGCGGGAGGCGAGCGCCGATATTGGCTCGTTCACCTCGATCCGCGTTCCGGGATAGCCGGACAGGCGCCGTCGCTGCGCGCGGGATGGCAACCCGGCGAGCTCGTGTTCGCCGCGCGCGGACATCCTCCGTTCACTCTCGCGTACGGCAATTATGCGGCGACCGCCGGTGCGTTGCCGATCGCGACGTTGATACCGGGCTACGACGACGCGAAAGGCCTTCCTGCGAACGTCGCAATTGCGCTGGCCGGCACACCGATGTCGATGGGTGGACCCGACCAGCTGAAGAAGCCGCCGGACGTCAAGCGGTGGGCGCTTTGGGTAGCGCTCGTGCTGGGCGTTGCCATGCTGGGATGGATGGCGTGGCGACTGTCGCGCGAAATGGCAACGACGCCGAGCGAGCGACCCGTTTCGTCCGAGCCGCGCGACGAGTAAGCCGCAACAAGCGTCGGAAGAACGGCCGCGCAACGAGGAAGCCAGCCTCGCGTGCGCCTACGCTGTGCTACAGTAAGTTCAATCATTCGCTCCCAGTGTCTCCCGGCGTCTCTTCATGTCAGGCAACACGCTCGGCACGCTGTTTCGCGTCACATCATTCGGTGAGTCGCACGGCCCGGCAATCGGCTGCGTAATCGACGGATGTCCCCCCGGGATGGCGCTCGATGCAGCGGACATCCAGCGCGAGCTCGATCGCCGCAAGCCTGGAACGTCGCGCCACGTTACGCAGCGGCGCGAGTCCGATACGGTGGAAATTCTGTCCGGCGTGTTCGAGGGCAGCACGACGGGGACGCCGATCGCGCTGCTGATCAGAAACGAGGATCAGCGCAGCAAGGATTACGCGGCGATCGCCGAGACGTTCCGGCCCGGCCATGCCGACTACGCCTACTGGCAGAAGTATGGAATCCGCGACTACCGGGGCGGTGGACGTGCCTCGGCGCGGGAAACGGCAGTGCGCGTTGCCGCCGGCGCCGTCGCGAAGAAGTGGCTCGCAAAGCGTTACGGCGTCGCGATTCGCGGCCATCTCGTGCAGTTGGGTAAGTACGCGATCCCGTTCGACGACTGGGCGCACGTCGATGCGAATCCGTTTTTCGTAGCCAACGCGACGGTGGTCGACGAGCTCGAGTCATACATGGACGCGCTGCGCAAATCCGGCGATTCGTGCGGCGCGAGGATCACGGTCGTCGCGACCGGTGTTCCAGTCGGATGGGGCGAACCCGTCTATGGCCGCCTCGACGCCGATCTCGCGTCGGCCATGATGGGGATCAACGCGGTCAAAGGGGTCGAGATCGGCGCCGGCTTCGCAAGCGCGGCGCAGCGCGGCACCGAGCATTCGGACGAGATGACGCCTGACGGCTTCCTGTCCAACAATGCCGGCGGCATCCTCGGCGGGATATCGACCGGCCAGGATGTGGTGGTGACGATCGCGGTGAAGCCGACATCATCGATCCGGCTCGATCGCCGCTCGATCGACAAGGCGGGCAACCCTGTGATCGTCAACACGCACGGCCGTCACGACCCATGTGTCGGCATTCGCGCGACGCCGATTGCCGAAGCGATGGTCGCGCTCGTGCTGATCGACCATGCGCTGCGTCATCGCGCGCAAAATGCCGACGTCGTCACCGCGACGCCACGAATTCCAGCCGCGGCGCCGGCCGATGTGATGGCGCGCGCAAAACGCGGCGACGCCGTCGAAAACCCGGATCCGGACGAAGCCTAGCGACGCTCGATCTTGTGCACCTTCGCTGCCGCATTGCCGCGCGCGAAGGCGATGTCGACGTCGTCGCCGACGTGCAGTGCCGATGCGTCCTCGACAATCGCGCCGTCGGCGGCGCTCACGATCGCGTAGCCGCGCTCCAGCACGCCCTGCGGGCTCAGATGCGCAAGATTCTGCGCGAGAGCAACGAGCCGCGTATGAAGGCGTTCGTCGCGCGCCCGTGCCGCACGGGTGAGCGATAAAGCGGCGCGCGGCAGCTCCGCGGCCTGCGGCAGAGGCTGCGCCAGGCGCCACATGAGACGTTGCCCGAGCCCGCCGACGCTCGCTGCGGCGGCCTCGAAGCGATGGCGATGGGCGCGAGCGAGCCTGCCTGCAAGCGATGCGGCATCGCGTGCCTGCCGCTCGATCCGCGCCGCCGGATGCGTGAGGCGTCGCGACAATCCGTCCACCCGTTGCATCGTCGCCTCGAGCAGGCGCAGTTGCGCGCGGCGCCAGCGCTCCACGATCGCCTTGAGATGACGCGCGATGCTCGTGCAGTCCGGGGCCGCGAGAGCGGCGGCCGCGGTGGGTGTGGGCGCACGCGCGTCAGCGACGAAATCGCAGATCGTGAAATCGGTTTCGTGACCGACGCCGGAGACCACAGGCAACGCCGAATCGAAGATCGCCTGCGCGACGATTTCCTCGTTGAACGCCCACAAGTCCTCGATCGAACCGCCGCCGCGCGCAACGATCAGCACATCGGCTTCGGCGCGCATGTTGGCGGTGCGGATCGCCTGCGCGATCGATCCGGCGGCGCCTTCGCCTTGGACGCGCGCCGGATAGACGATAACGGCAAGCGCGGGCCAGCATCGCTTCAGTGTCGTCAGGATGTCGCGCAGCGCGGCGGCGCGCATCGACGTCACGATGCCGACTGCCCGCGGATAAGCGGGGAGCGGCCGCTTGCGCTCTGGCGCGAACCAGCCTGCCGCCTCGAGCCGCGCTTTCAACCGCGCAAATTTCTCGTACAGCGCGCCCTGGCCCGCGAGGCGCACGTTGTCGACGTTGAGCTGGAATTCGCCGCGTGCCTCGTAGATCGACGGCGTGGCGCGCACTTCGACGGCGAGACCGTCGCGCAACGTGAAATCGACGAACTGCGCCCGGTGCCGAAAAAAGACGCACCGCACCTGGGCCTGGGCGTCCTTCAAGTTGAAATAGCAGTGTCCCGACGCCGCGCGCGAAAAATTCGAGATTTCTCCGGCGACCCACACGAGGCCGAGGTGCCGCTCGAGAATGAGACGCGCCGAACTCACGAGCAGCGAAACCGGGAGCACGGCAGGTAGCGATGCAGCTTCGCCGGCGCGAGCGCCGGTCGTCGCCGAGGAGTCGAGGACGGGCTTGGCTGACGCCGTCAGAAGATCGCGAGACATTACGTCGAACGGACGGAATGGATGCTGGACGCGTGCATCGTGACAATCGTGATGTCCATGACAATTGTCTGTATTGTAGGTGTCATACTGACGTCACGTAGGCGCCCGCGAATTGTCGGGGCCGCGCTCGAATTGCCCTTGTAGTGCCGCGGCAACTTTTTGATTCGCTGCGACAAAAAAGCGGTGCGAAATTGGGCATCCGAAGGTTTTTTCCGGCCTGGACACCACTTAGCGTCCGAATTTACAAGATACACACAATTTTATCCACAGGATTTGTGGACAACGTTGTTGTGGCGACATGCGCGATTGCCCGCAAAGCCTTGTCTGGCGCGGATTTCCGGGACACCACCGATGCGCACTGGGACGGCGGTCAATGACGCGTTTCGACACACGCGATAGAATATGTCCTCGTCTGCAATTGTTCATGAACAAAAGATGAATGCTGCGCCGCCGCAATCCGTTCCAGCTCGCGCCGAGAGTCGGGCCGCAACCGATATGTCTGCGCCGCATACCCCCGTTCCCAGTTCCAATTTCCTGCGCGCGATCATCGCGGAGGACAACCGGACCGGCAAATATGGCGGCCGGGTCGTCACCCGCTTTCCGCCGGAGCCCAACGGCTATCTCCATTACGGGCACGCGAAGTCGATAAGCCTCAACTTCGGGCTTGCCGCGGAGAACGGCGGAGTTTGTCATCTCCGGTTCGACGACACCAATCCGCTCAAGGAAGACGTCGAATACGAGGATTCGATCGCCGGCGCTGTGCGCTGGCTGGGGTACGACTGGGGCGAGCATCGCTATCACGCCTCCGATTACTACGACGGATTGTATGAATTCGCCGAATGGTTCATCGAAAACGGGCTTGCGTACGTCGACAGCCAGACCGCGGAGGAGATGCGATCGCGCCGGGGGACGCTGACCGAGGCCGGCCGTGCAAGCCCGTGGCGCGAGCGGCCGGTGGCCGAAAGTCTCGATCTGTTTCGCCGCATGCGCGCAGGCGACTTTCCCGACGGCGCGCACGTGCTGCGGCTCAAGATCGACATGGCGAGCCCGAACGTCAACCTGCGCGATCCGGCGATCTACCGGATCCGGCATGCGTCGCACCATCGGACGGGCGACAAGTGGTGCGTATACCCGCTCTACGACTATACGCACTGCATCAGCGACGCGCTCGAGCGGATTACGCATTCGATCTGCACGCTCGAGTTCCAGGATCATCGTCCACTCTACGATTGGATCATCGAGAAGCTCGCCGATGGCGGACGGCTTGAGCGCCCGCTGCCGCAACAGTATGAATTCGCGCGCCTCAATCTCACGTACGTCGTCCTTTCCAAGCGGCGGTTCCTCGAGCTCATCGACAAAGGACACGTCGACGGCTGGGACGACCCGAGGATGCCGACGCTGGTCGGCGCGCGGCGCCGCGGCTTCACGCCGGAAGGCTTCCAGCTCTTTGCCGAGCGCATCGGCGTGTCGAAATCCGATTCGTGGATCGAGATGAGCGTGCTCGAGGACTGCATGCGCGACGATCTCAACGCGCGCGCGCCCCGGCGTATCGCGGTGCTCGATCCCATCAAGCTCGTGATCGACAACTTTCCCGCGGGAACAAGCGAAGAGTGCATCGCGCCCAATCATCCGCAACGTCCCGAGCTCGGGCGGCGATCGCTGCCGTTCACGCGTGAGCTTTGGATCGAGCGCGACGACTACGTCGAGAATCCGCCGAAGGGCTATTTCCGCCTGGCGCCTGGCGCTGAGGCGCGCCTGCGCTACGCGTATATCGTGCGCTGCGTCGGCGCCGAAAAGGATGCCGACGGCAATGTGACGGTGGTGCATTGCACATACGATCCGGCAACGAGAAGCGGCACGCCCGGCGCCGATGCGCGCAAGGTCAAGGGCAACATTCACTGGTTGTCCACCGCGAACGCGATCCCGGCGGAGGTGCGCCTCTACGATCGGCTCTTCGCCGTGCCGTTTCCCGGGTCGCGCAATCCGAAGGGCGTCCCCGCTGAGGGCGAAGCGCCCGAAGCCGGGCTCACGCATGCAGTTCTCGTCGCCGGTGAAGACGAAGACGAGGAGCTCATACCACCGGTCGAGCGCAACTACCTGGATGATCTCAATCCGGCGTCAAAACGCGTGATCACCGCGTGGGCCGAAGCGGCGCTCAAGGAGGCTGTCCCCGAGGACCGGTTCCAGTTCGAGCGGCACGGATATTTCGTAGCCGATCAGCGTGATCACGGCCCTTCGCATCTCGTGTTCAACCGCACGGTTACGCTGCGCGACTCCTGGGCAAAACCCTAGCGGTTTGATCGCGACCCGGTAAGCCGGTCGTTCAGCGGATAGCGGCGGTGCGCTAAGATTGCACCCGCCAATT
>AR_comb_assmDRAFT_11129713_pt1 | contig 13766 bp, 23 predicted proteins | sample ArasoioldDNA_FD_10543 | JGI IMG/M metagenome (IMG submission 10543) | reverse complement strand
TTGGCCGCCTGGAACTCCCCCTCGACGTGCGATCCATCATGCTCGACGTAGAAGTTCGACAACCAGTTGTGCTGGAGCTTACCATCGACTCTCAACGAGAACCAGACAACCGACTTGCGAGCACTAGACTGGGAGTTTGTCACCACTGCGCTTCTCGCGGAGGACACCTAGCGCTCCCTTCGGATGGTTGAGCTTGCCATTGCGGAGAGTAGCCAGAGCGCCAACCTTGGGCTGATGCTCCTCCTTGCCGTTCTTTCTGCCCACAAGCGATCTGCCACGACGTTCTGGAAAGCGCGAGTCAACGCCAATCTCATGGATATCGCCATTCTCGATATCCCAGCGCATCTTCACTACCCTCCGAGAAGGCCCGTCACGATACTTGCGGAGCAGCAATTCCATTTCATTCTTGGCTTCGTCCTCTTCGTCGGGTTGCAGGATGATCAGCATATCAGCAATTTTCTGAGCCGACTGATACGCCGTCTCTCCCTCTCGATTGAGCTGCGTCGCGGTAACGTGCGGGACCTTTGACAACCTTGCTGCCTGCTTGAGCCCGCGCCCGTTCTGGGCCACACCCTCCCAACCTGCTTGACCCTTGGGCGTGCGCATCTCTTCCAGGTAGTCAACCACGACCATTCCCGGACTGTAACGCAATTGCTCGGCCCCGACCTTCTCCACCGAGCAGTTCTTGATGTCATCGCGGATGATGATGTCGTGCTCCATCTTCTCGCGCTCACATCTGTCAAGCCACTTGTGCCAGCGCTCCTCTTCCTTGGGATTCAGCTCAAGAGCCTTCAACGCTCGCCCTCGAACCTTGGCAAGCATGGTGTCAAAGCGCCTGAGGATCTGCTCGGCCTCTACTTCAAGCGAGATGAAGAGGACCGTACGTCCCTGTAGATACGCTTGGAGCGCGACGTGCTGTTGACCAGTAGTCTTACCCCCGCCAGGAGGGCCACCAAAAATAAGCAGCTCGTGTGGCTGTAGTCCAACCGTGATGTCATCGTAGGACGGTATCCCGAGCATGACGCCATGCTGTTCCCCCTTCTCACGCCGCCGGTAGTAGTTGTCCTTACGGCGCTTGCCCTCTGACAGGCGCTCGGCCCTGGGTGCCGGCACGACCTCTGACAACTGCCTTGCCATGTCAAGCGCATGAACCTCGATGTCATCTACCATAACGGGATCATCGAGAATGTCGTGATACAAGCGCACCAGCTCGATCGCGCGAACCTCCTTGACATGGCGAACGAACTCCTCGGTGTGATAGGTCAGCGGGTCCTTGCTGAACTTGGGCTTGAAGCCAGGAAACTCCTTCTTGATTGCTCCTAGCGACGGTGATGCATTGTGATCGCGCATGAACTCAAGCGACCACTCGTAGACTTCCCTGATGTAGTCATCGAGGAAGTGGTCTGGTTCGATCCCACGAATTACAACGTCAGCCAGCTTGCCGGACTGAATCGCCTTTGAGATCAACAGTGTCTCAAAGTCGGCCATGACTAGCGCCGACGAGGCTTCTTCTTCTCCGATGCCTCGCTAGCTTCACGTTCGTTGTGCTGACGGATCGAACGCTCGACCGTCTCGCGATCATCAGAGATATGGATTTCCAGCACCTTGCTTGTCGCCTTGAGTGCACCGATAATGCGATCGTAAGCAGATTGCTGTTCGTCTGTGAGCTGTTCCTCGGCGTCCCAGTCAACATCCGCCAAAGCATTCATGTCAGCACCATTGAGCTTCCATGCAATCATGTTGGGTCCAAGTGTGACGTTCGCGTACTGAGCGACAGGAACCAGCTCCGAGAGTTGACACGCGATCAGCACTTCACCGTTACCCAGATTGCGCGCAGATGCAATCAACGGCGATTCAACCTGCTTGTGGGCTGCTGACCTGACGATTGAGCCCGAGGTATCCTCAGTGTCCTCTACACGAGCGGTAGTACGTGGCTTGGCCGCCGGCTTCTTCTTCACGAGCGACTTGCTCGCTTGCCTTGTCTTGATGGCTGGCACTTATGTCTCCTGTGTTGTCATTTCATCATCCGCTCGATCGCCTTGAGCTGTCGCTCCAGCGCTCGTATCTCCGCTTGTTGTCGGTGCGTCAGTTTGTCCTTCCACGGCACGGTCGGGTCGCTGTGAGGAAGCTCCCAATCGCGCAGTTCAAAAGCACGAACGAGATCCCCCTCAAGCTCGATGTGACCAGTATAGCTCGTGCGCCTGTAGAGCGTGTTCACTATCTCCTCTAAGCACTGTCCATGGGCCTGTAGGCGCCGTGCAGTGCGGAGGTTGTTCATGGTGAGATAGCGCGGAGGAACCGGGAAGCCGTGATACCGACAGCAACCGACAATGGCTTTGTCAAATGCGTCCTGCGTCGTGTAGCTGACCTCGGGGAACAGCGCATCGTTGATCTGCTCGCGCGACTGATTGCGTGCTATGCGACTACGAATCTTCTTGACAATCCTGTCAGGGAACCTGTAGCCCGTGCGCATGATGACCGCAAAGCGATGCATGTCCTCAGTAGTATCAACCAAAGTACCGCGTTCCTGGGCAAGAAGCTGAGCAATCTCATTAGCCTGAGCCACGGTCCAATAACGTTGTTTACCCTCCTCGCGATGAGGGAACAGGCGCTCTGGCAACTTGCCAAACTGCATCCAGCGATTGATCGTTCGCTTGGTACGGTTGGTAAGCTCCTCAAGCTCATCCATGTAAACCTTATTACGATCTAGCTTCAGGGGCACTTGACAATCGCGCTAGGCTGTCTGTGGGCGGCGGGGCGGGGATGTTGGCTGCGGAGAATTGGAACTATCTAAGATAGCTGCTAAGTAAGGCTGATTGGTAACTTTCCTTACGAACTGAGGAACTAAAGAGAAGTAATGTCATACAATGAGATATGCATAAGATGCAGGAAACGCGAGTGTGCGCGTATGAGCGCCCGTGCGATTCTATCTTAGTAAAGCGCACTTGTATGCATCGACATTCTCTTTGACTTGAAGGGATCTATCTCAGTACCAGGACGCTTATCCTTGATTTTCTGAGGAGTGAATGGATTCCTGTTCCTTCCTGCATTCAGCGCTGATGTACAGTATCCATCAGCAACATGATTGGTAGCGCGCTTAGCCCATTCGATAGCCCAAGCATTAGGAAACAGATTGCCAAGCAGTTTGATTGCTTCACTGTAGAGCGGCTTCAGCTCTGATTGGCGGATCTTGTACTTGCCCATGAGCTGTCTCTCGACCAGTTGGCTGTCAGTTTTCAGCAAGATGCTGTCAGCGCCGAGGGAGTGGGCATACTTGATCGCCACCACACAGCCGTTGTACTCGGCGTAGTTGTTGGTGTGCCAGCCGATGTAGCGCGCTATCACGTACTGCTCACCGTCAAGTTCAATGACAGATGCGAAGGCTGCGTGACCAGGGTTCCGAGGACGACACCCTCCGTCAAAATGAGCTACAGCTAGCATTATTGGCTGCCTCGATTCCAGTACGCCGCAAATATTTGATTGACTTGTCAAGTAGGAAGATGTTATCATCGAATGCTGCTAATCCACGATTACATGGTGCACAGAGCAAGCCTCTCACGTGTCCCCACTTATGACAGTGATCGACTTGAAGATGCCCACCGCAGTTGTCAGCAATCTCAGAACCGCAGATTGCGCATCCACCTTTTTGCTTCTCCAGTAGATCATTGTAATCGTCAATCGTAATGTCATATTTCTTCTTGAACTCATATCCTCTAAAGGTTTGCTTGAACTCAGGATTGGCACGTCTATCTCGCGCATAGGCAGCACCATATTGGCGCCGACATCTGCGACAGTAGGGATCTAGCCCATCATTCTTTGCCTGATTAGGGCCGAAGTATTTGACAAGTTTATTGCGTTGGCATCTGCTGCAACGCTTATGCAGCAAGGGTTTTTCATCGAAGAAGGCGACTGCTCTCATGCGGATCGAGTATACTGGCCGCCCAGGCAGGCCACAGTGGCTCGTCTGTATGGTTCCCTAAGGAGGGGGCGTGGCGGATGATCATGAAAACCTAAAGAAGCACCTCAAGCCTAGCTTGAGCACGCTGCCCGTGCACCAGCAGAAGGCACAAGGAGCGGCACTTGATGAGCAGATATCGAGGCCAATGGCGGCCCTCGGATCATTGCTCAGTCCCGAGCCCTACATTCGCTCGGCAATCAAGGTGATGTACAAAGTTGAAGTAACCGGCGGACATATCAAGGACTTCGATCGATGCGTAGGGATGTTCTTGGATCTTGGAAATTCGCTTGTCGAGTATGGCGAGCTGAGAGACTATGACATCTCGGATGTCAAGGAGTTCTTGAAAAACAGAGAGATAACAGGATGAAAAGGTATCAACTCATCGATCAGTTCATTGAGGACTCCGAACTAGAAATCGATGACATCTTCGATAGCTCGACGGTCCAGAGATGGTTTGACAGGCATGGCGTCGAGACGGCTGTCGGAGATGCGCTGGCGGCGCACAGACGTTCCACAGAACGAAAGTACACAACCGAACGCATTGGCATGGGGCCATTCAGCTACTACCGTGTGGTAGACGACGGGCTCTTGGCGGACTCCGACGCAGCAAGCCGGATGATCACGCAGATGGCCATGGAAACGGTTGACAGATGGATCAACGAGCTTGACAATCGCATCAAGCGCGTGATCGTCACTCCGGAAGGAGAACTAGCCCGCTCACGAGCTGAGAACGGCATCTTGTTGATGGCTAATCAGCTTGACATGGATTTGAAGGCGATCTCGCAGGAGATGGAGAGTTAGAGAGGGAGCGGCAAAGCGGGGGCGGACAAGTTCCGTCCCCAGCCGCTTTCATGTCCCAATCCAGTTGATCGACGTTCTGAGCATGCGAGCGTCGGCGTAGAGCGTGTCCATGAGCCGGCCGTCGTGCAGCGCCGCGCTCGGGTGGTACATCGGGAACAGCCGTGGACTGCCGGTCAAGAGCATGCCATGTGCTGCTGTGATCGTGATGTGCGGACAGAAGAACTTCAGCGCATGGCTGCCGAGCGGAACGACCAAGCGTGGTGCAATGACCTTGAGCTGGGCGTGCAGCCAGTGCGAGTGGTGCTTGATCTCGACCGGCGTGGGATCGCGGTTGTCAGGTGGCCGAGCCTTGACGACGTTGGTGATGTAAACCTCAGGACGGCTCATTCCGGCTTCGACAAGCAGCTCGTCAAGCAAGTTACCGGCTCTCCCGACGAATGGGCGGCCGGTTTTCTCCTCGGTGGCGCCGGGTGCCTCGCCTACAAACACCACCTCGGCCTCAGAGTTCCCTTCTCCGGGCACGAACCGGGTCGCCCCTTGACACAACCCATGTGAGCAGCCCGAGTGGCGCAGAATCGATTCTGTGATCTCATCAAGCGTCACAGCGTCCACCTTCTGCCGCACCCGAAGCAGCGATACCACGCCATTGTGCTGATGAATCTGATTACGCCGCCGCAGTGATGGCACTTGCCAGTACGACCGTCATCCGAGTTGATGATTTCGTTGTAGATCTGTGGCGGTAGCTGAGGAATCATAGCGACACATCGATATTCAGCTTGTCGTAGCACTTGTACCTCCGGTTGCGGAACTGTCCCTTCAAGATACTTACGTTGTTGTCAAGGAAATCGAAGATGACTGTCGCCTTCTTACCAGGATGGCTACGCGAGCCTCGGCCGATCTTCTGCTGCGTAACCTTGGCATTGCCATTCGGGAAAACGAGATAGACGCGATCAATCGGCGGGATGTCAAGCCCTTCCTTAGCTACAGTAGCAAAGACGAGCGCTGAGGGCGCCTGCTTGATGCGCTCGACCATCGTCTTGCGATCCTTGCCCTTGATGCGGCCTGTCAACATGAACATCTCGGGCGTATCATTGGTCAAGCTTGTCATCTGATACGTAGAGTAAAGTGCTTCGAGATGTCTGACCTCATCGGAGATGACAAGATGGTGATGTTGGCCCTTTTGACACTCAGCTTCGATGGTTTCGCAGATAAGCTGATTGCGTCCGTCATCATGAACCAGCTTGTCTTTGAGGCCCTGGTAGTTGTTGCGATGGCCGTGAGGGCGCTTGATTGAGCACCCCGGTACCTTGCACTCGCCCTTCTCGTTAGACTGGTGATCAGGCCAGTAGGTAAACTTGAAGTTTGTGCGAACGACTTCGACATGAGGCTTGACAATGATCCCGAGCTTACGAAGCTCATTTTCGTCATCCTTGTGGAAGACTTCTCCGAGGACCGCTTGCGTAACCTCGAACTTTCCGTCAACACGATCTGGCGTGGCGCTGGGACCAATCCGCATGCGAGCCCAGAACTCAGTAACGATGAACTGAATTGTCTCGGCTGAGACATGGTGGCATTCATCGATAATCATGTTGTCGTAGAACCGGAAGAAAACCGATCTGAGCAGCGCTAAATCGTCTTTTCCCTTCTTCATCGCAGACCAGATTGTCTGCACAGTGGCAACGTTCACACGCCGGCTATCAATCCACTGTCCATCACCGATCTGACCGGCCTTGAGCCCCAGCCAGTAGTCAAAGCCAGCGATCCACTGGTTCATCAGATCGATTCTGTCAACCAAGATAATGGTGTGCGCAGGGTGCGTGTCGTGGATGAAACGCATGCAGGTAACCATCTTGCCCGAGCCCGTCGGCGCCTCGTAGATCCCCTGCTCGTGCTTGCGCATCAGCTTGACAGCACGTGCCTGATGCTTGAAGCGCGGATCAGGCTCATTGCGCCAGACAAACGGCTTGCCTTGTCGCCATTTGCGTCTGTCAACCCAGACGACCTTGATGTTGTTCTCGCGCAAAAGCAGCTTGAGCTGTAGCGCATAGCCACGCGGCATGACAACGGTATCGCCGATCAGATCACTTAGCTGGAAGAACTCAGGAAGCTCCCACCAGCCCCAGCGATTGGCCCGCTCAGCCTTGACGCGGGCATCGTTAGGTATCTCCAGTTCGTCGAAGATCTGATTGGTAAGATCATGCCCAATAAGGTTGCCATCGACACGGAGACAGTTATCTACTATGACGGGAATTGACCGCACTGGACAAGCCTATCACGGCGAGCTACACTGTCTGTCGGCCAGAGAGGGCACATGCGACGCATGCCGGACCCACAGTCCTCTCTGGCCGCTATACTGACAACCAGGGGGACGCATGCGCTACATCGTCAGGCGCTACAGACGCATCTTCGGGCCACCGCCTGGCGAGGCCGTGCGTCTCGCTCTACTGATACCAGACAGATTCCTGTGTGAACCAGATTGGGGGTTCGACACAATAGAATTCAAGTGGCCTATTCGCAAGCTTGACACGACGTATCACGATCGTCGTCTAGCAAAACGCCTAAAAGATCCGGAGTTTCGCGCGGCGTTTGAAACGCGCTGGACATAATTCAAGTGGCCCACGAACGCCGGAGTCTGAGAGAGCGGCAAAGACTCCAACGCTCGTGAGCCGTCTCGGGAGAGGCTGTCCCATCCCTTCCCAAGTGCTAGAGGGAAACTCCCTCGTACAAGATCCAACCGCCAGATTCGTGTGCACCGATCCAACCAGAGTTCACAAGCTCATTGATCTCTGCTGTGGCCTGTGGCTGCTGGCCTGCATACTTGCGATCCACATAAAGGCTCATTGTCTCGCACAGTTGCAGAACAAGATTGTCGTCTGATCGTGCGACCATCCGCCCGAACAAAGCCCTGGCCTCGATGCTTGGTGAGATGATTGTCGTTTCCATTGTCTTGCTTTCTATCTGATTGACTAAGTGTGTCGCCCCGCCCACGGCGCTCGACCAGCTATCCCATGCGGGAGCAGCACGCGAGCGGGGCGCTTGTGAGACGGTGGCGGCTCCGCTCACAAGTTGTCATATACCTGCCTTATTCATGTCCATTGCTCCTACCCAGAACGTATCCAGCGGCCAACCCCAAGATGCTGGCGAACATCGAAGCGAACCCGGAAATCATTCTGGCTGCAACTGTGGAATCGCTATAGATGATCACAAATATCATTCCAGCTCCGTAGAGAATCAGGACGACAAACAATCCGATCATGACCTTGAGGAAGAGCGCATCATTCTTCATATTCCTTTAGTCAACTGCTTTCCGTTTTCTTCGGTATTGGGGCCTGAACGACTGAACTAAGTAAACGTCATTGCTCCCTCCATTTTCTGTTGAGCCATGACTGCCTGTGCTCGTGTCATCGTCCCGCACATCGGGCAGTACCATGCATTGGCCGCAGACTTGTAAAACATCTTGTTGCCACAGCGCTCGGGCAAACCATCAATGCGATGGATTCTGCGATCACAGCGAGGTATCGCGTTCTCAATTGTCAAGTCAGTAGGCATTACTTCACCGTACACCCTGCTCGCGAGGCATGACGGATGAGGTTGTTCAGATCAGCTCGTCCCATAGGAGTGTTGTAATAACCATTTCTATGTGCGATCTTCGCGAACAATCTGGTTCTTGCACAGTCAGCGGCAATCGCAGCAGCAGCTTCTCGCCTGTCGATGGCATCGTTCTTCCGATTTACCTTTTGAATAAGATTGATGGCCTTTGCATTATCATTGACACGATCGTCGTGCTCCTTTTGACCGATATAGAACGCGAGGACCATGGCCACTGCCAGCGCGAAATACGCAATCCACACCTTGCGCACCCACCTGTGTACGCTCTCTGTGTCAATGTAGACATCGCCACCTTGACCACCCATGCCACCACGACCGCTGGGATCGCCACCGCGTCCGCCGGTACCACCAGTGCCGCCGAGTCCGAACTGACCCTTCTGACCGGGCTGACCAGGATGGCCTTCTCGTGGATCGCGCTCACTCATCTCTTTACCTTTGGGCAATGCGATGCCCTTCTGATTTCACTGGCAAGATCACCATGTAGATTGGCTAGTATTTCGCATGACAAGCGTTGACTCTGAACATCTGACAAGTTATTTTCAAGCCTGTTGAATAGTTCCCTGCAAGCAGCACCCTGATTGCTCTTTGAGCAAACCTGCTCGCTCTTGAACGTCGATTGAACGACCGCGACATGAGCTTTGTGCTCTGCTTGCTTGGCCACCATCTCGATACGATCGATCGACTTCTGTTGAGCATCGATGCGGTGGTTGCGCTCGATAACGCCTAGTGCAAGACCGATTGCCACTGCGATGGCCAGCCCAAAATACGCAAACCACACTCTCATGACCCAGGGCTTCATTGCTCAGGTCCCTTGACAATCGACGGCCCGAAGATGAGCAGTGCGATCAGCGGCGGCTCATACGGTTGCCACGTTCCCTGCAAACTCAAGTAAATTGCTAGACCAACACCGGTTACTGGACCGACAACGAGGCGAATCCATTCATTGAATGAGCTTGGCGTCATCCTTCCGCCTGACTTTTTCGTTTGGACCATCATGAGTGCTTCCATACGTCAGCCCTCAATGTCCCCGAAGCCAAGTCAATTGTCCCTGCTGTCCCGTTACGAAGGACCACGGTGACAACGCCCGCTGAGGACACGTAACCAGTCATCTGTATTCCAACCAAGCTCTGGCTGAAACCGACACTCACGGTGTCGCCCAGTGCTGCACCTGTCACGTTCAGCGTGGTTGTCGTCTGCACGCCGGCACCAAGCGATGGCGGATCGTACGTGACCGATGCCGTTAGTAGTCCGACCGTTCTGGCCATGAAGCGCTCAAGATTGGCAATCCGAGCATCAATGCGGTTGTCCTGAACCAGCATGTCGTCTTTGCGCTGGATCTTGCTCATGGCGCGATCTGGAGTTGGCCGAGCTTTTCATTGCCAGAGTCATCGATATCAACCGACATACCGAAGACACGAACAGCTTGATTGGTGATGTTCCCGCGCGGAGGAAGCTTGGCAGTGACGCGAATCTGATCACCAACGCGGTAGTCAACGAACGGCTCTGGCGAGCTGTTGATCGAGGTGTAGCCGAATGGCGTTACTCCATACGTGACGAGTCCATTGGCGCGGACCAGAACCTCTGCTCCTGCATAGGCCAGCAGGACTGCATTGTCATTGATACCAGAGATCTGCTCCACCTCTTCTATCAAGCCAATCTGATCGATGCGGGTTACATCGTCCTTGAAGGCCGGTGTGGTGGCAGCATCACCCTGTGCCAGGAGGTAGTTGACCTCGCGCTCACCATCGAGATCGCGATTGAAGGCCGCAGCGTTACGTGGCCCCCAGTTGAAGCCAACAATCACGTTATCCATAACGCGCCGATAGCGGCGATGACAAGTCAGAACCCTGGTCTTGGGGTCAAGCGATATATCACATCCATTCTCAATGTTGACAATTTGATCGATGATAGGCCCGACGTACTGATACTTGGCAACCTTGAAGTTGCGCGGAGCAGCGACGTAGGAAGTTGCCCCGCCGACACCTTCGTTGGGCAGCGTTCCGCCCCACTTGACCCACGTTGACGTGTTCGGCAGTGAGCCTGCGGGCCAGCGCACCGAGTAGCCGTCTGGCGCCGTGTAGGACGAGACGCCGGTGTTCATCTCGAAGCTCGGTCCGGCGGGATCGCCGTTGAGCTTCTGGACCAGATCGCGGATAATCAAGCTGTCATCGGTCGTGCTCCAGAGCATGTCTGTTCTGACATAGCGCTTCTGAAGGCGCTCCATCCAGCCCAGACATGAGATCACCATCTTGTTGTCAGTCCAATTCTCATTGATGGTGCGAACATAGCCTGACCAGATTGCATCCCAGATCTCACCATGGTTGCCGCCGGCCTGCCATGTCCGTGTTGCGCGCCAGTTGAAGCGCTCGGCGATGATCCCAGTCTTGTACTTCTCGATGGTGGCTGCGTAGTGCGCATCCATCGGATAGGTGAAATCAGAGCTACCGGGCTTGTTTGCAAGCACGTTGAGCTTACGGCCACTGGCTTGCCGCAGTTCACCGATTCTGCTCAGATCAAGAGAATTCACGAGGATGAAGCGCCATTTGGGTCGGTAGACAAAGGCCATTACATCCAGGTGTCGTAGTTCCAGCTTCCGAGCGAAGAAGCTGACGTCAATCCTGTTGCAGAGAATCTGATCTGGTTCAGTGTTCCTGGCTCATAGGAAAGGTCAGTGCTCGTGGGATCGACAAAGCTCCACCGGTCTGCACTGTCGCTCTTGCGGTAGATGGTAGGCGGCGCTGTCATGTCAATCACCCATGTCTCACCGTTGGGGATGTTGCCGGTGAAGCCAAGGAAGGTGTCGTTTGTCTCATTGACGATCTGAGGAGCGTTTGCCGGCCCGCTGATCTCAAGATATGGCTGTGCCTTGAAGTTGCCCATGTTGGGCGCCTGGAACACAATGGCATTCACAGATGAACTGCCAGCATAGACCCAGGGCTTGTAGCTACGCAGGACGCTGAGGAAACGCGGGCTGCTGGCACGAAGTGTGATGCTGAATGGCCGTTCAAAGTGATTGAGCGTCGTCTGTGCATCCGGCATCTCAAGCTTCTGCGACTTCTTGCACCAGATTTGCAAGTCCTCTTCTGGAGCTGTGCCGTGGAAGATCAGCGGAAGCTCCTGATCGAGGTCTGCGAAGGCCGCGCGCAATGCCTGTTCCATGTCGCGCAGCTTCCAGATCGTCTTCGTGATGATCTTTCCCTGCAATACTATTGTACGGCCACCGTACAGTGATGCGCCTGGAGTCTCACCGTGCTGACCAGGATTTGGATCGCGCGTATCACGCACATCTGCATCGTCAATCCCGAGAATGTTGTTGACGATGAATGTGTCTATCCAATTGCGAACATTGAGATAGAGGCCGTTGTATTCGATGATCGACTCGATACCACGCGGACCACTGGTCTTCGTGCCCAGCACTGAGCCATCGGGCGAGCCCGTGCCTAGACCGAAGAGTGCGCTTCTTAGTGATACGAGTGGCGGCATGGCTTACAGCTCTTCCCCAATGCCAGGCATCTGCGTGAATTCTGCTTGACGCCGAACAGCCTCCATGTGCTGAGACTCGACCGCCTCCATTGCCTCCTTGATCTGCCTGCGCTGCTCATTGGCAATGTGCTCCGGGGTCTGGCCCTTCCACTGCTCATCGTCAGCAGAAAACAGGATGTCAAACTCATGCACAACTTGTTCTCTGATCTCGATATTGACCAGCGGCTTGTCATCGTCATCGAGGACTTGGTTGTCATCGTTATCAAGCACAGGAACTTCCACGGGCTCTTCCTGAATTACATTGATGACAACCCTGTAGACCTCCTGTTCCTCGTCGTGGTAATGATCCTTGATGATTTGCTTCATGCGATTCTCACAATGTAGTTGTCTATCTCGTAAGGGTGCATAACGTTCATGGGAGTGGTGGAACCCACTGTTGTCGTGTTCCTTGTTCCTCCGCCAATAGCCCAGTTGGCCTGAGTTCCAGTACCTGCAAGCGATGTAGACAGGTATTGGTAATCCATGACGTGAGCATGAGCGACAAGTTCACTCAGCGTCTGTGTATGACGCTCTTCGCCACCGTTCTGCCCGAGCGCGCGATTGGAATTGGGCATGCGACCAGCAGCACCTGGGCTGGAACCAACCAATCTTGTCCCAAGCATATTGTCAGCACCGACACTGCTACGTCCGCGCTTGTCCGGGATGCGAACCTGGTTGCTGCCAGGATCGACACCTCCGTTGTATGCATGACCGGCTACCGTGAAGAAGCTGGCATACGTAGTCCTGTTGATGAGGCGGCCATCAGCCATGAGGAAGTGCAGTCCGGCAGGATCGCCAGAGCCCGCGTAAGGCAGTATCCCGCCGATCGGAACGAACATCGCGAGCACATCAGCATCAAATTGAGATGCCACGATGCCATCGAGAGGAATCGAATTGAACTGGATCGTCCTGTCGGACATGCGCGCCGGCACTTCAGTATCGTGAAGCACGATGTCATAGCGACCGGCATCGACCCAGAACTGCACTGCCCCGCTGGCACCTGTGACGAACGGATTCGGTCCGCCGGCGGCTCCTGCCTCTGGGGATGGCCCTTGCGTGATGCCTGTCTCGCGCTGGTAGATCGTCGCAAGGGAACCGTTGTGAACATTCACGGTGACACTGATCCCGGACAGGACGAGGTAGAAGCCAGTACCAGTATCTGTCTTGCCCAATGTGGCTTCGTAAAAGTTTCGAGGCATATCAGGCAATCCTCACAAGGTAATTGTCAACTTCGTATGGTTGCAGAACGTTGAATGCAGTCCCTGATCCCTGCGATGGGATTGAATGGTTGTGGTTGGAGTCTCCTGCTTCAACTGCGCCTGACACGTTGTATGAGCTTCCGCCATCGATGGTCGCTGCTGGATCATGACCATGAGCACCGGGAGCCACGCTGAGCCCTGTAACGCTGCCATGATTGTGAGCAGCCATCTCTGCTATCGATTGCGCGTGACGTTCCTCGCCGCCATTTTGACCACGAGCACGATTGGAGTTTGGAATTCGGTTGGCAGCACCGGTAAGACCAAAGTTGTCAGCACCAACAGGAACTCGTCCACGCTTATCAGGCTTTCTAACCTGGCTGCTACCGGGATCAACTCCACCGTTGTAGGAATGTCCGACGCGCGAGAAGAATGTTGCGTAGGTAATGCGGTTGATGAGTCCGCCATCAGCCCAATCCCAGACACCGCCGGTTGGCAACGTTCCACCACTGAAGGGGATCTGAATTCCAATTGGCAGCCACTTGTCAAGCAGCAAGACGAGATCCGACTCGGGAATGCCTGATGCCCATGCAATCGTCCTGCCAGGGATGTTACCCAGGATGTTTGCCCCGGGGATGTCGTCAAACGGCTTGGCATTCCACTGGATCGTGCGATCGGCC
>AR_comb_assmDRAFT_10313042_pt1 | contig 13769 bp, 13 predicted proteins | sample ArasoioldDNA_FD_10543 | JGI IMG/M metagenome (IMG submission 10543) | reverse complement strand
CCGCAGGCGGAGCTGCCGCCCGGACGTAACCGTCACCGGCAATGCTCGTGGTTACTTCCAGGGAACCTCAACGTCGTAGCTCTTGCCCACGATGTCCTTGGCGGTGGCACGGACCGACCTGGGTTTGATGAATCGCGGGTTGAGCGGCGCCCCGTCACTGCTGCGGAAATCGCCCAGGGCAAGCTCCCGCCGGTCCGAAGCCTCGAGCCTCGAAAAGCTCGCGACGAACTGAACCGGTCCGTACGGCACCACGACAATCTTCACGTCCGTCAGCGGCAGCCCCGTCTGATTTCTGAGCGTAACGCTGGTCGGCGTCGTCGACACGAAGAGGGGGGCGTCGTCGGCCAGCTTTTCCGCTGAACCCTGCTCAGCGCATCCAACGCCCCAGGCGGCGACGACCAGGATGATCACCAACGCCGCGCGACGGGAAACACGAAGCGGAGAACGAGTCGTCATGGCTTCCTCCTTCGTGTCGGTGTGGCTCACCGACGTGGGCGGCGCGGCTACTGTGATGCTGGCCGATTGGCGTGAAGCGGAATGTCGAGAGCGCGTGCGGCGAGCTGCTGGGCCGCAGCGAGACCATGCCGTCTGTGGAGGGTGGGTCGCGAGCATCGAGAGCCTCCCTTTCAGAGCGCTGGATGGCGCTCTCCGGCTTCGTGCAAACGGCGCGAAGAAACGAAGACCCGGCACATCAATACGCCCGGGTGAGGCAAAAGTCAACCGCGCCTGATCGCGAGGCGAAGCGAGAACAAGCCCTAAGACGTACGACGCTCAGCCAGCACCTTGGCGCACTTCTTGCTCCTTCTTGCTATGGAGCCAATCGATGTACGCTGCTGCCCGCTTGTGCAGCTGGCATCCGCTCGAGGTTGAGGAATGAAGACAGGAACCGTCGTGGCACGCATCGGCATCACCATCATCTTCATGATTCTGCCAAGCGCCGTCTGGAGGCGTGGACCAGCGCGAACAGGAACGACCCGCGTGGCGGTTCGCGATACGAGAACCCTTTTCGCCCGCCCGCTCGGCCGCCCCAACGGCAAGTTGCCCGCTGCGCCGGCGTCAATCCTCGCTCGGTGAGCCAACCGTCGAGTAAGCTATCGCTTCCACGTGCCAGACGCCATCGCCTACCAACTCGAGTACTCGGTCGAAGCCGATGTGACCCCGTCGTTCGCATGGAACTGGCGGACCGACATCGTGAACTGGAGCGATCCGCCCGCTCAATTCCTGCTCGATGGTCCATTCGACACTGGGTCATGGGGGACGACGCTCTTTCCCGGGCAGGCGCCGCTGCGCTGGCAGATACGCGACGTTCGCCCGGGCAGGTCGTTCGTCATCGACATGCCGCTCGATCGGGCTCTTCTGTCGTTTGAATGGACGTTCGACGCCGTGTCGGAGGGCCGGACGCGGATCACGCAACGCATTGTTCTGACGGGCGACCGTGCCACCGTCTACGCGACTGACGTTCAGGCCAGTTTCGGTTCGACGCTCGCCGACGGTATGACAAGGATCGCCGAGGGAATGACGCGCGCCTCGGAGATCCGCGCGGCGACAATCGGCGAGCTGAAGCCGCTGGACGGCCCCATCGAGCTCGTAGACTACAGCCCTCGGTGGCCCGCGCTGTTCGCTGAGGAGGCGGTCCGTGTGCGTTCCGCCCTGGGCGATAAGGTTCTGCGGCTCGAGCACGTCGGCTCGACGGCAGTACCGGGGCTCGTGGCGAAGCCGATCATCGACATGGTCCTTGTCGTCGGCGACTCGGCAGACGAAACGGCGTACTCGCCACGCCTCGAGTCCCTGGGGTACATCCTTCGCATCCGTGAGCCCGGGTGGCATCAGCACCGAATGTTCAAGGGGCGTGACACCGACATCAACCTGCATGTGTTCTCAGCCGAATGTCCGGAAATCGACCGCATGCTGAGGTTCAGAGACTGGCTGCGCGGCAATGCCGCCGACCGCGAGCTGTATGCCCGCACCAAGACCGAGCTGGCCGGGAAACGATGGACCTACGTGCAGAGCTACGCGGACGCCAAGACTGCCGTTGTCGCCGAGATCATGCAGCGAGCCGGAGGCGTGTAGACTCAGTTCCTGACCGGACTGGTTGATCGCTGTTCGGCCTCCTGCACCCGCGCGCCCGACAGGATGTTCCGCAGCCCGTAGTTGCCCTCATGACAGGCGTACTCGTGCATGCTGTCCTTCGTCAGCTTCAGCAACAAGCGCGCGGTCCACGGCTTCGTCCAGGTGGAGAGATCGGTCGCCGTAAACACGTACTCGAGGGTATCTGCGGAGATGCGGGTGAAACGCTCGACCAGGTGCAGATCCGTCGATGAGCCGCGCAGGTTGCTCAACGTCGAAAAGTTCGTCGTGTCGACGACGAGCGTGTCCCCTTCCCAGCGACCCCTGGAGTCTCCCAGCAGTTGGCCGATGGCCTTGCCGACGTGAGGTCTGCCGTCGAGCGGAATGATTCGGACGTCGTGAATCATCTCGCGTTGAATCGCGACCGAACCCGCCGCCTGATAGATCTGGAAATTGGCGTTGTAGCCCGCCAGCAGATTGGGGAAGTCGCCTGGCATCAGGCAGCGTTCGAACAGGTTTCGATCCTCGGGACCGTCTGGCGGATGCTCTCTACCACGTGCCGTAGCCGCCTCTCGACGTGTCTGTGCCCGCGGCGTGTAAGGCGGCAGCTTGCCGTCCGGCGGATCGACAATGAGCGACGTGCGATGATCGAACCAGCGCGCCGCCAGCCAGAAATGGTTGTAGTTGCCGGTTTCACCACAGGTGGACTTGAACTTGGTCACCTTTCCCAGAGCGGCGCCGAACACGCTGTCCCCGAACACCGCATCGCCACATTCGTCAGTGATGAGCGCCGCCTGCTTCCGAACGGCGGCGAGCTCCTCGTCGGTCAGGAGCGCCCTGTTCCCGACGATCGCGGGCCGCTCCAGGGGCGTGCCCGCGTTGTTCGTCCACACGCCTTCGAGATCAGGCTGGCCGTTCGCGGTGCGCGGCACGACGTACCCCGACTTCGTCGGCTGCTTCGCGCCCCCGTCCGGCCGTTGGGCGCTGATGGCGGAATGACCCACGAACGCCAGCGCTGCAGCGAGCATCAACCGGACCCACAACGTTTGTCGCATCGAACCACTCCATGGAAGGCGGTGCCACCTTCGGCAAACCGCTAGTCCCCTCTGGCCCCCACAGCGCCACCTCGCGCCAACAGACGGTCCAGGCTCCACAGACCACCGCCCCTGGTCGCCATGTACAGAAAGGCAAAACAGAACAGCACTGCCGGTTCCCCGCCGTTTTGGACCGGCCAGCGCGCCTGCGGCTGATGCACGATGAAGTACGCCGCGGCCATCTCACCGCTACAGACAAAGGCTACGCAGCTCGTGAAGAGCCCCCCCATGATCAGCGACCCTCCCACGGTCTCGATGAGGGCCGCCGCCCCGACGAGCGACGTCAAACCCACCTGTGTGCCGCCAAACACGCCCAGGAGCTTCTGCAGCCCGTGCATGACGAATAGAAAGCCGAACACGATTCGCAGCACGGAGTACAACTGGGGTTCAACCGTTCGCAACACGATCCTCTCCTTGCTGGAAACGACAACAGCCCGAACCGAGCGGAGAGGACGTCAGGTTCAGCGGCCGGGGCTTACGACGACGGTGATGTCCTCGAAGGCGCCCAGACCCCCGTCGTGAGCGAGCGCCCGCAGCACGTAGGTACCGGGTTCGCTGAAGATCGCTCGGACTGCCCACTTGCCGTCGGCTGGTACCGGCGGCGCTCCCCAGCCCGCTGACCACGGCGAATTCTTCCCGTCCCGGTAGTCCTCCCAGACCGCGATCTGTGGCGGGTCGAACGCGACTTTGCCCGCGCCTCGGTACACAAACCAGGAAAAGCGGAGACCGGTGGCCGTGTTCGGCGTGCCGCGGCTTCGGCGCTGTGCCTCGTTGAGGAGCGGCAAAGGTTTCGGTGGCGGCATCCCATCGTCGTGGGCGACCACAATCAGGCTGACCTGCTCTCCGACCGTCGCCCTCCGTATCGACTCACCCTCGACCTTCACCGTAGGGGCCTTGTTGTCGAGGGTGCCAGGAGCCCCTCCACCAGCGCCGCCGGCGCCGGTGTTGTTCTGGATGACGATGTCGTCGATGAAATAGTCGGTCTTGAGCGTCGCGTACGCGCGCTCCGTCTTCCCGTGGCTGGTGAGCGTCCAGACGAGCTCTTTGGTGCCGAAGTCCCTGGGCACACGAATTCTGAAGAGAAACCGGTTACGCCGAGGCAGGAAGTGTGTCGGCTGCCCCTGATCGGGTCCGCCCGGCTCGATGGTATTGTGCGGTCCGACGGGCAGGTCGATCTCTTCGACCCAGTTCCGGTTGAAATAGCCGAAGACGAGGTTGAACGAGCCGTCCGAATTCTGCTCCCAGCCCTCGTACACCGGAGCGATGTTCTGTCCGGAAGGCGATGCCACCTGGGCGCGGGCGTTCGAGAGCACCAGGCCCGCAGCCATAACCAGAACGAGCGTGCAGCCCGCGATGGAGAACCACCGCGGGCGACGGCGGACCAACCGACGCATGTTCGACCTCCTCTGGACTCCGGCCGCCGACTGAGGCGCTACTGCTGCTGGTTGCCTGCGCTTGCCGTGAGTGCCTTGGACTGGCCACAGAGCGGGCACCCTGGTCCCGGTTCCGCCCCCGTCACTCGCAGCTGTTCGCGCCTCTTGGCCATCTCCGCCTGGAACTCCTGGTCGGTCAAGCGGACACCCTGGGCGATGTTGATCATCATGTTGTCCATCGAGCGATGACCCAGCCCGGACCAGTTTCTCGGATCGGCAACGTTGCGGTTTGCCGGCGAGTTGTCGAAGTATCCGGTGATCCGCAGGATCGTGCCCTTCGGCAGGAGCGGCGCGGCGTCGTCATCGTAGGTGTAGACGCGGACCCAGCCATGGTTGTAGCCGGCGCAGCTGAGCGTCTCGACGGTCGAACCGTAAATAGCGTCGAGGCACATCCGCACCCCGCTGGCGTGCATGTGGGGCTCGAAGTTCATGACCTTGGTGTGGTCCTGCAGTACGGTGAAGGCTTCAAACTTCTGATTGGCCTCCATGCCCTTGATGTCGAGCTCGGTCGTGGCCGCGCCCACCGAGTAGAGCTTCTTGGATGGTTGATAGCCCTTGGGGTGGAATCGGAAGCCGTATTCGATGTGGGCCTTCGTCCGCTTGCCATTCGAGTGCAGGTGGACCGAACCCACCGTGAAGTCCAGTATCGACCCGGCCTTCATCAACACGCCCGCCGCCGGATCGTAGACGTCCGCGTTTCGTCCGACCTCGTGGGTGGGCAGTCTCACTGACATCTTGTCTGGGTATTCCAGGCCGGAATGAAGGTGATGCACGATATAGAGCGCGCCAATCGTCTGACGCTCGACTTTCCCCATCAGGTCGTTCACTTCCCGCATTTCGACGGAGGCGACATAACGGTCCTCTGTCAGACCGGTCGGCACCTTCCCGATCGGACCCCACCAGTCGGGCGCACTCTCCGCCATCTCGACGATCGGCGACGACACGATCAGGTCGGGCTCCCCGAGCTGCCATTTCGACGCGTCGGGAAAGCTGCGAGGCGGCGGCATGTCCGCTGGATTGCCTCGTGGCGCGCCGGCGTCCACCCAGCTGGCGATCTTCCCGACCTCCTCGTCGGTGAGGGAAATGTCGTTCCTGTATTTCTGGATGCCGATGTTCTTTTCCATGAACCACGGCGGCATGACGTCCGGTTTGTCCCGCAGCCCCGTTCTGTACTTGATGGCCTTTGCCCACGGACGGGTGTCCTCATAGGTCAAGAGCGACATCGGTGCAACCGAGTTGGGCCGATGGCAGGTCTGACAGCTGCGCTGCAGAATCGGCGCGATGTCCTTGGTGAAGGTCACCTGCGGTTTCGGGCTGTCTTGTCCGGCCGACACAAGCACCGGAAGAGTCAACACTGCGAGGGCCACGACGGTCTGGAAGCGACGGGAGAGGTTCGCGACGCGATCCCTCGACACGGTCGGCATGGTGCCTCCTATCTGACGTATCGGCTGATAGACTGGCGCGACTCCTACTTCGCTTTCTACTTCGGTGTCCTGGCGGCGGCGCGCTGTTCCTCGGTACGCGCACCGCGAAGCATCCCCTCCATCGTGTAGAAGTTCCCTTCGTGGCAGGCAACCTCGTACAGCGGGATCGGTGTCTGCTTGAGACGAATCACGGCCGTCCATGGCCTCGTCCATGTGGTCGGATCGTCGAGCGTGATCTCGTAACTGAGCGTGTCGGCGGCCGTGCGGGTGAATCGTTCGACCAGATGAAGGTTCTCGGCCGAGCCCATGAAGTCACTCTGCGACGAGAAGTTGGTCGTGTCCACGACAAGCGTATTCCCCTCCCATCGCCCGCGCGAGTCCCCGTGCCACTGGCGGACGCCTCGCGAAAGATGCGAACGCCCGTCGAGTGGAATGAGGCGCACGTCGTGGATCACCTCACCAGACAGCACGACATAACCGGGAGTCTGGAGAATCTGGAAATAGCTGTTGTTGGCCGAGTTGCCTCCGAGCTTGGGAATGCCGTAGGTGATGCACCGCAGCGGGTTGCTCAGGTCTTCCGGGCCCGCAGGAGGACCCTGCCCCGCCGCGGTCGGTGTCGGCCGGCTTCTCACTCGCTGACGCCCTTCAGGGGTCAACGGCGGAATCCGCCCGTCAGCGGGATCCACGACGAGCGAAGTCCGGTGCTCGAGTTCACGCTCGACCATCTCGACTGACGTGCCAGTCGAATTGGGGTTCTTGTACCGCTCGGGATTCGCCAAGAGCGCGAGGAAGTAGTTGTCTCCTCCGGCAAAGTCACTATCTACGTGGACATCGAAGAGTCGAGCGGCCCGCTTCTTGAGCTCGGTCAGCTCCTCGTCGGTCAGAAGCGGCTTCCCTTCGAGCGCCTTCGGCCGTTCGAGCGGGGTGGCGCTGCTGTTCCACCAGACGCCCTGGAGGTCCGGTTGCCCGTCTGTGGTGCGCGGCGCGGTCCAGGCCTTGCGCCCCGTCTTCGGCGGCTCTCCGTTTGGTGTCTGCGCCATCGCAGGCAAAGCCGCCACAACCAGGACGCCCGCGAAGAAGGAGAACCGCACGGGTCTACTTCGCCGCCTGATCCTCGGCGCGCGTGCCGCGAAGAATGCTGAACAGTCCGTAGTTCCCCTCGTGACACGCATACTCGTACACGAGCTCGTCCGATCGCCGCATGGGCAGGGCCGCTGTGAACGGTCTCGTGAACGTCGTCGGATCCTCGACCGTGAACTCGTAGATCAGCGTGTTCTGATCGGCGCGACGGAACCGCTCGGTCAGGTTGAGCGTCGAGCCGGTGCCCAGAGCCATCATCCCGTTGGGATTGAAGCTCGCCGTCTTGTCCGAGAAGTTGGTGGTCTTGACGACGAGCGTGTCACCTTCCCAATGGCCGCGCGAGTCGCCCATCCATTGGCGGATCGAGCTCGGCAGATGGGGTCGCCCATCGAGCGGGATGACCCGCGCGTCGTGCACCATCTCGTTGAGGATGACCACGTAGTCCGAGTTCTGCACGAGCAGCAGGTGGTTGTTGTACGCGCTCGGCATCATCGGCGGTCCGGCGTTGAATCCAACGATGCATCGCTCGGCCAGCCCGCGATCCTCGGGACCATCGGCCCGGGTGCCCGCGTCCAGGACGCGAATCGGACGCTGCAACGCGAGATCTTCGACGAGCGATGCCACCTGACGCTTGGCGCCGGCGGTCAGCGCCGGCAGTCGGCCATCCGGCGGATCCACGATCAGAGACGTTCGGCGGTCGCCCACGACGTTGGTCCCGAAGTCGAGCCAGAAGTCGTTGTAGGCGCCGACTGCGACGCCGCCGCCACCGGGAGCGCGCGGCTGAGATCGTACCTCGCTTGGGGCAGCCAAGCGGGCCTTGCGTGACTCGGCCTCTTTCTGGATGGCGGCCGCCTCGGCTTCTGACAGCACGGGTTGGTTCGCCTGGCTGGCTGGCCGTTCAAGGGGCGTGATGGTGCGGAAGTCCCAGTTGCCTTGCAGGCTGGGCTTACCGTCCGGAGCTCTGAGGGCGGACGTGGCACCCGTCAGGTTTGCTGCGGATCGGGACTGGCTGGCGGCCGGCGCCGTTCCCACGGTGAGGAGTGCGACTACAACGATCGAGGATGCGAGCCATCGATGGTTCATCCGGCCTCCTCCACATTCTGTATCGGCCTACATTAGGCCTCCCCGGGCCCGCGTGCAACATTTCTCGTGAAGGCCAGGCCGCGTCTGGAGACGACAGCTTCGGAAACCGAGTGGACGGACCCCGGAACGAAGGACTACTGCTGGGTGCTCAGCTGAATGTCGAGCGTCGCCCGACGGCCCGAGGCGAGAGACAGTACACGCTCCTCGGCGGCATATCCATCCCGGCTTACTCGAACCCGCTTCTCGCCAGGCGGGAGATAGCGGATCGTCACGGGCGCGGTCCCCCATCCGACCCCGTTCACCGTCACGCTCGCGCCCGGCGGCTCGGTCAACACGACCAGCTCGGTATCGGCGTTCGTCGGGTCGCCATCGGACGAGGCCGCCGGAGCATCGAGGAGGACGGTTGGGAGCCCGGCTGTATCGGGAGGCAATCCGGGCACCTCCGGCTCAGCCGTTCTCGGCGCGGCCTGGTCGATCGTGGTCGCTGCCGATGGCATCGCTATGTTCTCCACGTGCCCGGCACTGGATGCACGCCCGCCGCCAACGCGCGCGAGCACAACGGCGGCCAGCACGACGCCGACGAGAATGAGCGCAAGCGCTCGCGAAAACGCCAGCCTTCTGCTCTTGGATGGCTCCGCGTTGCTGTGTACCGATGAGCTTTCAAGGGCGGTCTCGAGCTGAGCCAACGCGAGATGTTGGTCGAGGTGAACGACTTGCGCGTAGGCGCGAACCTCGGCGCGCTGATAAAAAGCCCCAGGCAATGTGGCCAGGTTGTCGTGTTCGAGCGCCTCGAGATGCCGTCGCGGGATCTTGGTCTCTTGCGAGATCTGCTGGAGCGTGAGACCGCGGCGTTGACGCGCACCTCTGAGAAGCTCACCAAGCCCGGCGCTGTGAGCTGCCTGCCCGTTCAGACCACCGCCTGCGTCACTGGAGCTCTCGGTCAGGGCCGTAGTCATAGCCTGTTTACCGCCTCACAGACGTTTGCTCGAATCGGCGCACGCCCACACTGAGCAGTCGTGCCCTTCGCAATACTGCACGCTTTCTCACAAGGTATCATGGCAGTGCATATCACTGTAGAGCTTAGGATAGCATCGGACTCACTTGCACAAAATAGCACTCGGTGGGCTTTTCAGCTGAACTGATGAGCTAAGAGATGGCGGGCTCTAGAGCAGGGCCAGCGCGTCTTGCCAGATCGCCTTGACCATTTCGCTCGCTGGGATATGTCTCCCCAAGGCCGCCGACTGTCCGGCCCAGAGCTGCATTCGATGCTGGTCTCCAGCGGCCGTACCCGCTTCCCTCATGGGTGAGGTCAGGTAGCGCTGTACGGGGTACAAGGCTGGGGGCGGCGCAGCAGGCGATGCCGCAGCGCGAACGAAGTCCGTCGCAACCGCCCGAGCGAGCCGTCCAGTCCACGCGCGGGTCAGCATGGTTCCTTCAGGCTCGAGATCCCGCAGCGCGTTCGCCCATGCCGGATGGGTCTGCGCTTCGGGACACTGGAGAAAAGCGGTCCCGAGCATCGCGGCGCTCGCGCCGAGCATCAAGGCGGCCGCGATGCCGCGACCGTCTCCTATGCCGCCTGCCGCGACAATTGGTCGATCGATGTGATCGGCCAGCCGGGGCACAAGCGCCAGCAGTCCGACGCCTTGACGTTCGGCGGCGGCCTGATCAAAGGAGCCCCGATGTCCGCCAGCCTCGAACCCCTGGGCAACGATGACGTCCGCGCCCGCAGCAACAGCGATCCTGGCTTCCTCGAGCGTGGTCACAGTCGCAAACCAGGCAATTCCCCGCTCCTTCAATCGTGCGACGAAGGCTGGGGAAAAGACGCCCATGATTGACGAAACGGCCGTCGGCGCAAGCGTCAGGAAGATCTCGCATTGAGCCGCGAAGTCCGGTGGGCCCGAGTCCCCCGCTGTCTCCGGAACCGCCGGACCCCACTGCGCGAGGAACGCTCGCATTCGCTGTTCTGCACCGGGGTCGCGCCGCGGCATCGGGTCTGGAACCCAGGTATTGAGCTGGAAGGCACCATGGCTGACGGACCTGAACTCCTCCACCCACGCGCGAATGCCCGAGGGCGGCGTGACGAGTGCGCCCATCGCCCCCATCCCGCCGGCATTCGAGACGGCGCGTGACAGAGCCACCGGACAGGCGCCGGCCATCGGCGCCAACAGCACTGGCAGCTTCAGGCCGTACGAGCTGCAGAACTCCATGGCGCGATCGAGAGGACGGCGGCGCGGATGCAAATGATCAGGCACGTCTCCGATGTTAATCCCGGCCGGCCCGGCGATCGCACTCGCTATAATGGCTTCTAGTCGCGCTAGTCCTTTTGCGCAGCGCAGTTACCCGCTTCGGAGGATCGAATGCGAGCCAGCTCCGTCGCCGCCGTCACGGTCGTGCTGATTGGAAGCTGGCTTGCCTACCTGTCGCCCCCCGCTGCCGCCCGCTCGGCGTGGACCATCCCTCGAACGGCATGGGGCCATCCTGATTTTCAGGGCGTCACGTGGAACTTCGCCACCATGACACCGCTCGAGCGGCCACGGGGCGTCGACGCCCCGGTGTTCACCGAACAGGAAGCCGCGGCTTTCGAGCGCCAGACCGTCGAACGCCAATCGGCGAACAGCAGTAACGGCTACGATTGGTGGGACGGCGGCACGCAGCATCTCGACAGGCGGCGCACGTCCCTGATCGTCGATCCGGCCGACGGGCGGCTGCCCGCACTGACCCCGGAGGCCGAGCGCCGGGCGGCGGCCGGGCGCCGCGCACGGCCAGGCGCGGAAGGGGGCCCCGAGGACTTTCCCCTCAATGCCCGGTGCATCTGGTGGCAAAACGCCGGTCCCCCGATGCTGCCCTCACCCTACAACGACAACGTACAGTTCTTTCAGACGCGTGACCACATCGTGATTTTCAACGAGAACATTCACGACGCCCGCATCGTCCCGATGAATGGGCGCCCGCACGGCACGATTCGGCAGTGGCTGGGTGACTCGCGCGGGCGATGGGACCGCGACACGCTCGTGATCGACACCGTGAACCTCTCGGACAAGACGAGCCTGCGCGGGTCGAACGTCAACCTGCACGTCGTGGAACGCTTCACGCGGGTTGACGAGGACACGCTCGAGTACCGATTCACAATCGAGGATCCGACGGTCTGGACCCGGGAGTGGACCGCAGTGCTGCCCATGCACCGCAGCGCCCAGCCGATCTATGAATTCGCCTGCCACGAGGGCAACGCCCGCAACATGGAAGGCCTTCTCGAAATCGCCCGGTTTCTGGAAGGCAAACGCTGACGATCTACGCCCTCGCCCGGTCCACCCACCGCGCCATCTGCTCGTTGTAGCGATCGCCGAAGCCGGCCCCAGGCGGAAACATGGCGTCGAGCTCTGCGACTTCGCTAGCTGACAGGACGATGTCCGCCGCGGCGGCGTTGCTTTCGAGATAAGCGCGCCGTTTCGTTCCGGGAATGGGAACGATGCCGTCGCCCTTGGCAAGAAGCCATGCCAGGGCGACCTGCGACGGCCCGAACGCCTTCCTCAGCGCAAAGGACTCGAGCTTCTTCACCAGATCGAGGTTTCTGCCAAAGTTGTCACCCTGAAAGCGCGGCAAGCGCCTGCGCAGGTCATCGTCGGCCAGCGTGTCCACCGCGACCCGGCCTGACAGGAATCCGCGGCCGAGGGGGCTGAAAGGGACAAACGTGATGCCGAGCTCACGGCAGACAGGAAAGACGGTCGCTTCCGGGTCGCGCCACCAGAGGGAATACTCGCTCTGGAGCGCGCTAATCGGATGGACCGTGTATGCGCGGCGAATAGTGGCTGGTGCTGCTTCCGAGAGACCCAGGTAGCGGACCTTGCCGGCGCGGACGAGCTCCGCCATGCTGCCCACAGAGTCCTCGATCGGCGTCTTCGGATCGACTCGGTGCAGGTAGAAGAGATCGATGACATCGACCTGCAGACGCTTGAGGCTCTCGTCGCACGAGCGTTGAATCTCGGCGGGCGAGCCGTCGAGCCCGCTCGGGAACCCGACCCTCGCCGCTTGAATGCCGCACTTGGTCGCCAGCACCACGGCGCTGCGCCGGCCCTTGATGGCGCGACCGACCAGCTGCTCGTTGGCCCCGTTACCATAGACGGCGGCGGTGTCGAGAAAGTTGACCCCCAGATCCAGCGCGCGAAGCACCGTCCTGACTGACTCTTCATCGTCACTGGGACCGTAGCTTTGCGACATGCCCATGCAGCCGAGGCCGATCGCAGAGATGCTGGTGGCGCTCCGGCCAAGAGTTCGGAGTTTCATGAAAGGATCTTATGCCGATGCGCCCGCTTGATTACCAGCCGCGCGCATGGCATGGTGTGGTCGCCTGCTGGCTCAGGCCGTGCACGGGTCAAACGCGAGCGACTGGAGAGGGCGACTGGAGGAGAACATGAGGCCCACACACTGGGGTATCGCGACATTCGTTGCGGCACTCGCCATCAGCGCAGGCCTGACGGTCACCCCGACCGCCGGCGACCTGCAGAATCAGACGCCGGCCGCGCCGCCGGCCGGTGCCGGGCGAGCGCCGCGAAACGCGGCTGAATACGACGAGATGTTCAACAAGATCAAGAACTGGGGCCGCTGGGGACCAGCCGACCAGCGGGGCGCCGCCAACCTCATCACCGACGCCAAACGGAAACAGGCGGCGGCGCTGGTCAAATCGGGAACCTCGGTCTCGCTCTCCCACGACTACCTGAAGGACAAGAGCGCCGACAATCCACTCCCCTTCGAGCACGTGATGAATCGAGGCCTCCAGAGCGATACCTACAGGGTCAGCTATCACGGATACGCACACAGCCACATGGACGGGCTGTGCCACATGCTCTACCAGGACAAAACCTACAACGGCTATACCCGGGCCGAGGCACTGACCGACAGCGGCTGCGTCAAGCTCGGGATCGAGAACCTCAAGAACGGCGTGATCACCCGCGGCATCCTCATTGACATCCCGCGTTTGAAGGGCGTGCCATATCTCGAGCCCAGCACGCCGGTCTACATCGAAGACATCGAGGCCTGGGAAAGGAAGGCGGGCGTGAAGGTGGGGCCAGGTGACGCCGTGTTCCTGTATACCGGCCGGTGGGCGCGGCGCGAGAAGCTGGGAGCGTGGGAGCTTCAAAAGAACTCCGCCGGGTTCCACTCGTCGGTGGCGCCGTGGGTCAAAGCGCGCGACGTGGCCTTCATCGGCAGCGACGCCGTCCTGGATGTCTACCCGGAGCTCGTTCTGGACACCAACGGCAGGGACCAGGCCAACGCGTTCCACATTCTCATGATCGCGGCGCTCGGCGTCGACATCTTCGACAACCTCGATCTCGAGGCTCTGGCCCACACCGCGGCCCGAATGAACCGGTGGGAGTTCATGCTGACGGTGGCGCCGCTAGCTGTAACCGGCGGCACTGGTTCACCGGCCAACCCGATCGCCACATTTTGACCGATCCGCCCGTCGGCCGCCGGCCGGACGTGTCTTGCAGGGAGAATAACGCGTGGCCCAGCGGACATTATTGACGTCTCTTACCGGGGGGCTGCGGCGTCGTAGTCCGAGAGTCCGCTTGTCGCGATTCTCGAAGCTGCGG
>AR_comb_assmDRAFT_10326569_pt1 | contig 13770 bp, 12 predicted proteins | sample ArasoioldDNA_FD_10543 | JGI IMG/M metagenome (IMG submission 10543) | reverse complement strand
GCCAGTTTGGATACACGGAAGTGCTGTGGATCGAGTCGGTTGAGGGCTTGGGCAGCGCTTACGAACGAATGAAAGAATTGGCCGCGAGCAGACCGGGGTCATATTTCATCTTCTGCAACGATACCCACAAAAAGATGGCTTCGATTGACTCAACGATTTCGCGGAACCAGCACAAAAGCGAACAAGGTTAGAGAGAACAAGAGAGGGAAACTGGGGGAACAGGGCTGGGCGAGATTGAACGCAGTCGGTCAATTGGCGGCCGAGAATGCGGCGGCCGCGTCGGAAACGGTGGGATACAGCTCGATCAAGCGGTCGACGTTGGTCATACGGAGTGTTTGTTCGACCATGCCGTTAGCGCCGGCGATGTGAAGCGCACCTCCAGCCTTTTTGATTCGGGCGTAGCACATGACGACGATGCCGACGCCGGTGCTATCGAGGACGGTGACCTTGGCCAAATCGAAGATCACTTTTTTGCAGTTTTCCTTCACCAGTTCTTCACATTTCCATTCGACCGTCTTGGCATCATTGCCCAAAACGATGCGGCCATCCATCTGGAGCACGTCAATATCAGGATCGAGCTGTTTGCGCTGGATGGTTAGGATCATGGACTCTCCCAGGCAAGGAGTTGGACGCGGGCATCTTAGACGGCTCGGGCGGCCAGGTCAAACGGAAGATCATGAAAACCGGGCCACGAATAATGCTTCCTTAGAATCACGGCTGTTAACGCAGGGGCTGCGAATCGCCAAAGTGGGCAGCAGCAACGATAGAACGACCAGTCACACCAACCAGGAGAGTCGATGAACCCAGCTCTCGACGTGCACCGGTTGCATTTCGCGTTCACGATAACCTTTCATTACATTTTTCCGCAACTGACGATGGGGCTGGCATTGCTGCTGGTGTATCTGAAGACCAAGGCTCTGCTAACGGGAGACGAACATTACAACCGGGCAGCGAGATTCTGGGCGCGAATTTTTGGGATTAATTTTGCTGTGGGAGTAGTGACAGGGATACCGATGGAATTCCAGTTCGGAACGAACTGGGCGGAATTTTCTAAAGCTGCGGGTGGAGTGATTGGTCAGACGTTGGCGATGGAGGGAGTATTTTCGTTTTTTCTGGAGTCGAGTTTCTTGGGACTGTTCTTGTACGGCGAGAAAAAGCTGGGGCGGATCGGACATTGGTGGGCGGCGGTTCTAGTATTTGTAGGTTCGTGGCTGTCAGGGTATTTGATTGTGGCCACGGATGCGTGGATGCAGCATCCGACCGGCTACTCGATTGCGGCGAACGGAGCGATCGAGCTGACGAGTTTCTGGGGTCTGCTGCTGAACAAATGGGCGGTGTGGCAATACGCGCACACCATGATCGGCGCGGTGCAAACGGGATGCTTTGTGATGGCCGCGGTTGGAGCGTTTTATCTGCTAACGAAGCGTGATGAAGCGTATGGGCGGACGTTTGTCAAAGCGGGAGTGCTGGTGGGAGTAGTGGCTTCCCTGCTGCAGCTTTTCCCCACCGGAGACATACAAGGAAAACTACTTGCGGAGTATCAGCAGCCGACGCTGGCGGCGATGGAAGGACTGTTTGAAAGCCAGCAAAACGCACCGGTAGCGATTCTCGGGCAGCCCGACATGGAAAAGCGTCGGCTGGACAATCCGCTGGAAATTCCCGGGATGCTGAGTTTTCTTACGTACAAGAAATGGACAGCGCACGTGAAAGGTCTGGACAGCTTTCCGGAGGATTTGTGGCCGGACCGGATTCCCTTGCTGTACTACAGCTATCACGTGATGGTGGGACTGGGAACGATTTTCATTGCGGTGCAACTGATGGCGGCGCTGCTCTGTTGGAGAAAAAGGCTTTACGAATCGCGCTGGATGCTGTGGGTGTTGATGCTTTGCGTGCCGCTACCTTACATCGCGAACACGGCGGGATGGATTACCGCGGAAGTAGGACGGCAGCCATGGCTAATATATGGATTGATGCGGACGGCGCACGGGGCTTCGCCGAGGGTAGGAGCGGGAAATGCGTGGTTTACGCTGATTGGATTTATGGGACTGTACAGCGTGTTGGCGATTTTATGGTGCTTTCTGATGGGACGCGAGATTCATCTGGGACCCGAACCGGTAGCGCATCCGCATGGCGGTACGGCGCCGGCTACGGCAGATTGAGGACAAATTATGGCCATGGTCTGGTTTTGCCTGATTGCGCTGATGATTGCGATCTACGTGCTGCTGGATGGATTTGATTTGGGCGCGGGAGCGATTCACCTGCTGGTGGCGAAGACCGACGCGGAGCGGCGGCAGGTGCTGGCGAGCATAGGGCCCGTGTGGGATGGAAATGAAGTGTGGCTTCTGGCAGCGGGCGGGACACTGTATTTCGCGTTTCCGCAACTGTATGCCAGCGCCTTCAGCGGATTTTATTTGCCGCTGATGATAGTGCTGTGGTTGCTGATCCTGCGCGGGATTGCGATTGAATTTCGCAGCCATGTCCATAGTCTGGTGTGGGAGCCGGTCTGGGATTTTCTTTTTTGTGCGTCGAGCCTGCTGTTGGCGGTGTTTTATGGCGCGGCACTAGCGAACGTGGTGCGGGGGGTGCCGCTGGATGGGAGCGGTTATTTTTTTGAGCCGCTTTGGACCAATTTTCGGCTGGGTGCGGAAACGGGGATCCTGGATTGGTACACGATTTTGGTGGGAGTGCTCGCGCTGATCGCCCTGGTGATGCACGGAAGCCTTTGGGTGCAGATGAAAACAACGGGAGCGGTAAACCACCGAGCAGGACATCTTGGCGGGGCGGCGTTCTGGGTAGTCATCGCATTGACCGTGGTGGTCACGATCGTCAGTTTTTCGGTGCAGCCACAAATCAAGACGAATTTCGCGCGATGGCCGCTCGGACTGGTTTTTCCGGTTCTGGCGATCGCGGGGGCTGCGGGTGTGAAATTGTTCATGAAGAAGGACGAGCGGAATGCGTTCCTGTCGTCGTGCGTTTATCTGGCGGGGATGCTGACCAGCGCGGTGTTTGGCGTTTATCCGATGGTGCTGCCGGCGCGGGATGGGGAGTATTCGTTGACGATAGATACGGCGAAGACGGGAGCCTACGGGCTTAAAATGGGACTGATTTGGTGGGTGATCGGAATGGTGCTGGCGACTGGATATTTTGTGTTCGTGTATCGGTCATTCGCAGGAAAGGTAGGGTTGACCAGTCCAGAAGACAGTCACGGAGACTGAGATCGACCAAGACTGTTTCCTGGCGACAACGAAATCTGCTTACGCAGCGAGGCGCGGCTTTGCTCCCCAGAACGAATAGAGCAGGATCACGAAATAGGCTATGAGTGGCACGGTATAACTCAGGGCAACGTTGTGATGTTGCTCCGAAATCAGCCCCATGATCGGCGTCAGGACCGCTCCTCCCACGATTGCCATCACCAGCAATGAACCCCCGATCTTGGTGTTTGGCCCCAGCCCTTTCAGGCCCAGCGCGAAAATTGTCGGGAACATGAGCGACATAAAGAGGCTGGTGATAAAAACACACCACATTCCTGCCCAGCCCGGCCGAAACACCGCGATCGAAAGCAGCGCTACGTTGATCACGCCGTAGGTTCCCATCAGCTTGCTGGGCGACAGGTAGCGCATCAAGTACGCTGAAGTGAAGCGGCCTATGCCGAACATGGCTAGCGTGCCGGTCAACAAGTAACCGGCGGTTTTTTCTGGCACTCGAGTGTATTCCTGAGCGTAACTGATGAAATAACTCCACGTGCCGACTTGCGCGCCAACGTAGAAGAATTGAGCAACGACCGCCAGGACAAAGTGCCGGTGAGACAGTAAGTCGGAGAAACGCCCGTGGCCGCCAGGATCGCCAGCCTCACTCTGAATGTGGGGAAAGCGGGTGCGCCAGATCAGGATAGCCCAGACAAAAGCCACAGCGGCGATGACCAGGTAAGGGCGCACCACACGTAGCGTTTCAAACTGCAGATACGCTCCATAACTTTGATTGACGATGCGGGCGGCAACTTCCTCCTTGGACAGTTCCACACCCGAAAGAATAAAGACCGTGCCGACCAGCGCCGCCGTGATGGCTCCTAGCGGATTGAAGGCCTGTGAAAAATTCAAGCGGCGCTCAGAACTGTCCGGATCCCCCAGTTGGGCAATGAAGGGATTGGAGGCCGTCTCCAGGAAAGACAAACCGCTGGCCATCACAAACAGAGCGAAGAGAAAAAATCCGTAACTTCCCACGAGCGCCGCCGGCCAGAACAGGAAGGCCCCGGCCGAAAGCAGCAACAATCCGGTCACCAAGCCAGCCTTGTATCCGGCACGCTTCATCAGCAGTGCGGCAGGGATGGCGAGAACAAAGTAGCCCATGTAGAACGCGCTCTGCACGAGTCCAGCCTGAAAGCGCGAAATTTCAAAGGACTTCATGAATTGCCGGATCAGGACGTCATTCAGGTTGTTGGGAATGCCCCACAGAAAGAACAGGAAAGTTACCAGAATGAACGGGGCGAGCTGGCCCGCCGGAAAGAGCGCGTGCGCGAAAGAGGATGGGGATGACGATTTAACAGACACCGCTGCCGACGGTTGAAGTGGCATTCTGTTCCTTAGTTGCGCCTGGCAGAACCAGATGCCTTTTCCGGCGCGCTGAGAGAATAAACCTTGGATGCGACTCCACCAAAAACAAGATTTTGTTCCGGGCCGGAAAGCTCCCGCAGAAAGTCCGTGGCTGTTTCAAGCCATCTTGGATAGCTGCAGGCGAGCAGACATACCGGCCAGTCGGAACCGAACATCAATCGGGCGGGACCGAATGCTTCGAGCGCGGCATCGGCATAGGGACCCAGATCCGCAGCACTCCAATTGTTCCAGTCCGCCTCAGTCGCCATGCCGGATAGCTTGCAATAAACATTCTCGCGTTTCGCCAGTTCGAATAGGTTGGCGCGCCACGGATCGAGCACTTGTTGCTTGATGCGCGGTTTCGCCAGATGGTCGAGCACGAAAACCTGGTTGGGGTGGCGGTCGAGGAACTTGATGGTGGCTGGCAGCTGGCGTTCGTAGATCAGAATGTCATACACCAGGCCCCTTCCGGCCAGTTCGCCGATTCCGGCGTTGAAATCCGACCGCAAGATGAACTCGTCGTCCGGCTCGTCCTGAACTACATGGCGCAGGCCCTTCAGTTTTTTGCTCCCGAGCAACCTTTCAAGAATCTCCGGAAACGCGGGATCAACGATTGGCGCCCAGCCCACAACTCCGCGGATAAGCTGGTTTCCTGCAGCCACGTCCAGCAGCCATTCTGTTTCGCTAAGCGTGTGGCATGCTTGCACGACGACGCTACCGCTGATGCCGCGAGGCTCCAGTTCCACCCGTAGATCTGTTGCGGTGAAATCGCGCGCAATCGCATCCATACCCGCGCCGATCCAGCCGTACTCCTCTTTGCGGTAACGCCACAAATGGTGATGCGCGTCGATTCGTTCGACCATGGTCGGCGGTTCAGTTCACTTTCGTGGCTCGATAGAGAAGACAGGAATGCGGCGGCAGCTTCGCCGTCAGGGCGTCCGCCTTGCCCGCATCAGCGTGCTGCCACAAACTGCGCAGCGCGTATTGGCGCCCGGTGAGGCCGAATTCCTTCCAACTGTAGTGAACATCGGCCAACTCGCTTCCGCGGTTGAAGACCGCTATGTACATTCCTTTGTCGTCGGTGGAATCCGCCACCCACACTACCAGTTTGTCGGTGACAATTGCCGCACGGCTGCCGGTCGAGTGTTGATTCATGGCGATGACTTCGGCATTGGTCAGCAACGACTTGGTCCACAAGTCCGCAGCGGTAAGATCTCCGCCGACCATCAACGGAGAAGGAAAAATCGCCCACAACGTCATCAGTGTTTCTTGTTCGTTATGCGAAAGCCGTGTTGGCCGCGGCTTGCCCCACCCGGGCGCAGGCCCTAGATAGCCCAGTGGCAGCATATCCGCGTCCGGCCAATGACCTGGCTGCGACTTGCCCGCCCACTTCAATACGTTTTCAAACTGGTCGCCCAATCCTTGCGGATATGGAATGTCGCTGTGCCAAATGTCCCAGATGTCGTCGGAAATTCGCCACATCTGGGCGTATTCACGCATCTCGTCGATTTTTTCCAGAGGCGCCGCGCCCGGCGACAAACTAAGCAAAATCGGCCGGACGGTTTTGCGAATTGCCTCACTCAGCATGCGAATTTCATCGCCGCGATAGGGGTGGCTGCTGATGCAGTCCACCTTGATCAGATCCACACCCCAACTTGCATACAGGGACGCGATCGAATCGTAATACGCCTGTGCGGCAGCTTTACCCGCATCCGCGCCAAAATTATCTGGATTCCACGGACAGGTTTCGCTAGTGTCCGCGGCATCGCCGGCATGGTAGGTCGATCCGGCTATCGGCGAATTTCCTTCCACCGCTTTCTTGGGAATGCCGCGCAAAATGTGGATGCCGAACTTGAGTCCGAGTGAGTGAACGTAATCGCCCAGCGGTTTGAACCCTTTTCCACCCGCCGCGGAAGGAAAGCGGTTTTCGGCCGGCATATATCTGCCATTCACATCAAGCGCGTACACAGAAGACTTGGAATTCCCCGCCGGCGTCGGATTGGTCACAAACCATTCCATGTCCATAACGGCGTATTCCCAGCCGGACGTTTTCAGGTTTTCAGCCATCCACTTTGCATTGGCCTTGAACTGTTCTTCATTGATGGTGGTCCCGTAACCGTCCCAACTGTTCCATCCCATCGGCGGCCGCACGGCCAATCGTTCGTCTGCGCCTGCTGAAGATTGCGACGCAGCGCGACTCGCCATCAAGAGCGCCATGATGAACGCAGACGTCGTCCGCCATCTCATGTTGTCTTCATGCCTCGAAAAAAACTGTTTCGTCGTCGCCCTGCAGGCAAATGTTCCAACAGAATTCGTTCTCGTTTTCGCCAGATTGCAGCGCGATCAGGGTGTTTCGCCGCTGAGCCGGCACCACCTTGAGCACCGGATCTTTTTCGTTAGCTGGTCCCTGGGCGAAATAGACCCGCGTCAAAAGCTGTCGCAGCAGTCCGCGCATAAAAATCACAACAGACAGGTGAGGCGCGTGGGTTTCCTCGTCGTTGCTCCTTATAACGCCCGGTTTAATCGTTTGTATCTCGAATTCGCCTCGTTCGTTGGTCGGAATCCTCGCGAATCCGGCTGGAACGCCACTCGCGTTATGGGAAGCGACATCGTCTGGTCCTGAAAAGACGCCAAGCTGGTCCGCCCGCCAGACTTCCAAAACCGCGTCGGGCACGCCTTGCCCGTCACCATCCAAAACGCGCCCCTTAAGGGTAATCACGGGCGCGCTGGCCACAGACTGCTCCGGAATAAGGTTGCTGGGATTGTGCGGACACAATCCGATCGAAAAAAAGGGGCCAACTGTTTGCGAGGCTGTCGGTACCATCTTCGCAGCGTCGCTCAAATCACTTCTCCATCGGCGTGGCATTTCGTCCGCGCAAAACAATATCGAAACGGTATCCCAAGGCAAACTCCGGGACAGTGTGTTCCCAATCGAAGGTAGAAATCAGGCGCTGCTTGGCTTGCTCATCCGGGATGCAGTTGTAGATAGGGTCAAATGCGAGAAGCGGATCACCAGGGAAATACATCTGTGTCACCAAGCGGCTGAGCAAACCGGCTCCGAACAGCGAAAAGTGAATGTGCGCCGGTCGCCAAGCGTTGTGATGATTGCCCCACGGATAGGCTCCCGGTTTGACCGATATGAATTTGTAACAGCCGGCAGCGTCCGTGATCGTACGTCCGCAGCCATCAAAGTTCGGGTCGAGCGGGGCATTGTGTTGGTCCAGCTTGTGCTTATACCGACCGGCGGCGTTCGCTTGCCACACTTCCATTAACGCGCCGCGAATGGGACGCCCGTCTTCATCTACCACGCGCCCGCTTACCACGATTCTTTCTCCAACAGGAGTGCCGCCGTGCTGACCGGTCAAATCGTTGTCTGTGCTGGTCACCGCCTGATGCCCAAAAACCGGTCCCGTCCTTTCAGAAAGTGTGTTAGGCAGGAGCACCAGCGGCTTGGCTGGCGCTCGCTTCAAAGAAGAGCGATAGGGTGGATGCAGATATGCGGGCTGCGTTCCGCTTCTGACGCCAGGAAAAACCGGCACTTCGTTCATCAGCACCTTGAGCCACCGTAGCTCGGTCCGAGCGCCGCTAGTCTACTGCGAACCATTGGAAATGTCGTCCACCACAGTCAGCGAATGCAGCCGGCAAAGGGCGGATTGACAAAATATGCTGATTCCTCTATGGTTTGCAGGTTCCGTAAACGTTTACTTTGCTACTTTTTCCTGCTTTTTCACAGGACGCATGCTTCTCATACACTTACGCGAACAGGTACTCGACGCGAATCTGGAACTAGTTCGACGCGGCCTGGTGCTCTATACGTTCGGCAATGCCAGCGCCATCTCGCGCCACGACGGCCTGGTGGTCATCAAACCCAGCGGGATTCCTTACGAGAGCTTGAAGCCGGCCGATCTGGTGATCACGGATGTCAGCGGGAAAATTGTCGAAGGCGTATTGCGCCCCTCTTCCGATCTGCCCACGCACCTCGTCCTTTATAAGGCATTCCCACAAATCGGCGGTGTGGCCCACACCCATTCCGAGTATGCCACCGCGTGGGCGCAGGCGCGCCGACCCGTTCCCTGCCTCGGCACCACCCACGCTGACTACTTCCGCGGCCCGGTACCGGTCACCGATCCATTGACCGAGGACGAAATCGCGCAGGCCTACGAGGAGAACACGGGCCACGTGATCACGCGAGCGTTTAAGAACATCGACCCAATCGAGGTTCCAGCCGTGCTGGTGGCGAACCACGCTCCGTCCACTTGGGGGCTAACGGTAGGCGAAGCCGCCCAAAATGCGGTAATTCTCGAGGCCGTAGCCAAACTCGCTCATCTCTCGATTCAGATTCATAACGAAGCGGCCCCCGCAGGCCGCGCCCTCCACGATAAGCACTTTCTGCGGAAGCACGGCAGCTCCGCATACTACGGCCAGCCGAAAGATAAGCCATGAACGATTCGCACATCGGAGGAAACACCAAGTGGCGGTCGTAGCCGGCGTGGATTTTGGAACGCTGAATGTTCGCGTTTCCATCGTGGATAGCGACCGCGGCCTTCTCAGCTCCGCGACCGCCGACTATCCTCTCCACCGCCGGCGCGAGGATCCCGAATTCGCCACACAATCTCACGCGGATCATATGTCCGCGCTGGCCATAGCGACTCGTGCCGCGGTGCAAAAAGCCGGCGTTGACGGCAAAGCCGTAAAGTCGATCGCACTCGACACCACTGGCTCTTCTGTCGTACCGGTTGACAGAAACCTACAGCCGCTCGACGACTACTACCTGTGGTGCGATCACCGGGCGAAATCCGAGGCGGCTGAAATTACCGAAGCCGCGCATCGCGAAAAGCTGGCGGCCATAGAGTGGTGCGGCGGCGTCTATTCCTCGGAGTGGGGCTTCGCAAAACTTTTGCACTGGCTGCGCCATAATCCGTCGAAACGTAGGGATTTCGCTTCCGCCTTCGAACACTGCGATATGACGGCCGCGACTTTATGCGGCATCACCGATCCGAGCCGCGTGAAGCGCAGCATTTGCGCCATGGGTCACAAATGGATGTGGAATGCTTCTCTCGGTGGCTTGCCTCCGGAAGAGTTTCTGGTCAAAGTCGATCCGCTCTTCGCGGGCGTTCGCCAAAAACTTGGCGGCACCTATGCCACTTCTGACGCCATTGCGGGTACGCTGTCGCCACAATGGGCGGAAAAACTCGGCCTCACCGCCGGTATTTCAATTCCGGTCGGTGCTTTCGATGCGCATTGGGACGCCATCGGCGCCGGCTGTCGCAGCGAAGACATGGTCAATGTGATTGGCACTTCGACCTGCATCATCGGGATTACACCCTCCATCAGCCTGGTCCCCGGAGTTTGCGGCGTCGTCCCTGGCAGCGTACATCCGCAGCAAACCGGCATCGAGGCCGGACTTTCCGCCGTCGGCGACATTTTTAACGCCATCGCATCGCGCGCGGGATCTGACGTGCAGACTCTATCGCAAGGTCTGGAATCCTATCGCGCGGGACAAACGGGCCTTCTTCGCATGACCTGGGACAACGGCGACCGCACTATTCTCGTAAATCCCAATTTGCGTGGCGTCACTCTCGGATGGAACCTGCAAACCACCCCGCAGGATGAGCTCTTCGCCGCGATCGAAGGCACGGCCTTCCATACGCGTGTCATTTTTGACCGTATGGCCGAACACGGCGTCTCGGTAAAGCGCGTAATTAATGCCGGCGGCATCCCGCAAAAAAACGACGTCCTCAATCAGGTCTATGCAAACATTCTTGGCCGCCCGGTTCTTGTTCCGTCTTCCAGCGTAACCAGTCTCGGCTCGGCGATTTTTGCGTTTTTGGCCGGAGGCGCATGCAAGACCGTGGAAGAAGCGCAAGACAAAATTTGCCCTTCCTACAAAGTTTTCCGGCCTGACCCGGCTTCGCAAGCGACCTACGATCGGCTTCATCGTGTGTTTCACGAGCTGTATTTCGCGCTTGGTCAACCACAGCAATCGTCGCTCGGCAGAGTCCTGCCGGACTTGATTCGCATCGCGGAGTCGGTAAACACAGGCAGCTCCGGTCCCCATTAGCGGTTCATTCTGTCAAATCACGGAGGTTCGCAAAATGGCTCACATTCCCCGTCGTCGCTTTCTGCAGAACTCCATCAACGTCGCTGCAGGCTGCTCGGCCACATTCCTCCTGCGCAATTCCCTTTTCGCGCAAGCCGCACCAAGCGCGGCGACGCGGGTTTATCTCGACACTCGCCGCTCGCTCGCTCCGCTCGATAGAAACATCTTCGGCTCTTTTCTCGAACACCTCGGCCGCGCCATCTACGAGGGCATCTACGACCCCGATTCGAAACTTTCTGATGGCGACGGCTTCCGCAAGGATGTCGCCGACGACATCAAGCAACTGAACGTCCCCATTGTTCGCTATCCCGGTGGCAACTTCGTTTCCGGATATCACTGGCTCGACGGCGTCGGTCCAAAGAAGGATCGCCCGCGCATCTTGGAAAAAGCGTGGAATTCTACCGAGACCAATCAATTCGGCACTAACGAATTCGTAGCCTGGTGCAAGCTAGTCGGCGCAAAGCCTCTGATGGGATTGAATCTCGGCACCAGCACTCCCGAAATGGCCGCGGCCCTGGTCGAATACTGCAACATCGAAAAAGGCACCAAGTGGAGCGAGCTCCGGCGCTCTCACGGCATCGCTGAACCGCACAGAGTGGAAAACTGGTGCCTGGGCAACGAAATGGACGGTCCTTGGCAGATCGGCCACATGACCGCCACCCAATACGGCATGCTTGCGGCTGACGCCGGCCGCCAGATGCACTCGGTTGATTCTTCCCTGAAGCTCGTCGCCTGCGGCTCCAGCAGCGTCTTCATGCCGACCTACCTCGAATGGGACCGCGAAGTGCTTGAGCAGTGCTATTCGTACGTCGACGGCATCTCGCTGCATCGTTATTACGGCAACTCCGAGGAAACCGGCGGGGACAGTACCAAGTACATGGCATTGAATCTTTCCATGGATCGCCAGATTGCCCAGATTGAAGCAGTCTGCGACTACGTGCAGGGCCGCATGCACTCGCCGAAAAAACTCTGGCTATCCTTTGACGAATGGAATGTCTGGTATCGCGAGCGTTCCGGTCCGGCCGTAAACGGCGGCGGAAAAGTTGCTCCCCATTTGCTGGAAGAAATATACAACCTCGAGGATGCCTTGCTTGTCGGCGGCCTTGTGAATTCGCTACTCCGAAACTCAGATCGCGTTCGCGTCGCCTGCCTAGCCCAGCTCGTCAACGTCATCGCACCGATTATGACCAATTCGACCGGCATGTATCGCCAGACAATCTATTATCCCTACGCTTGGGCCTTACAGTACGCGCACGGAGCCGCGCTGAATCTCACCGTCGAGTCGCCCACGTATGGCATCCCTGCAGCTACCGGTTCGAACTCACGTTCCGATTTCGCAACTTTGGGCATCGGCGGGACGGTTCCTTACGTCGACGTCTCTGCAACATTCGACAAAACAGTTGGGCGCTATTGCGTTTTTCTTTTTAACCGCGATCTCTCGAACGCGCGCGAAGTGGAATTGCTCTGGGAAGATGCCGCGCCATCCCGGGTGGTCGAATCGTTCACGCTCACCGGCAGCGACCTGAAAGCTCACAACGGTTTCGACGCGCCGCAAAACGTTGCGCCCAAGCCCTTCGACAAACCCGCAACAACCAACAACCGGACACGCCTTCAACTTCCTGCTCGCTCCTACTCCATCCTGACCTTCGCTGTGTAGCGCGTGCACAGGTGTGGTATTGCAGCCTAACTCTTTGACTTCAGCTGACACGCTGAATACCCGCTGCCTCCGCCGTAACATCTGTATACTTCAAACCTGCGCCGGTGTTGAACAGCACCACCCGGTCCTCGGAATTCAGGAATCCTGTTTTCAACAAATGATCGTAAGCCGCCGTTGCAGCCGCTCCCTCCGGCGACAAAAAAATCCCTTCGTTTTTAGCCCAGTCCTGCAACGACGCCAGAATCACCTCATCCGAAAACGCCAGCGCCAGCCCCCCCGACTCGTGCAAAATCTCCAGCATGATGTAGTCGCCATACGGTTTGGGCACCCGCAATCCGGAAGCGAACGTCGCCGCGTTCTCCCACATTTTGCTGGCGCTCGCGTGCTCTTCAAATGCTCGCACCATCGGCGCGCATCCCGACGACTGCACCGCAATCATCCTCGGCCGTTTCCCCCGTGCAACCCAACCGAGCTCTTCCAACTCCGCGAACGCCTTCCACATTCCAATTAATCCAACGCCACCACCCGTGGGGTAAAACACCGCCTCGGGATACTCCCAGCCGAGTTGCTCCACCAGCTCGTATCCCATGGTTTTCTTTCCTTCAATCCGGAACGGTTCTTTCAGCGTCGAAATGTCGAACCAGCCTTCTTTCTGTTTGCGCTCCGCCACTATTCGTCCGCAATCGGAAATCAGCCCATTCACCAGCGTCAGGTTCGCACCATACATCTTCGCTTCCACGTAGTTCGCGAAGGGCACATCCTTCGGCATAAAGATGTTGGCTTCAATTCCCGCTGCTGCCGCGTACGCCGCCAGTGCTCCGGCTGCGTTCCCGGCCGAAGGAACGGCCAGCTTTTTCAACCCATAGTGCTTCGCCATCGTCACGGCCAACGCCAACCCGCGCGCCTTGAAGCTTCCCGTCGGATTCGCGCCTTCTTCCTTCACCAAAACGTTCGGGTAGCGCTTGCTGCGCAGCACCGGCGTCCACCCTTCGCCCAGCGTCACCGGCTTTACCTCTGGCAACACGGAGCGGTAACGCCACATGCCTGCCCAGCCGGCTGCTGCTCCATCGTGAGCTATCTGCTCTCGCTTCGTGAAACCCTTCGCTGCGTTCAGGTCGTATCGCACATACAGCGATCCGGCGCATTGGGGGCACACGGTCTGCGGAGTCTCCGCCGAAACTGTGGTTTTGCACCGCGAGCACTGCAACTCTTTTATTTTTGGCATGCTGGCAAGATATCAGCGCCGCAATTGCACTCGCAAGTCCGCGTAGGCGCGCGGTCAATGTTCTTACCGTTTCTTGTTCCTAGTTTCGGCTTCTCGGCTATGATGTCGGTTCGTTTTTCGTTTGGCTTAGCGAGGCCCGTGCTTGCCTAAAGAGCATTCCAACACCTTGAACCTCCTTCTAGCTGGCGGTCTGCTCTTC
>AR_comb_assmDRAFT_10388378_pt1 | contig 13773 bp, 8 predicted proteins | sample ArasoioldDNA_FD_10543 | JGI IMG/M metagenome (IMG submission 10543) | reverse complement strand
TAGATCCAATTAATACAAACATTGTCTACGTAGGAGCTAGTTCTCGCATCAATAGAGAACGAGCAGTTGGGGGAGTTTTTAAGTCAACTGATGCAGGCTCCAGCTGGATTAGGCTTGGTTCTGATTATCCTACTGGGAATACTGGCAATGCAAATCAATTTTTTGACCACTTCATTAATGTGATTAAAGTAGACCCTGTTAATAATGACACTTTGTACTTGGCTTCTAATAGAGCGTTTTTCCGATCTACAGATGGTGGGCTAAATTGGACACAAGGCAACAACACCGTTGGAGACGTACGTTCACTTGCCATCGACACGTCCTTAACTAGTTCTCGAATAATTTATGTCGGCATTTCTGGACGCGGTGTGTTTCGATCGACCGATGGAGGCGTTAATTACACACAAATCCTAAGCGTCACAACTCCAGCCGTAGCAACAGCGATAGGTTCAGGAAGTTTCGGCAAGGTGGTAGTTGATATTGCTCCTCCTATATCGCCTCCTAATCCAAGCGGTGTACAAGTCGTTTACGTTACCCTCCAAGGAACAGGCGGCGCACCCGATCCGGTTGGTCTCTTTCTGAGCACAGATCAAGGCACCACATGGACTCAACAGACCGGAACTGGTATGCCTACTAGAACTCAAGGCGGATACAGCTTCAATATGGCTGTAGATCCTGGTTCCCCAGGAGATGGCATTAATGATATAATATATCTGGGTTGTGTAGGTCAGGCAAAATCCATTAATTCTGGCAATAACTTTTCAGGTTTGAGCGGACTCCATGCTGACACTCATGCATGGGCCTTTGTACCACAACCCAGTCCAACTCCATCTATTGTATATTCTGGTAACGACGGTGGAATCTTCAAATCAACAAATGGCGGAGCATCGTGGGTAGCTCTTAATTCTGGAGGATTGCAGACAGGACTCTTTTATAATATTAATATACGCCCTGATGCTACCGGGAGCATTAGTCTAGGCGCATTACAAGATAATGGGAGCTATACTACGGCGACAGCATCTGGACTTGGATGGAAAGGCACACAAGGCGGAGATGGCTGGGATGTAGCGTATGATGGAACTATTGCCGGGCAGGTTTATTGCACGAGTGGTTTCTGGAGTCCAGCTCCGTGCACACGTGTATGGCGTTCCACAAATGAGGGCCTAACATTTCCAACTGAAATAACTCCGTGGGGCACAACTAGTGATGCTGGTTGCTATCTTTCGCCTATTGCTACCGATCCGAGTACCGGTGGCATTGTATATGTAAGCGGTAGCCAAAACCTGTGGCAGAGTTTCAATAGCGGCAGCACCTGGCGCATTATATCCACTTTTGCAAGGGCTGGTCACGTTAGTGTTTCTGGAACTACTGGAAATTGTGTAGTTTTTGCTGCGGGTTCGCAGGTGTTCGTATCGACCAATGCACTAGCCAGTACGGTTGGTGCACCATCTGGTGTGACCTTTATCAATATCACCAGGAATCTCCCCCCTCGGAATGTCGCTAGAGTAGCATTTGATCCGAACGATCCCAACATTATCTACGCTGTACTAGGCGGATTTAATGGCGGCCCCGGGAATATTGGCCATGTATTCCGCACTAGTGTTAGTGCCTCTAACTGGACAGACATTTCACCAAATATTGATGCTCCCTTCAATGCTATCACCCTCGATGGCACCAACTTTCCTGCTTCAATCTATGTGGGTACTGAATTCGGGGTACTCCGCTCCGTCGATGGAGGGTCTTCATGGTCTGTCCTTGATGATATTCATTTTCCTCGGGTACCAGTCTTAGACTTGGAAATTAGAAATGGATTTTTGCACGCAGGAACATATGGACGTGGAGCCTTCGCATTTGTCAATCCTACGGGACCCTGTATTTCAGTCAATCAAGAAAATGGTTTGGCATTCGGAACCGTCCGTCAAGGACCCCAGTATCTCACACTTCAATTATTTAACATTGGTGTTAATGATCTAGTTATTGAAAGTGTGCAGCGCCTAATGGGCTCATCTAGTTTTTCAGTACTTCCTACACCGAGTACGCCATTAGTAGTGGCAGCGGGTGAGCATATCGTTTTCTCGGTGGAATACAATCCAACAGGAGCAGGGGTTCAGGAAACCGCAACAATTCGCATCATCAGTAATGACCCCACAGCCCCGTTTGTGGATCTGGAGGCTACCGGCCTGCAAGAACCCTACGACTGACTCATTGGCTACGTTGCGCTCTTTGGTAAACTAAATGATGGCAATTAGGTTAATGGGTCTGTTAATCCCATCCTTTTAAAGAGAGCGTCTCAAGCCGAATAAAGTATTATTGATGGAACCTAAGATAGTTTTAACCAAATTTGCAAACGTTTTTTCCTTTCTTTCACCTCAATAGGATCAAAAGAACAAATATACGATTAGTAAAGATCAAAATTTTGTAAGACTAATGCGAATTAAAAATCTGAGTATTCAAACCTATGGCGACAAGTGATTTGCATTGATCTGCATTATCAAGATGACCTTGAAAAATTAAAACTGATAGTTAAAAATAACTTTAAGAATAATAGCATACTAATGTTAATTTGCAGAAAGCCTGAGCCTTAAAGTGACAAGTTTGAGATAATCATTATTTTTATTAGATTACAAAAAATGGGAAAGTTACTCTTACCGGTTAGTGCCAGTGGAACTCCATCTCATCAATTTCCATGTCTTTGTCGTCGTATTTCACATGAAGATTTGGTGCCTGCTCTGGTTTTGCTGCATCGCCAAACTGCACCGCAACAGAGACTACCGAGGCCATAGCGCAAAATGCACTTTCACTATCGTCTGAGAGCTTTAGAGTCAAGTCGACGTTTGGATTTACACTTGTACGAAGTATAATTTCTCCCTTTTTACTCTCATCAAAAATCTTTACACTTCTAACGTTTCCTCTCTTAACTTGTAGTGCCATTATATATAGTAACGGTAATTAACCTTAAAAACATGATGCTCCAATGTTACTGTACTGCTACTTTGTATAACTACAGATTGTGTAAGATTAATATTATTCATAAGAATCGTTCGTTATTCTTTCAAAATTTATTCTCATTTCTCCTTATAGAAAATTGACGTTTAAAAAAACTAAGCCTGTCTGACATTAATAGTTTTGAGGATGCGATTTGAAACACTATACGAACATTTTTTGAATAAATCGGGAAAAATTGAGTGAAGGACTTTCTAACTATATTCAATTTTGTATAGACCAGCTTTTAATATTCCAATGAACCATATTTGCCAATTATCGCTAGACTAACTCATGATTTGACATACTTGAGATTGATTATAAAAAGAAAATTCAAATTATGTTTTTATTACCATAAGCAAGAACATTAACTAAATAGTAAAGGTTAAAATAGTCGCCTAGTCCTGCGTGCCTCAATACACTTAACGCAGGTTATTAATTTTGTAACTTTGAAACAAGCAATAACCTGTTACCACAATTAGAAGAATTAACGATGGGATAACTACAATCTTTGCAACTTCTTCCACTTCCAGTAGCTCGGTAATCAAAGCTAAGATGCCGATCAACATAATTATACTAAGTGCGATTATTCCAACCGGTCTCAAGACTTGCATATATGTGCTTAATAAGTATCGTAGGTTGCTTAAAAAACTTGCTCACATTACAACCGTGCAAATGATTTGTTACTAATGTCACATTCAAAAGACATTATAAAATTATATGCTTAATCTGTCAATTTGGACTAATAGAAAAATTAGAAATGCCAACGTTATTATTGTCAGTATATGATCTTTGAACAATTAATCATACTCGTCCATAAATATCGCTTATTTCACGCAATTTATTAATTTGTCAATGTAGAAAATAATTGTAAGGTTAATTATCTATCTTCTATCCATCAAACGTCCACATAAAACCAGACTATGGTTACTTCTGAATTAGAACTAAATAATTTTCACAACAAAATTGAATCTTCCATTTTGGTTCTGAACCGTTAACAATTTGATTCCCCGATGCTATACTTTGAATTCAAAATATTAGTACCGATATTTAATTACGATAAATAAAATAGATATCCAATTTTACAAATTAATATTAATTGAAAAGCCCCTGTAAATTCCAACACTAAGTTTATGACTTGATAAATGTTGAAATTACTAATGTGGGCCGAATACTCATAGTTTCTGTTTGGTTGAGGTAGTGTTCAAAAACGATTCTTGTGGTGAGGTTCGGAGGTAACATGCCATAAAATGCAAGAAGCCTATATTTTGGAGTCAGTTTGAACAAATAATCTCTGCAAATCAATTTGCTATCGGACGTAAAGTGCATTGCTACATATATTTTTCGGCGCCGAAATGTTCCAGTCCATACACTACTTAACGAAAAATGCACCGTGAAGATGAAACTTCATAAAGGCTGATATCTTTTATTGAGTCAATTAATTTACACATTTAAAAAATCAATGTCAATTTTTGGCTTTCATCCATATTATCATCTCACCACAAGACAGTGAGTTAACTTATCAAGTATTTAATTAGTAAGGACTAAAAACGTTTTGCAATTAATTGGCAAAGCGTTGTCTTCTACTACGCTACCTCTATGTTACCCCAGTAAAAATCCAAAGATGGCAGGTACCAATTAATCAATCATTTGATTTGAAATAGTTGTATCCAGCCAACATTGACATGGTCGACTTAACAATATTCAGAAAAATAGAAAAATTAGTAATTCGATGATTGTTTGATGTCAGGCAAATCGAAACCTCAAAAACAGATAGAGTCTAAGGAATTTGATGTAATAAGTATAGAGTCTAAGGATTTTTTCAAAACACGAAAATTAAGGAAAAAACGAGTGGCGCAGACGAAAGGTCGAATTAGATTAACGAAGAAAGTTCCAATTTTGAAAACAATATCACCAAAATTCACAGCTGAAGCTATGATAGGAGCCACAAACGATTTAAGACCAATTAATTTCTTGATAATAGGTGCCAAAATACAAGAAGCCGTAGCAAAGGTGGTGGCCAAAATAATAACAATGTCAGGAGAACAGAAGGAATGGTATGGAACAGGTTTCATGATTTCAGACGATCTCTTTATGACAAATCACCACGTCCTGCCGAATATTCCAATGAAGATACCAAATACACATGAGGAATTTAAATCAATAATCGATTGCACCATACTATTTGATTATCAATCTGATTGGAAAGGAATAGCTGAAAACCCTTCAAGTTTTAAATGCGAATTGGATTTTCCTAATTATTACGTAGGAGATCCAACCCTTGACTATGCTATCGTGAAAATAAAGGATGGTGCAGGCAAAAAATTTGGCAAGGTACTGCTAGACTATACTACTAAGGTCTTTGAGAGAACCCCAGTAATAATAATACAGCATCCAGGTGGTGGACAAAAACAGATTGCCTTAGAGAACAACCTTGTCGAGAGAATTAATCGTGGCCAAAATGATGCTTTCCCAACTTCGCTTATACGTTACAGTACAGATACTGAAGAGGGATCGTCGGGATCCCCTGTGTTTACCCCCGCCTGGGACTTGGTGGCACTTCATCACGGAAATGAAGAATTCTTGAATGAAGGAACACTTTCAAAAGCAATAATAGACGACATTCTAAAAAAGCTACCAACATTATCAAAAGAAATGCAAGAATTCATTAAAGCCGCACTTGTCAATTCAAATTTGCCACCTGAGAGCAAGGAGATTAGTGATATCAATAAACTCGTACAGAGAAGGTTTTTCGAGTCAGAAGGATTGACTATAGAGCATGAAGTATCTGGAGTCAAAAAGCTTGTTCATAAAAATGAATCTCCCATAGAATTTCTAGATGTAGCTTTTTGGGACCTTACACAAATAGTGAGGGAACGAAACTTAAGTTCACAAAAAATTGTTACCCTATCGGATTACATCCACGATATTGGTATTGATTTATGGGGAATTACCAAAATTTCCCAGTCGGAATTAGAGGGAATAAGAATGACACTAAACGAAAATTATAACCAAACATTTTCGTATATTTTGGGTGAAAGTGTTTCATCTAGGTTCACTGCGATTCTTTATGACGCAAGTAAACTGGAATGTAGACCTAAAGAAATACAAATTGATTTGCCTGCCGGCAAGTGCAAGCTTCAGTTGATAAATGTCAAATCTAAATTGGTGACCCAAGGCTTGGATTTTAATTTGATAGCTCTGGATTTAAAAATCGATACTGAACAAAAGGACTTGAATGAAAAAATTAACGGTCTTATTGGATGGATTAGTAAAAGTATCAAGACAAACCCCAACGATAAGTACCTACTGTTATTTAATCCTTCAAATGATCCTGAGGGAGAACTTACTAAAAAGTTATCAACTGTAAGTAAACTAGCTGTAATACAATCCTTGAAGAATCATGATCGAGATTCATTTGCGTACATTGAAGGTAACGGCAAAACAACAACTGAGAAAATAATAATTCCTGCCGAGACGGACTATAAATTAAGCAAGGGAGACGTTAAGATTATTCGATCTGACAAAAAAATCCCTAGATATATTTTTGAATCTCCGAAGCTTACTTCACAAATTTTTCCACTCGCCGTTAGACTTAAATTCAAAACATAATTATAATTTTTCTCAATTTTTTCAAATTCTTCTTTTCAAAAGCTATCCGAAGAAATTTAGATAATCAGCGATATTTGTAATTTATGATAATGTTAGATATTTGTACATGTACGGAAATTCATAAATAATAGGCTTCATATTTATTGTAAATGGAACAAAAGATCAAAGTTTGTCTAGATAAAGGGATCGATTCTGGGAAGGAGATGGCATTTGCCACAGAAACGCTCTGGGAAAATGGACAGAAAATTAGAGTTCGTTTCCTTAATGGTGAATCCTCCGTTAAGAGCAGAGTTCAAAAAATCGCAAAGGAATGGGAAAATTACGCCAATCTAAAGTTGGATTTTGTTGAAGACGAGGACTCTGAAATAAGGATTGGGTTTAAATGGAAAAATGATATAGGGCAGCCTGATGAGTCATCCTGGTCAGTATTAGGGACAATGGCAGTTTCTCTAACAAAAGACGGTCAGATTAAGAAAACTAATCCGACCATGAACTATGGATGGTTGGAACCAGACACTGCTGAAAAAGAATATAGGCGTGTTGTTTTACATGAATTTGGTCATGCGCTTGGCTGCATTCATGAACATCAAAGTCCTTCGGCTGGGGCGATTCCTTGGGATATACCTAAGGTTTACAAGTACTACAAGGAGACCCAAGGCTGGGATAAAGAAGAAGTCGATGCGCAAGTATTGGGAAGATACAGTAAAACCATCACCAATTTCACAGAATTTGATCGAAACTCAATAATGGAATATCCAGTGCCCAATGAGCTTACAATTGGCGACTATGAAATTGGATGGAATACAGAGCTTTCAGATACTGATAAAGATTTTATGAAGAAACACTATCCTCCTGGTACGTCAACTTGAAATAATTTTCCTCCCACTTTTTTGTTTTAGGCGAGTCCTAAACGTTTGGACATATAGAGTCTATTATTCAGTCCAGAAGAGAACTTGATAACAGGCGGAATTTTTTCGGCGCCGAAAAAATATATATTTTTTGCTTACAATGTTAAGCAAGTCCGCAAGAAAACTTGATAATTGGAATGAGTTAAAATTGTTGTTCCAATGTTACTTAAAGATTGGATTTTAGATTGGTGGACGCTACAAAGTTTGTTGAAGAATTAATTGATGCAATCGAAGGAATGAAAAGAAGTCGGCCACATGAAATTGACGATAGCAAAACACGTGTCACCGATCCAATTTCAGAAATAGTTACTCCACAATGGTACTATTCGCCAAGTTATAGGATATTGCAAGATAAGATTGTAAATTCACAAAATCTTGATCAAGTTGATTTGATTCATCATATTTCAAAAATTATTCCCAATGTAGACACCACAGTAAAAATTGGGATAAATTTTGAAAAAAGCTTTTCATCATGGTACCAATCATACCATTATAGTCCTAGGGGAAAATGGGGCATTCACATAAGACGTGATAGCTTGATTGTGGCGGCAGCTAGATTTATCAATGAAGGAATGTTACTCAGTGTCGAACCGATAGATGTCGTAAAGGCTGCATTTTTTTATTTCTTTAATCACACAATTTTTCATCACATAATTGAGAACGCAGCCAGTATGGTAGAAATATTATCGGGTAACCCTTTCAAGTATCTCAATTATTTGTCTAACATTTATACCCAAGTCTTCAACTCTGCTTTATGCATTGAGGAATCACTTGCAAATAGCTACCTTGTATCAAAAACTGAGTCATCGTTTTTGGATACAAGGGGTCTTATGGCTCATCTCCTAAAACAAGGTCCCGGATACGAAGATTTTTCTAGATATAGTAACTCAAATTTCCCGAAAGGAAGCAGGTCATTGATCTCACAAATCATGCATGGATCACTAGAGTCCACCAGTACTGACCCGTTAGAACAAATTATTCGTGTTGTGGAACTGGCGAACTGTGCAAGTACTAACCCTATTCCTGTTTGGATTCATGAAGAACCCAAGCCTGCGAAAAATGTGTAGATTTCATCCTTCAATTTTGTTTTCTGTACCCTAAATTTAGAATGACTTTTCTTTTAGCACACTAATTTGAAATCTACAATACCAAAGACTCAGATGAAGGGATTGTTTCGGCCAGATTTACGATTTGGCTTATTCTATTATGTGAGGTTAACTTAATTATTATTTGATTAGTCTTCATTGAATCCCTTTACAAGTAACATTTAAATGCGCAGGATTGATACTAACTTTAATATCTGAATTAAAATTAAATTGAATTTAAACTTCGTTCATTCGTTACCGACATATTTTATTACTATATTTCAATAGACTTAATAAGGAATATGGATATGCGAGTGTCCGGATTCCAAAATTAGTCAATATGTTGATTAAGCACCAATATAGTAATATGATGTTGTCGATTTTTCAATGTACAACAAGAGACTATACTTTCATAGCATCGTTTCAGATTATTATAAAGTGGAATGGAAAAACGTTCCTCAATATCGAATTAGGCTGGTTGATGAAGTAGTATGACCATCGACGTCGTCAAAATCTTTCCACCCATTGGTATTGCGAGGCTTGGCAACAGCCCAAACGAATTCTTTATCGGTCCTGAAAAACCTGGTGATCATACTCCTCCTTCTGGTGGCTACAAAGATTCGAGCTGCCAAATTAAGCGACAAGCAGCTCGTTTTCACATATTCGGTTACGAAGCTGATGTTCTCAAGCAGGAAATTACTATGGCCGATGCTGAAATCAAATGGACTGTAGAACTCGCCAACACAAAGGCTGATTGGAAGGTATTTGATGGGATAGAACCAAGCGACCTTTCAGTCCGCAATGAAGGTGAGAGCGACCGGGCATCTCTTAGGATCACCCCAGGCCCCCGCACGCTCAATGGTCCCAACGAAAAAAATACATTCGGCACCGGCACCTTCAAAGGTGTCCCAGTCCCCCTCGGTGAGATTCGGACCGATGCAGTAGGTTGCCTCCTCGTACTCGGTGGCTTTGGAAAGTCCGGATCCCCTGATGATACTCCTTTAGACAAGAACGAGTTCGCCAATAACGATGGTTGGTATGATGATGTGTCTGACGGCCCAGTCACAGCTTCGGTTCGATTCAAAGGAACAAACGAGTGGATCCCGGCCGCTTCTGCGTGGGTCATCTGCGGTCCTCCAAAGTTTGCTCCTGCAATAGGAAATATGATAACTCTGTACGACACTCTCCGACAGGTTGCAGTCAGCAAGCTAGGAGCTGTATCACTTTTACCACCAGAACGTCCATCTTTTTCAAAGGACATTTACCCATTGCTTATTCGGGCAATGAATCTGAAATGGGTTAGTGAGCAAGGCGCTGTCATGCATTCGGTGTTGCAGGACGTCATAAAACCTCCTGGCCCGCCCGGTCGTCGAATTTTTATCTTCAGTAAGCTTCGTAATCCCGACACGGATCCCCATGAACTGGTAACAGGTAAAAATATGCCCAAAATCCATTCTGATTATTTTCTAAATAGTGAAGGTCATCGTATCACTCAACCTCTCACAAATATTCAATACAACATCTTGAAGCAGTGGAAGGACAACAATTTTGATATTGACGGGGATGTAACCCCAATTGCCGAAACCGAAATCAATCCAGAGGGGCTCACTCGGGCGGCGCTTGAAAGTTGCGTTGGAGGCCCCTTTGTTCCAGGTATAGAGACCAGCTTTATGACTCGAGATAATTATCCTTTTATCGAACCTTTCCGCCTCGATTCAAATCATCTCAGTCCGGGTGATCTGACAAAGCAATTGGCCATTCCGTGGCAGGTTGATTTCTTCCTTTGTAGTTATGAAGATCCCAATCTATGGTGGCCTGCACAACGACCTGACCAGGTCATTACAACCAGTGGAGGTTCACTAGAAGATTGGGCCCGCGGCATTGCCGATGTTGAGGGAATGGTCAAGAATTGGCACAAGTTAGGCTTTGTAGTTCAAAAAGTTGAAGAGTACGTTGAGACTGAGCGCTGTGAGTGATTGTCTTCCTTAAATATTCTGAATTCCTAGAGCACATACATGCTTTACGGGTGCTTTTCGCAGGCATTTAGGTTTTCCTTACCAGTTCACTAATGCAGCTACTTGCCTTGATCCTTTCACTGGAGAACAACGTTACGCATTCTGAATATGACGATTCTTTCCATCATCGAACCCCTCTGCGTTGATTCTCATCTCCAGCTGCAAATCCCTTGGCAGCGGTACTTGGAGAATGAAGTTTATCTGAAACTTTGAATTCCCTAGTGTAATGGCCTCATCGGAATCATTCGATGTCATAATAATAGGTGGAGGTCCGGCGGGAGCTGCGGCGGCCATTACCCTAACCCGGAGTGGCTTTCGCACGGCTATGATTGAACGTTCGAATTATTCCACATTGCGAGTGGGTGAAACACTGCCTGCAGCGGTACGAAATCTTCTGATCAGACTAGATGTTTGGGAGAACTTTCTAGCTGATGAACACATTGAATCAATTGCGATCCGTTCGGTGTGGGGAGACGGTAAGCTCCATGAGAACGACAGTATTTTCAACCCGTACGGTTCTGGCTGGCATATAGATCGTGGTCTCTTCGATCGCATGCTCGCTAGAGCAGCTGAAACCGTGGGCTGTAGTGTGTTCACTGAAGCTCGTGCCACACATATATCGAAGGATAAAATTTTTAGCTGGCAGGTTGATGTCTTACAAAACAACGACCATCGTTGCTTGAACGGCGACTTTATCATAGATGCCACAGGACAAACTTCCGTCATACCTGTCGATCTCCCACGTACGTTCCACGTTGTGGATCACCTGATAGGTGTTGTCTGCTTTTTGGCTCAAACGGCTAAACCTTATATCCTCATTGAAGCCATAGACTCCGGATGGTGGTATTCCGCCCCCTTACCACATGGCCGTCTGGTTGCCGCTTGTATGACGGATGCTGGTCTATTAGCAGCCTCTGGGGATAGTCCTTATGATTACTGGCAGCGTCAGCTTCGCAAAGCTGAACAGACATGCAAACGTATTGAATCGCAAATAATTGTTGCTAGACCCAAGACCGTTTCTGCCGCCACACTTATTCGCCATCCCGTTTGTGGCCGGAACTGGCTTGCTGTTGGCGACTCTAGCATTGCTTTTGACCCTCTATCGGGCAGGGGAGTTTACAGTGCCCTACAAGGAGGGACTCTCGCCGCTGAAGCTATTATCACCAGCTCTTGTGGAAATAATGATTCCTTTACCAAATATGCGGACTGGCTAAACGACCAGTTCTCGAAGTATCTCCAAATGCGTTCTTCATTCTATAGTAGGGAGCAACGTTGGTCCCAATCTCCTTTCTGGAGCCGTCGTCACTCGCTTCCAAAAAGGTAAAATGGAATCGACTGGAGGTTGACACAAAAGTCCAAGGCAGCAGGATGGTTTACCATCCTGGGAGTTATCTTAGATTACGTTCACGGTTCTTTTTATTCTCGCCATTCTGATCGCTGATATTTCAGGAAAAAGTGTTTTAATCGATAACAGGACGAAAACCTGCTATGGCCTTCCTCTATAATCGAGTCAAAATTCAGCCTTGCCAGACTGTACACTTGTGAATTTATTTTGAAGTACCTAATTCAACATTGTATTATTTATCATGAATTTATTCACTATTGAAACTTGAAATCTATCTCCTTTTTCAGTTACTATTTCATAGTCACTCTTGGTAAGAGGATCCTCCAAAATGAGTTTTCCTCTTTCGTCTACTCCCTTATTAATGGGCTGTTTACTTCTTTCGTCTACAGATGGAATGGATACCTTAAAAATTTCTGGCTCTTTATTGTTAGGCTGGTTGCCAGATATAGATATATCCAATTCTTGCTCAAAATTTGGAGCTTTCGATAATAAGTGAGAAAGATGCCAATCTGAATTTGTTCCGAAGAGATAATATTCAAGATGTTCGGGATAATCGGGACTGTCTTTGTTCAGTTGATTAAACAAGAGTATCTTGTTTACGCTCACATCGGTTTCGCCTAACAGATCACCCACTGGGTCTCCATTTTCATCGGCAAACGAAATTTCTCCAACAAAGGATTTAGAGTTGGCAAGTTCTTCTAAGCTCATTGGTGATGTGTTTAATAAGATAATGGCTTTAGAACGATTTTCATTTCTTTGCTTGAGGTATTTTTCCATTTCAGATGTTTCAATTTTGGCCTCTAATATCGTCTGAAACACATGAGCTGCCATAGTATACATTGGCAAATGACACAAGTATAAATTCTTAGTACCCAGCATCAAAAATCCATGATTAGCTTCAAGATTTACATGCGAATCACGAGACATTCCATCGACACTTCGCAAACCGTCTGACATTAACTACCGAAAAGCCTAAAGGTATAAAAAATTTTTGGGTTGGAATTATGTTGTGTTGTTAGAATACAGTATTAATTATGAAGAATAAAACCCTTTCACCAAAATTATTTCAAATTGACCCGTTGTTCTAATCAGTATTTGTATTTTGATTATAAGTGATCGCATTGTATACTGCTAAAGAATAGAGTTGTCCTCATCTAGAAACTCCATAGCTATTAGACTTTCAAAACTATTAGCGATTTCATTATTTGAACTGCTCTTTAGTATCAACGTTCAAAAAGGAGAAATTATAATGCATTATGATGGCCAAAAATAACACACAAAGAGCTTTGGTTCTTCAAGGAGGTGGAGCACTTGGTGCGTATGAAGCAGGAGTTTATAGTGTATTGTATAACTGGATAAATGACAATACTGAAAAAAAACAAAATGACAATATATTTGACATAATAGCTGGCACTTCTATAGGAGCAATAAATGCTGCTTTTTTGGTAAGCCATGTAATAAAAAAGAGGAGAGAAGAAAAGAAAAATGTTAGGGAAAGTTGGGAAGGTTCTGCTGAAAAGCTTGAAGAATTTTGGAGGTCGCAATTAGCTTCAAATGTCAATTTAGGTACATGGTGGCCTTTTTCTTGGGATCAAAAATCGTGGACCTATGTCTGGAATATGTTAAACAATGCTAATCCTGATATTGCTACCGGAGAAGCCGCAAGAAGATATTATTCGTCAAAAGAATTTATAATGAACGGATCGCCAAACGTATTTTTCCCGCTCCTACCACCCAATATCGATTACAAATTCTTTGATAATTTTGTTATTCCTAACATTTGGTATCGCTATGACAACTCCAGATTAAAAGAAACAATAAACAGA
>AR_comb_assmDRAFT_10011667_pt1 | contig 13780 bp, 25 predicted proteins | sample ArasoioldDNA_FD_10543 | JGI IMG/M metagenome (IMG submission 10543) | reverse complement strand
AAAAATGCTAAAGCCCCGCCCTAAATGGACGAGGCTCTAGTCTTGTCGAAATTCCTTGTCAAAGCGGTCCTTGAGTCCTTTTGGTTACTTGTGACCGGGAACCGCTTTGCGTAATCCCCTGTACTTTAAGTGTTACCAGAATTCTACTATATTTTTTCCTTAACTGACTGCCTGATCCCTCATAATGAAGAATCGCTTCTGCGGGTCGGTACTAGCAGTCGTGTCAGAAAGTACCTTAAATCGAACTGGTACTGAAATTTGCTCACCAGTTTTCGCATGGGTTACAGACGACTCTTGCGGAGTACGCTGCACCTTGTGGAATAGGTAGGCGCGAATCAGACCATTTGGACGTTGGAACAGTACCGCTAGCCGCCGTTGTGTATAGGCGGTCGGGCTGCCGAATCCAATTTCTTGCTCATTAGGAGTCGTTCCAGTATCTACCGAGATAGCTGAACCCTCCCAAGCGACTTGTAGCCGTTCTGGGGTCATTTCTGCAAGCTGCGTTCCAACTGAACACTCCCAGTTGGTAGGAGCCGAAGAAATGTCACCAAGAATCTGGTCTACATCGAAGGACTCTTCCGCGTTATTAATCGTAATCTGGATACCCGTCTTGGTCGCGCCAAGATCGGTCCATCCGGAAGCCGCGTCGTACAGAGCGAAGGCCGAAGAAGAAGAAAGACGAATAACATCTGAAATCTTAGTCGGTTTCGTTTGTGTGTAAGGCGCAATTAGGAGGCGAGCCGCCCCTCTAATGAATGAACGATCATTTACGAATGTCCTGTGGAAATCCTCTGCCAATTTAGCTCACCTCCTTAGTTGACTTTGGTGCTTTAGTTTGGTTGCCGAACACGGGGCTTGACGCCACAACGTCGGAACCAACAACAGGGGATAATCTACGTGCTTCTTGAATTGCTTCTAATTCCTCCTTAGACCCGTCTGTAAGGATGTAGCCTTGTTCTTCAAGGTATTCCACTTCCTTCTTAGTTAGGTCTACAGGTTCCAAGGTATTCAGTTCCTTGTCACCGATCAGTACGGATGTAATTCCACTTGGATTACCCGCGTACTCAGTCTTTTTTCCTACAAGTTTTTTAAGTGCCATTTCTTATCTCCTTTAACCCTGGTCGATATCGATTTCGCGGAAAACAGAGCCAGCACTTGAAGGTAGTTCTGCTTCCTTCCTCACCGCGTATTCCAATCTCACACCCTGCCAGTACCATTCTGGCCCGTAAGCGGTAGTCTCTTTACGAATAAACACGTCACCGATAATTACATTGGGAGCGGATTCAAACCCGTGGATTTTTCCTCCTAAAGAAGTATCTCTCTGTAATGTAATGTTAACGGCTTCTGCCGTCCGTAACGCGCGTCGATTAACTTCTTGCTCATCGGTATCGGATTTAACCATTACCTCCACGATTACCTGATCGCGATATGCCTCAAGCTGGTCTAGCTGAATACTGTTAGCAGCCGGTACAGCTTGCGTGGTAAATACGCAACAGTTGGGGAACTTGGTAATAGGTGCGTCTCGAACTAGTGATTGGACATGGCCTAGGTAAAAATTCTCTGGTTCGATAGTTTCCAACGTAGTTGGAGTGAAAAGAAGAGGATCATTTCCAGTCTTTTCCCAAATATCCTGGTCCTGGTCTTCGAAATAGGTGGCAACGTCTTCAAGTGCAACATTTAAACCGTCGTAAAGTTGGTCCCAAACTGCTCGTTGGACTTCCTCGATGCCGATTAGTGTGTTTGTAATTAGTGTTGCCATTAGCTTCTACTCGTAGCCCGGAATGGACGTGAGATTTCTTGATGGGATGGAGTCAAAAATTCGTCATCAAGCGTGTTGATAGCCGGAAGACCGACCGTACTGTGCCGCCTGAATCCTAGAATTTCTGCAATCTCGTCTTCTAATCCTTTAATTTCATTTAGTAAGAGCGTATAAAGCTCTCGTAATTGCTGAGCGCGATCAGTGAAGCTTGTGACTTCGTGAGTACCCTCAGCACTTTCGGCAATTGTCTGGTTCATCCAGAAGTCAATGCCTGCGGGGATAATTTGTAGAACTGCTTTTTTAGCTATAAAGTCCCTGACAAGGTAGCTATATGCCGTATCTTCTTCCGAAGCCGCAATTACCTCACCAGTTACATCTTCCTTAGCGGTATCTATGGCAACTTGCAGGAAAGTCTCGCCATATCGAACCGTGTCCGTAAGCAAAGCATGCCACGTAATAGGGAGAATCCCTCGGGTTCGATCCGCGATCATTCCTGAAATTGCCATAGATTTACCACTTATTCAGACTTCTTTTCCGCCGACTTTTTGCTAGCGCTCTTCTTCGCAACAGGCTTCTTAGATTCAAGCTCGCCGCTCTGACTCTTGGCCTCAGTCGTCTCCTCTAGAGGGACTTCATCGGCACCCTTAAGCACTTGCTCAGTTGAGGGGTCAACCTCAGGCTCCGAAAGCAGCACTTCACCGGAATCGGATTCAACTACTTCGTGGCCTCCTAGCTTGAGGGCGTGCGCTTCAGTCGCATGCTCAGGTACGAACGAGCGTACCCGCCCATACCGGCCTTGCTCCTTTAACCACTCAGAAGCCTCGTCGTAATCGACAGGCTCTAGTAGATGGTCAAGCTCACCTTCCTCAGCCATCTTACGTAGTGGGGGAGTAATGTCCTCAGCGAGAACATACTCACCCACCTTGTAAGAGCGGCCTTCGGTCTGGTAAAGCTCCATATCCTGCCTAGCTACACTGTCGTCATACAGAGGACGAATAGCCCTCGGTAGTGATACGTCTTGCTTAACCTTATATGCCTCAGCCATTTAACTATCCTCCACTTACTGTTGTACCGTAGCCGAGAGGAAGCACTCTGGGTGCAGTAGCCGCGTAATACGCGCAGCGCCCTCACGTAGGTAACGGTTCTTCGTCAGGTGGTCGAGGATTACCTCGCTCTGCGGACCCTGGGAAATCGTGGTGTCGTTAAACGCCGTCGAAATTTCCACTTGACCGTTAAGAGTGTCAGCAATCGGATCACCGTCTACTACATACTGCGTGGTAAGTAGAACCTTACCTACTGGCAGGTAACGGGTATGAGCAGCCTCGTCACGCGCAGGCGACGCATCGCCAGCAACGATTGGAGCCATCGGACGCCAACCGGCGTCATGGATGATGAACTGCGTACCCTCAGCGAGAAGGTCAGCAACATTCTGAAGCGAAGGACGGAATGGCTGGCCATCAGGCACGTTGTAGTAGGCCTTCAGGGACTCGGCCTGAAGCATGAGCTTCGCGTCAGGCGAAGTCATGTGAATCTGGGTCGCCAGGAACCCAGAGTCCTCAGCTACTAGCTGCTGCCAAGCTTCAAGGTCGGCAACTGGGTCAGCCGTAGCCGGGTTATCCCACGGCACAGCCGCGCTAGGACGGTGACCAGGCAGGAAGCCGTAGTCAACGAATAGCTGAGAGTTGGTACGAGGATACGTGATCTGAAGCGTTCCGTTAACGAACACTTCCCAGCGCTGTTGCTCCGTCAGGCGCTCAAGGCGGCGACGAAGAATTTGGCCACGATCAACGACTTCGAGACCCTCGTAGTTTCGGATATTCTCATCCGAAGAGTTGAGCCTAATCCATTGCTCAGAGTTGATGCGGTGCATCTCCTCAAGCTGGACTAGCTCGATGATCGCTTCCTGGCGCTCAGGGAGTGGCATCTCGACCAGCGCAGGCATCGCATTAGGAGCCTTGTACTGACCAATACCGAGAGCGTAGGTGCGTCCGACTTCCATCTTAGCCATACGGCTTTGAATCTGTCGGAGAGGCGCGATCTGTTGCCCCAGGGCAGGGGCGGATTCTAGCGCCGTATCTACCGGCTCGTTAACGAGAGCGGTGAGTACGGCCTGATCGTAAATATCAAATGCCATAGTTCATCGTCTCCTTATAGAAACTCGCAGGTAGGGAGGGCGGTGGCAAGCGCGGCGGAAGCCGTCGCATAGCCGACGATACGATCCTTGTTGAACGAAACGTTGCGGCGTAGGAACGCAGCAGGCTCGTCCGAAGCTTGCGAATTATCCGCAAACTCAACCGTATCGAATAGAACACCGGCAATGGTGCCCGAACCCGTGTACTTAGCGTACTGGTTCGCAGCGCCCGAAGCACTAGCGTTCTTAACGAGAATTGTTCCGGCAAGTAGGTAACGACGACCCTTATAGGGACCAGAGGCATCAGCAGTTACGCCAGATGCACTGATTACCGCCGAATCAATTACGTTGGTTTCCAATGGGTACTTTAGAATTTCGGGCTTTGGCAGTGCAAAGCGCTCGAAAGATGTCTGTACTCCGAAAGGCATTTAGTTCGCCTCCTTATAGTCCAAGCTCTGCCTTAGCCTTAGCGACGCGATCCTCAAGAGGAGCTTCGCCATCAGCGTTAGCAGGCGGCTTAGTGTCGTCACCAGTGACGAGGGCTTGATCCGAAAGGACCACCTTCCCGTCAGACCCCTTTACTGCCTCAATGAAGCGGTCAAGAATTTGAGTAGCCGTAAGCTTCTCCTTCTCCTTGCCGTCATCGGAAAGCAGAACAACAGCGGGTCCACTGTCATCAGAGAGAGTTACCTCTCGATAGAGCTTGAGAGCCGATGGGCGCTCATTAAGTCCAAGCTCCTTTAGTTCATCAATGCGCGCGTCTACTTCGGACTCGCGATTGCGAGCACGGAGTTCAGCGTTTTCATTGAGGATTTCTGAAAGTGCGGCCCTCGTCTCATCCGAGAGTTCAAGCCGTTCCAGTTCCTCTGCACTAATGGGCATATTTGCCTCCTTAGTAGTGTTGTTAGAACTGTCTGAGAATCGAACTTCTCTCAGACGGCGAGCCGCTTCTAGTTCATCCATTTCGGAATCACTGCGAGGCACCGCAGGCTTATTGTCTGCGGGGGCTTCGTCACTTTCCTCGCCTTCGATCATCTTCCAATATCCGGTACCACTCAAATTCACAATCGGATTAGAGGTAGTACCGATTAACTGATACGGAACCGACCAAGTTGAATCGGTAGTAGTGCTACAAACAACAGCCTCACTACCATTTAGGTCTTTAATTGTGTAATTACTGCCATTTCCAGACATATTGAAATTCTGGTTAAGAGAATTGGTGAGAAGGTTCTTCTGCTTCTCGTAACTAACCACTAACGGCTCTTCCTTCTTGTCAGTTACATTCAGATTCGAAGGAGCCGTATAACTTTCAGGAGCCGCGCCGTTATCGGCATTAAGGGCTTCCTGAGTGCCTTCTTCCTTCTTCTCTTCAACCTTCATAGTCTGGGAAAACAGGTCAACCTGAAGTTCATCCTGCTCATCCGCACTCATAGCCAGGAAGGGGCCTAGGCTGTCAATAAATGGCTTATTAGTAATAGCCACATGCTCTAGGCAAGCACCGAAATCCTTGCCGCGAGAAGACACTTGCCACGGGATACCGCAAGAAACGTCTGCGTAGGTACCGCGAAGCGTCCGCTCGCGTACATCTGGTTCAGTGAATTCCATTTCGGCTACAAGGCGGGCACCATCTTCTTTGTCCTCAATACGCAGACCACGAACAAAACCCGTGTTTAGACGGGTCGTATTCTTGTGATCTTGCTGAGAATCAGAAAGCGGAATTTGTACGTTTTGAATTGCGCCGGACTTGAAGTTCTCAACAAGTTCTTCGAGCGCGATGACTCCCGCATCCTGATCGCTTTTACCGTTACGGACAACGCGGAGCGGCTTGTTGACGCGACCAAAGTTTGTCGGGATAACAGGCCATTCTCCTTCGCGGAGAATTTCCTTAATAACTAGGCCGTTCTCGTCACGCTGTTCCGAACCGGCGAGATGGATTTCTGCTGCAATCTTTGGTGAATTTTCAGCAAAGTTCCATTCTGCCATGAGTTCTCCTTGTGTAGTAGTAGCGGTCATCCTTTTACGTCTTCCAAAACGTGCGCGGCTGGACTAAAAATCCAGCGACATTGTGGGCATTTGTAAACAGGGTTAGTCTCCGCTATAAATTCCGCAATTTGTCCCATAGGCACGTAACGCAACACATCATGTTGCTTTTTGCATCGAGGGCAGGTCATATACCTACCATTAACGATTAAAGATGTGCGACGCATTACGTCCGCTGTAGGAGTAGTCACGAGTTACTCTGTGAACGATGATAACTTATTTTTAGTTACATTTGGGGTAAAACTATAGTACCTAAGTACATAACGTATACACAAAACCTTGTTATGGACTTGACAAGTTGGTAAGATGGTCCCACGACACGACAAGGGAGGCTCCATGAACTGGGACTTCGAAAACGAGCTAGAGGTTGTAGCGACACTTAGCGAAGAGGCTCGAAAGGCCTCAATCGAGATGACCGAGACCTATGAGCGGCTGACTGCTGAAGTGGGCAAGCTGGCTGCTCAGGGCGTTAGCATTGACGCTCTCTCGGCGGCTACAGGACTCTCGCCGGAAGCGATCAAGCTTCTTCAAAAGTAAAACCCGCAAATAGCATAAAAAATGCCTTGACATCGGTGAGGCCGATGTGCTACAGTGGATACCTTCGTTGTGTGGCCGAACAGCAGGTAAGGTCCGGTGGAGGCAGATAGCTGTTTTCGAACTGCCGGGTGCCACAAAGCATCGTCGTGTCGCTACAAGGAGGACCGCACCGCGCGGTCCTTTTTGTGCTTTAGGGCTGAATAGCCCGCAGCTTGGTCCAGTCAACATTTAGGCTAGGAGAATTCAGCCTTAATACGTATCGACCAGCACTATTCTTTGGCAAGTTGTTAGCTGCTGCCCAGCCAACCCAAGGATTGGTCTTCCCAAGGGAGTCATAGGTATAGCTGCCTTCCAACGCTGCTTGTAGCCCGAAGTCAGCCGGTCCACCCGTATCGCCAAAATACATACCGTAATCCTTGAGTGCCTGGATGAATGGCCTTGCATAAGCTGGCAGTGCAGCAATCTGAGCATCCGTGTAAGCTAGGTAAAAGCGCTGCCCTAGTGGAGGAGCATTAGATTTGTCAGTTCCACAAATTGAACCTGCTCCATTAGTAGTTAACCAACTTACGTGGCTGCCATTCGAACAAGGAACGGTCATAAATAGTGCATGCCTGATTGGAGGCTGCGTTACTTCTATAGCCCGAACTTGGCCCGCCATTAATGCGAAGTTGGCTACAGTCGCCGTGCCGGTCGCGGTAATACTGCCCGTACCGTTCTCAACGTCCGTTTTTGCACCACAGTCAGCCGCGACGGTACCCGGCGAACCGCTATTAATAGAACGACCCTGGTAGAAGTCGTATTCCATAATTTGACCAGCGGAATTGCGTGGCTGCGTAACACTGAAATGTCCGTCCCACCAGCTTGCCCCGTTATTCCAGCCGCCTGAAGGTAGAGCGCCCTTTGGAATTCTGATTACGTCATTCTCGCCACTAGTACACCAGCTATTGTTAAACGCTACCTTGTATTGTGGATCAGTGGTACTCGCGTGATAACGTGCGTGAGACACTTCACCAGCAGGATCATCAATCACTAATGCTCCTGGGCCGTTGGTGCTAGAACTTCCAGCTAGTACATGATTGACTATATTTTGACCATTAGGACTGCTCGTTGGGTTCGATCCAACTGGCTTGTTAAATTGCGATGACGCTGAATATGGTCGCCAGCTAGAGGACTCGTATTGAGGCTCGTTTTGCGGCGGTGCTGTAGTGTCGAAAGTGCTGAGTGCTCCATCGCTCCTCTGGAAACAGAACTCTTGAGTATCAGGGCTTTTGGTCCCACATATCACGTAAGAGTAATGTGATGAGGGTTGAAGGTTGCTAGCCGTATCTGCTAGAGTGGCGTTTCCGCTGTTGGGACAATTCCAAGGGTTGGTCTGGGTTTTATTCCAAACACTGAAGGGTTGACCCGGATCAAGCGTAAAGCGGAAAAACCAAGAGCCATTTTCACCAGCCTGACAAGTAGTGTCGGCACGAAGCAGCGCCGAATCGTGGTCTACGTTTGTTGCGCCAGGGTTAGTGTTGGCTGTGCATCCGGCTAGAATAACTACGATTAGTGCTAGTAATGTAATTGCAATCCGTTGCATAACAATAGTTTAACACATAATATACACAAAGGAGGTGAAGCCCTATGACAGCCCGTTAGAAAGGAGGTCATAGATGGCTAACCCGGCTACGTCCGGTCCTCTGTTCACCGATCTGGTGACGGGACGCTGGAACGGCAAGCGCCGTCCCTACATGGACTGTCTCGGCAATACTTACAAGACCCTGCCTAACGGCCGCGAAAAGCGCGGCGGTAAGCGCACCAAGGGTTCTAAATAGTTATATAACGAATTGCGCCCTCTTCCCATCCTTCGCATCCGTCACAAAAGGGATGCAGACATGGTAGGAGGGCGTAGTCTCTTTCGTGCCAATGGAGTGCGTGGCCGCACACACAAAGAGAAAGAGGTATTTCCGTCATCGAATAGAAGTATCTTCTACCGGAACATAGTCTCCGTAGACTGAGCGGCGAATCAACCCATGTTCCATCAGCATTACGCATAGGTGGGTTAATGTCTTAGCTTTCGCTCTTTTACGGGCGGTTGCCATCGTCTGCTTAACGGTCGATGGCGATAAGAATTTTGAGGTAGCTATTTCCTCGATGGAATGACCAGACGCATACATGGCTAGAAGTTCTAGCTGTCTAGGCGTAACAAGTGGGGTCTGCATCATTTTCTAATTTCACGGCGATGGCGTACACGCCGCAACCTTTGCTCTGGGGTCTCACTGCGAATCACTGTCACGGTGCGACATTGATTACAAGTATAGTAAGACACTATTTTATCCCCTTCTCGCTTCTTTTTGATAGGAAATGCTTGAAGCGAGTTGCAATGAGGACAATTGATGAGTTTAGGTTTCACCTTCTTCTTCACGACGTTTCAATTCAGCTTCGACAAAAGCTGTTACTTTTTGCCATGCTTCGCTACTACTGCATTGTAACGCCGTATAGAAGTGTTGGCTCATAAGCACGGTGACGGGACGTGCGTTTCCCTTGTAGAACACCCACTCTACTAGTCGTTCTTGTGGATCGTTATGTTCGCTGGCTTCCTCGGCCATTTCTTTCGACTGCTGCTTGGCCCTCTCAATGAGTATTCGACTACTCTGTATAAGTCTCTCATTACGATCAATGAGGTCTTTAACTTTTTCTTCATTTGATCTTGGGGCCGGTGATGGTCCCTGTACGAATTTTAGGCATCTCCGCCAGATCGCTCCAACGAGTGCTGATAACTTCACCGTTATCCAGCCGTAGCTCTTTCCAGACGAACCCGAAGCTTGATATTTTTTGGCCGACAACGATGCCTTCCTTTCCATCGTGTAGTCCTTCAACTATACGATAGCGCTCATTGTCTTTAATGTCTTGCGGCCTCTTAATCTTAGACATCCTGAACCCACCCCAAGGTTATTGACCTAGCGAGCGCATCCCACCTAACGAGTAGCTTGGCATGGCAATCTGCGTCGTTGCAGCGGAATCGATACCACATTTGACCATTCTTACGCTTACGACCAATTGCGTCACGATACTCGATACCGTCATACAAGATGAAGGCTTCTGGGTCGAGTCCAGTAGAATGCTCACACATAAAGCATCCTTCTCTATGTGACGTTGATAGAAGGAAGTGCTTACCCTTTGCGTAGCGCTCATCACAATCGTCTTCGTGACGCTTACGCCGCTTTTCAAAAGGCTCCAACGTAAAAGCGTTTTTGCTCATATAACTATCACCTTTTCCTCTACTTCCTTTTCTAATTCCTCAATTTTCCTATTGGCTTCTGCTAGTTCTTTTTCTAGTTGAGCAATTCGTACTGCTTGCATCTGCTCCGTATTCGGCTGGGTATACGGCTTAAGACCATTTTGACCAATCCATCCACCGTGTTGATATCCTCCGATATATCCGCCACCGAGATTGATTTCACCAGAAGTAATTATTTTGGCATCCTTGAAAGTATGGATATGGTCTGAAGTACGGTAGCCACTATCCAGCTTCAAGTTTATGGGCAGATTTTGCCCTTTTTGCTTCTTGTTCTTCCTAAGCTTCATCGAAGAGAGCCTCCAACTCACTTAGGTCGGCACACTCGGTTTCCCACCGATCCAGTTGACGGCCTTCCTTGACGGGATATAGGTCGATATGGCCGGGTGCATCCTGCTTGGCGATCTGCTGGCCCACTTCCCACCAACGGGTGTCGTCCTCGCCCCATTCACGGACTCGGCCATCACGGGTCAGGAACATAATGCCATCGAACCAAAACTGAAGCATGGAGCCGCATCGACTGCACCGCTGTACGGTGGCCGTTTCCTCCGGGTTGTCCGGATTGCTCTCTTCCTTAGTCTCACCGGCTACATGCACAATAGCTGGTACACGGTAGATCGCGTCGGCAATTTCGTTATATACCTTCTCGCAGTTCTCTAGCGACTGCATCACCTTACGGGCCTTCTCCACGTCAGGCTCCCCATCAGTGAAATCATCGATGTTCACACGATGTGATTTAAGAGAATCATGCAGTTTCGACGCCAACTTCTCGTCAATTAGCTCATATGCTAGAAATGGATCAAATGCCTTAGCCATTTAGTCATCATCTTCCCGTTGCACGTTGTTTCGAATGTCGTCTTTCACTTCGTCCCTCATAACTTCGAGGAATCCTAGCACTAACGCTGGTTCAAGGTCGTCGTACTTCCATCGCCACTGCAATTCGCCTTCTGGTGATAGTCCTGCTTCGACAGTGATCCTACCTGTTACAAAGAATTCATCTTCATTATCGGGATCAATCAGATGGTCCGTCATCGTACTCCTGAGCCGGTAGCCCTATGTCAGTTCGAAGCTTATTGTTAAAAGCTCTTGCAATCATAAGATCGCGCTTCTTCCGCTCTTCCTTTTGCTCAGTTAGCAAGGGACTAGTGGAGAAATAGTGTTTATCCCACTTCACATAGCTTTCGTAGACCCTAGCTTGGGTCTCTGTCAACGTAGCGGGTATCTTGACCATCACTTTCCTCTCTGTCGCCGGTAGTGGAGTATATCGAGGCACACAATACAGTCCGGCTCGCCTCCAACTACGTTTTTCAACTTAGTGCCACATAAAGTGCGTTGTGGCTTGTGTATATCGAGGATATGCACGATTTCGCTGAAATTGGGCGGAATCGGTGGCTTTCGGGCCGGATTACGTGCATTAGACTCCATTCCTCGTCATTTTAACTATATTTCTATTGTTTCTGGCTCAATCTCTTCGATTTCAGGCAATTTCTGTTCGACCTTACCCGGCCAGCCAACAAATGTGATACATCCATCAGTTGCGGTATAGCTAACGCCCATGTGACCCGCAACTATGTTGCTGCCCGTTGTATATACTCCCGATGCAATCGTTATCTTAGCCCCGTTTGGGCTATGAAAGATCACATCGTTGCCATCACCGATGACAGACACGGTTTCTAGTTTTTGCATCATCAGCCAGTATACCACTGCTCAAAAATGCTTCTTGGCACAAACGAGCCGACCTTCTCCGTCATGGACAAGGGGCAGCCCGCACACTTTACAGTCGGGCGTAGTGGAGTATTGGTAGTCCCACGACTCGCCCGCCAAATTGATCCAGATTTCATGTATCACTGCCTTTACACAACCAAACATTAATCTTTCCTGGGTAGCCAACCTGTTATATCTGGACCGTAGCCACCGGCCTCATAATCCTGGCAAGCACATTGACGGCCCCATCCATATCCAGACCACTTGCCCTTATGTGTGGGGCATTTCTCCAATCTCACCCGTTCTCCTAGATATAGAAGCCGATATAGGAAATTAGACTTCCGAATCGTGATCTGGTGCTGACGATAATCCTGTACGAGTGCATGCAGTTGTTTACTCGGCCAGTCCTCGGACTCCCCATGCTCCTTGTCAACCGCGTTTATGTATTCATCAATCGCTTTGCAGAATTCATTAACAGTTGCCTTTCGTTCTGGCGCAAAAGAGCCAGTTACGAACTGAATGTTTTCAATTGGGATTTTCTTGTCTTCACTCATTGCTTAGGCACCAGTATACAAGTTACATCGGCGTTTTCCTGGGTCGTGATGTTCTGAAGGAAAACCTCTACCTCATCCGGCTGATATTCCTGGCCGCACAACACCAATGAGTTGATCGGCTCGTCTTCACCTTCCACGCTCCCAAATCCATTCTCAACGAGGAAGTCCGCAAACCGGCTCATAAGTTCATCGACCTGCTCTTCAGACCAATTCTTATCCTTAGCCCAAAGATACGCCTTCATAAAGAAGACGGGGCTTTCTTCACTCATATCTCAATTACCTCACATTCCGATTTTGCCTCTGCTATTCCCTCGGCTATCTCTCCATCTACTGGCACATAGATAAGTGTCCAGTTTTCCTCAAAGCGATCCCAATTGTGAAATTCAAATGGGTCCGAACTTGTAAATTCTGCTTTGTAAGTAGAACCCACCATCTTAAGAGTCACATCTTGTTGTGTACGAACGTTTAGAACTTCGTAATCAGCTATAGCGGTAGTGTCTTTAGCCTTCCAACGCCAAATCTGGCCGACCTTACGCTCTGGCAGACTCATATCTCAAGTGTCTCTCTTGATTCCGGTTCTTCTACTTGCTCGGGTTCTTTCTCTGGCACAAGACGCCACTGCTCGGGACCATCTTGGTCAATCCACTTATCCTCGTAGGTAAAGATGTCTCCTACTTCTGAATAGCCATTTTCATCTTTAATAACTTCTAATTCCCAAGTATGTAGCGCTGACTCTGTTCTACTTACGATTTTGTAGACTTCTACTGCTTGATTCCCGTCAGCGGAATACCATTCCCATATTTGGCCTATTTCCCTACGAGGAAGATTCATTGCGAATTGTCCTTATGGTCAATTGAGGGGATACCGGGAGGCTGTCCATGACCTCAGCCTTTGGTCCCGGTCCCTTTCTCTGCCTCAGACTCAATCGCCCAGACGAGTCATTGTTTGGTTTTTGAAGAGCCGTCAGGATGGAGACCGGAACAGAATAGCACAAGAACGAAAACGACCCCCTGGGTCTCAGAGGGCCGAATCCGTTGGTCTCTTCGTTTGGGTTCCGGCCCGACGAAGTTGACCTATTTCGAAAGAGAGGATAGCACAAAGAGAAAACCCCCGGTGCGGAGGTAAGAACAACTCCGGGTACCGAGGGCTTCTCTGCACGGTGTTCGGTGACCCTTCCCAAGCTGGGCCGAATCGGACTATATCAGATCGTCAGCGAAATCGACGCCCTCTACCTTGACCAAAGATAAGAGCTTACGAATGTCATCTTCCTGGCCTTCTTCTATTCCCATTTCGTCCATTAGTTCAAAAGCAACTGCTTCTGCTTCTTCTCTAGTAGGAGGTTCAAAACCATCCTCTAGTTGGAATAACGAAATGGCCGCGTGCGTTACGTCAATATTAACCGTATAAGGCCCGTTCTCTACATAGCCCTCCTCCTCAAGAGCGTTAATAAGTACGCAGGCATAAACAGCATCAGTTCTTAGATCATTAGACATTTTTTCCTCTCTCACTCGTACTTTCGAACTTTCCACGAAAGCTTATCAGTCTCTTGTTCGACAAACGAAACGGGGGGCTTCTCAAGTGGACTACCACAAATTCCACAAATTCCGGGTGAAGCGGGCCGATATGTAGGGGCAGAAAGCACACCAGCTTTAAGTGGGTCGTGAGAAGCACACTTAGGGTTAGAACATTTAGCCATTTGTAGAGCTTAGCACTTAAGCGAAATAAGTGTGGGGGTATTGCAGAATGTCCATATAGACAAAATGGATAATACACAA
>AR_comb_assmDRAFT_10636512_pt1 | contig 13783 bp, 12 predicted proteins | sample ArasoioldDNA_FD_10543 | JGI IMG/M metagenome (IMG submission 10543) | reverse complement strand
GTAATGTTCAAGTATATTCATGGCTCATCTGAAAATGATTTTCAGTTTGAGACGAACTTGAAACTACAATACCAGGATCGCCTTTGGATTGGAGGAAGTTATCGTTACCAGGATGGATACGCTGCCATGCTGGGTATAAATGTCAGCAACACCTTCAACATCGGCTACGCGTATGATTTTACCACAACCAACCTGAACACCGTTAGCCGCGGAACTCATGAAATTGTTCTTGGATTTCTGCTGGGAAATAAATACAGTGAAGCGTGCCCGAGATGTAATTGGTAGACAGAACCATGATTTGTGGATTACAAGGATTACGAAGACTTCGCACCTATTGATGCGCAAGCTGGATAAATTCCTCTAAATCCTTTAAATCCTGGAAATCCCGGTTCTCTTACAGGTGAATAATCTTTTTGAGTTTGATAGCATTGATGATTTTCAACTGCTGCTGTACTTTGTCTTTCTGCACTCTGATCTCTTTTAATTTCAAATCTGTATCGGGAATCGACTTGCATTTATTTTCAGTCATCCAGTTTTCAGCTTCGCATAAATCATTTAAGACGATCGTGTAGTTTTGTTTAACGCTATCGAGTTTGATTGCAGTAATTGCTGTGTTAAGTTGAGTATTGATTTTATCCCAGTTCAACTCGTTGTAAGAACGGCGTAATCTGTTTTCGAGGTTTCCCCAGTTAACTTTTTCAAGTTCGTTGTAATACTTTTCTTTCAAATTTTCTTTTTCAACCTGTGTGAGGGCGTCTGCTACATTTTTTTCCACTTGCTTCCACTGACCTTCTTCTAAAATCTTTTTAGCAGCCTCCACCGTTCCTTTTACCTGCTCTTCCTGGTATTTCTTCAATTTCGGCTGCATTGTCATTCTTTGATCTACTTGCGCAAAACCGTTTTCAGAGACCGGGGGATTGGTATAAACAAAATGCTCCTCAGGTATGACGTTGACTTCTTTGAACGACTCTATCTTTTTCCTAATCGTTGATTTGGCTTTCTTCGCGATTTCAGCTTTAAATTCCTTTTTCTTGTGTTCTATTGGTTTGTCAACCACATAATCTTTTCCGTCGGAAACAAGTTGATAGAATGGATTTGAGAAAGCGTTAAAAGCAATTGAGTTGCTTTGAATTACAGGAGAGCTAAAGAAAAACAAAGCGTTCAAACCAACAATGCAAACAAGGCCTGCCAGTAAGCCACCTAATTTTCTGAAATCCGGAGCCTTTCTTTTTTCGATTCCCAAGATCTTTTCAATCCGATAAAGCAGGTCCCTTCTGTGCCCGGATGCCGCAACGGCGATTTTAGGCCGGATGAAATTATTCTTTTCAAGAAATAACAATGCGGATGCATACCCATGAGGATCATATTCAAACTGAATCACCATGTCATCGCAACTTCTTTCTCTTTCCCGCTCGATGGTCTTTGCAAATAATTTTACAAATGGATTGAAATATAGAACTGTCCTGATGAAATTGACAAGGAGATTAATAAAATAATCATAGCGGCGGATGTGCGATAGCTCGTGTAGGAGGATTGCTTCCACTTGCTTCTGCGACAAGTTAGTGATGGCTGCCATCGGCATCAGAATTATAGGTTTCAGGAAACCTATGGTAACAGGCGAAGTGATAAGGTCCGAAATATAAATATGAACAGGTTTGCGAATGCCCATTCTTTCTGCAAATCGTTGAACAAAAATTCTTAGATCAACATGGCATTTCGATAAGCCCGTTGTTCGAAGCAACCGCACGAACCGGTAGTTGCGGATAAACTGTATTGTTGGTATCAATAGCAGGAGCAGGTACGCCATGGAAGCATAGGGTAGTATCATCTGCAACTTTTCATTCCATCTTGCGTTACCCGTGTCAAATGACCCTATGGCCAATAAAGAACGTTTTATGGCACCCGGATCAACAAGCCAATGCGAGATGAGCGTAAACAGGAACCAGGCGAAACCCGTGGTTAATAAAATGCTGGCCAACCTGCTTCTAAATGCCGATCTGTAATTATGAAACGATAATATTACCTGGAAAGCAACCCATAGAAAAGCCATCTGCCAGAGACTGTTCAGTACAGCCCAGCCAAGAGCCTGCAGAAAGTTAGAGTTGCCAAACGGCATGCCTACTGATTTTTAAGAGTGTTCAATAAAGCCTGAATTTCTTCCAATTCTTCGGGGCTTGCTTTATGTTCACCGCTTCCAAGGGCTTGTATCACCAGTTGTGTTGGAGATCCACCAAACAAAGAATCGATCATCTTGCTGAGCAAATGTTTTTGCGTTCTTTCCTTATTTACCGCAGCCTGATACACGTGCGTACGAATTGAGTCATCTCTTTTCACGAGACCTTTCTCATGCATGATCTGCATCAGCTTCAAAGTAGTTGTGTAACCCGCGTCCTTTGTTTTGGCCAGCTCTTCATGAACTTCACGAACAGTAGCCAATCCCTTTGTCCAAAGAATCTGGAGAATTTCAAGTTCGCTTTCAGTAGGTTTTACATATTTAGTGTTTGCCATAATGCCGGTCAATTTACTTTCGAATATACGACTATTTTCGTAATGACAAAAAATGAAAACCTTTTTTATCATTTTTTAACAGCTATTAACATTGGACGCCTACTGTCCGGAAACGTTACACTTTTTTGAAAAAAATCTAACCGGCACGCTTTCCAACGTTCAAATTAACGCCGCGAAAGATTCTTAACGCATCTTTGTGCCCTGGCTTTTGCCGTTCATAAAAAAAACCAATGAAACATGTCTTCGATTGAATAAATGCTCTTAGCGGTGGCTATTAATACCATGTTTGAGGCATGAGGACATGATAAGATGAGTGAAAGTCTGCTATAAGAGCAAAGGCGCAAAGAAATCTTTATTCATCTTTGTGTCTTTGCCTCTTCGTAGCCCAGGAGAAACTTATGAAACATGTTTTCCATTGCATAGACGCCCATACCTGCGGCAATCCAGTGCGACTCGTCACGCAGGGAAAGCCAGAACTGCAGGGAAGAAATATGAGTGAAAAGCGACAGCATTTTTTGAGAGAGTACGATTGGATAAGAACAGGATTGATGTTTGAGCCGAGGGGACACGATATGATGAGTGGAAGTATGTTGTATGAACCGCATAACTCACAAAATGATATTGCGGTTCTATTTATTGAAACAAGTGGGTGTCTGCCTATGTGCGGTCATGGCACCATCGGAACAATCACCATTGGCCTTGAGGAGGGATTGATAAGACCTAGGACCGAAGGGATAGTAAGGATGGAGGTTCCGGCTGGGATGGTAGTTGCTGAGTATAAGCCGCTTCTAAATCCTTCCCGGGGCGGGGGACCTTTGGAAGATTCATTTAAGCGAAAAAAAATTGAATCCGTTAAGTTTACGAATGTGCCTTCGTTTGTTCATTCATTTGAATTAACCGCTCATTGCCCTGAATTAGGTGAATTGGTTTTTGATGTCGCTTATGGTGGAAATTTTTATGCCATTATTGATGTGCAAAAAAAATTCAAGGGAATTGAAAATTACTCCGCGGACAAATTAATTGGATGGGCACGCGAGCTCAGAAAAAATATCAATGATAAATATCAATTTGTTCACCCCGAAGATTCAACCATTAATTACTGTACACATATATTATGGACAGGCGCCGTCTTGGACAAAACTTCCACCGCAAGGAACGCGGTTTTTTATGGCGATAAGGCAATTGACCGTTCTCCTTGCGGAACGGGAACATCAGCCAGGATGGCCCAGTGGTATGCGAAGGGCCTTTTGAAAAAGGGGGAAGAGTTTGTTCATGAAAGCCTCATAGGCAGTAAATTTATAGGCAGAATCGAAGAAGAATCATCTGTTGCTGGTAAACCTGCCATTCGTCCAAGCATAGAAGGCTGGGCAAAGATTTTTGGACACAATACGATCACGATCGATACGGAGGATGATCCTTACGCTTACGGATTCCAGGTGGTGTAGTCGTGAATGGTGAATTGTGAATGGTGAATCATGGCGACTTAATATTGACAATTGACCATTCACATTTGACATCAAACAGCAAAGAGATCTTGACAACAAACTACAACATCAAACAATAACTAATCAAATGTCATCCAGAAGAAAATTTTTACATAATGCCTCTGCGCTTGCGACGGGAGGTCTTGTTTTATCATCGTTCGATAATAAAACTTTCGCCATTTTGAAAAATCGCATTTCTCTCTCTGACCAAATAAATGTCGCTGCAATCGGCATTAATGGCATGGGATGGGCGGATTTGTCCGCCATTTTGAAAAATGAAGGTGTTAATGTTGTTGCGTTATGCGACGTCGATAAATCGGTTCTTGATAAGCGAATGGCTGCCCTGGCAAAAATGAATATCGATACATCGAAGGTGAAAACCTTCGGTGACTATAGAAAGGTGTTGGAACTAAAAGATGTAAACGCAGTGATCATTGGCACGCCCGATCACTGGCACTGTAAGATAATGGTGGATGCATGTGCCGCGGGCAAAGACGTGTATTGCGAAAAACCTGTGGGCAATTCGATAGCTGAGTGTGCAGCAATGGTAGCCGCCCAGAAAAAATATAATCGAGTAGTACAGGTAGGACAATGGCAACACAGCAACAAGCATTACCAGGACGCAATGGAATTTGTGCATGCCGGTAAACTTGGTAATGTGCGCCTCGTAAAAGCATGGGCTTACCAGGGTTGGATGAAGCCGGTTCCCGTACAACCTGATGGCAGTGCTCCGCCCGGTGTTGATTATAACATGTGGCTGGGACCCGCGAAGCAACGTCCTTTTAATCCAAATCGCTTTCATTTTAATTTCAGATGGTACTGGGATTATGCTGGCGGTTTAATGACCGACTGGGGCGTGCATATGATCGACTATGCACTGCTCGGTGCAAATGCAGCTGTGCCAAAAAGCATTGTTGCCAGTGGAGGGAAGTTCGCATATCCTGATGATGCAGAAGAAACACCCGATACGCTAACTGCCGTATTTGAGTTTAATGGGTTCAACATGTTGTGGGAACATGCGACTGGGATCAATGATGGTCCTTATCAGCGAGATCATGGCGTTGCGTTTATTGGTAATAATGGAACACTGATTGTGGACCGTGGCGGGTGGGAGGTGATTCCTGAAAAGATAAATGGCGACCTTAAAATGGAGGCAGTAGCAAGACAGGCAAAAGTGGACGACGGTCTAACACTTCATGCAAAGAATTTTATTGAGGTGGTGCGATCGAGGAAAGTGGAAGATCTCAGGTGTCCCGTACACCTTGCAGCGCACGTCGCCACTGTTTGCCAAATGGGAAATGTTGCATTCAGGATGGGAAAAAAGATTTACTGGAATGCAAACTCAAATAAGTTCACGGACGACGAGGCGAATAAATACCTGGCGGCAGAATATCATAATGGGTACACGATGCCTAAGGCGTGATGGTCTATTTGTTTATTAGTCTATTAGTACCACGGAGACCAATGAACCAATAAACCAATAAACCAACAAACCAACAAACCAGTAAACCAATAAACAAAATACCACCTTGAAGTTTTTTATAACGTCGCTGATAATTTTCTACTGGCACCTCGTCCACGCTCAACCAAAGATCTGGACGGCAGAAAAAGCGAATAACTGGTACAAACAACAGGGTTGGGTTATAGGTTGTAATTTTTTGCCGAGCACAGCAATTAATCAGCTAGAAATGTGGGAAGCTGAGAGCTTTGATACCACCACCATCAATCGCGAGCTTGGATGGGCCGAGGACATCGGGTTTAATACACTTCGTGTCTTTCTACATAATCTCGTTTGGGAAAATGATTCAAGTCGATTCAAAAACAGGATAAGCAACTTTTTGAGAATTGCATCACATCACCATATCAAACCGCTATTTGTTTTTTTTGACGATTGCTGGAATCCTGAGCCAACATACGGAAAGCAACCGCTGCCAAAACCGGGAGTGCATAATTCTGGTTGGATGAGAAGCCCTGGCCAATCGGTGCATAAGGATAGCACCAAATGGAATGCCCTGGAGAGATATGTAAAAGGCATTTTGTCGGCATTTAAAGATGACCGTAGAATTCTCATGTGGGATCTCTACAACGAACCCGGCAACAGCGGTTACAATCTTACATCACTGCCGTTGTTAAAAAAGATCTTTACCTGGGCGTGGGAAATTCGTCCGTCTCAACCCCTGTCAGTAGGAATTTGGTACGACAACAAAGAGTTGAATGAATTTCAGCTGCGCAATTCGGATGTGATCACATTCCATAATTATAGTGATGTAGACAAAATGGAAAAAGAGATAAAAGAACTGCAAAAACGAGGTAGACCGGTTATATGCACTGAATATATGGCACGCACCAATAACAGCAGATTCGAAACCCATCTTCCTGTTTTGAAAAAATACAATGTAGGAGCAATTAACTGGGGTTTTGTCAGCGGCAAGAGCAACACCATTTTCCCATGGGGAAGTAAGGAAGGAAGCCCCGAACCAACAACATGGTTTCATGATATTTTCAGACAAGACGGAACAGCGTTTGATGAAAATGAAGTGTTATTAATAAGAAAATTAACTGGTAAGTAGGCTCAATTGTCTAATGGTTATTAGTCTATTTGTCTGTTAGTGGGTTGTCAGGTTCCCTCAGACCTATAAGCTATTACACTAGTAAACAAATAAACCGGTAAATCGATAAACTAAACCAACGTATGAGCGATAACATCTTTACTAACGCATTTCTCGAAGAGTTACAGACGGAGTCAGGATCAAGCCGCAAATGCCTGGAACGGATACCGGAGAGTTTATTTGACTGGAAGCCGCATGAGAAATCGATGACCATGGGATATCTCGCATTGCTTGTTGCAGAAATTCCAAAGTGGATCAGCCATATGCTGGAGAAATCTGAAATTGACTTTGCCACCTTTGAGCATCTTAAACCGAAAACTACGTCGGAGTTGGTGAGGCATTTCGATGATAACATTGAAGCTGCAAAAAACGCATTGCGTCGTTCTTCTGATCAGCAATTATCTGAGCCATTCTTTCTTAAGAACCATGGACAGGTGGTCTTTAGTTCACCTAAAAAGGAAAATATAGGGTCGTCAATAAATCACATGGTTCACCATCGTGGGCAATTAACTGTTTACATGCGCTTGAACAATATTCCTGTGCCATCAATTTATGGTCCATCCGCGGACGATAAAGGATTCTAATGTCGGGCAAACCGAAATACAACGATGTAAAATTCTTTCTGATCGCCATTGCATTTATCAGTGCATTTAATTATTATCTCACGTGGAGTAATATTAAGTTCAATTGGTTTCTCATTCTTACGTATTCGATAGATACGGTCGAGGGCTGGCTGGCGTGGTGGACAGTTCGATCGATCATTATATACCTCGATAAGAAAATGCCTTATGGTGACAGGCCATTAAAAAGAATTCTTGTTCAATTGGTCACTACCACTGTTGCTGGATTGCTGGTCCTCATCGTGCTGACTGAATTGGTAAGTTGGATTGTGCGGGGAAAACCGGCCCTTGCAAATTTTTACTTCTTCGACATTTTTATTTTTATTATCTGGTTTATCGTTATTAATGGTATCTACGTTGGAATGCATTATTATGCGGAGTGGAGACAATCCGAAATAAGGCGGCAGGAGGAAAAAAAACTGCGTACCGGTGGGTTCGCCGTAAGGCAGGGTAACCAAAATCTGTTAATAGCGTTTAATGATATTCTCAGTTTTTACGCCGATGAGGGCTATGTGGTGCTGTTGACATGGAAGAACAAAAAATATTTCCTCGATAATTCATTGGACAAGATCGAGAAGACATTACCCGCGGAATCCTTCTTCCGGGTTAACCGGCAGTACCTCGTCCACCGTAAGGCCCTGACGGGTTTCAAGAGGACCGGCGATGGGAAGATCGATGTGCTCGTGAACGGCGTCGAGGATTTCCCCAAATCAATGGCCGTCAGCAGAACAAAGGCGGCCAGCTTCAAGAATTGGTTTCAGCCTGATTGATCTTAGAAAAGGCACTGCAATTCGAGGTGAATTTTGCTACATTTCATCGGTAAAGTCCGGAACTGCCACCAATTCAATGGAAATTTTGGTGCGTCCCGTCCGAATAGTCGGCCGAAAACTTGGTTCAGGGTAGACTAGCTTTGTTGCTTTGTAGAAAAAAGAATCATGAAAAAGTTCTTCATTTCAGCGCTGATGTTATCCGTCGCCCTTCTTTCAAAGGCACAGCCAGCTAAGCCGGAACAAGTAAACTGTGACCTTGGCGTCTCTCTTAACGCTAATTTCTCCAAAGCATTGAAGCTCGACTCTGTTATGAGGAGCTTCACTACAAATTTGCTTCCCGGGGTCTCTATAGCTGTCTATTCGGAATCCGAAGGTTGGTGGGCTGGCTCTCAGGGTTATGCCGACGTGGAGAACAAGATTCCTATGCAAAATTGTCATCTGCAATATCTGCAGAGTGTTTCTAAAACTTACATGGCGGTTGAAATTCTCCAGTTAAAGGAGCAGGGTAAAATTGACCTGGATGCGCCAATGACCAAGTACCTGTCTCCTCAGTATAGCAAGTACGTGAAGAACGCGAATAAAATTACCGTCCGAATGTTGCTTAATCACAGGTCGGGTGTTCCCGAATATAACCATGACGCGGCGTTTGTCTCCGACATTATTTTGCATCCATTAAAAGATTTCTCCTCCGAGGACTGTCTGAAGGCCATTGGGAATAAAGAGTTGCAGTTTAGTCCCGGCAGTAAATATCAATATACGAATACCAACTTTCTTTTGTTATCACTGATTGGCGACGCCATTACGGGCGACCATGCCGTCTATATTAAGAGGAATATCCTCGACTTGCTCGGTCTCAGCAATACATATTACGGGAAAGGTCATAACTATCTGGATAATCTTAATCTTCCGCAATCATACTGGGATGTACTTAATGTGGGTATTCCCGTTAATATCACGCCATTCCAAAAGATGACAGTTGCTTGTTCAAAGGGTGATGACGGCATTGTATGCACAACCGTAGATGCAGTGAAGTTTTTGAAGGGTTTGATGGAAGGCAAGTTGTTGAAACCTGAATCTCTGAAAGAAATGCTTGATTTTGTCAAGGATGAAAAAGGCAATAATCGTTATGGCATGGGTATAAGCTATTTTGATCTCGGCGGGTTGCCGGCCTATGGACATGGAGGCGGAGGTATTGGTGCGGGTTGCGGTTTAGTATATGTACCGTCGCATAAGACCTACTTGTTCTTGTCAACAAATCTCGGCGTGTTTGTTGAAGGTAATCTTGCAAAAAAAGCGGAGGAGTTTAGAGACGCGGTGCTGATGGCGCTGTTGATGTAGAATTCCAAATTCAAAGTCAAAATTCAAAGCAGACCGTATCATTAAATGATTGACGAATACAACGATATCAATGATGTCATTCATAAGGAAGCGGACAACATACTTTATGAAAGAGGGCTTATGAAAATACTCGAGAAATTCGGAACGCCGCATGTTACGGGAAGTTATTCACTTGCTTTGATGACATGGAGAGATTTGGACATCTATGTTGAATCAGAAGCTATGACGGAGGAAAATTTTTTTACTTTGGGTAAAGAGATAAACAACACGTTTCACCCCGTGAAAATGAGTTATCGCAATGAGCGAATCGCCAAAACTGAAGGTTTGCCGATTGGCTTATACTGGGGAATTTACCTCGGCAATGAAAGAAAGGGAGGATGGAAGATTGATCTGTGGGCTGTTGATGCAAAAGAGTGCCGGCAACGCATAAAATTTTGCGCTGACATCGGAGCACAACTTACCCCGGCACATAGAAAATTTATTTTGGCCATAAAATCGGAATGCTGGCAGGATCCGGAATATCGGCGTTCTTACAGCAGCAAGGATATTTATGAAGCTGTTTTGAATGAGCACGTAAAAAATGCTTACGAGTTCAAACAGTTCTTAAAGAGGCGTGCCACATGAGAATTACCGTCAAATAGCTCTTCACAAAAACAAAATGCCAAGGCCTTGTAAGGCCGCAAGCCTGCTCAGGCTTTTTAAAAACGCCACTTTGGAAGGCGACCTTATTACCTTAGTAACATTGAAGGAAGTAGTAGTAGTCATCCAACCTTATTACATTATCGGCGTTTCAATTGTGAAATGACAAGGGAGCTCGCTTCTTTTATTAGAATAAAATGTATGTAGAGATTGTGGTATTCGATTTTCATATATAATTAATAAGGTAATAAGGTTTCCCTCGTTTACCGCAGTTATTTACTAAGGTAATAAAGCTTTATTCCCTCGAGCACCAGTCCTCAGTATTTATCCGGCCGAGAATCGTGTAATGCAGCTGCACATGGAATGTTCAACAGTTGCGAAGATTGTCGCCGATCTTAAACGCGAAAGACCAAAGAGGAGAGACTTTTTTTGTAGATTTATCCAAAATCGTTTTCATCATGCCGAATTCCGTCAATTGGATAGAAGCCATTAAACCACTGCTAAAAAAATACAAAGGCAAAAAGCACCCTTTGGATTATCAAAATGTTTACCAACTGCTGGTGATGACGATACTCGCGGCACAGGATTCCGACAGGCATATAAATGATGTGGCGCCCGAATTATTTAAAGTTTATCCAGATATGAAGAGCTTATCCAAAGCGACTTCCGAAGACTTGTTGCAGTATGTTGGCAAAGTGCGGGCCTCGCGGAACAAGTCGAAATGGCTGATGGCAATAGCGCAAAAAATAAAAGATGATAAGAATATTCCACTTACGCAGGAGACGCTGACCGAACTGCCCGGCGTTGGAAGGAAATCAGCAAATGTCATCATGCGCGAAGCCGGCGTTCCCTTAGAAGGAGTGATGGTGGATCTTCATGTGGTAAGAGTAGCGCCACGGCTAGGCATCGCTTCAGGAACAGATGCAACGAAAATTGAAAAACAACTGATGCAAATACTCCCAAAAAAAGAATGGGATGCGGGTATGGCGATCTCCTTCCTGGGTAGAGAGATATGCAGGCCCAAACCTAAATGTGAAATTTGCCTGATGAGGCCTGTTTGTACTTACTACCAAACAAATAAATAGCTGCGCGCCCCGATGACGGTTACGGGTGGACCGACTTACAAAAACTTTTGGGTATCTGCAAAAAAGTTTGACGTGGCTGGGGCGCAGGTCAGTAGCCGTTTATTCCGCTCAACATCATAAATAAAAGACCAATTATGCAAACAGAATCATCTTATGTGTTTCTATGTTCCTATGCTTCTATGTGGTGAATTCTCTATCATTATGATTTTTTCACCACATAGGCACGTAGACAAATAGCTAGACATAGATTCCCGTAATATCGGCATCACTTCTCATTAAGTTTCTCACCCAACGCCTTTGCCCGGTCGAGCAGGCGAGGATCACCTAATCTTTTGGTGAGCTTAGCAAAAGTCGTTGTAGGACCCTGCCATCTGAGTTCTTCTACATCATCAAACAGGGGTGCGTCTGTTTGTAGCGTCGCGAGGCGTTTGAACAGCAAAGCCCGTTGCTGTTGTTCCCCGAGCAGCGTCTTTGGAAATCGCTCGATTTTGCCATACTGGTTAAGGAGTCTTGCTGCCCCGATCTTCCCGATGCCGGGAATCCCCGGGTAGCCATCTGCACTGTCGCCAACTAGCGCGAGGAAATCGGGAATGAGTTTGGGATCGACGCCAAATCTTTTTTTTATGTCGTTGGCATCACGGATCGTACCGGCGCGACGATCGATCTGGACTACCCGTTCTCCGCGAACACATTGAGCCAGATCCTTGTCCGGCGTCCAAATGCACACTTTCAAAACACGAGAATCGCCCGCAGCAAGGTGTGCCGCAGAAGCTAATCCATCATCAGCCTCCAGTTCTATCATTGGCCAGACCACAATGCCCATGGAAGCCAAGGCTTCCTCGGTGGGATGAAATTGAGCCAGTAGCACGGGGTCGATTCCCACTCCCGTTTTATAATCGTCCCAGAGCTCGTTGCGAAATGATTCGATTATATGATCTGTCGCCACACCCAGGTGAGTGGCACCTTCTTCGATCATTTGCAGTACACCGTTCAGAACACCAACTGTAGCTCCAAATGGTTTGTCCTTTCCCTTGTTGAAACTTCGCAGGCCGTAAAAGTGGCGAAATAGCTCGTAAGTTCCGTCAATGAGATGGACGATCATATCTTAGTTAGTGAGGTCGCTGATAAATCAGTTAGCCCGGTACAGAGTGTCATTTGTTATTCAGTTAACCCTTTGAATGATGAATGTCGCATTTCACCTGCAAAATCTAGTTCAAGGAATTTTACCTCACACCTGAAATCCGGTTTTATCCAGACAATTTCGGGATTCTTGAGTGGCTCTCTGAAAATTCCTTTTCGGTTTACCTTTGGAGTTTTATTGAAAATACTTTTACTCGTTTTCTTGCCCTGCGTCACGATTTTTTCAATTGTCTTTGGGCCGACCCCAGCTTGCACAAGACCTATGTACTTATATTTCTGTTGCACTTTTTTCCCAATAATGAGTGAGCTAAACCTGGAGGTATCCCTGTCGATTATATAACCTGCGACCACTGCGGGAACAATCGTCGCGGTCTTTATTTTTATCCAGTCTCTTGTTCGAACACCAGGTTGATAGATGCTGTTCTTATGTTTGCCGATGATACCTTCAATTCGATGTGATTTGGCGAGTTCGAATAGCTCGGTTCCTTTTTCAACAATGTGGTCGGAGAACCTGATAACGTCTGATTTTGGAAGAATAGCTTTTAAAATCTTTCGCCGTTCGTGAAGGGGCACATTCTGAAGATCATAACCGTTGAACCAAACAACATCAAAAACATAATAAACCATTGTACTATTGTTTCTTCCAGTTATTAGTTCAGTGAAGTTTGGTCGACCATTAGAATCCAGACAAACAATTTCTCCGTCGAGTACGGCATTTAAATTCAATTTCTCCAGTTGATTTTTTACGTTGGAGAATCGCTTGTTGAAATTGTTATTGTCTTTCGATTTTAACTCAACATTTTTTCCGGAGCAATAGCTTATAGCGCGGTAACCGTCCCACTTGAGTTCGTACCACCAGTCTTTGTGATTAAACGGTTGTTGTCCCAACGTCATCGCCATGGGAACAATATCTTTTGGCATCGGTGCCCGGACCGCCTTTTTAACCCTTAACTTTCGATGTGGTGACTTTTTACTCTTCACAAAACTTAAATCAAAAAGAATTTCAAAAAAGTGTTGGGACAGCCGACTAAGATAACTAATTGTGATAGATCATTAAATAGTTTTCTGGCGACCGTATGTCAAGGCTGGACTGGCAAAGGTCAAAGCAAGTCACAAAGGTCATTTTACGGCAGGAGGAAAAGCGCAAAATTAAATTATTGCTGTCTTAAGGGCTGCATCGGAATTGGTATGCCAAAGCTGGCAGCACCTTTACCGATTCCGTTTTGACATGCATTAGGCGGTGTCGTGCAAACAGCTCTTGTTCCCTGGCATTCCGCAGCCCAGAACATGTAGCCGAGCATGCCGTTGGTTGTATTTGGAATCTTTGATACTACCGACTGAACAAAACTTGAAGTACTTTTTTGCAGGGAGTTGTCAAAGTTGTTACACTCCGGGATAACTTTCCTGTCAACCAACCATAGGCTGCCAGTAAATTTGGCGGGCGCAAGTGGCGGAATCGGCGGCCCATACTGCGGCTTACCATCAACATGCTCCTGCCAGTTGGCAATAGCATCCGTTAAACTGGGCTGGCGTGCTGGAACCATGGCATTAGCGTAGTCGAGGACAGCATTCGAAGTAGTGAGCCATTCC
>AR_comb_assmDRAFT_10210143_pt1 | contig 13783 bp, 16 predicted proteins | sample ArasoioldDNA_FD_10543 | JGI IMG/M metagenome (IMG submission 10543) | reverse complement strand
GTCTCGGACTCCGGCGAGGGCCGCTGGACCTCGATCGCGGCGATCGACGAGGGCGTCCCCTCGCCGGTCCTGACCGCGGCGCTGTACGAGCGCTTCTACTCGCGCGGCCTCGGCGACTTCGGCGACAAGGTGCTCTCGGCGATGCGCAAGCAGTTCGGCGGCCACGACGAGAAGGCGAGCTAGGGATGGCGATCCGGCTGGAGGTCGCGGGGGACGAGCGCGCCGCGGCGCGCCGCGCCGCCGAGCTGATCGCGGAGGCGGGCGCGGCGGCGGCCGAGGAGCGCGGCGCCTTCTCCTTTGCGATGAGCGGCGGTCGCTCGCCCTGGGGGATGCTGGCGCTGCTCGGCGAGCTCGAGGCGATGCCCTGGCCGCAGACCCAGCTGTTCCAGGTCGACGAGCGGATCGCCGCGCCCGGCAGCGAGGACCGCAACCTGACCCACATGGTGCTCGGCCTCTCGATGGAGCACCAGCCCGCGCTGCGCCCGATGCCGGTCACATCGCGCGACCTGCAGGGCGCCGCGCGCGAGTACGAAGCCTCGCTGCCCGAGCCGCTCGACCTCGTCCACCTCGGCCTCGGCCCCGACGGCCACACCGCCTCGCTCGTCCCCGGCGACCCCGTGCTCGAGGTGCGCGACCGCCGCGTCGCCCTGACCGAGACCGTCTACCAGGAGCACCGCCGCATGACGCTGACCTACCCGGCCCTGGACGCCGCGCGCCGCATCGTCTGGCTCGTCGCCGGCGCCGACAAGCAGGAGCCCCTGCGGAGGCTGCTCGCCGCCGACCCCTCGATCCCGGCCGGCCGGGTCGCGAACGAGGAGATGGTCGTGGTCGCCGACGAGGCCGCCGCGCCCTGAGGGGCGAGCCCCCGCCAAAGGCAGGTTTCAAGACCCGTCGAGGCCGAGCCGGGCGGTTATCTCGCGCAGCTTCGTCATCTGCGGGTTGCCCTCGCCGGCCATCGACTCCAGCCAGGCTTCGATTTCGGGCAGGTCGAGCGGGTCGGTGGCGACGAGAATCTGCTCGATGTCGAGCCAGTCCTTCGGCCGGTCGAACATCGCCTTGCAGACCGCCAGGTGCTCGGGGGCCAGGATCGGGATCCTGATTTCGGCGAAGGGCACGCGGCGCGCGCGGTGCTTCATCTCCTCGTGGAAGGGGTCATAGGAGAAGAAGAGGTCGACGGGGGTCCTGTCCCACCAGAGGCGGACCTGTCCGTCGCGCTCCAGCTCGGCGAGATCGACCTCGACCCCGACGCCCAGCGGCGCGAGCGCGTCGCGCACCCGCGGCCAGTCCTCGGTGGAGACGAACACGTTGATGTCGACGTCGATCGTCACGCGCGGCTCGGCGTAGTAGGCGAGGGCGAGCGCGCCACCCATCGCGTGCGGGATCCGCGCCGCGGCGAGGCTCTCGTGCAGCGCCACGACCTTCTCCGGCAGGGTCGGTGCGGAGGCGGAGCGCTGGGGGGGAGGGGATTTCGGGTTCGCCATGGCTCAGGTCGACCGCAGTCGGGGGAAGCCGATCTCGTCCGAGCGGATGTGGACGGGAAGCGCGTCGCCGAGGAGCAGCAGGTCGCGCAGCGCCTCGCCACGGCGGTCGGCACCGGCTCCGATCCACTCGGCGGCGGCGCGGGCGGCGGCGGAGACAAGCGGCTGAGCCGGGGCGGGGCCCGGCTCCTCGCCGCGTCCCTGGCCCCGAAGGGCATCGAGCAGGAGACGACGCAGCATCGGATCCGGGCGGTCTCCGTTGGCGATCAGCCGGAGCGTCTCGCGAGCGGCGTCGTCGACCGGCTCGCCGGCGACCGGGGCGCCGGCCCGTGCCGCGGCCTTGCGCAGCTCCTCGACGTCCAGCGGGCCTTCGGCCCTCTCCTGCGCCTTCTCGATCGCCTCCCGGTCCAGCTCGGCGAAGGAGGCGAGCGTGCGGCTTCGCGGCCCGGCCTCGGTCAGCCGGGATTCGCGGATCTCGAAGCGGCCGCGCTTGGTTCCGACGACGTACGCCATAGTGGGTAAAGCGTACCACTATGTCCCACTATCTTCCACTTTGCACCACTCAGCCGCGTTTCCCCTGCAGGAAACGATCTTTTGCGATGGGGCGGAGCTAAGTCGTAATCTCAAACCCGGAGTGGGAAACTCGGGCATCGCCCCAGCTGTCGCAGCGCCGCGGGTCGGGACCGTCGAGGTCGTCGTCGGGCTGCTTGCCGAACTCGACGCGGCGACCGAATCGGGGGTCTTCTACGACCGCGTCTGCCGCGCGGTCTGCACGCTGACGACGATGAAGCGGGCGGCGCTGCTGCTGCACGACGACTCCTACCGCACGGTGATCCCGATGGGCTCCCACGGGATCGACCCGGAGCTGATGAAGCGGATCGAAGGGACGCTCGACGAGACGCCGGTCGCGCGCCGCGCGCTGGAGGAGGACCGGGTGGTCGAGGTCCACGGCGGGCTGGCCGGCCACGTGCCCGACCGCTACGCGCAGCTGGCCGACACCGAGAACGTCACCTGCACGCCGATCGCCGCCGCACGCCGCTGGCTCGGGGTGATCTTCGCCGACCGCGAGGGGGAGGACTTCGCCCTCGACGACGGCGAGCGCGAGACGATGCTGACCCTGGGACGGCTGGCGGCGCTGACCGCGAGCGTCGAGCACTCGACCGAGCAGCGCGAAAGCGAGCGCCGCCTCTCCGAACGGGTCGCGCTCACCCGCGAGCTGCACGAGAACGCGATCCAGCGCCTCTTCGGCGTCGCCCTCGCGCTCGGCTCCGAGCAGGGGCTCTCCGCGCAGGAGCGCCGCCGCTGCCAGGAGGAGCTGCAGTCGGTCGTCGGCGATCTCCGCCACGCGCTCACCCGGCCGGTGGGGACGCCCCGCCTCGAGCGCCCGAGCCAGTCGCTCGACGAGGTCCTCGCCAGGCTGCTCGAGCGCCGCCCCGAGCTCTCGCTCGAGCGGGCGGAGGGGGTGAGCGTGCCGCCCCAGCTGGAGCCGGTCGCGCAGTCGGTGCTGGCGGAGGCGCTGCGCAACGCCGACCGCCATTCCGAGCCGACCCGGATCGAGATCCGCGTCGACTCCGATGGCGATACCTTCAGCCTCGCTGTGGAGAACGACGGCGCCGGCGACGGCAAGCAGACCAAGGGCGGCGGGCTCGGCCTGCGCCTGGCGGCGCTGGAAGCGCTGCGCTACGAGGGCATGATCGAGTTCGGCGCGCTGCCGGGCGGGCGCTGGCGGGTGCGGCTGGTCGCTCCGGTGGGTTCCTGATGGCGGCCGAGGGCAAGGCCCTGCGGATCCTGGTCGTCGACGACCACGACGTCGTCCAGTGGGGCTTCCGGCTGCTGCTCGAGCGCCAGAGCTGGGTCGAACGCTGCCTCGCCGCCTCCAGCGGCGCCGAGGCGGTCCAGGTCTGCCGCAAGGTGCAGCCCGAGGTCGCCCTGGTCGACATGCTGCTCGGCAGCGATTCGGGCGCCGAGGTCTGCGAGGAGATCCGCGCGGTGAGCCCGAAGACGCGCGTGCTGCTGATCTCCGGCGCCGGGGTGATCTCGCCCTTCGTCGCCCGCTCCGCCGGGGCCTCGGGCTTCATCTCCAAGGACTGGTCGGCGGTCGACGTGGTGAAGGCGGTGCGCATGGTCTCGCTTGGGACCGAGGTCTTCGCCGACCACGCGCCGCTCGACTCGCCGCTCTCCGAGCGCGAGCAGGAGGTGCTCTCCCTGATCGCCACCGGCTCAACCAACAAGGAGATCGCCGGCCACCTGCACCTCTCCCCGCACACGGTCAAGGAGCACACGAGCGCGATCTACCGCAAGCTCGGCGTGCGCAACCGCGCCGAGGCGACGCGCCAGGCGCAGCGCCTCAAGATCCTGGTCTAGGGTCGGCACCCCGTACGAGCCAGTCGGCCCCCCGACCGTCGCCAAGGGTCCCCCCGAATGGCGGGGATCGGGCGCCGTAAGCTGTCACCCGCGCCGCCCCAAGGAGAAATATCCAGAAGTGGCACCGAGCACCTCCTCACGCAGCGCCATCCTCTTCCCCGGCCAGGGGAGCCAGACGAGCGGCATGGCGGCGGTCACCGCGGCGCAGCGGCCCGACCTGCTGGAGCTGGCGCGGGCGGAGCTCGGGACCGACCCCTTCGAGCACGTCGGCGAGGGCACCCACCTCGCCCAGCCGGCGATCTACTGCGCCAGCCTCGCCCACTTCAAGCAGGCCGGCAGCCCCGCGGGCGCGATGCTCTCCGGCCACTCGCTGGGCGAGCTCGCGGCGCTGGTCGCCGGCGGCGCGCTGGAGGCCGAGGCCGGCCTGCGCCTGGCGATCGTGCGCGGCCGCCTGATGGAGGACGCCGGCCGGGCGAACCCGGGCGGGATGGTCGCCTCCCTGGGCGGCGAGGACGGGACCGTGCGCGCGATCGCGGCCGAGCTGGAGCTGACCGTGGCCAACGACAACGCGCCCGGCCAGCTCGTCCTCTCCGGCGCGCTCGACGCGGTTTCCGAGGCGCGCAAGCGCCTGCGTGCCGCGGGCGGCAAGGCGATCCGCCTCCCGGTCGCCGGCGCCTTCCACTCGCCGCTGATGGCGGAAGCCTCCGAGGGGTTTGCCGCCGCTCTCGCGGCGACCGAGTTCGGCCCGCCGCAGGTGCCGGTCTACTCCTGCACCGCCGCCGCGCCCTTTGAGGACCTCCGCGCCGGCCTCGCCGCCGCGCTGACCAGGCCCGTGCTCTGGCAGGACACCCTGAAGCGGATGCGCGCCGACGGCGCCGAGACCTTCCTCGAGACCGGCCCGGGCGACGTCCTCACCGGGCTCGTCCGCCGCACCCTGGAGGGCGTCGAGGCACGCTGCCTGGAGGGGGAGGTCGTCCATGCCTGACGGCCTCGCCGCGCGCGTGGCCGCGCCCGAGGGGGCGGCCGAATCGACGATCGCCGCGGAGCCGGTGCCGGCGCCGAGCCGCACCGGCACCGAGATCTCCGGGCTCGGCATCGCCGTCCCCGAGACGGTTCTCGCCAACGCCCCGATCGCCGCTCGCCTCGGCATCGACGAGAGCTGGATCGCGCAGCGCACGGGGATCGAGGAGCGCCGCGTCGCCGCTCCCGAGCAGCGCCTCTCCGAGCTCGCCGCCGCCGCCGGCGAGCGCGCCCTGCGCGGCGCCGGCCTGCTCGCGGCGGAGCTCGACCTGGTCCTGGTCGCCACCACCAGCAACGACGACCTGATGCCGGGCGCCTCGCCCCGGGTCGCGGCCGCGCTCGGCACCGCTGCCGCCGCGATCGACCTCAACGCCGCCTGCACCGGCTTCGTCTCCGGCCTCTCGCTGGCCTGCGCCACGATCGAGTCCGGCCGCGCCTCCAATGTGCTGCTGGTGGGCGCCGACCTGATGACGCGGATCACCGACCCCGAGGACCGCGGCACCGCGGCGGTCTTCGCCGACGGCGCCGGGGCGATCGTCCTGCGCGGCGCCGAGCGCGGCCGCATCGGCCCCGTCGTGCTCGGCTCCGATGGCGCCCAGGCCGACCTGATCCTCACCCCGCGCGCGAGCGGGGTGACCGCGATGCAGGGCCACGAGACCTTCCGCCACGCGGTCGACCGGATGGCCGAGGCGACGCAGGCCGCGCTCGCCGCCACAGATCTCGCCCTGGCCGATGTCGACCTCTTCGTCTACCACCAGGCCAACGCCCGCATCCTGCGCTCGGTCGGCGAGCGGCTTGGCCTGCCGGCGGAGCGGGTAGTCGACTCGATTCACCACTACGGCAACACCTCGGCCGCCTCGATCCCGCTGGCGCTGGAAGACGCGCGGCTCGCGGGCTCGCTCGAGCCCGGGGCGACGGTCCTGCTCGCCGCCTTCGGCGCGGGCCTCACCTGGGGCGCGACCGTGGTCGAGTGGGGGAGGGGTGACGATGCCGCCTGAGGGATGGGCGCTCGTCACCGGCTCCTCGCGCGGGATCGGCGCCGCAACCGCGGAAGCGCTCGCCCGCGACGGCTGGCCGGTGCGGGTCAACTACCGCGAGGACGAGGAGGGCGCGCGCGAGGTCGTCGCGCGGATCGAGTCCGAGGGCGGGCGCGCCGAGGCGATCCAGGGCGACGTCGCCGAGTCCGCCGACCTCGAGCGGCTGCTCGCGCCCGGCGAGGAGGGCCCGGTGCTGGTGCTGGTCAACAACGCCGGCCTGCGCCTCGACGGCCTCTCGCCCCAGCTCGGCGACGAGGAATGGCAGCGGGTGATCGACGTCAACCTGACCGCGACCTTCAAGGCCACGCGGGCGGCGCTCGGGCCGATGCTGCGCGCCCGCTTCGGGCGCATCGTCAACGTCGCCTCGATCGTCGGCCTGCGGGCCAACGCGGGCCAGGCGAACTACGCGGCCTCCAAGGCGGGGACGATAGGGTTGACGAAGACGGTCGCCGTCGAGGTGGCTCGCCGTGGCGTCACCGTCAATGCCGTCGCTCCCGGTCTGATCGAGACCGCTCTGACCGAGGAGATCCTCGACGGCGAGATGGCCAAGGCGATACCCGCCCGGCGAATCGGTCGTCCGGAGGAGGTCGCCGCCTGCATTCGCTTTCTGGCCTCCGAGGAGGCCTCGTACGTGACCGGAACGACGCTGACCGTGGACGGCGGGCTCAGCGCATGACAACCAAGGAGGAATAGATGGCGACGGACGTGAGCACGGAGCAGGTCGAGAAGACGATCTTCGACGGCCTGGTCGAGCTCGGCACCGAGCGCGACCAGCTCTCCCGCGAGGCGACCCTGGAGGACCTCGACGTCGACTCGCTCGACCTGGTCGAGCTGGCGCAGATCGTCGAGGACGAGTACGGGGTGGAGCTGCGCGGCGACGACGTCAAGGACGTGAAGACCGTCGGCGAGGTGATCGACCTGGTGGTGGCGAAAGCAGGATGACTCCGGAGCGACGCAGGATCGTCATCACCGGCGTCGGCGCGGTCTCCCCGCTGGGGATCGGCGCGCAGGCGCTGATCGAGCGCTGGGCCGCGGGCGAGTGCGGGATCGAGGACGGCCTCGGCCGCGCCGACCAGTTCGAGCCGACCGAGTTCCTCTCCAAGAAGGAGGCGCGGCGCATGGACCGCTTCGCGCAGATGGCGGTCGCCTCCGCGCAGGAGGCGATCGGCCAGTCCTTCGGGGACGGCGGCGAGCTGCCCTACGAGGCGCACCGGGTCGGGTGCGTGGTCGGCACCGGGATCGGCGGCCTCTCCTCGCTGGAGGACCAGCAGCGCAAGCTGATCGAAAGCGGTCCCAAGGCGGTCTCGCCGCTGGCGGTGCCGCTGATGATGGGCAACGCCGCCTCCGCCGCGGTGGCGATGCGCCACGGCCTGCACGGGCACGCCTACGGTGTCGTCTCGGCCTGCGCGGCCGGCGCCCACGCGATCGGCGACGCGGCCCGGCTGATCCGCGCCGGCGACGCCGACGCGGTCGTAACCGGCGGCGCCGAGGCGGCGATCACGGGCGTCGCGACCGCCGCCTTCTCGGCGATGGAAGCGACCTCCGCCAGCGGGATCTCACGCCCCTTCGACGCCCGCCGCGACGGCTTCGTGATCGGCGAGGGCGCCGGCGTGCTCGTGCTCGAGGAGGCCGAGGCGGCGGCCGCCCGCGGCGCCCAGGTGCTGGGCGAGGTGCTCGGCTACGGCGCGACCTGCGACGGCTACCACCTGACCGCGCCGCAGCCGGAGGGCACCGAGGCGGCGCGGGCGATCACCCTGGCGCTCGCCGACGCCGGCCTCAGCGCGGTCGACGTCGACTACGTCAACGCCCACGGCACCTCGACCCCGCTCAACGACCGCAGCGAGACCGTGGCCCTGAAGGCGGCGCTGGGCGAGCGCGCCGCCGACGTGCCGGTCAGCTCGACCAAGTCGGCGATCGGGCACCTGCTCGGCGCCGCCGGCGCGGTCGAGGCGATCGCCACGGTGGAAGCGCTGCGCCGGCGCCTCGCACCCCCGACGATCGGGTGGGAAGAGGCTGAAGAGGGGCTCGATCTCGACTATGTACCAGGAACCGCCAAACCGATCGAGAACGGTGACGGGCCCCTGGTCGCCGTCTCGGACTCCTTCGGCTTCGGCGGCCACAACGCCGTTCTCTGCCTCTCAGCCTGAATGACCACCGCCACCGCCAGCCGTCCCACCGCAGCCCCGCCGCCCGCGGTCGACACCCCGCTCGAGCAGCTCGAGTCGCTCTGCGACGCGGGCAGCTTCCGGCCGCTGCGCAGCGGCGTCTCCTCGCCCCGCCTCGGCGAGCGGGCGATCCCCGGCGACGGCGTCGTCTCCGGGGCGGGAGAGGTCGAGGGCCGGCCGGTCTTCTGCTACTCCCAGGACCCGACCTTCCTCGGCGGCTCGCTCGGCTCGGTCCACGCGGAGACGATCGTGCGGCTGCTGCGGATGGCCGGCGACGCCGGCGCGCCGGTGGTCGGGTTCGTCCGCTCCGGCGGCGCCCGGCTGCAGGAGGGCCACGCCGCCCTCGCCGGCTACGGCCGGATCTTCCGCGCCAGCGTCGAGCTCTCGCGCAAGGTGCCGCAGGTCTCGATCGTCAGCGGCGTCTCGGCCGGCGGCGGCGCCTACTCGCCGGCGCTCACCGACTTCGTCGCGATGACCGCGGACGCGCGGATGTTCCTCACCGGACCGAAGGTCGTGCAGGAGGCGCTCGGGGAAGAGATCGGGATGGAGGAGCTCGGCGGACCGAAGCTGCACGGGCGCACCGGGGTCAGCCACCTGCTCGCCGACGACCTCGCCGGCGCGATCTCCAGCACCCGCCACCTGCTCAGCCTGCTGCCGCAGTCGATCGGCGAGCCGCCGGCGCCGGTCGCCGCCGTCCCCGCCGACGGGCGCGACCCGGGCCTGACCGTGCCGACGGACCAGCGCAAGGTCTACGACGTGCGCGAGGTCGCCGCCTCGATCCTCGACGAGGGCAGCCTGCTCGAGCTCTCGCCCCGCTGGGCGCCGAACATGGTCACCGGGATCGGCCGGCTGGAGGGCCGCACGGTGGGGCTGATCGCCAACCAGCCGAAGGCCCTGGGCGGCGTGATCGACGCCGCCGCCTCGGAGAAGGCGGCGCTCTTCGTCACCACCTGCGACCGCTTCCGGCTGCCGCTCGTCGTGCTCGTCGACACCCCCGGCTTCATGCCCGGCAAGCGCCAGGAGGAGCTCGGCGTGATCCGCCACGGTGCCTCCCTGCTGCGCGCCTTCGCCGGCGCCACCGTGCCGAAGGTGACGCTGGTCGTGCGCAAGGCCTTCGGCGGCGCCGCGATCACGATGAACTCCAAAGACCTCGGCGCCGACTTGGTCTTCTCCTGGCCCGGCGCCCAGATCGGCATCATGGCCGCGCGCCAGGCGGTCGGCATCGTCCACGGTCGGGCGCTGCGCGAAGCCGGCGGCCCGAGCCAGGACGAGCTCGCCGCCGCGTATGAGGCCGAGCACCTGACCGCGCCCGCGGCCGCCGCCAGCGGCTGGGTCGACGAGGTGATCGACCCGGCGCTGAGCCGCGACCGGCTCGCCTGGGCGCTGCGCTCCCTGGGCCGCCGATGAGCGCGGCCGGGTCCTCGTCGGAGGCCTCGCCGATCGCCGCCGAGAAGCCCCGCATCGTCTCCGCCTACGCCGCCCTCGGCGACAGCTTCACCGCCGGCCACGGCTCGGTCGAAGAAGGCGATCCCTGGCCCGACCGGGTCGCGGCCCGGCTGCGCGCGGTCAACCCGCAGCTCGCCTACGGCAACCTCGCCGTCGACGGCGCGACCAGCGCCGAAGTGCTCGCCCAGGTGCCGGCGGCGATCGCGATGGAGCCGGACCTCGTGACCCTGATCTGCGGCGCCAACGACGTCCTGCGCACCACCCGGCCCGACGTCGCCGGCTACGAAGAGCGCCTCTCGGGGATGCTCGGGGAGCTGCGCGCCGCCCTGCCGGAGGCGGCGATCGTGACCACGACCGCTCCCGAGGGCTGGCGGTTCATGGGCCTGCGCTCGCGCACCGAGGCGCGGGTCGCCAGGGCGCTTGCCGCGATCAACGCCGCGACCCGGCAAGTCGCCGAGCGCCACGGGGTGCTCTGCCTCTCGGTCGACGGCCATCCCGCCCTGCTCGACCCCGCCAACTACGCCGCCGACGGCCTGCACCCGTCCGACCTCGGCAACCGGGTGGTCACGCGCGAGCTCGGCCGCGCCCTCGGCCTGCACTTCGGAATCCAGGGAGACTTCGAGCACCCCGACGAAGAGGAGGAGCGATGACCGACGCGCTGTCCCGCGACTTCGACCGGCTCGAGGAGGGCGGGCGGTTCCGCACCCCCGGCCGCACGATCACCGAGACCGACCTGGTCTCCTTCGCCGCGCTCACGGGCGACCACCATCCCCTGCACACCGACGCCGAGTGGGCGGCGCGCAGCGAGTTCAACGGCCGCATCGCCCACGGCATGCTGCTGCTCTCCTACTGCGTCGGGCTGGTCCCGCTCGACCCTGCCCGCGTGCTTGCGCTGCGCGGGTTCGAGCGCGTCGCCTTCAAACGGCCGGTGCGGATCGGCGACACGATCCACGTCGAGGGGGAGCTGGAGGAGAAGCGCGAGGTCGACGAGGCGAGCGGGCTGGCCCTCTTCACCTGGAAGGTCGTCAACCAGCGCGACGAGCTCGTCGCCCTGGCCCGGGTCCGCGTCCTCTGGCGTCGCGAGGCCGACCCCGTGCTCGCCGGCCCCGCCCCCGAGCAGGTCTACCTGTGATCCTCGAGGGCAAGCGGATCCTCGTCACGGGGGTCGTCAACCGGCGCAGCATCGCCTTCTCGATCGCCGAGCGCGCCCAGGAGCAGGGCGCCGAGGTGCTGCTGACCAGCTTCGGCCGGATCAAGCGGATGACCGAACGCGCCGCGGCGCGCCTGCCCTCCCCGCCCGACGTGCTCGAGCTCGACGTCAACAGCGACGAGGACCTGGCGGCTCTGCGCGAGGAGCTCGGCCGCCGCTGGGGCAGGGTGGACGGCGCCGTGCACGCGATCGCCTTCGCTCCGCCCGACGCGCTCGGCGGCGGCTTCCTCGCCACCCCGCGGGCCAGCGCCGCGACCGCCTTCGAGACCAGCGCCTACTCGTTCAAGGCGCTGGCGGAGGCGCTGGCGCCGCTGATGGAGGAGGGCGGCGGCAGCCTCGTCGGCCTCGACTTCGACGCCACCGTCGCCTGGCCCTCATACGACTGGATGGGCGTCGCCAAGGCGGCGCTGGAGTCGGTCGGCCGCTACCTCGCCCGCGATCTCGGCCCCGCCGGCGTCCGGGTGAACCTGGTCGCCGCCGGCCCGATCCGCACCGCGGCCGCCTCCGGCGTCCCCGGCTTCGAAAGGCTCGAATCGGCTTGGTCCGAGCAGGCGCCCCTGGGCTGGGAGGTCGACGACCCGACCCCGGTCGCCGACGCCGCCCTCTTCCTGCTCTCCGACCTCGCCCGCGGCACCACCGGCGAGATCCTCCACGTCGACGGCGGCGCCCACGCCGTCGGCGCCGCCGAGCCCCCCACCGACTGACGCCGAGTTTGCAGTTCCCCGGGTCAGGTACGGGTTTCTGCAAACTCGCGGGCCTGGGAGTCAGCCGGCGAGCGCCAGTTCGTGGTTGGCGCGGAAGAGGGCGTCGGGGTCGCAGCGCTGGCGGACCTCGCGCAGGCGGGTGCAGACGTCGGGCGGGAGGATCGCGTCGGCGGGCTGAGGGCGCTCGGCGAAGTTGAAGTAGCCGCCCTCGGCGGCCCACGGAGCCAGCGCCTCGTCGATCGCGTCGAGCCGGCCGCCGATCGCCTCGGCCAGCTCCGGCACCATCGGCATCCCGAGGCTGAAGACGACGTAGGCGGCGTCGATGTGGGAGAGGGCGCCGCCGTCGGGGTCCGGCCGCCCCAGCGCGCCGCCCAGGTGGCGCACCTCGGTGAGCAGGAGCGGGGTTTCCGAGTCGGCGCCCGAGACGCGGACCAGCGCGTCGATCGCCTCGTCCGGGATGCCGGTCAGCACCTGGTGGTGCCCGAGGCCCGGCACGGGATGCTCGGGCTCCATGTTGATGTGGCTGATCCCGGTGGCGGGCATCTGCTCGAAGGTGCTCATGATCGGCTCTCCGATCTCCAGCAGCGGCGCGATCGCCGCCCGACCCTCCTCCTCGCCCCCGATGCAGGTCGCGGTGACCGTCAGCATCGCCCGGTTGCGCAGCGGCTCGGGCACGTCCGGGATGTCGGGGGGACGGATGAAGCGCACGATCGAGGTGACCTCGTCGGGGAGCGCCTCGGCCCAGGCGCGGTAGGCCCTGATGCCCTCGGCGCCGATCTCGGCCGGGAAGAGGAGCGCGCCGGCGTAGACGTCGGCGATCGGCACCAGGTCGAGCTGCAGCGCGGTGACGATCGCGTAGCTCCCGCCGCCGCCCCGCAGCGCCCAGAACAGGTCGGGATCGTTCCCGGCGTCGACCGTGCGCTGCTCCCCGTCGGCGCTGACCAGCTCGATCGCCCGCACGCGGTTGCAGGCGAAGCCGAACTTCCGTCCCAGCCAGCTGAGCCCGCCGCCGAGGGTGTAACCGGTCACGCCGACGTCCGGGGCCGAGCCGGGCAGGAAGGAGAGGCCGTGCTCGGCCGCCGCCGCGCCCAGCTCCATCGCCAGCACGCCCGCCCCGACCCGCGCGGTGCGGGCGCCGGGGTCGACCTCGATCTCGCGCATGCGCTCGGTCTTGACCAGGATCGTCCCGTCGAGCGGAGCCATCGCCCCGGCGCCGTGGCCGGTGCCCTGGCCGGCCACCCGGAGGCCGTTCTGCGCGGCGAAGGAAACCGTCTTGACGACGTCATCGGCGTTCTCGACGAAGGCGATCGCGGCAGGGTTCTGGTCGGCGGCGAGGTTCCAGGCGAGGCGCGCCTCGTCCCAGTCGGGGTCCGCCGGCGTGGCCACGCGGCCGGCGATCGCCAGCCCGGTGAAGTCACTCATTTGGTCTCCTAGTTCGGGTTCGGGGTGAGGCGTCGAACGCTGCCGGCGCCTCCCACGAGCACTTCGGTGACCATAGCCGGTGGGAAAAGGCCGTGCGAGGCGATTCCCGGGTCCGCGTCGAGGCGGGCCGCGAGCGCCGCCGGGTCGCCGATCTCGCCGCGGTAGTCGGCGATCGTGCCGCCGTCGGGGCTCGGCGGAGTGCCGTTGCGAACTTCGACCTCCTCACCCAGGCGGGCCACGGTCGAGGCGAGGCCGAAGGAGATCAGCTCCAGCGGCACCGGCCCGCGGAGCGCGTCGACCGGCTTGCTCGAGTCGGCGATCACGACGAACCGCTCGGCCGCGGCGGCGACGATCTTCTCGCGCAGGTGGGCCGCGCCCCCGCCCTTGATCAGCCACCCGTCGGGGGTGACCTCGTCGGTGCCGTCGATCGCCATGTCCAGGCGCGTCAGGGAGTCGAACTCCTCGACCGGGATCCCCAGCCCGCGCGCCCCCTCGGCGGTCGCCGGCGAGGTCGCCACGCAGCGGATCCCGCTCAGCCCGCGGGCGGCGATCGCCGGCAGCAGGAAGGCCACGGTGGAGCCGGTGCCGAGGCCCACCGTCATCCCGTCTTCGAGCAGCTTCGCTGCTGCCTGCGCGGCGAGTCGCTTCTCCTCGTCCGCCGCGCTCACCGCCGAGACTCTATCCTCCAGCCTTCGATGGCCGTCAGCACCACCGCAACCGAGGACTACAAGGTCGCCGACATCGGCCTCGCCGAGTTCGGGCGCAAGGAGATCGCGCTCGCCGAGGTCGAGATGCCGGGCCTGATGCAGACCCGCGAGGAGCTCGGCGCGGCGCAGCCGCTGAAGGGCGCGCGCATCACCGGCTCCCTGCACATGACGGTGCAGACCGCGGTGCTGATCGAGACCCTGGTCGCGCTCGGCGCCGAGGTGCGCTGGGC
>AR_comb_assmDRAFT_10812474_pt1 | contig 13784 bp, 21 predicted proteins | sample ArasoioldDNA_FD_10543 | JGI IMG/M metagenome (IMG submission 10543) | reverse complement strand
AACGGTCTCTCCATCGGTGTTACCACCGTTGGGGCCGTCCTCGTGTACGCCGGCTTTCGCGGCGTCTCGCCCCTCCAGGTCTTCCGCGAGGTCTCTAGCGGCAAACTCCCGCCCGTAAAGGGGAAACCCACTCCCGATGTAGTCCCGGGCGGTCTGCCGGAGTTCAACGCGGACAACACCGCTCGGAGATCGGCGGTCGTCGCGGCGGCGCAAAAGTACACGGGAGACCAGTACTCACAACTGAAGAGGACTCAACCCGGCTTCTCCGATTGCTCCTCCTTCGTGGACAAGGCTCTCAAAGACGCCGGGATCAAACCTCCCTTCAACGATTGGGCGAACACAGCGTTGTTCCGTACCTCGCCCGAGTGGAAGACCATCCCCGCGAGCAAGGTCCAACCCGGCGATATCGCGATCTCCGCCGCTCACATGGTGCTGATCACTGCCGCCGGCGGGACCGCCGGGATCGGTCAGCAACGACCGAAGGTCAACGTACGAACGGGATCTATGGCGGTCCTCTTCGGATCTCAGCCGTACGTGTTCAAGACCTGGACCGGGTACGGCGGGTCCGTGTCCGATCCAACCTCACTCCCTGACCAGAAAAGCGACCCGACTCTAGGCGGTTTGGTGCCATGAGCAAGACAACCGGCCCCGTCCTCGCGATGGGTGCGATCACGGTCGCGAACAACACCGTGTTTCACAATCAGCCGATGGACTGGCGGGTCCCCATCGCGACCGGATTTCTCGCAATCGGCTTCTCCCTCGCGGAGAGGGTCTGGCCCAAAGGTGCCGAAATCCTCGCGTGGACAGGGTTTCTGACCGTCCTTCTCAGTCGAACCAACCCCAAGATCCCTTCGCCGGTTGAGTCGGCGGTTGCTTGGTACAACAACGGAGGTAAGTAGATGAACGGTATTCAGAAGGTCGCGGTCATCATCGCCGCGACGGGACTCGCGACCACTCTCGTCCTCCCCGGGCGGCAGACTCCGGCGGTCGTCGGAGCGTTGTTCGGCGGACTGTCGAAGTGGCAGCAGAAGGCGATGGGTCAGTAAGTGGACTCGCCGTACAGCGGGACGGCGGTCCGAAACGCTCACTTCTCGTCCCGTCCCCCAGCACCCGGGCTGAATAAGGACCACTTCACCCCGGACCCCGAACCTGACCCGTTCAACCCGGTACCGACCCCGGATCACTCCTACACGGACTCGATCCTCACCGTTCGCGAGGAGGAGGGTCCGCAGAGCGATTACCCCACGCTCGCAACTCAGCCGTTCCATCACACGTACGACGGTCAGTTGTCGGTCCCCTCCGGCGAGCCGTACGGACGCGCTCAACAGGCAATGCAGGAACGCATGATGGTGGATCACGCGGACTCGAACTATGTCCCGGACGAGTACCGCCGGTACCTCCACGCGACCCAGGGTCAGAACAACCAATACGTCGTCGGTCGGATGCCCCAGAACGCCGGCGTGGACCCGGGGCCGGATCTTCAGTACCTCGTCAACGGTCAGAACTCCTACGACCACACGAACCAACCCAACGAGGTCTATGCCGGCGACCCGGCGAACGTGGGTCGGTACCGACTCGGGTACGACACGAAGATCTTCGGGTTGTACCAAAACCCGATGGGCAAGTTCGGTCAGGACGCGCAACTCCACTCGTACACGGGGCAGGTCCCCCAGCTTCCCCAGGCGAAGCCACAGATGACGGATATCTCTCCGCACACGTGGCCCAGCACGGGGACGGCGCATTGGGCACCCGCGCCGGCGAACCAAACGCCGTCGTTGTTCTCGCTCCCCTCCGAGACTTCGATGACCGATGCAACGATCGCGAATGACTTCGCGGACGGGGCCGGCGGATCGGAGTACACCGATGGCTGACGGGAGCGTGGACGTCCCGAAGGTCGGGAAGGTCAACAAGAAGACCCTCTTCCCGATCCTCGCCGCCGCCGCCGCGTTCATCGGGTACCGCTACTGGAAAGCCCGTCAGGACGCGGCGGACGTACCGGTGGACCCCGGGTACGAGGACATGAGCGGCGGTCTCGGACCCGGCGTCACCCGTCCCGCCGGCGACTACGGGCTACCCGACGATTCGAGCTCCGGAGCTACCACGGGAGGGTTCCGGGGTACGACGAACTCCGAGTGGTCGGAGTACGTGTCGGATCGGTTGCAGCAAGACGGACGTTGGACGTACTCCGTGATCGCCGTTGCGCTCGGCAACTTCCTGTCGGACAGGCCCCTCACGTCCGATCAGCAGGACATTGTTCGGGCCGCGATCGGCATCGCCGGACAACCCCCGGTCGGGTACCACACTCTCATCCCGGGCGGGAACACGGCGATCACGGTCGCCCCTACCGGCGTTGCCGGTACCGGTAACGGGCCAGCGGGTATGCGGGTCACCTTCGCGGGCGTGGCGGGTGCGGCGACCTACAACGTGTACTTGAACGGAGCGGTTCGCGGGACCGGTACCGGTTCCCCGATCGACGTTGCCGGCCTCACCCCCGGTACGTCGTACTCGGTCCAGGTCGCGGCGGTGTCCTCGTCGGGTCAGCCCGGGCCGAAGTCGTCCGCCGTGACGGTCAAGACCGCCGGGGCAACGCTCGGGAAACCTTCTCAGCCGGCGATCTCGGTCAACACGGGCGGCGGGCGGGTCACCTTCACCACCTCCGGCGTCCCGTACGCGACCGGGTATGACTGGTTTCTCAACGGGGAGATCGACAACCACACAAGCGCTCCGGCGTGCACCTTCACCGGTCTGAAACCCAAAGCCCGGTACTCCCCGGGGGTCACCGTGCGGGCCACCGGTAGCGGTAAGCCCGGTCCCCTGTCCACCGCGAAGTCCTTTACCACGAAGTAGGAGAACCCATGTCACTCAAGCCCGAAGCTTCCCTGATGGGTGGTCTCGCGGTGGCGACCGTCGTCTACGCGATCCACTCCAACGCGACCCCGACCCAGGCGGACATGCAGGGTCTTCCGACCGGTACGAAGGATGTTGACATGTCCGAGCGTCGCGCAACGTGGCTGTCCGCCGGCGTCGTTGCCGGGATCTCCCTTCTCGCGAAGGACCCGACGATCTTCGTCATCGGCTCGGTCGCCACGGTCGCGCTCGCGTGGACCTCGCGTCACGCCCTGTGGACCGACTCGAAGACCGGTCCGGTCAACGCCGGCCCGGGTCAGTCCGCTACGTCCGGCAACGAGTTGTCGGCGGGTCCGCAGATGACGACCCAGGACGTACACATGTTCGCCACTCAGTCCGAATTCACCGCGTAGGAAGGGAGGTCAGTCCGTGGCTACCGAAGCCGATCTAGTTGTCCTCGCGAAAAGTCAAGGGCTGACCGCCGCCCAGGCTCGTAAGGCGGGCGCAGTCGGGTGGTTGGAGAGTCACGGCGACCCGAACGCCCACAACACGAACGCGGCGACCGGAGATAACTCGTACGGGTATTGGCAAATCAACATGCTGGGGGATCTCGGTCCGACCCGTCGCGCTCTGTTCGGGATCTCCAGTAACGATCAGTTGTTCGATCCGCAGACGAACGCCCGGGCGATGAAAATCCTGTCCTCCAACGGTCAAGACTTCTCCCCGTGGTCCACGAACGCGGCGGCGGATGAGTGGATGAAAACCCACCTGATCCAAACCGAAGGGTCGGGACCGGACGGCGGACAGTCCACGGTCGGGAAGATCGCGGACGCCTTGAATCCGGTGGACGAGTTGAAGTCAATCGTTGACTTCGGCAACAAGACCGCCCGGTGGGTCTCCAACGCGGAGAATTGGGTCCGGGTCGGGTACGTCGTCGGCGGGTCCGCGATGGTCCTCGTGGGCCTCGTGATGATGCTTCAGTCCACCTCGCTCGGTTCGGCAGTGACGAAGGTCGTCCCCGCCGGACGGGCGATCAACCTCGCGAAGAAAGTCGCCTCATGAGTGAAGACCTGCAACCCGACACCGACGAAGTCCTCCAGGTCGAGCCGATCGAGCCCTACGGCGACGCGACCCCGGTCGCGGTCTGTCTGGACGGTCCGGTCCGTACCCAAGCCCTGCCGGCGAAGGGTGGGGCGATGTTCACCCGGACCGTGGGTACCACCCCGACCCGCGTCGCCGGTCCCGACCACCGCCGGCGGGTCCTGAAGCTCATCGCGGCGGCGGACGTGTTCGTTGCCACCTCCCGGGCCGGCATCCAATCCGCAATCGACACGCCCGACAACAACGACGCCTTTCTCTACCCTGCCGCCTCGTTGCGGATGCTCGAGCTCGGAGCGACCGTGGACGTGTGGGTCGCGGCGGTCACCGGTACCGCGAAGGTGAGCGTCCTGACGGAGCTCTGGGCGGCCGGGGACGGGCCGGCGTAGTGGCGGACACCCTCAACCTCACAGCGGGCCGTACGGTCGTCCTGGACGCCTCTGGAGGCGGTCAGGTCAGCTTGGGTCCGGACTCGCCGGGGCCGGCGAATTGGAGAGTGACCGGGATCGTCGTCCAGACGAACCGACCCGGCAAATCTCCGATCCCGCGAGTACAGATCTACCTCAACGAAGTAGACCCGACGAACTCGCTCGGGGTCAGCTTCAACGGGTCATTCCAGCCCTTCGGCGGAGAGCAAGTCTTGACCCGGGGGCAACACCTCATCATCGCGTGGTCCGGCGGACAAGCCGGCGATCAGGCAACCGCGACCGTCAACGGGGAGAAGTGGAACTAGGGATGGGTTTTCAACCACAAGTAGCGGAGACCGTAGGGGGTACCGTGCTCATCATTGAGCGGATCGAGTCACAGAACTACGTCGCCGGGTCGTCCGGGTGGACGATCGAAGCGGACGGGACGGCGGAGTTCAACAACGTGACCGTCCGGGGGAAGCTCATCACCGGAGCGGACGGGACCCAACACATTGAGATCAACGGGTCCGATGCTCCCCAGGGAATCGCGTTCTTCACCGGTGACGCCCTGGAGACCTTCCCCGGGGTGATCCAACCCCAGGCGGACGCGACCGAGCTCTCTATCACCATGTCCAGCCCCCTCGTCGCGGGTCACGGCGGTGCGACCTTCGTGCTCGGGACCGACAAGACCGATCCGAACTCCGATCGGCTCTCGCTCGGGGCTCCGGTCGTGGAGATCTCCGCGAGTCAGAACGCCTACACCTACGCCGGCGGGACTCACATCGGTCAGGACGTGGACGGGACCGGTCGCTACGTAGACGTGAACGCCCCCCGGATCTTCCTTCGGGACATGACGGTCAGTAATACCGATGGTGTCGCGATCGTCGGTCAGGCCGCCGGCGGGATCGTCCAGACCATGACCCAAGCTTGGGTGAACGTGGCCCGAGTCAACTCGTGGGTCGATTTCGCCGGGTCCCGAGCTCGGTACTACAAAGACGCGGTGGGTATGGTCCACGTGAACGGCGTCGTCGCGTCCGGGACCGCCGCACTCATCGGGACGTTGCCGGCAGGCTTCCGCCCGTCCCAGTCCCACGAGTTCGTCCTTCCCGGGGCCGCCGCGAAGAACGTCGTCTGTGATGTGAGCGTGGACACGACCGGGGCGATCACGGTCCAATCCAACCTCGCGTCCGCCCAAGCTCGCCTAGGGCTAGACTTCGCATTCCCGACCTTCTGAGAAAGGACCCAAACCGTCATGGGCGTGAAGAAAGACACGGACGAAATCGACACCGAAGAGGTGGACGAGGAGACCGACGAGACCGAAGAGGACGAAGACCCCCGGGACAGGCGAATCCGGGAGCTCGAAGCAGAGCGCGACGCCCGGAAGCAGAAGGACGAGGAGAGTAAGGACGCGGAATTGGAGCGTTTACGCTCCGAAAACGCGGACCTGAAATCCAAGACCGCGAAGAAAGCCACTCCGCCGAAGAAGAAAGCGGAGCCCGCCGGCGGAAAGAAGGACGAGGGAGCCCCCAACGATCCTCCGGCGAAAAAGAAGCGGCGGGTAAGTCGCTGGTTCCCCGATGATGGGGACGACGACTGACCCACCGCTCCTTCTACCGACCCTCCCCCGTGGCGACTGGGGGAGGGTCGGTTTCGTTTACGCGCCCAGTGCCAAAGAACTCATCCAACGCTTGATAGGTCCACACTGGAGAGCGGCCCGACAGTCCCTCTCCAGGGATCGGACCCTCATCGCGGCGACGTTTCCGGAATGTACCGAGTGGAATACCGACATACTCAGCCCCGGCGGCATTTCCTTTAACGTCCCACATGACACTCGCCGGCGTATCCCCAGATGAGAAGTCGCCTCCCTCCGAGTGTTCCGCCCGAGTGTCATCACTGCTGCGGTCCCCAAACGCCCAATCGCGGAGTATTTCCGCCTCGCCGTAGACATTTTGAACCCACGTATCCGTATCTGTATCGGTGTAAATCCACCGCCCGACCTTGTTAACCGATTTCGGGACGGGTGTCGTCCCAACGAGCATCATCCATTGGTTTTTCCGGAATTTGCCGAGAGCGCGCATTCCGAAAAGGTCACGGAGACCAATTCCACCGGTGGATTTCTCGTCCAGGCGTTGCGTTAGCACGATGACCCGGACGCCGTATTCCCTGCCCATTCGGAGGAGAATGGACAGAGAACGCCATACCGGGTTAGGGGCTTTCTTCGGGATCTCGTCATACCCGTACCGCTCCGGGTCCGCCTTGATCTCTTCCCATAGTTGCTTGGACACGTCCGCGAATTCGGACAACTCGTCCAGGACGAGAAACATCAGCGGGAACTCTAGCGTCCGGTCTTTGTGCAAGAGTTCCTGTCGGCGGTCCATTTCCCGTTCGAAACGGAAAATCTCCTCCCACCACTCGAAGGGGTTCTTCGGGTTGTTCGCGAGCCGATACCCTGGAACGCCCATGAGCACTTCCGGCAGATAGGACATTTTCGGGTCAATGTAGGTCGCGGACGCCCCTTTCCGGAGTTCTTGTGCGATCCACCCGACGACGCCGTATGACTTACCGCCGCCGGTATTGACCGAGATCCCCACGTGAACGAGTTCGCCACTGTGCCAATCGTGAATGAACGGCTTGTCCCGAGCCCCCACCCCGACGAAGGTCTTCCCCGCCGGCAACGCTTCGATCTGCTCCTCATACGCGGCCCAGGGGACCATATCCGGCGGTTGCGGAGCCATTTTCAGATGGAGAACGGGTTTCCCCACGGTGTGGAAAACCGCGTCCGTGTTGTCGTAGTTCATCCGGGGGAACTTGCTCATCGCGGCGTCCGCGACAAGGCGTTTGTTCGCCGGCGACGGGTTGAACTCCTTCGGGAGCTCGATCGCAACCGGCGTGTCCTCCCGGGTCGCGTACGTGGGCGGAACCGCGATGTAGTCGTTGGGCCGCACGGTCGCCGGCAACCCGAGCATCCCCCGTAGAACGTCGTCCAGGGGCCGCACGAAGCCCCGATAGAGCTTCCGGCGGACCCATGCCCGCCGGAGTCTCCACGCGGCCCACAGAGCCCCCAGGACGCCCAGGAACGCCGCTACGGCGACCGTTCGGGTCGGGTGGGTCCAGTACTGCCACCCGACCGCCGGCGACCCGCCCAGGACGCCCACACGGACGCCCAGGCGTTCAATGCCGGCGAGGTAGCTCCAACGGCGGGGAGCGGTCCGCCCGAGTACCTTCCGACCGCGACGAAGGAACGTCGCGTCCGTCCGGTAGTGACCGTCAAGGGGTTGACCCGCGAAGAATCGCCACACAACGCGGTCCGGACCCGGTATCTTGCTCATCTGGTAACTCCTCCCTTGCAGGGGTGTTGGGGTACCAAAGTGACGCCGCTCGGGTGGACGGACCCGAGCGGCGTCGCCGTTACTTGAACCCGAGAAGCAAGATCGCGCCCATCCCGATGCACAGGAAGATGTACTCCCACGGGATGACGCCGGCGTACTGCTTCACGGTGAACCACACGATCGCGAGGACCGCCCAGACCGCCCGCCACATCCGTCCGGTGCCCCGGTGACGGGCGGTCTCGGGTCCCCAGTCGTTACCCATTCGCGACCCGCAATCCGGATTCCTTCGCGATCGTCCGCCGGATCGTGTCCAGCTTCGCGTCCGGACGGAGCTCCAAGACCCGGGCGGTCGCCGCGTCCCTGTCCCCGTTCGTGACCTGCAAAGACTCCCGGACGAGGACCGTCAACGGACGGGCGTCCGGAGTCGGTTCGGCGGATTCCGGAGCGTCCGCCGGAGCGTCCGGAGCGTCCGCCGGAGACCCGCCGGTAACTTCCCGGATCTGTCCGCCTGTCCGGTCGGAGTAGTCCCATTCGAACCGCCGGCGGGTGTCCGGGGCCTCTTCGGCGGTCTCCTCCGCCGGCGTACGGGCTTGGATCGCGAGCATGAACGCCGCGTCCGAGCCCAACGACCGGTCCGCGATCGAGCGGCGGAACGCCCAGAACGTGACCGCCGGGTAGATCAACCATTGGATGAGCTCGAAGGTCGCTCGGGGCTTCGCGATCCGCCCGGTACGGCGTCCGTTGAGGCGGTGGACCCGCCGCACGGTTCCTTCGAACAACGCGACGGTCGCGACCGGGAACGCCGCCATGAGGACGCCCACGGGCCACGGCTGGCCGGCGAGGTGAGTGTGCATGAATTGCAGTACGGCGGAGGTGAACGCGGCGGCGATCACGAGGAGGTTCCACGGTCCCGACGAGTCTCCGTCGTCCGCGACGGTCAAGGCGTGATTGCCGGCGGCGACGGCGGTCAGGTCGAAGCCGGCGACCGCGAGAGCGGCGAACAACGACGGCATTCCGCCGAAGTCGTGAGCGAGGCGGTACAGCCCCCAGGACGACAGGATGAGGGTGATCACCGCGAGCGCGATCATGGGCCACGAGAATTTCGCTTGGGTCTTGTTGCGCATTGTTCCAACTTCCTTTCTGAGCTCGATGAAGGCAATGCCCCGCGATCCGTAGGGGGTAATCGGGATCGCGGGGCATTGGTTAAGTGGCAGGACCCGCAGAGGGAGGGGTAGCGGGTCCCGCCGGCTTGTGGGCTACTGCCGGCCCGTGTTCTGGAGGGTCAGGTAGAACGCCCGCCCGATCACGTCCTTGCCCCGGGAGTCCTTCGCCGGGAACTCCGAGTAGCGGAGCCCCTGGGGGACGAGGAGGCGGGTGTCGTACCACTTGTCGGTCTCGAACGCCTCGCCCGGGTGCTTCGCCTCGTGGAACTCCTCCATCTGGAACCGCACGCCCTGAGCGGAGGAGTCGTTGTAGGTCTTCTTCGGCCCGCCGGGGGTGGTCTCGAACTCGCACCACACGTAGGAGATCTGCTTCGTCGGGTTGAAGGTGAACTTGTACCCGGTGATGAGGTGGGTCACGCCCAGGAGGATCGGCTTGTCCACGACCTCCATCCCGCCCAGGGTTTCGATCTGCTCCCCGCCCCATTCGGCGGTAGGAGCGGCGAGGGTGTCGTTGGTCTTCTTGTTGTTCGTGGCAACCATTTTTCTGTCTTCCTGTGAAGTCTTGCCGGTGGATCGGATGGGTAGGTGGTCAGATGGTCTGAGCGGCGACCGGAGCGGTCTTCGGCGGGCAGGTGCACGCCTTGTGGTCGTCCAGGATGAGAGCCCCGATGCAACCCGGGCCGGCGGGGCAACCGCCGCACGTCTCGCACGCCTTGTCGGCGCGAGGGTTGCGGGTCGCGATCTCGAAGTCCAGGAGGAGACCGAGCGCGCTCGCGGCGGGCTTCGTGTCCTGCTCCTCATCGGCCCGGAGGCGACGGATCAGGGTCTCCAGGTAGCGATGGGTCTGCTCCAACGAGTACTGCTTGTCGGAGTTCGGGTCCGCGAGGAGCTCGCAGGCAACGTCCGCGATCGTCGTCAGGCGACCGATCACGTCCAAACGGCTCAGCATGTCGTGTGTCTCCCTCTGTAGCGTTCCGGGTACTCCCGGGATGGTGCGAGGACTATAACATCTTCTCACATGTCCTCGTCAAACCCTAGTCCGGAACAACCGCGTGGATGATGTCATTCGCGGTCCCGTCTTGGGTCAGGAGCTCGGAGAGCTCCGCGAGCGCGTCGAGCTCATCCATCGGGGTAGCCCCGAAGAGGTTCGAGTACGGCAGGGTGCGGGGCATCGGCTGATCGTGGCGGTCGGTCACACGGACACGTGGGGTGGACCGGAGGAGATCTCCGTCCGGGTAGAAAGACCCGCGTTTCCCCTCCGGATTCGCGGAAATCGTCCGTTTGTCGTCCCAGACCACTTGACCGCACGTGTCCCACCGATCCCGAGCGACAGCCAATCGCGGCGAAATCACCCCGAATTCAACGATAATTTCGATCTTCGGGGCATCCCACGGCGGAGCAATCGGGGTCTCACTCGTGGAGATCCGCCGGTGGAGCTCGCTCCATTTGGTATCGAACATGTCAATAAACGGAGCTAGGTATTTGCCGGACACGCCACGACTCTTCAACTTCAGATTTTCGCCGGCCCGGATCGACTCGCGACTAGCGTCGTCCCAGTACAGCCCCGGCATGAGGATGCTCAAGTTTTCGTGTTCGCCGTAGTCCCACGCCCCGAGCTCCGTCGCGTGGACGTTGAGTTTCGGGTGTGGAGACAGGAACACGATCCCATCGGTCGCGATCATCGCGACCGCTTTCGCCTTGTCCGGGTGGGTCGCGATCGCACGGAGGATCATCGTCCGACAGTGAGCAGTGATCAGGCTTGCATAGATGGAATTCGAGTATTTCGGGTTACCGATCGACTGGGCCATTTTACCGTACGCGGAGTTATAGACGAGTTTCTTGGATTTCCCGAAGGGGGTCTCTTTACCCACCTCTAGACGCCCCTGATAGAGATCCTTGATCTCGCGGAGCGGCGGCGGACACTTACACGGCTTGTACTCGATCCACTCCAGAATCTCTACCTTCGAGATCGTCCGGGCCGCTTTGCCGGCGTTGACCTCGTGTTGCCAGTGCCACCCCTCCGTATGGTGCGGACGCGAGATACCTCCGTTTTCGTCGCGGTGAGGCATGGTGCCGATGTAGGGGTTTCGCCCTTCAAAACGGGCGTTAATGAGGCGGTAGTTGCCTTTGGGCAACGGTCCCGGGTCGCCGGTACCTTGCGTCCATTCGCCGTGTAGGAGACAGGGGAGTTGCGAGATCGCGTAGGGGTACGCGGAGTTAATGTCATAGGCGTACGCCGTCCCCGGGATCACCCCGTGAACGAAGACCTCAAACCATCCGCCGTAATACGACATTCGGGCCGCGTCGATTGCCCACGGCGGGACGACCTCGCGGATCTCCTCGCCGGTGGGACAGCCGATGTTCCGTAGCCATGCTTGGGCCGCTTGTCCAGGTCCAAACCATTGATCGCGGCGAAGTCGGATGCCGTCGGCAACGAATCCCTCGTTGACGGTCGCCATGAGGCGGGCTAGCACGTCGTTTTCCAGGACGTTGTATTCGATCATTGTTGCGTCAAATTCGGCATTCGCCCGGTTGCCTTTACCGACCTCCAGAATTTCCATTTCTTTGTCGGACACGATCGCGGTCCCTTTAGCCCATTTCTTCGGGTTAATCGCGTTCAACAGAGAGGTTTGGAAGAATGCCCCCGCGTCACAGATATACATCCATTCGTACGGGTGTCGGTTATGTGCCCCCGTGGCACATACCTCTATCAATTCCGGGGTCTTGTGTGCGACCTCGCATTGTGGCCACATTTCCCGGGGCACGTGTGGGCGGAGTTTGAACCTTTTCATCCCGAGAAAGTCGATATCCCATCGGCGGTCAACAGTGACCGGGAACGGGTACCGGAGATCCGGGTTGCGGGGCATCCGCTTAGCGATGCCGTACGGGTGGAACAACGAGTTGCCCCGAGACTCCGGCATGGTCTTTAGCCATTGGGAGAAGTCGTAGCCCAGGAAGAAGCCCACGAACGCCGCTTTAGGGTGGTCGAGCTTCTGTTGATACAGGAACTCGAAGACCTCATCGTGTCGGAGGGGAGTCCCGTCATGGTGGAGGGATTGGTCTCCGGAGGAGAGGAGGACGTAATGATGTTGTTTAACCATCATCATTACTTCTTCCTGCAATTCATCGTGCCAACGGGCCTCGTAACCCATGCGGGTTACTCCCTCTCCGTCGATCGCGATAAATTCCACTTCGTGCGATTCGTGCTCTTTCGCACGTGCCCCATTTGCGGAAACAGTGTCACGAACACGGGATTTAGTCTTACAATCCGTGCTATGATATTTCTTGTTTGGTCGGGACGGATCGAAAGAGAACGTCTCGTCACAACCCGCACATTGAACAATTTTCACAGTGGTTATCCGCGTTTCTCGTACCAGAACGGCGAACGCTCGCCGGCGGAGTAGTCGCGGTGCAACGAGTCGTCCACTTCCAACGCTAGACGTTGCGGCGACAACGAGACGACACGCCGCAACTTCGCGTTCGTCATGCCGGCTTGGGGATGGTCCAGGTTCCGACGAACCGCCGCGTACTTGATCGCGGACCCATCCTGTCGCGACGCTCCCCGCGAGCGATGCACCGCGAGAAGTCGGTTAGTCGCCGCATCCAACAATGGAGCGCGCAATTGGACCCGAATCCCTTTACCTGTTGCGTATTCGGTCGGGTTTGTTGCCTTTCGCATCTTCGGCGAAAGCTTCCGCCAACGATCCCACAACGAGGGATCTACGCCCTTAGCACGTTGCTCACGTTGCCAACGGGCGGAATGGTCGCTAAAACGCTTGACCTGTTTCGCCATGACTACGCCACTTCTTCGGAAAAAGTGTGACCGTCGTCATAGGTTCGCGGGTAAGGTACCGTGGGTAGATACGGGGACGGCATCCTGTGGAACCCCCTTCATTTCGCCGGTGGATCGGGTGGAACGGAGCCGATAGGACCCCCGTCGCCGGCAAGCGGCGGGGGTCCAACCCAACACTCCGAAGACTACGCCTCGTGCGGCGTGCTACTGGCCCGTAGCAAGGTCTCGATACGGTCGATAGCCTCCGGCGGGAGATCCCTCGTCAGAAGCCCCACAGGGGCTGTTGAGAGCTCCCGGAGGAGCGCGTCCACCATCAGGGCTTCGATCGCGCTAGAGACCGTCAGACCGCGTTTATCGGCCCACAGGCGGAACGCATGGGCCGTGCTCGGGCGGACCGTCGCGTGGATCGGCGCGGTCCTACGTTCGCGGCGAGACTTCGCCGGCGGAGTGTCGATCATTGGCAGGTCAGCCCTTCGGTTCGAGTTGCTGTAGGACGTGGGTCGGCACTTCGGATTCTGGGATCAGGCGAGCGTCCATCCATTGCTCAGTGGCGTGATCTTCGGCGGGCCTCATCCGACCCCCGATGAGGATCTTGCCGGTAGCAACAATCATGGTCACACCTCCTCCGGGACCATCGGCGGAACCCAGTAGGTAGTCATGTCCGGCATACCGTTACGCCACTCGATCCGAAGTCGGATGCCGTGTTGGCTCGGGTACTTCGTCGCCGTTCTCATACCGATGTAGAACGCTTCGGTTAGGAACGTGTCTACCGATGGACTCTCGGCACGCTCCACCGATGGACTCTCGGCACGCTCCCCGAGAATCTTGTTGCATTCGGCAACAAGAGACTCCAACGCGGAGGTGTTCCACTCGCGGAGTACGGCGAGTCCGGAAGGTGTGGGGGAGATCGGACGAAGGTTGTCGGGAGCATCCATTAGTACCACCCCCGAGCGTACCGAGCGTGGACACACGGCGAGCACGGGCAGTAGGTGCGGTGGTCGTTGCCCAACGCAACAAGGAACACGACCCACCTCTCCATCATCTGTGGAACGTCGATAGTTATCATGAGCGAATCCTAACATAACCTCGCATGTATTTGGAAGATCACTCACAGTTAATATGCGGTGGCATCAGATAGGGGTCCCCC
>AR_comb_assmDRAFT_10371052_pt1 | contig 13785 bp, 9 predicted proteins | sample ArasoioldDNA_FD_10543 | JGI IMG/M metagenome (IMG submission 10543) | reverse complement strand
CTCGAGACCGCGACGAGCGACAGCCGCTCCGGACGCGAGCACGAGGGCGGCCGCTCCATCGACGATTCCGCTCGCGTTCCCGGCGGTCACAGACGCGTCCTTGCCGAGAACCGGCTTGAGTTTCGCCAACTCGCCGAGCGACGAGTCGGGCCGCAGGTGGTCGTCCTTCGCGATGCGCTCGACCCCTTTGCGCGAGGTGACGTCGACGGGAACGACTTCACCGGCCATCCGCCCTTCGTCCCAGGCCGCCGCTGCGCGCTCCTGGCTCAGCAGCGCGTACTCGTCCTGATCGGCGCGGGACACGTTGTAGGCGGCGGCGCAGTTCTCGGCTGTCGCGGCCATGCTCAAGCCACAGTGAGCGTCGAACAGGCTGCTCAGGAGCGAGTCTTCGAGCTGCCCGTGGGACAGCCGAAGGCCCGAGCGCAGGCCGCGGATGACGTGCGGAGCCTGCGTCATGTTCTCCACGCCGCCACACAAGACGATCTCTGCTTCTTCGGTCAGGATGATCTGACTCGCGCTGACTGCTGCCTGAATGCCGGATCCGCAGAGACGATTGACGGTCAGCGCAGGCACGTGCGCGGGCAGCCCGGCCTTCAACGCCAGGTGCCTCGTGCTGTAGACGCTGTTCTGAATCACGTTTCCAAAGACGACGTGGTCGATCGCGTCTGTCGGAATCGCCGCTCGCTCCATGGCCGCGCGCGCCGCGTGGGACCCGAGCTCTTCTGCGGACACGTCCTTGAACGCGCCTCCATACCCGGCCATCGGAGTCCTGGCGCCATTGACGATGTACACCTCGCGTCGCTGTTGTGGAGTGTTCACTCTCGAGCCTTCATGCTTCAGGCCTGGTACTCGTAGAACCCTCGACCGGACTTTCGGCCCAGACGACCGCCGAGTACCATCCGCTTCAGCAACGGCGGCGGCGCATACAACGGTTCGCGAAACTCCTCGAACATGATGTTCGCGATGTAGTAGGTGGTGTCGAGGCCGACGTAGTCGAGCAACGTGAAGGGGCCCATCGGGTGTCCGCATCCGAGCTTCATCCCGAGGTCGATATCCTCGAGGCTGCCCAGACCCTGTTCATAGGCGCGAATCGCTGCGAGCAGGTACGGCACCAGGAGGCGGTTGACGATGAAGCCCGGACGGTCTGGCGCGGTGATCGGCTCCTTGCCGAGTGATCGGGCGAACGCGAGCGATTGCTGGTAGGTCTGGTCGCTCGTCGTGAGGCCGCGGATCACTTCGACCAGCTTCATCAGCGGTACCGGGTTGAAGAAGTGCAGACCTCCGAAGAGTTGCGGCCGGCGCGTGGTGGCGGCGAGCTCGGTGATGCACAGCGATGAGGTGTTCGACAGGAAAATGGTGTGCGGCGGCGCCACGTCGTCCAACGCCTCGTACGTCCGCCGCTTGTCGTCGACGTTCTCGACGACGGCCTCGATGATGAGGTCGCAGCCGCTCATCGCCCCGAGATCGGTGACACCGGAGAGATTGCGGATCGTGGATTCGCGGGCTTCACGGGTGATCTTCCCCTTCGCCACTGCGCTGTCCAGGAAGGCGTGGATCCGCCCGATGCCCTTTTCGACCAGCGTCGCATTCACGTCCCGGACGATGGTTCGGTAGCCCGCCGTCGCGCACGTCTGCGCGATGCCCGAGCCCATCAATCCGCACCCGACCACGCCGACGGTTTCGATTGGCATCAGGCGCTCTGCGTGCCGGTGCGTGTGGTTCTGATATACGAACTCTTGGCCATATATACGTCAAGACAATCTGGCAGGAGTCGTTCTCGTGTCAAGGGTACAGGCCGGGCTCACTCGAGGATTGCCCGAGCCTCCAATGAATACGCGACCAACCGGCTCCCCGGCAGAGCAATAGGCAAGCGCCGTAGCGGCTGCGCGACGGTGCGGTGGCGGTGCTCGCGGAGAACGGCCTTGGAGCGGCTCGGGCCCTACGGGGTGGATCGGGGAGCGAGCGGGTAGATCGCGATGCGGTCTCCACGCGACGTGCTCAGCCAGATCTCGCCGTTCACTTCGACAGCGGTAGTTCCGTGCCGGAACACCTCGCTATCGGGTCGTCTGATGAGCTCCGTCACTCGCAGAGTCATGGGATCGATCTTGACCACGTTGCTCTCGGTGTCGGTCTGCCCGGCAAGGAGGAGCAGGCCGTCCTGCCCCCAGTGCACGTTGTCGGGACGGAAGTCCAGCTTGATGGTCTCGCGCCGAGGCTGGTCACCATGCAACGGCATCCTGGAGAAGGAGTACCTGCCCCACTCGGCGAAATAGACCCAGTTGCCGTCCGGTGACACCTCGACGCCATTGGGACCCGAGCCGTCGCTTCCAGGCACCTTCGACCAGCCGGTACGGGCGTGCCATTCGAGGAGCTCTCCCGAGATCTCGCCTGCGAGGGCCCGCTCCCGTGCGGCGGCTGAATCCGGGCCGCGTTCGTAGAAATGCGACGCCAGGAAGCCGCCGTCGGGCAGCGGTACGATCGCATTGAGCATGATGCGTTCGGGCGCTTCGACGCACCCGATCCAGGTCGCCGAGGGCCGTTCGCCCTTGACGTCGAGCTCGAACACGTGCACGCGCGAGACCGTCGGGTAGCGAATCACATACAGCGTGTGCACGCCCGCCGTGCCAAGGCGCATCGAGATGCCGAGCGTCGTAAATGACTTCTTCTCGTCGGCGTCCGGCGGCCCCTGACATGTCGGATACGCTTCCTTGTCGAGACGCTCTCTGGCCGTGGGAGCGGGGTAGAGCTGAAAGCTCGTTCTCGCCCCCGCGTCGATGATGTGGAGCCCGCCGCCCATCGCCGAGGATACGATCCACCTGGTCTTGGGGATGTAATAGAGGTCCTCGGGCCGTGACGGGCCGCACAGGAACTTCACGGCACCTTCCGTCCCACAGATCTGCGTCGCTTGGGCTGCCGGCTGGGCCGCGCTCCCGTTCGCGACGGCAACGGCCGCGATTGCCGCGGCCATCGTGAGCAGGGAGAGCGGACGGATCCTGGATGTCATCGACGTGACCCTGCGCTGTGACACGGTCATCAGACGCGCGCCGCCTTCAGCGCGGCGAGCACGCGTTCGGACTTGAACGGCACGCGCCGCAGACGGACGCCCGTGGCGTCGAAGATCGCGTTGCCGACGGCGGCCATGAGCGGCTTGCAAATCGTCTCGCCTGCGCCGTACATCGGCAGATCCGGACGATTGGGGTTCGGATCGCCGTTGACCAGCACGATGTCGATCCGCTCGGGCGCATCGGTGTGCCTGAGGGTCGGATACGTCATCCAGTCCATGCTGGTGACGGTCTCGGTGTCGAAGGTCGCCTCTTCGTAGAGCGCCCGGCTCAGCGAGTGCAGCATGCCGCATTCGATCGTGGCCCGGACGCCCGACGGATTGATCACGAGACCGCAATCGTGTGCGCACACCAGACGCTTGACCCAGACGCGGCCCGTGCGGCGATTCACCTCGACCTCGGCGACCTGGGCCACCACCGTCTGATTGCGGAACGTGTAGGCGACACCGCGACCGCTCAGGACGTCGCCGGTCCGGGCCGGCTTTGGTGACACGCGAGTGTCCCAGCCGGACGCGTCCGTGACGGCCTTGAGGACCGCAATCGATCGCGCCCGCTTGAAGCCGCTGTCATCGGTGGTGCCCGCCGTCAGGAGCTTCATCCGGAAGGCGATGGGATCGGCGCCGGCTGCCACGGCGACCTCGTCGATGAACGTCTCGGTTGCGAACGTGACCTGCGGGCCGTTCGGATCCCGGAGGTTGCCGGTCCGAATCGGGGTCTCCCACACGAGCGGCAGACCCACCACGTGCGTGGCCGACCGGCGGTTGGGAATCGCGTACATCTCGGAGGGTGTCCCGACACTGCCGCGGTTTGGCGTGGCTTTCCGCCTGTTCGCGAGTTGCGCGATCAGCACCGTGTCGTGCTCGTTGTAGCCGAGGTGGTTGTGATCGGCCGCGCGAGCCTCGAAGCTGTAGGCCGTGAGCGTCCCCTGCGGATCGAGGCCGGCGCGCATCGACACGACGTAAGCGGGTGCTTTGGTATCCCACCCGGTCTCTTCATGCCGCATCCACTGCACGCGCACGGGGCGGCCGATTTCCTTGGCGATGAACGCCGCTTCGACCCCCGCATCGTCGGCGGCGGTGCGTCCGAAACCTTGAGGGCCGTCCATCCAGACGACGCGGACGCGGTCGCGCGGCATCTGGAGGAACTGCGCGATACCGTCGCGCATCCCGTAAGCCTTCATGTCGTTCGAATACACCGTCATTTGATCGTTCGAGGGGTCGGCGGTCGCGTGCGCAGGGCCGATCGACGCATGGCCCTGGAACGGCACCTCGTATTGCGCCTCGACGACTTTCGCCGCGCTCTGGAAGGCCGCGTCCGGCGTGCCCACGACGACCGGCGGCGCGCTGAAGGTCGGGGTGGCGCTGCGGATGTAGTCGAAGAGGCTCTCGGAGGCCGGAAACGGCGCGGTGGAAGGACGGCTCCAGGTGGCCTTCAACGCTGACGCCGCCCGAATGGCCTGCTCCTCGCGCTCGCAGACCACCGCGAGGTAGTTGCCGCTCCGGATGACGCGCACGAAACCCGGAAGGTTCCGGACGGACGATTCGTCGACGTTCGTCAGCGTGGCGCCGGCGAACGGCGGCTTCACGTTTCTCGCGTGCACCATCCCGGGGAGCTTCACATCGACCGCCCACTTGTGCGAGCCGTCGACCTTCGCGGGAATGTCGTAGCGTGGCAGCGGCTGCCCGGACGTTTTCAGGTCCTGGACGTTCTTGAGGGGTGCGATGCCCGTCGCTGCGTTCACGTTGTCTCCGGTCAACGTGACATTGAACCGGCGGCCGCCGATCAGCTGGCCGTAGGTCACCTTGCGTGACGGATCGGCCTCCACCGACACGACGCCGTCGCGGACGTACAGCTGCGAGACCGGGACACCGAGCCGTGCCGACGCCATCTCGAGCAGCACGCGCCGCGCCTCGGCCGCGGCACGGCGCATTGGATAGCCGTCGACCTGCAGGGCATCCGATCCGCCCGAGCCGCCCTGATCGGGCGTAACGTCGGTGGCGCCCATCACGCAGCTCGTCCGGTCGTACGGCATGTCGAGCTCGTCGCTCATGATCTGCCGGAACGCCGTGCCCGTCCCCTGACCTGGATCGGTCTTGCCGACGAAGAACGTCGCCGTGTTGTCCTCACGGATCACGATCCACGTATCGAGCTGGCGGAAGTCGGGATCGGGATACGGGCCAGGGCCCTGGGCCGTCTGGAGCGGTGCTGCCACGCCGGCGACGCTGAAGCTGACGACCAGGAGTCCGGTGCTCTTGAGGAAGTCGCGACGAGATGCGCCGTCGGCACGCTGGACGGCCGCGTCGACCTCCGGCGGCACGCTGGTGAAGACGCTCATGCGACCACCTCGCCTTCGGAACGCTCGCCGCCATCCGCCATGAGGCGCGCCGCACGCTTGATCGCCGCCTGGATGCGGTAGTACGTGAAGCACCGGCAGAGCACCCCGGCCATCCCCTCGCGAATCTGCGCATCGGTCGGCGAGGGGTTCTTCGCCAGCAGCGCCTTGGCCGTGAGGATCTGTCCGTTCTGGCAGAACCCGCATTGCGGGACCTGCTCGTCGATCCACGCCTGCTGGACCGGATCGAGCCGGCCGTCGGTGGCCAGTCCCTCGAGCGTCGTGATCGGCGTGCCCGCGGCTGCCGAGACCGGCATGATGCAGGATCGGACCGCGGCGCCCTTGATCAGGACCGTGCACGCGCCGCATTGGGACAGCCCGCACCCGAACCGCGGCCCACGCAAGTCCAGATCGTTGCGCAGCACGTACAGGAGCGGCGTGGACGGATCGACGTCGACACTGTGTGCTCGTCCGTTCACGGTCAGTCTGAGGATCGCCATGGCTCGAATCTCCAGTCACTGATACTACGGGGGACGGGGCGGGATTGACGACCCCGAGCGCATCCGGGAACACACATTGGCGCGAATCGCTAGTGACGATCCATGCCCCGGTTTCATCAAGGACCGGTTCGTTGCCAGCTTCGGCGGCTCATCTCTCGAGGACACGGCCACCGTCGAGGCGCCGTCGCCATCGCCGCGGCCGCCACCGGCCGCTCTGCTTGCCGTTCCTGCATGGCGCGAGGGCGGGCCCCTCCTCATTGACACACGAGCGAATCTGCGAAATGGTGTGGCTGTAAATACGTCATATAGTTCGTATATGCGGCCATTCTTGCCGACGCGCGGCGTCGACTGCCATGATCAAGCGCTACAAGTTGCCGTCCGCATTGGTCGAGGGGCTCCGCTGGCAGTCGGTGCCGCTCGACGATGTCGCACGGCGGGCTGGCCTGTCGCGAGAGCTGCTGCGGGGGCCTGACGCGCTGCTGACCGGCGAGCAACTGCTCGCGTTCTGGAAAGCGGTCGGCGACATCAGCGTCGATCCGGTGATCGGCCTCACGATCGGATCCGATGCCCGCATCGAGCGGCTCTGTGTCGTGTCGATGGCGGCGCTCTCGGCGTCGTCGTTCCGAGAAGGCCTCGCACGCATGGCGCGGTACAACCAGCTGGCATGGCCTGGAGGCATTCATGTCGCGACGCGCGGCCAGGAGTGCGTCGTCCGGTGCCTGCCGTCGTGGGGCGGGCTGCCGTGCACGGTCCTCGAAGACATGTGCCTTGCACGGGTGGCCGCGCTCGCACGCCGCGGCACCGCTGGCGCCGTTCGCCCCATCCGCCTGGAGGTCGCACACGCACGAAGCCCGCGGCTCTATGAAGAGCATTTCGGGTGTCCGGTCCGGGCGACGAGGTGCGGCACCGCCCTCTTCTTCCGTGCCACCGATCTCGACCACCCGTTCGACACTCGCAACGACGCCCTGTTCCGCCTGCTCGTGCCCCAGCTCGACGCCGAAGTCGCGGCGCGCCAAGCCGGTGACGACACGCGTGATCAGGTGAAGGCCGTGCTGCGCAGATCCCTCATTGGCCACCGGCCCAATCTGGGCAACGTGGCGCGCGAACTCGCCTCCAGCCGGCGCACGCTGCAGCGTCGTCTCGCATCCCTCGGGGCCAGCTTCCACCAGTTGCTCGAGGAGGCGCGGCGCGACTGTGCGAGTCGCTATCTCGTGTGCTCATCGCTCAGGCTGGCGCAGATTGCGCATCTCCTTGGCTACAAGGACGCGAACTCCTTCGTCCGGGCCTTCACGCAGTGGGAGGGCGTACCGCCAGGCCGGTGGAGGGAGATGCGCCGGGCCGGGGCACCGGACCGGATCCAGAATGGGGCACCAGATGGTGAGCCGGGCTCGGTGCATTCCTGTTGACGGCGTTCATGACCACTGGCTCGACGCTGGCGCGGCGCCGGCGACGCGGGTGAACCCGCCGCGGTGGGCTCGGCCGAATCGATGAAGACCACCCCCATGACGTCCGGAGCGGCACCCGGCGGCACTGCACCGCCAGCCGATTCCGATCTCGCGGTCGACCTGGCGGAGTTTGCGGCGTCCCTCGACGCCGCGACGCTGAGCGCCGGCGTCATCGAGGCGGTCAAGACGAACATCGGCGATACGCTGTCGTGCGCGCTGGCAGGGTCGTCCGCCAAGGGCGTCGCCGAAGTCCTGGGCCTCGTCGCCGAATGGGGCGGCGCGCCCCAGGCGGGTGTCTTCGTCTTCGGCGGAAGGGTTCCCGCTCATCACGCCGCGTGGGTCAACAGCGCGATGTGCCACGCGCGCGACTACGACGACACGCACGACGGAGCCGTCCTGCACGCCGGCGTATCGTCGGTCCCGGCGGCGATCGCTGCGGCACAGCTGCGGGGCACACTGTCGGGCGCCGACCTGATCGCGGCTGTCGCCGCGGGTCTCGAGGTGACGTGTCGTCTCGGCGCCGCCATCAAGGTCGACATCATCGAGACGGGCTTCATCTACACGTCGCTTCTGGGCTACTTCGGCGCAACGGCGGCCGCCGGACGTGCCCTCGGGTTGACTCCGGACCAGATGGCCAACGCGTTCGGCATCGTCTACAGCTCCGCCGCCGGGAACCATCAGGTCACCCGGGACGCCTCGCTGATGAAGCGGCTGCAGCCCGGCCTCGCGGCGCAAGCAGCCGTCGTCGCCGTGCAGCTGGCCCAGCGCGGCATTCGAGGCCCGCAGGGCGTATTCGAGGGGATCGACGGCTTCTTCCGCGTGTATCTCCAGGGCCGCGTCGCCGCCGGCGATGTTCGCGCCGACCTCGGCGCGCGTTTCGAGCTCCTGAACCTGAGCTACAAGCCGTACCCGTGTTGTCGCGATACGCACGCTGCGGTCGACGCGGTCCTCCATTTGCGGGCCAAGGCCAGGCGTGCCACAGGCGACATCAAGTCGATTCGCGTCGGCCTCACCGCTCCGGGCTACCAGATGGTCTGTGTGCCCGAGCGGGTACGTGCGGCGCCGCGTACGATCGTGGAGGCTCAGTTCAGCATTCCCTACACCGTTGCCGCGTCGTGGATCGACGGGGCCCTGGGCATCGGCCATTTCACCGACGAGGGACTGCTGCGGAGCGACGTTCTCGATCTCGCGTCGCGCGTGCACGCGTTCGTCGACAGCGAGATCGACCGCGACTGGCGGCGCTGCGTGACCCCCGCCAGGGTGACCGTCAGCTTCCACGACGGCCTGACGCTCGAGACCCGCGTCGATTACTCGAAAGGCCATCCCCGACGTCCTATGACACCGCGAGAGTTCGCCGCGAAGGCCGAGGATTGCGCCGCCTTCGCCGCGCGGCCGTTGCCCGCGGACACGGCCGCGCGCCTCACGGCGACGGTCAAGCGGCTCGAGTCGGTTCGCGACGTGTCCGCGCTCGTGCAGATTGTGACGCCCGCCCTCGAGGACGCCGCGTGCTGACGCCGGCGGACATCTACGTGCGCTCACCCAGAATCTGCTTCGCGATGGTCTGCATTTGCAGGTTCGATGTGCCTTCGTAGATTTGGCCGATCTTGGCGTCCCGATACAGCTTCTCGACCGGGTAGTCCCGCGTGTAGCCGTTGCCGCCGAACAGCTGGACAGCCAGCGACGTGACGTGCTCGGCGGCATCGGCGGCGAAGAGCTTGCACATCGCCGCTTCCCTCAGAAAGGGACGCCCGGCTTCCTTGAGCCGCGCAGCGTTGTAGACGAGCAACCGCGCCGCCTCGAGCTCGGTGGCGGCACGCGCGATCTGGAACTGCACACCCTGGAACTCCGCGATGGCCTTTCCGAACTGGCGACGTTCCTTCACGTAGGCGACGGCATGCCCCAGGGCGCCGGCGGCCAGGCCGATCATCTGCGCGCCGATGCCGATCCGTCCTTCGTTCAGCGTCTCGATCGCGACCTTGTAGCCCGCGCCCGGCGCTCCCAGCACGTTGGCTCGGGGGACGCGACACTGGTCCAGGAGCAATTCACAGGTACTGCTCGCACGGAGCCCGAGCTTGTCTTCCTTCTTGCCGACCTGAAAGCCGGGGAACCCGCGCTCCACGACGAACGCCGTGATCCCGCGGTACCCTGCGCGCGGATCGATCGTGCCGAACACGATGAACACCTCAGCCTCGTTGGCGTTCGTGATCCATTGCTTGCGACCGTCGAGGACGAAGTCGTCACCGTCCTCGCTGGCCCGTGTCGCAAGGGAGAAGGCGTCGCTGCCCGCATTGGCCTCGGAGAGCGCAAATGCCCCGACCCGGTTCGTCGCGAGCTGCGGCAGATACCGCCGCTTGATGTCATCGGATCCCCATCGCAGGAACGCATTCAACACGAGCGTGTTGTGTGCGTCCACGAGAACGCCGATCGACGGATCGACGGCGGACAAGGCCTCCACGGCCAGCACGGCGTGAAAGAAGCGTCCTCCGGCGCCCTCGAGCGGCTCCGGGACTTCGATCCCCATCACTCCGAGCTCGAACAGCCGATCGATCAGGCTTCGGGGAATGCGCCCGTGGTCCTCCATGTCGCGTACCTGGGGGCGCACGACCTTGCGGGCAAAATCGCCAATGCCGTCATAGAACGACTGCTCGTCGTCCGACAGTGTCGTGAGCGGCGAATGAAGCGTGGGCGCAGTGGTAGTCACGACATGAACTCCGCGAATCCTCAGGGCTGATGCGGCGGCTGCCGGCCGCGGCTGGCCAGACGGCGCGGTCGTATATACGTACGTCAGTTCGTATGTACAGCCGAAAACGTACCGGAAGGCAGCCGGTCCGTCAAGGGTTCGAGGGCCGCATGAACGCCACCGCGCTGCGCCGCGAGGGTGTGATGGGAGTCCCGGCCCCGGCGCCGGCGGCTAGATGGCCTCGCGCGGCGTCGCGCCCCGACGCGCCCACGCGTCGACGTGGCGGCAGAGAATCTGGCTCAGCTTCTTCACGCGCGGCCGCACGTCGGACGTCGGGCCGACGAGCGTCACCGACGCCACCGGTTCCCTGGCCGTATTGTGGACGGTGGTCGCGATTGCGAACCGCGTGCCGCTGCGGCGAGTGTTCGTCGCGATGCCCGTGCTCTTGATCGTCTGGTACTCCTCGAGGAACTGATCGACCAGGTCGGCTTCGTCCTTGCTCCGACGGCGCAGATAGGCGTCTCGCTCCGCATCGCGCCGCTCGGCCAGAAGTGCCTTGCCCCCGGCGGTCGCCAGCAGCGTGCGGCGGATGTTGGACCGGAAATCGAATCGTCCAACCGGATCGCTTCCAGCCTCGGCGATGTAGATGAGGTGATCGCCGGCCTGCACGCCAAGGGTTGCCGGCAGGCCCGTTTCCGCGTGCAGCGCCGCGAGATCCTCCTGCGTCACCAATCCGGCACGGATGTGGCCGCTGGCGAGCGTCAGGCTGTACACGGCGGGCCCGAGATAGAAGCGATGCTGCTCCTGATGGAGCCAGCCTTTGGCGAGCAGCCCGCGAATGAAGCCGTGCACCGAGCTCTTTGGTGCGTCGAGGGTCCGCACGAGCTCGGCGAACGTCAGGCCGGGGCTGTAAACCACTTCTTCGAGGATCCGGGTGACTCGATCGACCGTCCGGTGGTTCTGCGGCCCGCGATCCACCCGTCCAGCGGGCGGGCGCGGCAATTTAGCGGCGGGCGTGGGCTTTCGCGGCATCCGTACGGCAGTTGTGCGTTCGTCGCGTCGCAAGCGCCAACAGTATATGTCGTGCTCGCCAAAGCGGGCCATCCCGGTGGGCTGGCTGCTTGCGGCCGAGAGTGAGCGCGGCTATCCTTCGGCCTCATCATGCCAATGATGCGGTCACGCCTCTGGCTTTCCTGCCTGGCGGGGCTCTGCGTCATGCAGGCCTCGGCATTCGCCCAGGGCGTCGGGGCTGCGACGGGCTTCGCCCAGGTCAACCAGACATCGTTGCGCTTTCAGCTGGTGGGGCAGGGCCCCCGAACCATCGTGCTGCTCCACGAGCTCGGACTCTCGCTGGAGAGCTGGGACGAGATCGTCGGCGAGCTGTCGCGCGCCCATCGCGTGCTGCGGTACGACTTGCGCGGCTTCGGCCTGTCGGAGAAGCTGCGCGGGGCGGTCACCATCGAGGATGAAGTCGAGGACCTTCGTGCGCTGCTGGACGAGCTCGGCATCGCAGAACCCGTGACCCTGGTTGGCAGCGCGGTTGGCGGCGCCATCGCCCTGCGCTTTGCGGCGGCGCAACCGAGACGCGTCGAGGCCGTGATGGCGCTGAGTCCGGCGGGGGACGTCCCTCCCGCGAGCCGCGCCGCGTATCTGGCCCGGGCCGCGCGACTGGAGCGCTTGGGCATGCGCGCGGACGTCGACGCCACGCGTGCCAGCAACTATCCGTCGGTGCTGCAAACGGGGCATGAAGACCGGGTCGCGCGCTACCTGGCGCTGCAGTACGCGAACGACCCGGTCAGCATGGCGGCGACCCTGCGCATGATCGCGATCACCGAGTGGGGCGGCACCTGGCCCGCGATTCAGTGCCCCGTCTGGTTCGTCGCCGTCTCGAAGTACTCGGCACGCCCGATCGATTCCATCAAGGCCATGGCATCGGCGGTTCCACGCGGCCACTTCGAAGTACTGGATACCGGGCCCTTTGTACCGCTGCAGTCGCCCGAGCTCCTGGCGCCGCTGCTGCGGGCCTTCCTGCAAGCCACCGGGCGCTGAAGACTCGCCGGGCGCGCTGAATGCCTTGACATCGGACCGGTCCCTGACTATCGTCGCGGTTTTAGATACGACCGTCAGTTCCTATATGCGAACGGTGTCAAAGCTGACGCGATGAGCGGCCTCAACCGGCGTGAGTTCGTCACGACTGCGACCCTTTCGCTGGCATGGCCCGCCGTGTTCACGTGCCGCGCCAGGGCGGCCGAACCCGTGATCGTCGAGATCGAGAATGGCAGACTGCAGGGGGTGCTCGACAGCGGAGCCGTCAGCTTCAAGGGCATCCCCTACGCGGCCGACACGGGCGGAAAGAACCGGTTCATGGCCCCGCAGCCCGTGGCGGACTGGACCGGAGTGCGCGAGGCGATCCGGTATGGCGATCGGTGCATCCAGCCAGGTGGCGGCGCATCGGTGACCGCCGACGCGAGCCGGCCGTCGTTCAGCGAGAACTGCTGCGTCCTCAACGTGTATGCCCCGGCGGGCGATGCAAATGCCCGACGGCCGGTCATGCTCTACATTCACGGCGGCGGCTTCAGAGGCGGATCGGGCGACATCGACGGCAGCAACCTCGCCAGGTTCGGCGACGTCGTGGTGGTCACGGTCAACCATCGCCTCAACGTGTTCGGATACGTCCACCTCGGGTTCCTCGATCCGGCCTTCGCGGACGCCGGCAACGCCGGGCAGCTGGATCTGATTGCCGCGCTGGGCTGGGTCACGAGGAATATCCGCGCCTTCGGCGGCAATCCGGATCGGGTGACGGTGTTCGGTCAATCGGGCGGCGGCTCGAAGATCGTGACGCTGGGCGTGATGCCCCGTGCGAAGGGCCTCTTCCATCGCGCGATCAACATGAGCGGCTCGTCCGGCTTCGGCATCAGCGGCGCGGAGAACAGGGAGTCCGTCACCAACGAATTCCTGAAGGTGCTCGGGATCGGCAAAGCAGACCTCCGCAGGCTGCAGGAAGTACCAGCCGATCGGCTCCTCGCTGCGCACACCACGGCCGTCGCGACGCTCGGTGTCGACGACTACCGGGCGGTCGTCGACGGCCGGCTCGTCGCTCACGGGCCCCTGACGCGCGAGGGGCTCGCGATGCAGGAATCCATGCCCCTGATGGCGACGATGACGGCGCATGAGGGCACGTTGTTTCTCGCCGAGCCGCGCGACGTGCGGATATCAGCTGACGCGGTCAAGGCGCGTCTCAAGGCCCATTACAAGCTGGACGACTCGAAGGTGGCAGCGGTCATGGAGGGATTCCGGCAGGACGATCCGAACCGCACGCCATGGGACGTCCTGGTCGCGGCGAGCAGTGAAGCTCTCGTCCGGCACCCGATGCGCCATTATGCCGAGCTGCGCGCGGGCCTTCGGCAGGCGCCGGTCTACCTTCTGGATTTCAACTGGCTATCGCCGTCCGCGGATCCCATTCGCGGGATCGCGCATGGCGCCGACATCCCGTTTGCGTTTGGCAGGCCGACCACGGATCCGGACCTGGAGGTCGCGCGCAGCCAGATGTCGGCATTTGCGGCGTTTGCCCGGACAGGTGATCCGAACAACCCCCGGATCCCCGAGTGGCGGCCGTACGACACGGCCAGGCGGACGACGATGGTCATCGGTCGGCCCTGCCGGGCGGTGGACGACTGGCGCGGTGGCGACCGCCGCACGAGCGCGATGCTGCCGCTGCAGACGACCTTCGAGGCGAGAAGCGGACCGCTGTTCCAGGGCGGCGTCT
>AR_comb_assmDRAFT_10842598_pt1 | contig 13792 bp, 13 predicted proteins | sample ArasoioldDNA_FD_10543 | JGI IMG/M metagenome (IMG submission 10543) | reverse complement strand
GGCAAGCGCAGCCACACCCTCTCCGCAGGCGGGCACTGCTCCGCCCGCCGGTGCGGTCCTCGGTGCGGAACCGGCCAAGCCGGTGCCGGCTCAGTTGCCCGAAGTACTGGCGCGCGTCAATGGCGAAGCCGTCAACAAGGCCGAATTCGATCGCGCGTTGTCGGCCCTCGAGGCGCGAAACGGTGGTCCCGTTCCCGCGCCACAACGCGATCGCATCGTGCGCGAGGTGCTCGATCAGATCGTCGCTTACAAGCTCCTCATCCAGGAAAGCAAGACGCGAAAGATCGACGCGTCCGACGCTGACGTGGACGCCCGCATGAAGGAGATCCAGACGCAGTTCCCGTCAGAGGACGCCTTCAAGCAGATGCTGACCGCGCGCAAGACGACGATCGATCAAGTGCGATCGGATATCCGTCAGGACATCACGGTCCAGAAGCTGATTGAGAATGCGATTGCCGACAAGGTCGCGGTCAAGCCTGAACAAGTGACGGACTTCTACGCGAAGAATCCCGATCAATTCAAACAGCCCGAGCGTGTTCGCGCGAGCCACATTCTGATCATGGTTCCCAAGGGTGCCGACGCGGCAGCCAAGGACGCCGCTCGCACAAAGGCCACCGGCATTCTCAAGGATGTGAAAGCAGGCAAGGATTTCGCTGCGCTCGCGAAAGAGCACTCGCAAGATCCGGGCAGCGCGAAAAACGGTGGCGACCTGGGATTCTTCCAACAGGGTCAGATGGTCGGTCCGTTCAACGACGTGGCATTCAAGCTCGCCCCAGGGCAGGTGAGCGATCTCGTCGAAACCGAGTTCGGTTTCCACATCATCAAGGTCGCCGAGAAGCAGGCGTCGCGCACGGTGCCACTCGACGAGGTTCGTCCCCAGCTCGAGCAATACCTCGAGCGTCAGAATCGCGAGCAGCAGACCGATGCCTTCGTGAACGGCCTCAAGACCAAGGGCAAGATCGAAATCCTGATCTGACGTGAACGAGTCAGTTCGTCTGGATGTCTGGCTGGACGTCGCGTGTCTGTTCAAGACGCGATCGGAAGCCAAGCGCGCATGCGAGGGCGGCAAGGTCGAGGTCAACGGGGAGAACGCCAAGCCGCATCGCGTGCTTCGCGAGGGTGATCGCATCAAGATCAGTCGCGGCTTCGGCCGGAACCAGGACGTCGTGGTTCGCATCGTGATCGATCAGCACGTCAAGAAATCCGAGGCGCGCGCCCTCTACGACGATCACACACCCAAGCCGACAGCCGAAGAGATCGAAGCCAGGCGCGTCGAGCGCACTTATCGCGCCGCCGCGCGCGCGGCCGGCACGCCCGATCGTAATCGCCGCCGGGAACTGCGCAGATTGAAAGAAGGCGGATAACCCGCGATACGATGAGTCGTGCCGCGAAATCAGGAGGTCATCCGCCAGTGGCGCGTACTGCATGCCCTCGAGTCATCGCGTCACGGCGCGACGATTGACGGGCTCGCCGACGAGCTCGAGGTCACCACACGGACCATTCGTCGCGATCTTGCCGCGTTGCAGGAAGCCGGCTTTGCGCTGTACGACGAACGCGATGACGACGGCCGCGTCCGCTGGCGCATCGACGGGCACGTGCTCGGAGGACTCGAAAGCGGTTTCACGCTCGCCGAGCTGTGCGCGCTGTATCTCAGTCGTCATCTCCTCGAGTCGGTCGCCGGTTCGCCGTTTCAGCGTGATCTGACCAACGCATTCGGGCGTCTCGAAAAAATGCTGTCCCCGCGCATGCGGCAGTTCCTCGATCGGCTGCCGTCAGTCCTCGCGGCCAAGCCCGGCCCGCGTGCACGTGGTGGAACCTCGTCGGCCGACATCGTGGCTCGCCTCCTTGAAGCCACGCTTCACTTCCGCGTCACGACCATGAGATACCACTCAGTGTCGAGTGCGCGTGTGAAGGACTACCTGATTCATCCGTATCGCCTTGCCTTTGCCCAGGGCGGCCTCTACCTGCTTGCCTACGTGCCCGACTACAAGGACGTGCGCACGTTCGCAGTGGATCGCATCGCGTCGGCGTCGCTCGAGAAGCAGACGTTCACACCACCCAAGCAGCCGGTTGGCGAAGACGTCTTCGCGAATTCACTCGGAGTAAACACCGGACCCGCCGAGCGAGTAGAGATTGAATTCGATGCCCGCGTGGCGCCATATGTCCGCGCCCGCGTCTGGCACGCGTCGCAGCTGATCAGCGACGACGAGGAGGGTGGTCTCCGCTTGACGATGAATGTCTGTCATGACTGGGCGCTGCGCAGCTGGGTACTCGGCTGGGGCGCGTTTGCTCGCGTCATCTCACCGCCGGCACTTGCCGCCGAGATCAAGACTGATCTGCAGGCGGCGGCCGCGAGATACGGCCGCTCGTCGCGCAACGACTCTTCGACGTCTCTCAGAGCAGGCGGCTCACGCCCATGAATCGTCAAGGTCGCATCGCCATCGCGCTCCTCGTCCTCCTGCTCATCCTCGTGGGACCGTCTCTGCTCCGGTTCTACACGGACTGGCTCTGGTTCGGTGAGGTCGGCTACCAGCACGTCTTCAGCACGATGCTGCGGGCACAGGGAACGATCTTCACCGCGACGTTCGTGCTCGCAATCGGCTGGTTCGTATTCAACCTCCGCGTCGCGTTGTCATCGATTGGTGATCTGCGGCCAGTCTTCACCACGCGCGAAGGGCTCGAGGTGACCTTGCCGAGCGGCCGGCAGCTACGCAGTCTGGCCACGAGTGCGGCGGCATTGCTCGCGGTCATTCTCGGTTTATACGCGGCGGGTCGCTGGGAGACATGGCTGACGTGGCGGTACGGCGTTCCATTCGGTGTCGCCGATCCCATTCTCAATCGAGACGTCGGCTTCTACGTCTACTCACTGCCGTTCCAGCAGTTCCTGCGTGGCATGGGCCAGGCGCTTGTCGTGCTCGCGGCGCTCGCGTCGGGGGCCTTGTATCTGGTATCAGGCAGCCTCAGTTCAGGTTTCCCCGGGCGGATGTCGATGACGCCGGGCGCACGTCGTCATCTCGCGCTACTCGTCGCCGCGTTTATGGTGCTGATGGCCTGGGGCGCATGGCTGCAGCGAGCCGAGCATCTTGTTGAGACGTCTGGACTGATCCACGGCGCCAGCTACGCCGACGTCTACGGCCGCATGCCGGCTGCGCTCCTCCTGGTCGTTGCTGGCATCGTCGGCGCCGCGCTCGCTGTGTGGCAGGCATTCGGCAGCAGAAACTGGCCGATCCCTGCGGCGATTGCGCTCTATGCGGTCGTGTCGATCGGCGGCGAGGGCTACAGCAGCCTCGTGCAGCGCTTCTCGGTGACGCCCAACGAGCAAGCCCGTGAGACGCCGTTCATTCAGCACAACATCAGCGCAACACGACGCGCGTTCGCGCTCGACAGCGTCGAGGAGCGCGCCGTCTCGGGCGACGCGCGATTAACGCCCGCTGACATCGAACGCAATGGCGCGACGCTCAAGAACGTGAGGCTGTGGGATCACGCACCGCTGCTGGAAACGTTTGGACAGATCCAGGAGATCCGCACCTACTACGACTTCGCATCGGTCGATAACGACCGCTATCACATCAACGGCGCACTTCGTCAGGTGATGCTCTCGGCGCGCGAGCTGAACTCGGCCAGCCTGCCCGCGCGCACCTGGGTCAACGAGCGACTGACGTTCACGCACGGCTACGGACTGACGCTGGGTCCGGTGAACGAGGTGACGAGCGAAGGCTTGCCCGTCTTGTTCGTGCGCAACCTTCCGCCTGAGACGATTCCAGATCTGAAAATCGACGAGCCGAGCATCTACTTCGGCGAGCTCACAAACGACTATGTGATCGTGCGGACGCGCACGCCGGAGTTCCATTACCCGCGCGGCGACGCGAACGAGACAACGCGTTATACGGGTCAGGGCGGTGTGCCACTGGGTTCGCTGTGGCGAAAGCTCCTCTTCGCGCTGCGGTTCGGCTCCTATCAGATCATCCTCAGCGACGACATCACCGAGGAGAGCCGAATTCTCTTCAATCGCCAGATTCGCGAGCGCGTCGAACACATCGCGCCGTTCCTGGCCTTCGATCGCGATCCCTATCTCGTGCTCGCTGAGGGAAAGCTGTATTGGCTGGTCGATGCCTATACGACGAGCAATCGATATCCGTACTCGACGCCGGCCGGGCGCATCAACTACATCCGCAACTCAGTGAAGTTCGTGATCGACGCCTATAACGGCACGACCACTGCCTATCTCTCCGACACCAACGACCCGCTTGCCGCGACGTTCTCGCGGATCTTTCCCAACACGTTCAAACCGCTGGCGGAGATGCCCGCGTCCATTCGCGAGCACGTCCGCTATCCAGAGGACATCTTCGCGATTCAGGCGCAGGTCTATTCGACGTACCACATGACGCAGCCGACCGTGTACTACAACCGTGAGGACCAATGGGAGATCCCGACGTTTGACGAGGGCAGCGATCGAAATACGATGCAGCCGTACTACACGATTATGCGGCTGCCCGGCGAGAAGGACGCCGAGTTCATCCAGATGCTCCCGTTCACGCCACGACGCCGCGACAACCTGGCTGCGTGGCTCGTCGCGCGCAGCGACGGCGAGCACTATGGACGACTCAGGGTCTTCGAGTTCCCGAAGCAGAAACTGGTCTTCGGTCCTCGGCAGGTCGTGGCGCGCATCGCGCAGGATCAGGTGATCTCGCCGCAAATCACGCTGTGGAATCAGCAAGGCTCACAGGTGATCTGGGGCACGCTGATGGTGATTCCAATCGAGGAGTCGCTCATCTACGTGAGACCGCTCTACCTGCGCGCGCAGGGCGGCCGCATTCCCGAGTTGACGCGAGTCATCGTCGCCTACGAGAACCGGATCGTGATGGAGGAAACGCTCGAAGAAGGTCTCGCGCGACTCTTCTCCACTGCACCGGGGCAAAAACCACCGGTCCAGCAGGACACGCGCACGCCAGCTCCGACGACGCAGCAACCGGCGCAGGTGTCGGGCGAGGCCGACTCAGGGCTCCAGGATCTCGCGGCCGAAGCGCAGCGGCACTACGATCGCGCCGTCCAGGCGCAGCGATCCGGCGACTGGGCCACCTATGGCGAGGAACTTCGCCAACTCGGTCAGGTGCTGGAGCGCATGCGCGCGCGCTAATGCGCTTCAAGCTGACCATCGAATACGCGGGCACTCGGTATAGCGGCTGGCAGATCCAGAAGAACGCGAAGACGGTCCAGGGCGAGATTGAACGCGCGATCACCGCAGCCACTGGTGAGCGTGACTTCGAGCTGTACGGATCGGGCCGCACCGATGCCGGCGTGCATGCGCTCGCGCAGGTTGCTCATCTCGACATCCACATCACGATTCCGCCCGAGACGTTGCGCCGCCGGATCAACGACGAGCTGCCCGCGGACATCAACATCCTGGACGTCGAGAAGGTCCGCCACAAGTTTCACGCGCGTCACGACGCGATCGGACGCACCTACATCTACCAGGTCTCGCGACGACGAACCGCGTTTGCGAAGCCGTATGTGTGGTGGGTGAAAGAGGAACTCGATCTCACGCGCATGCAAACGGCCGCAGCGCGCTTCGTCGGCTTTCACGATTTCAAGTCATTCTCGGATGCCGATCCGCGTGAGGGATCGACTGAGGTCATGCTGGAGGCACTCGACATTCGCGAAGACGGTGACGTGATTGTCTTCCGCGTGGACGGGTCTCACTTCATCTGGAAGCTGGTGCGACGTCTGGTCGGTGTGATCGTCGAGGTCGGTCGCGGCGGCCTGACTCCGGACGAGGCCGCTGGTCTGCTGTCATCGGACTCAGGAGTGCCGGCGCGATTGACCGCGCCGGCCTCTGGGCTCTTTCTCGCGTCGGTTCGCTACAAAGGCGACCGGCCCGATCAGGGACGATTGCTTCGCGGCGGCGTCACACCCTTCAACCGAAGATAAACGGCGAGCTGGCCGTAAATGTCCTGGGCATGGGCGATGGAGAAATAGGCCACGCGTATACGGCTGGCCGTCGGCCCCATGAACGGCATCGAGGTGACTCGCTCAGCGAGCTGCTGATCGTTGAATTCCTTCAGCACCGCGGCGCCGTACGCGTCCCACTGTTTCATGGCCGCCATCACCTCCGCCTTCGACGACGCCTTGGGATTGACCATTGGGACCGCCGTCTTGCCACCGAGTGTGCTCAACAGCTTCAAGTCGATATTGACGACGTGCATCAGACGCTCGGCGAAGCTTTCCTGCGCCGGAGTCGGCTTGAAACCGTATTCGCCTTCCGGCATCGCATTCGCGATCCCGATCAAGCCATTGGTGTTTCCTGCCCAGTCAGCCTGCAGATCGCAGGCAACCGTCATGCACGCCGGACCTCGCTGCGCCATCGCGCTGCTCGCTGTCAGCAGCACGCCAAGTACTCCGAGACTCACCACGAACCGTTTCATGAGTGCCTCCTCGATTCCGTATGTCCGGTTCCGCCGGACGCGTCTTATTGCAATGTCTCGCGGAGCAGACTGACGAGCCGGTCCCAGTGCCGCTCCGATGCTTCCTTGTCGTACACGAGATGGCCATTCACCGCAAACCCATGCTTGGCATTCTCGTACGTCTCGATAGCGTAGTTCACACCGGCACTGTCGAGAGCAGTCTGCAGGCGTTGACGCTGTTCGTCGGGGAAGGTTGGATCAATACCTGCTGCACCGACGTAAATGCGTGCGCGCATCTTCGGTGCGAGCAAGTGCGGGCTGTCGGGTCTTTCGGTGGCCAGCGCACCGCCATGGAACGACGCCGCGACAGCGATGCGATCTGGGAAGGTGCCAGCGGCGGCGAGCGCATATCCGCCACCCATGCAATAGCCAAGGGCACCCATCGGTGACCGTTTCACCGTCGGCAGGCTATCGAGATGCGCCAGCAGTGCGGCGGTGTCGCGCATCACCATCGACCCGTTGATCGAGGCCACCATGCTTTTGAATCGCGCGCGTTCCGGCCCTTCGACCGCGACCTGCTTCGGGTCGAATGGCTCAAACGGCGTGCGATGGTAGAGGTTGGGTAACGCCACCACATAGCCGTGCGAGGCGAGCCGCTCGGCCATGTCGCCGAGGGCGGGACGAATCCCGAAGGCGTCCATGTACATCGCGATGGCTGGCGCGGGCGATTCGTCTGCGCTTGGGTGAAAGATGTAGGCGTCGAGCGTCCCCTCGTCTGTCTTGAGATCGACCCGGTTCTGATTCACCAGGGGATTGTAATGAAAGGACTCAGGGATCAGTGAGGAATCAGGAAGACAGCGAATTAGGAAGATAGCGTGTAGTACGACTCGGACCGGAGTCGCGCGAGCAGACTGTGCAGATGATCCGGGCCAAGCGGCGCGTTCATCACCACCGCGCGGACCGATGGCTTGAACGTGCGGACCGAACTCAGGGTGTTGGCCGCTGAGCGCTGATCACCGCGCGCGTCAATGAGCACGAGATCGATGTAGGCCGATCGACATTGCCGCATCGCATCGTCGACGTCGGCAGCGGTCCGCACATCGAAGCCTTCTTCCACCGCGACACTCGCCATCGAGGTCAACATCGCGGCATCGGCGTCGATGACCAAAAGCCTTGGCTGGATCTCCACGTTCCCGCCCCCTTACCTGCTCACCCCTTTAACTTCCGTCGCGCTTTCCCCATTCACACAATTGCACTGGGCCGAATCTTGCTCACGCACGGGCGCGCATCGCGTGTCGCGGGACTTCCCCCGAGCGTCGCGCTGTGCGAGATCTACATGGGGAGCATGTATGTCGCAGGCTCGCTTACTCACCCAAATCCGTCGCGAGTTCCAGGAGCACCCCGGAATCGCGTTGACGCTGCAACAGGCCCGTCGCCTCTGGTCGCTCGACGAACGCGCTGTTCCCGAAGCATTTGACGCGTTGATCGCTGAGGGCTTCCTTCAACGGATCGACGACGTCTACCTCTGGGCCGCCGCGCCTGTTCCACGATTCCGGCCCCGAAGCGTGAATCGTGGTTTGACCATCGTGCGATCGCGGACCTGATCCCGTCTGCTTCCAGTCAGACGTTCGAACACGACGGACCGACCAACGGATTGGCCGATCCAGTCAGAACTTGGTCGACGCAGCACCGCGCGCTGCGTCTGGTCTAGCCGCCGACGGTGTACTCGACCTCGTTCGACGAACTGCCATACTGCCCGTTGCACTTCGACTGCACCCGCGCGTACTGCCGGCCCGTTTTCGCGGTCCAGGTGTAGTCGGCGTTCGTCGTGTTCGTCGAGAGTTGATCAGAGCTGCCCGGGGCCGATCCGACGAGGACCGTGTACTCGGTCGCACCGCTCACGGCGTTCCACGCGAGCGAGACCACCGTTCCCTGGATGCTCACCACGTGCAAGTTCGACGGCACGCACGCCGCCTGCTGAGTGGGCTGTGGCTGTGACGAGGTCGTCGTGGTTGTGGACGAAGGACCAGTCGGGGTCGGGCTGGCGCTCTCGGAACCACCACACGCTCCGGTCACCGCCGCCGCAAACACGATCGACAACACTCCAGCCCGGTTCATAACCGCCACTCCTTCACACGCGTGCAGCGAACATCGCTTGACACACGTTCAATCCGTGTCAGCGTGCCCTATGCAGCTGACCAGGGCCTGATGGGGGCAATGCCTATGCCGTGGTCATACCTCGGCCACAACCATTGGATCGGCAGGACTTCTTTCGCTGGACGTCCACGGGTGTCGGGGGGCCCGACGTCCTGAAGTTACGAATTCGCAGGGTCACATTCGGAATCGTCAACGCGGTTCCGGGAACCCCGCCGGTCGTGATATGACTTCCCTACACCCTGTAACTATGCTCGGGGCAAGGAGACCGCCCAATGCGCACAACACATTCGCGTCGCGACCTGTTGAAGGGCGGCCTGGCCGTCGCCGGTCTTGGGGTTTTGGGACTGCCGGAGTTCGTTCTGCCGGCGCTGGCACAGGGAGAAACCCTGGTGCCGTTCACCGATCTTCCAGAGACCTTCCCTGCTCCCGCCGTCGATCGGCGGCAGTTGGACATCCGCAAGATCGATGGCCCACTCACGCCAAAGGATCAGTTCTTCACGACACAGCACTACGGACATCCCGAGATCGATCCCGCCGCGTTTCGGCTGAAGGTCACCGGCCTCGTGAATAAGCCGCTGTCGCTGTCGCTCGACGCGCTGCGCGGCATGCGCCGCGTCGATCTCGTCGCCGGTTTCGAATGCTCGGGCAACCGTCGTCCGTTGCAGGGGCTGTCGAGCAACGCGCGATGGACCGGCGTTCCGCTGCACGTCGTGCTCGATCAAGCGGGCGTCAAGGCGAATGCGAAAGAGTTCGTGTTCTTCGGTGCCGATCACGGCAAAGAAGAAGTCGAGTTCCGCACGCAGAAGTACGAAGTCGATCAGCAGTTCGGCCGCAGTCTGTCGCGCGAGAAGGCGCTTTCTCAGGAGCCGATGCTTGCCTACGCCCTCAATGGCGACCCGCTGACCAAACACCAGGGCGCACCACTACGTCTGCTCGTGCCCGGATGGTATGGCGTGGCGAACGTGAAGTGGCTGTCACACATTCATCTGCAGGAAGATCAATATCTCGGCAAGTATCAGGCGCGCTGGTATCGGACGCTGCGCGGCGAAATGATCGACGGCGAAGTGCAGTGGAAGGAGTCGGCCGTCACGCACATGCAGCTGAAATCATTCATCGCGCGGGTCAGCAAAGACGGCAATCGCCACAAAGTGCTCGGCGTGATTCTGAACGACGGGACGCCGATCAAGTCGGTCGAAGTCAAAGTTGATGACGGCCCCTGGCAGCCCGCGACGATCGATCCCGCGACGAACAGCAAGTACTCCTGGAAGCTGTTCACCTATGCATGGAATGGCGCGACGCCAGGCGAGCACACGCTCGTCTCTCGCGTGACCGACGCCACTGGCGCTGTGCAGCCCACTGCAGAAGCGTTGGAAAACAAGAAAACTTTCCTCGAAGACAACTCGCAGCATCCGCGCAAGGTGATGATCGCGTGAGCAGCGGGCCTCACGGCCCGCTCTCTCCGATGCAATCCGGCCCTGCCCTTGCACCGGAGATCTGTCCAACGTACTGAGGAGTGCTCCCCTTCGCGACGTTGTCGGCGCTTTCGTGCACTCCCGGTAACTGGAGGTCGTCATGATGAATGCTCGACGCTGGATCTATGTGTTTGCCCTGACGATATTGGCAGGGCCGGCGTTCGCGCAGGAGCCCAATCCGGCGGGTCGCATCAAGCTGGCGTCGGGTCAGGTGTTCGTGATCCGCGGTGGCAATAGCGTGCCGGCGATGGTTGGCCAGGACGTCTACGAGTCCGACAGTCTGCGCACTGGCACTGACGGCCGACTGGGCATCACGTTGAAGGACGATACGCGCGTCTCACTTGGGCCGGGCAGTGAAGTTCGTCTCAATACGTTCCTCTTCACGCCGGCCGAAGGCCGGCTCGGTCTGGTTCTGAACTTCGTTCGTGGCATGGCCGTGTACGTCTCGGGCAAGATCGCCAAGCTGGCACCTGACTCGATTCGCCTCGAGACACCAGGCGCCATCGTCGGCGTGCGTGGGACAACGGTCGCCATTCAAGTGGTGCAATGAACCTCTCCTCGCGGGTACCGGTCCTGATGATGATGCTGGTCGTCACCGGACTGGTGTCCGCGTGCGCCGCACGCTCGGCAGGAAAAGGGAGTCCCGGCCAGTCGGTGGTCGTGCTCCTGCCTGATCCCGAAGATGGCCACGTCGGTCGTATCGTCGTGCAGAATCCCAAGGGTTCGCCGGAACTCTCGAGCGCCCGGCTGTCGGCGCGGGTCTCGCTCACACGAGCGCCGCGAATTCGGACTCTGAGCGAATCCGACGTGAATCGTCTGTTCGGTGAAGTCCTCGGCACCCTGCCACCGCCGCCGAAACACTTCATACTGCCCTTCCGTTTCGACTCTGAAGAACTCACCGAGGAAGGGAAACAGGCGTTGCCCCAGGTGCTTCAATCGGTGAAGAGCTATCCAGTGCCGGAGGTGGTCGTGATCGGCCACACTGACACGACGGGCACACCGCAATCGAATGCGGAGCTCGGCCTGCGCCGTGCGAACGCCGTTCGCGCGCTGCTCGTGCAGGCAGGTCTGAACGTCGCGGCCATCGACGTCCGCTCGCACGGTGAGGCCGAACTGCTCGTGCCCACTGCCGACGGCGTCTTCGAACCGAGGAACCGCCGCGTCGAAGTCACCGTGCGATGATCCCGCGCATTCTCCCGCGGACCCGGCCACGCCGGTTGATCCTGCTCTGCGGCGTCGTTCCCACCATCGTGGTCGCCGTGCTCTCGCTGTACCGACCGTCGATGTTCAGCAGCTTCGAGTCGGGTGTCTACGATCGGCTCGTGCGCACACTTCCTACCCGCATGGCGAGCGATCGCATCGTCATCCTCGACGTGGACGAACGGAGCCTTGCCAGCGTCGGCCAATGGCCGTGGCGGCGCGATGTGATTGGTAAGCTGGTCGAGCGGCTTCGCGAATGGGGCGCCGCGGTCGTTGCGCTCGACATCGTCTTCGCTGAACCGGATCGATTCGAGATCAAGGGCGTCACACCGGATGCTGCGCTCGCACAGTCACTGCATGGCGGTCGAGTGATCCTCGGCTACGCGATGACGTTCGACGGCGCGCACCACGCGTCGCGCACGTGCGTGCGGCATCCCATCGGTCTTGCGATCGTGCAGCCGCCCGACGTCCAGAGCAGTGAGCCGTTCTTTCACGCGACCGGCGCGGTCTGCAATCTCGAAAACCTCTCGGATGCAGCGGGCACGTCCGGTTTCCTCAACGCGGCGCCGGATCCTGACGGCATTCTCCGCCGCGTGCCAATGCTGGTTGAATACGATGGCAACGTGTACCCCTCGCTCTCGCTGGCCGCGGTGACTATGGCCACGAGCGGACGGGCGTCGGCGATCCGCGTCGCCAACGTCAACAACGCGGACCTCATCATCAATGCTCCGCCCGGCGGGCGCGATCGGACGATCGCCCTCGACGGCAAAAGCAATCTGCTGCTGCGCTATCGCGGCCCGAAGCGTTCGTTCCAGTACTACTCCGCCGGTGACGTGCTTGCCGGCAACGCGAATCCGAGGACCTTCGCCAACAAGATCGTCTTCGTCGGCACCACGGCGCTCGGGACACGCGAAGTGGTGGCGACGCCGCTCGACACGCTCTTTGCCGGTGTCGAGATCCACGCAACAGCCGCCGACAACCTGCTGCAGAGTGATTTCCTGTCACGACCTGAACATCGCATCGCGCTCGAGACGCAGCTGGTGATCGGCCTCGGTCTCCTCGCGTCGCTGTTCTTCCTGCGCTTCGGCCTGATGTGGGGTCTTCTCTGGACGGTGGCCAGCGGTGCGGGATTATGGGGTACGTCGTACACGATGCTGTCAACGAACGGGACGTTCTTCTCGCCGCTCTACCCCACGATGGGTCTCATGTCGTCGCTTGCCGCAATGACTGCGGTCGGTCTGCTCGTCGAGCGTCGCCGCGCGGACAAGTCAACTCAGGAGAACGCCGCTTCTCGACGTCTCATGGTGCAAACGCTGTTGTCGTTGACCGGCATCCGCGATCTCGAGACGGGCAAGCACTCAGAGCGCACGCAGAAATACACCCGCGTGCTCGCGCAGCAGCTCTCGAAGCATCCAGGCTTTCAGGACTACCTGACGCCTGAGCGTATCGAGCTGCTCGCCAGCCTCGCGCCGCTTCATGACATAGGCAAGGTCGGCGTACCCGACGCGGTTCTCAATAAGCCTGGTGCGTTGACACCGCAAGAGCTCGAGGAGATGCGCAAGCATCCGTCTCACGGTCGCGCGGTGATCGAGAACGCCGAACGGGCCGCCGGCGTGCGCGATGACCTCACCCTCGCGATCGCCAAGGACATCGTCTACACGCATCATGAGTGGTGGGACGGCACGGGCTATCCGCAGGGCCTGAGGGGCGCGCAGATCCCGATCCCCGGACGTATCATGGCGGTAGTGGACGTGTACGACGCTATCCGCACGCGCAATCTGTACAAGCCGCCCATGTCGCAGGATGATGCGGTCAAGCACATTCTCGACGGCAAGGGTAAGCACTTCGATCCGGCCGTTGTCGAGGCGTTCGTGCAGGTCTCACCGATGCTGCATCACCTGTCGCAGCTGGCCGACGAACACTAATCCCAACACCGTGAGCGGAATTCGCATTCGACCATACCGGCTGGACGACGCCCAGGCGATCTGGGACGCGGTGCGGGAATCGATGCGAGAGCTCCATCCGTGGATGCCGTGGGCCCACCAGGGTTACTCGATCGACGAAACACGATCGTGGCTGGGAGTTCAGGTCCCGGCCTTTCAACAGCGAACGACATTCGAGTTCGCGATCGTCGCCGAGGATGGCCGATACCTGGGGGGGTGCGGTCTGAACCAGATCGACGCGCTCAATCAGCGCGCGAATCTCGGGTACTGGGTCCGCTCATCGGCCGCCGGCAAGGGCGTCGCAACGTCGGCGACCAAGCTGACGCGTGACTGGGGATTCGCGAACACTGACCTCGTGCGAATCGAGGTCCTCGTCGCCATCGGCAACATCGCCAGCCGGCGTGTCGCGGAGAAATCAGGCGCCCTCTACGAGGGCACCTTACGCAGCAGGCTCACGGTCCACGGCACTCGCCACGACGCGGCCATGTACGCGTTCGTTCGTCGGTAGCGCTACGACGTGGCTTCGGCGGTGCTCGGGATCTGATGCTGCTCGCGCGAGGCGCGACGACGCGCCAGCCGCAAACGCAGTCCTTCGATGTACACGTAGTAGACCGGCGTG
>AR_comb_assmDRAFT_10022250_pt1 | contig 13792 bp, 12 predicted proteins | sample ArasoioldDNA_FD_10543 | JGI IMG/M metagenome (IMG submission 10543) | reverse complement strand
TTGCCGCTGGTGTCGCTGCGGAATTTCTCGTAAGCCTCGCGCACGACGGCCTCGACTTGTGCTTTGGTTGGGGCAACAGGGCTGGCTTTTTGGCCGAGGGCCGACAGTGGCGCTGATGCAAACGTGGTCACAACAAACAACGCGACCAACATTCGTGTTTGAATTGTCTTTCTCAACATTGCAATCTCTCCTCTAATTCGACGGGCCAGTTCTATCCGGTCCTAAACGATCAGAAACTCCACTTCTTTGAAAAGTTGTACTTAAACGAAAACTGGATGCGGAAATCGTCAGCCCTGAAACCATCCAGGAAGTTTTCTCGTCGACCCCAGATGAGCTCACCACCCATCAGCACGTTCTCCCACGGGTAGTACAAAAGGTTGCCGGAAGCGTAGTGGCCACGATGGTAGCCATCCGGTGCCTGACCGTTGGAGTTGTCGACGTCCATCATTGAGTAGCCGAAGGATGAGCTGAAACGTTTGTTCCAGTAATGGTCCAGGTACGCAATGAAGCTCCACATGGGTAACGCCTTGCCAACAATTGGCCGGCGCGGATTTCCAGCCGCAAGATTCGACTCGATGCCCACGTCAACGTCTGCATCGTTCATGTAGTTTTGAATTCCCCGGCCAAAGACGAACGCAAACTTTCCGGTATCGTGTTCGCCAAACTTAAGCGCGGAAGTCAGGTTGAGTCCCCCACCAACGGCGCTGCCACCTAAATCCACATTGTCGGCCACCGTGTCGATCCAGGCCATGCGCTTTAGTAGTCCTGCCACCTGGAAGTGTCCCCAGTCGCGTGTCCAACGAAAATTCGCCGTCAGGTCAGGCAGTCTATTGTGCGGCCGCACTCCCTGTAGCTCGATGCGATCTACAAACCGGCCCTGGTCGGCGCTGGCGCCCGGCCGCTCGAGCGCAATCGTGAAGGCGTTGCGTCCCTTCATGGGCATCCAACGAAACTGCACATTGCGGAACAGGACCATTCCGTTTGGTCCCCAATACTCGATCGTATTGGGAAACACATCGCCGTCCATGAATACGGTGTTCTGCTGGCCCGCGCCGAACTGCCCCAATTCTCCATAAGCATGACGCAAGCGGAAAATTGTTTGGCCGGCCTGCGCGCCAGTGCCAAATAGTTCGAACTCAAATTGTGTTTTCAATTCGCCGTATTTGGTTGGGGTTGACGACTTAATACCGAGCCGGCTTTGTCTGACACCAAAATAGGTGTTGCCATTCGGCGCAAATTCATTCGCGAACGACGGCAACTTGGTGGGTCGGACCACGTCAAACCAATCAGGATCGTTTTGCTTGAACTGATATCCCGCATCGAGCATCGCAAAACCATAGACTTCAAAAGTGCTCTCTCCTTTGGGATCTTGAGGTTTCGCGACCGGTACAGAAGGCGCAGGCTCCGTGTAAGCAGCGCTGACGACCTGAGGAGCAGGGTTTGTTTTTGTGTCTTCGATCGCGGTGATTTGACCCTTCAGTTCGCGAACTGTTTCTTCAAGCTGCTGTAGGCGCTGCTTTAGTTGTTCCACTTCAGATGTCTGAGGCTTTTTCACCTCCGGCGTTTGCGTCTGTGCAATGACGCGCCCATACAAACTCACCGTTACGATGAGAGCAACCGCGAAAGCGACAAGACTCTTTCCAATAGTCATACGATCCCTCCTTCGATGCTGACCCGTACGCTTTTTTGGGACGGTACGCATGCTAAGAAAGGGGGCTCAAGTGTGTAACTGTCAAAACTTACAGGTGAATAGGTACAAATGAAGAAGTCTCTTGGATTTACTGTCAAAACTTACAGTGTCTGAATGGTGGCGAGCGCAAATAAACTTAAACCAACCGCGATGCGAAATTGCCTTGGTGTGGATCTGACTTAAAGGTAAAGAGTTGATGGCAGCTGAATTAAACAAAGCGATGGTCTACAGTCTGCCGCCGTCTGTTGTGACGTTGCCGGTGGAAGCTGTGATGGATGCTGACTATCTGTTGGCACGCGCAGCAGCTACGGGAGCGACAGAGGCTGTCGGAGATCTATATCGTCGTCATAGCCGGAGAGTTCATGCACTGTGCCTGCGTATAACTCACGATGCCGCGGATGCTGAAGATCTCACACAAGAGGTATTCATTCAGCTGCTTCGCAAGATCGGATCATTTCGCGGCGAGAGCCGTTTCACTACCTGGCTTTACCGACTCACAGTTAACCAGGCTTTGATGTACCTGCGACACATAAACCGCCGGCGGGAACAAGTAGTTGATTCGCGTGAATTGATCCAAATCGTTTATCGGAAGACGAAGAATCGAATCAGTCATCAGGTTGCTGACAAGATCGCTCTGGATGCGGCTGTCGAGCGACTGCCGCCGGGCTGTCGAGCGATCTTCCTGCTGTTCAGTGTGGAAGGCTACAACCACGAGGAGATCGCCAGTCTGTGTGGTTGTTCGGTAGGAAACTCCAAATCACAACTTCACAAGGCACGCAAAAAATTGAAGCGACTACTTCGCGGTTACGTCATTGCTGGTCCATCCTCCAGCCTGGGACTTCGCTAATAGAACAGGGATGAAGGATGAAAGTGTCGATCGGTATCGGATCGCATCTTTCATCCCTCATCCTTCATCCCTTGATTAGGTAGATCGACGCCTCTTATTTCAGCGGTGGTGGATACTTCTTAAATAGTTTCGCCATCGCCTTGTTCAAGTTCTTGTCGACCTTCTTTGGATCTTTACCGGAACCTAAAGTCTTCGACGCTTCACCGCGCCAGATCTGTTTCTTTGTTCCTACATCATAAACGTCGACGTCCAGCGTACCGATGTTGATCGTCGAACTGGTAGTTGTCGTCGTCGACATACCGCCCCAGCCGCCCCAACCGCCCCAGCCCCAAGGGCCACCACCGGTGCTGTAGGAGTTCCACTGTCTCTCCTGACTGACAGCGGCCTGGTACGTGACATAAAGGTCCGGATTATCTTCAGTCTTCGTGAGTCCTTTGGTTGCCAGTTGAGCATCGATCGCTCGTTTGATCTGGTCATCCATGATCGAATTGGGATACTGAACGTTGGGAATCTGGACCCACTTGTAAGTCCGATACTTTGAGAAATCGGTTCCCGGCATGTAATTGAATTTAATGTCCTGCGCCGATGCGGCGACACACCAGGTCAGAAGCGCTCCGACCATCAGTGTTAGACGGAAAATCCTGTTCACCTTCACCATCTTTGCGAACCCTTCCTTTCTGCAATCCTCGGATGTGACCGGATTCTAGGACCGCGATCGACCAATAAGAACTGTCATTTTTGACAGGAACAGTCAGGCAACGTCTGATTGATCAAGATCGTGAGTGACGTGTATTCGCGGTTCACCTATACGAAAACGTTGACAGCAGACCGCCAGTTTGAGCAGATAAAAATGATCTCGGCCCTGTGACTGTAAGTTTTGCCAGTTCGTTAGTTCCAATGTCGCAATAGAATCTACCGCGTTACACACTGGACCGACTCTCATCGCGTCATCGCCATTCATTAGGCGCTTTCCTGCAGCGGGTCTAGTTCCGCGAATCCAATCGAAGTTGCTGAGGCCCCATTGCCTGGAGGTTGGTCGAGATGAACACGCATAAGGACTTGAGACACTTGAGCGAAGCGGTCACCGAAACTTGGAGCCGTTTAACCGCTGATCTTGGCGCTGCAACCCACACTGGCCGCGTTCGACGAAACAATGAAGACAGTTACCTCCTGGTGCAGTTCGGCCGCTCACTTGAACGACTCGCTACAAACCTCGACGAGACGGTAATTCAACGTAATTACGATTTAAGGGGATACGGATTACTCGTAGCCGACGGCATGGGTGGAATGGCGGCCGGTGAGATCGCGAGCCGGCTGGCGCTTGCAAACGTGGTTGAGTTGTTAGTTGAGACGTCCGACTGGATTCTCGATCTTAAACGTGAAAAGGACGCTCGCACTGTTTTGAAACGAATGACTCAACGCTTCTTTCAAATCGATAACATCTTAAAGGATGAAGCGCGGGCCGATGATACGCTCGAAGGTATGGGTACGACCCTAACAGTCGCCGGAACACTCGGACGCGATCTAATTGTTGGGCACATCGGAGACTCGCGCGCGTACTTATTAAGAGGAGAGACACTTAAGCAGTTGACTACCGATCATACGCTGGCCCAGGCATTGATCGACGCGGGCGTTGCAACTTCCGATGATCCCGCCTCTCGCTCGATGAGACATGTCTTAACTGCCGCAATTGGATCTCTTGATGATCGCATTGAGCCTCAAGTGCAACGCTTGCGCGTGACAGGCGGCGATCAGCTCTTGTTATGCACCGACGGACTTACGGCGATGATTGATGATGAAATAATCGCTAACGTGTTACGAAGCAGCGAATCGGCGCAGAGTGCTTGTCAGGAATTGATCGACCTCGCACTTGGTGCAGGAGGCTCGGACAATGTCACTGTGCTTCTCGCACGCTTTACAGAAGAGAGCTGATCAATAGGGCTCCACGATCGACATCGGAGTGACTGCTATTCAGTACCATTCGCGGTAGCGGATGGTACTGAATCGCTGATCCGTCATCCGCTACCGTGCATGAGGCTGAGGCACGCAAAAGAAAAGGGCCGGGAAGGGTTCCCCGGCCCAAGGGAGGTGCTTAGTTGCTGCCAACCCCAGATCGTTTGTTAGTTTCCAACCGTTCCTGCAATGCCCTTGTTAATCATCAAGCGGATCTCAACTCGACGATTCTTCGCACGGCCGGCTTTGGTCGTATTCTCTGCTGCAGGTTCCAACTGACCGTAACCGAAGGGTTGGACCAGTCGATTCAGCGGCATCTTGTACTTGCTGACGATGTAGTAGATCACCGCGTTAGCGCGACGCTCACTCAGATCGATGTTTCTTTGTGAGTTGCCAGTCGTGTCCGCGTAACCGATTACGGCCATGACCCAGCCCTTCGTGTTCTGCGTTTTTACCCACGTCGCGGCATTATCAATCTCTTTCTTCGCCTGCGGACCGAGAACGGCGCTGCCGGTTCTGAAGTAAACGGTAATCGTCTTGATTGGATCGAAGTCATCAAGACCATTGATACGGTTGTTCGCATAATCAGCAGTCGACTGTGCTTTTTCGGAAGCCGCCTGTGCCTTCGCTGCATCTTCCTTGGCACTTTGAGCTAACGCCTGCGTCTCCTGGATCTGACCCGCTAGTCGCTCTTGCTCTTCTTGCTGTGCCTTGAGTTTTGCATTCAATTCAGCTTCAGCTGGGTCAAGGGTGGCTTTCAAGGCTTGAGCCGTTCTCAGATCCTGCTCATCGAAACGGATCTTACTCGCGACGATTGAGCCGTCGCCTTGCCTCGTGCCATCAACTTCGAGACGCAGTCCGCGCAGGATGTAACTCGCGGCGTATTCCTTTGATCCTCGAAACACACCTTTTTTGTGACTCTTCACTTCGGTGTCTGCGGTCAAGAGAACCGTTGTGCTCGGTCCTCCGGTGGTTTCGGACATTGTGAAGGAATCTGGTTCGCGTTTAACCACGACCCCCTTCATCTTCTTCACTTCTTCCTGAACGGTCGGGCGTAATGCCGGGTACCCCGACTTGGTCGCCAGAGTTCCTTGGGCGTAAGCGTTTGCCACGCTCGCCAACACAAGAACGAAGGCGACTGTCGTAAGTCTCAGTATCGTGTAGGTGCTGATTCTCATTTGTCTGTTTCTCCTTGTAGGTTGTTTGGTCTCGAGTCAGCCTTCTATTCTTCGAGCAACGCAGCTATTGCCTGCTTGGCTTGCTGCACTTGCCAGCCCTAGGAGCCGACTTTGCTGGTTTTCCAGTAATCGAATCCTAGCCGCAGCTAAGTGCCTTTAGTACTGTCAATTCTGACAGTACTTATTGGGTTGGCGGCCCCCTATGATTGGGTCACTCAAACACTTCTATGTCATCGAACAAGTCCATCCGCGTCGTGAAACGCGATCAGCGAGAGTTTCTAGAAGAGCAGTCGGAACTGCGGGAAACCAAGATGAAAACCGAGCGCCAGGAGCGGCGGTTAATGTTCCAGACGATTACCTCGTGGATTGAAGAAAAGCGGGAAATCAAGAAGCAGATGGCCCGTTTGACTTTGCTTGAGCCAGCGGACCAAACCTCACGCTAACAAAACGACAGGAACGTACGTCCGGCAAGAACTTCCTTTACGGCGACAATCAAGTCAATAGCCATCCGTGTTTTGAACACGTAACCTTCAACCCCACTCTTGAATGCGGCACCAACAAAATCAGCGTCGCTGTGAATCGTAAGGAAGATTACTTTTGGAGACGATTTGGTCTGCTTGAGGTGATTCACGGTTTCGATGCCGTTGAGATGAGGCATCGAGATATCAAGAACACAAACGTCAGGATTCAAACGCGCAGCTGCCTCCAGAAGAGCTTTGCCGTTTGCGACTGCTTCAACCACATCAAAATCGCGCCGCAATAAGCGCACAACCTGCTTTCGCATCAACTCATGATCTTCTGCAACGAGAATCCGTGCCCGCGTCACCGTTTGCTCCTTTGCTGTCTCGTGGCGATCGAGAGCCATCGAGGTGCAATGTCAAACGAAAGTCGATCTTACACGTCGAATGCAGTGGCTTAGCGAGGAACTCTAGGACGAATTCTCTGAGGGATGTACTAGCAAAACTTACAGGGAAGGCATGAGATTGCCGATTGCCGATTGACTGCATCAGGACCCGCAGAACGGACCACAATCAATCAGCATTTGGCAGTCGGCAATCGGCAATCGGCAATGAATCAGGCGACAGCAAGCGAGCTTCTCAGTGCATACTCAATGAGCTGTGCGTTACTACGGATCTCGAGATGTTCCATCATCGTGTACTTGTGGAACGCAACGGTTCGCGGCGAGACATTCAACATGAACGCGACCTCTTTCATTGAACGGCCTTCCGCCAATAGCTGAAGCACTTCCTTTTGCCGGAGCGTCAACGGGTACTTGGTCTTTCGTTGCTTGAAGTTCTGCACAACTGATCCGTCCATACCCTTAGTCATCAGCGGTGTTACGTAGTAACCGCCGCGCACTACCTTCCGTATCGCCTGGAGAAGCTCCGTTGCCGCGGAATTCTTCAGCACAAAAGCCGAGGCGCCCAATCTGAAAGCTTCGCCGGCGACGTCTGGATCATGATTCATCGTCAGATATACCAACTTAACCATCGGCATCATTTGTTTAAGTCGCTGACCCGCGTTCAATCCATTCATGGTGGGCATGCCAATGTCGAGCACCACCACGTTTGGATTTAACTCGGACACACCTTCAACCAGTGCCTGGCCATCATTAAAAGTACCAACGACTTCAAATTCGGGCTCAATCAGGTTCTTAAGGGCATCGAGTACGAGAGTATGATCATCTGCGAGAACTATTCTGGGGCGTTGCATAAAATTCTCCCTTCAGCCTTGTAGGTCGACAGTTCCGGAATTAAATGGGGAACGGAAACGTCGATCCGGGTACCACGCCGGGGTTGTGAATAGATACTGATTTCGCCACTAACAAGCCTTAGACGTTCCTTCATACTGACAAAGCCCAAACCTTTGTCCATTGCGTCTGACTTAGCGTCGAAACCACATCCGTTATCGGTAATCGAAAGACGAATCGCCTGATCCGTTTTCGTGAGCAACACTTGTACAGAGTCAGCACCACTGTGTTTCGCAGCGTTGCGGAGGATCTCTTGCGCGATTCTGAAGATGCACAAAGTCGCGTCTTTTGGTAAATCCGCTGGAAATCCACTTTGATGAAAATGAATCCTAGCTTTTCCCTGCTGTCCGTCACACAAACTCTTCACCGCTGCCGCGAGACCCAAGTGGTCTAACTTCGAGGGATGTAGCTTGTAAGACAAACGGTGAATGTCGCTCGCGATTTCCTGGGCCTGCAGCTGCAATCGCTGAAAACGCTTGCGAAGCGTGAATGGCTTTTCGATCTTTTGGCCCACCTGTTCCAGCTCGATCGATAGCACCGCCATGCGTTGACTCAGGTCATCATGTAGCTCTCGTGCGACTCGCTTGCGTTCTTCTTCTTGCGCCGCGATCAGCCTGCTTCCGAGATACTTCAATGCCTCTTCGGCGCGCTTGCGCTCCGATATGTCGATCATGAAACCGTGCATCTTTCCATGAATTCGATTCTCGGGCGTGACACTTACGAGGTTCTGCACCCATACCACTTGGCCATGACTACCGACCATCCGGAATGTCAGATCGAAATGTTCTGCCGCCGTGGTTTGTTTTTCGTAAGTATTCAGCACACGCTGACGGTCGTCGGGATGTACATGCGCAGCAAGGAAGTTCGGTTCGTACCACATACTGGTCGGATAGCCCAGCATCTTCACTGCCTGCTCACTCACATATGTGAATCGGTGCGGCTGAATCTCGCCTTCCCAAGCCATTACTTTTGTTGTTTCAAGTAACTGACTAAGACGAGCTTCAGCATCCTTGGAGTCGTCACGGATAGCGGGAATGTCTTCGTGAGTAATCAAAACGCGAAAGGTATATCCGGGTAGATTCAGACGAGCGGCGTGCATCAAAAACGGCCGTCCGCCGTTAACTGATTGGCTCTGATACTTCCGATGAAACTCCCGCTCTTCACCTAACAGAATCTGTTGCAGATCCTCGGCCAGAGTAATATCTGCTTCTTCCTGAAATTCAGATTCACTTATTCGTTTGCAGTTCTCGAAATAATAGAGTGTGACGTCGAAGTACTCGGTTGCACGGGCGCGGCCGCGTTGGAATAGATGCCACGCCTTGCTCGCGTAGAGAATCTTTCCTGCTTCACTCAATACTGCAACGTTAGAAACACAAGCATCGACGAGTGCGCGCAGCGTCTCATCCGACAAAACGTCCGCTCGTTGGAACGGCGACGACGGGATTCTGTTAGTTGAGGGAGAAATCATAATATCGGGAGACCATGTTCGCTGCGTCTGAAATCGCCAATGCGGCCAAACCGCGATGTTCGTCTTCGTGGGATCTTTAGACATAGTCGCGTTTCCGTTTGTCTCACTAGAGTTACCTAAAGCTTTCGTCAGTTACGGCGTCGTTCGTTTCAGAAGTTACGAGCGCATTTGAATCGGTGCTACGGCTGCTCAATACTGCCAGCGCGCCTTTAAGAACCGCAAAATCGTCCGAGCGAAGATATTGATTAAGATCAGATTCAGATTCCCACTCGCTCAAGAGTAGCGATGAGTTCTCATCGCCCGCATCCAGGTAGAAGCGAAATGTCCGACATCCTTTTACGTTGCGAACTGGTCCGAGCAAGCCGGCGATGGTTTGCGAGAGCTCTATTCGCTTCTCTGGTCGAGCGGTAATCCTGGTTGTCTTTACGATCATGATTGTCCACCCTGTACGTCCTCTCCCGAGCCGGCACACCTCAAGCGTCACCCGCACGCTTCATCTTCCTAGTTGTCGTGGTGCTGAGTACCGGCTGGGCTCTTTGAGGATCTATTAGCAATATCCGTGCACAAGACTTCCGCGACCATTTGCGATTGAGCGTGGGCCTTTCGTTATAAGTACTTAACTGATTTGGCAAACTTCCTGGGTCGGGTGATGTGCCTGGAAGTGCCGTTGTATTTCGCGGGATCCGTTTAACTCCACGGATGGTTTGCGTGGTTAGTCCAATTCCTTATGTGTCAGTGCGGGGAATTCGATGTCGAGGCCGTTGTTAACGGTATGTTACGTCGATGAATGCCCAGTTTCATCATGCGCGTACGGAGTGTGCTCGGGTTCAAACCGAGGATGTTAGCGGCACCACTCGGACCTTCGATGCGCCATCCTGTGTGTTCCAACGTCTCGATAATGTATTCCCGTTCGACTTCCCCCAGTGTTTTGACCGTAAACGTGAGGTCATCACTTGTCAGTTCAAAGCGATCGACCAATTGCAAGACGCTGCCCTTCGCATGGATCACCGCTCGTTCGATTACGTTCGCTAATTCCCGAACATTCCCGGGCCATGAATGCACTTGCAACGTCTGCAGCGGTTTCGGGGCTACCGACGTGATCGTCTTTCCAAACTTCTTCGCGTAACGATTCACGAAGTGTTCGACAAGCAGCGGGATGTCTTCCTTGCGTTGTCGCAATGGTGGCACCGTGATCGGGTAGACGTTGAGTCGATACCAGAGATCCTCTCGGAACGTTCCGTTTTCAACTTCGTCTTTCAGATTTCGATTTGTGGCCGCGATAATTCGCACATCGGCGTTGATCGTTCTGGTTCCTCCCAGTCGCTCGAATTCGTTTTCTTGGATTACGCGCAGCAACTTCACTTGCAACTCGATAGGTAGTTCTCCGATTTCGTCGAGGAATATTGTTCCACCGTCTGCGAGCTCAAAACGACCGGGCTTACGCGCGTCGGCTCCGGTAAACGCACCTTTCTCATGTCCAAACAGTTCGCTTTCGATCAGGTTTGGCGTTAGTGCGCCACAGTTCACCTTTATTAAAGGACGGTCTTTGCGCGAACTGGCTTCATGAATCGCACGTGCGACTAGTTCTTTGCCGGTGCCGGTCTCGCCAGTGATTAGCACTGTCGTATCGGTCGGTGCGACTTGAGTGACTTTGAACAGGACGTACTTGATCGCATCACTCTCGCCGACGATGTCGCCGAAACTTGAATCACGTTGAAGCTCTTGTTGGAGGTAGATGTTTTCGGCCTCCAGTTGGTTTTTCATCCGGTGTAGCTCTTCGTGAGCCTGACGCAGATTCACTTCCGATTCTTTACGCTCGGTAATGTCGAGACTCGACCCGATATACCCGAGGAAAACATGATCTGGCGTGGAAAAACAGGGGGTACCTTTGTCGTAGATCCACCGATATTCCCCGTCACTTCTGCGCAGCCGGTATTCCATCTCGAAGGATCGTCGCAGATCAAAACTCTTCGTATAGGTGTCGAGACAACGAACGTAATCCTCCGGATAAACATTTTCAGTCCAGCCACTGCCAATCTCCTGCTCCAATGTGCGGCCAGTGAAATCGAGCCATTGTTGATTGACGTAGGTGCATCCCTGGTCAACGCCCGACATCCAGATCATGATCGGCGTTGCATCCGCCATGTTTCGAAAACGCTCTTCACTTTCCTGTAATGCCCGTTGTGCTGCCACACGCTCAGTGATATCGGTCGAGGCTATCAGGAGACACTGTTCTCCGGCAAAATCCAGTCTTTCAGCTGATGAAAGCAAGATTCTCACGGAACCATCTTTCGTCAGAAACGTAGTCTCGCGCATACCAATGGATCCGGCACGATTCAGCTCACTAATAAACGTGGCCTGTTCTTCTTTGGTAGCCCAGATCCCAAGCTGCAATGCTGTATGCCCGATAACTTCGTCGCGTGTATAACCGCTCATCGAAAGGAAACTGGCGTTCACGTCGGCGAACACTCCTCCGTCGATTGTGATGATCGACATCGGTTGTGGGTTTGCGCGGAATGATCGGGCGAAGGTTTCTTCGCTTTGCATGCGTGCTGCCTCTGCCAAGTGTTTTGCAGTTACGTCAAGCGTGACGCCACGTATTCCAACGATGTTGCCTGCCGTGTCTAGCAGCGATGCGACGTGCGCCTCTACCCAAACTACGCGACCATCCTTCGCCCGCAAACGGAAGTGAAGAAGAGTAGACATGCCGGAAAAACCAGTCTCCGCTTCATCAGCGACCCGATCTCGATCCGTTTCGTGCACGAGTTGATTTGCGAACTCTGGAGTCGACATGCATTCGTCGACTGTGTAACCCAACATTTGTTCAACGTAGTCGCTTATAAAGGTTATCCGGCGTTCCTGTGTCATCGGGTCGATTCTCGTCTCCCACACGATTCCAGGAACATTGGAAACAACTTCATCGAGACGCTTCCGCTCTGAATCCGCGACGCCGGTGAGCCGGTGACTCTCGACTTCAGCCTCGCGACGTCGGGTACGCGTGAGTAAAAGCCAGATAATTAGAATCGCCTGAACAGTGAAGGTCGCGCTGCCCACAATAACCCACCATTTGTCGAGTGCGAGAAATGTCTCTGCTGCGACTGTTCTGGGCGCATGCGCGAGCACCGACGAGAAGGAGAGTTCGGAAATTGCGACGACGAGGAACAAGATTAGTGCCCACCCGACGACACGAAGCGTGCTCAATCGAATGCTCCAAATAGGCCGTCGCGTAGGCGGAGTCGCAGAATATGAAACGCGACTAGAAGATACCCGAGAGGAGATAAACGGAACCATCGCAGCACTCTCTTCTAGCGCCTCTCGACGTCATAAGGAGTGCTTGGGCGAGAAACACCTGTCGAGGAGAGGTGACTTGTAACTGAACGCTTGAAAGAAACAACCGTTGTTTGTTCGTCTTCGATTCTTTTCTCGGTGCGGCGCCGCGGACCTTGATCAAGCGACCTATCCTTACCTGACCTTGGTTCGCAGCGTCGCACGTACGTACCGCTTCGACCGACACTCGTTAACGCCGACCACCACCGCCTCTGAAACCACCACCACCGCCTCTCGACATGCCGCCGCCGCGAAAACTACCAGAACTGCTGCGGCTTGGACTTGAACTGCGGTTGTAAGTGCTGGAGTCACGACTACGTTGCGAGCCTTCTCTTCGCGCGGCGCGATCTCGTTCGAGATTCTGGTAGGTCGATCGATCCATCTGTTGAGTCCTCGATGAATCGCCTGTGCGGTCGCCTCTCGCGCTGTCTCGTTGCGTCGCTCGATCCTGTTGTCGACCGCGCTCGTTCATCATGCTGTCGCGAACAGATTGATCTGGCTTCTCTACTCCGTTCCAACTGCCGTTGTCCCACTTGCTCCAATTGCCGTTCTGATCGCGACGGTAAACGTTTCCATCTCTGCCCGCGTAAACGTTTTCTCCGTTCGATCCGACAAAGCCACGACCGCCTTCGCCGCGACGAGAGATCATCGTGCCCTGGTCTCCGCGAGTAACACGAGTCGTGTTGCCGGCGCTGTTAGTAAATCGTTTGGTGTTAACCCAATCGTCTCCGCGCTGCACAGTTGTCGATCCCCAACTGCCATAGACACCGGAACCCTGTCGCGTCTTCGCATAAGTTCCAGTGCGCGGGTTATAAGCTTCGGCAGCACCGCGCGCACCGTATGGTCCATATGCAAACGCGCCACGCGAATACGTCCCAGTGCCGGGGTTGTAACGCGCACCGAATCCAACACCCCCATATGGTCCATAGATCCGACCAGCCGTGCCGTATCTACCTGTGTACGGGTTGTACCAGGAGCCATAACCGTAGGTTCTCAGGGGCGGGTAATAGATCGGGTAATAACCGCCGTACCAGTAATAAGGTGGGTAGTACCAGCCGCTGCCCCACACGGCACAACCCCAACCGATCATTAGGCCGGAGTAGCCTGCATAAGCTGCATAAGTTACCCAGTCGTCATCTTTGTTCTCATCCTCCTCTACAGTCACATAGGTGACGCTATGCGCTTGCGAACTCGCCGGGATGTCGTAAATCTCCTTGGGAACAGAAGTGGCCAGTGTCCAGGGGCCTTTCGGTGTGTTGGCTTGGAACCAGATTCCCTGGTAGCACATGTAATACATGTCGCCAACCTTGATGATTTCCTTGTCCGTGTTCTTTGCGCGTTGGAGTTGTGTGCCCTGAATCGCTTCGTATTCGGGTTCACCGTTGTAGAGGACTTCAGGAACGGTTACTTCTTTCTTGTTTACGCGCGCGACCTGCGGGACCTGCGCTAATAGGACCGCCTCCGCAGCTTGTTGTGTTCCAGGCACTGAAGCAAGCACGCGCGAACGAGGGTGTTCAAGAGAGATAAGCTTGAAGTCTTCAGGTAGCTCCGGCGTTGCGAAGTTCCACGGTCCAAGTAT
>AR_comb_assmDRAFT_10010730_pt1 | contig 13794 bp, 15 predicted proteins | sample ArasoioldDNA_FD_10543 | JGI IMG/M metagenome (IMG submission 10543) | reverse complement strand
ACGTGCGAGCCGAAGACGCCGCGGTAGACGTGCGCCTCGTCCACGACCACGAAGCGCAGGTTCGCCAGCACGTCTCCCCAGCGGTCGTGGTGCGGCAGGACGCCCACGTGGAGCATGTCGGGGTTCGTGAGGACGAGATTCGACCACTTCCGGATCTGCCAGCGTCGCTCGCCCGGCGTGTCGCCGTCGTAGATCGCCGGCCGCAGGCCCTTCAACCGAAGCTCCGCGAGAGCACGTGCCTGGTCCTGCGCGAGCGCCTTTGTCGGGTAGAGGTAGAGCGCTCGCGTCTTCGGTTCGCGGGCGATCGCGTCGAGCACCGGCAGGTTGAAGGCGAGCGACTTCCCCGAGGCCGTCCCGGTCGTGACGACGAGGTTCTCGCCACGCCGCGCGGCCTCCCATGCCTCCGCCTGGTGGCGATACAGGGACGTGACACCGACGGCGGCGAGCGCCGAGACGACGCGGGGGTCGAGGTCGTCCGGGAGCGGCTCAGAGCGCCCTTTCCCTGCCGGCTCGAGCCCGCGGTACACCGCCTCCTCCTCCGTGAGGAGGTCGTCCCAGGCGCCTACGGAGCCGGCGTCGGCCGAAACCCCGTGCACGTCACGTTGAGTCCCGCGACCAGCCCCTCGGTCACGAGGCCGTAGCCGGTGTGCTCGTTCTCCTGCCACCCCTTCTCCGGGTCCCGACCCCGGAAGCGGTAGCGGATGCGGACGCGGTCTGCGATCTCGAGGACGTCGCCGTCGAGCAGCTCGAACGGCTCCAGGGACTCCAGCCAGCCGCGGTAGCGATCGGCCGCGGCGCCCCTGCCGGTCAGGTCCCGGAGTTCGTGCGGAGTGAGCACGCGCAGCCGGGCGTCCTCTGCGAAGCAACTCTCGATCCGGTCGAAGTCGCGCTCGCGGATCGCGGCGAGCAACTCGCGCATGATCATCGCGTCACCGCTCATGTCGGCGAACGTAGCAGGCAGTTCGACGTCAGACGTGCGGGCCCAGCTCCCGCTCGAAGCGCCTCCGCGACTGGGCACCGTGCACGGTCGCCCTCGGCTCACCCTCCGCGAAGAGCATCACCGTGGGCAGGGCCAGAACGCCGTAGCGGGCGGAGAGCCCGGGGTTCGCGTCGACGTCGACGCGGACGAAGCGGACGCGCCCCCGCCACTCCTCGGCGAGCGAGCGCAGGTGCGGCTCGATCGCGTCGCACGGCCGGCACCAGGGCGCCCAGAAGTCCACGACGACGGGAAGCGGCGAGCCGAGCACCTCGTCGGCGAACGTCTCGCTCCCGACCTCCTCCACACGGAAAAGGGTAGTCGTCTCAGAGGCGCCCGGTCAGGCTGCGCAGGCGCAGGATCGGGACGCGCCACATCGCCTCTGCGACGATCGAGCCGGTCATCTTCGACGAGCCGGCGCGGCGCTCGACGAAGGTGATCGGCACCTCGACGATGCGCAGGCCGAGTCGGTGCAGGCGGAACGTCGTCTCGATCTGGAACGCGTAGCCGTGCGCCGAGAGGGCGGCCAGGTCGAGCGCCTCGAGCGCGTCCCGGCGGAAGCACTTGAAGCCGCCTGTGAGGTCGCGGATGTGCATCCCCAGGACGATCTGGGCGTAGAGGCAGCCGCTCCGCGACACGATCCTCCGGAGCAGCCCCCAGTTCCGCGTGCCGCCGCCGCGCGCATAGCGGGAGCCCAGCGCGAGGTCGGCGTCCGCGGTCGCCGCGATGAGCCTTGGGACGTCTGAGGGGTCGTGCGAGAAGTCGCAGTCCATCTCGAGGATCAGCTCGGCGCCCGCGTCGAGCGCCCAGCGGAACCCGGCGACGTACGCCGGGCCGATGCCTTGTTTGCTGGGGCGGTGGAGGACCGAGATCCACGGCAGCTCGCGGGCGAGCGCGTCGGCGAGCTCGCCTGTCCCGTCCGGCGATCCGTCGTCGACGACGAGTACGCGATCGAGCGCAGTGTCGAGCACCTCGGCGAGCGCGCGGATCATCGGCTCGAGGTTCTCGCGCTCGTCGTACGTCGGCAGGCAGACGACGGCGCGCAGGCGGGCTGGACCCGGCTGCTGGGCAGGCTCCATGCGTGGGGGTTCGCGATCGACCCTTGGGTTCCCCCAGGTCTTCGAGGGCCTCCGTATCATCGCGGCGTGGCGACGACGCTCCCCAGGAACGCGGAGATCGCCGACCAGCTCGACCTGCTTGCCGACCTCTCGGAGATCCTGGACGAGGAGACGTTCAAGGTCCTTGCGTACCGCCGCGCGGCGACGCGGATCCGGGAGACACCGCTGCCCGTGGCCGAGCTCGCGCTCGAGGGCAAGGCGAAGGAGCTACCCGGCATCGGCAAGACGATCGAGACGAAGGCGGTCGAGGTCGTGGAGCTGGGGGAGATGAAGGCGCTCACGAAGCGGAGGCAGCTCGTCCCGGCGGGCGTCGTCGACTTCCTCCGTCTGCCCGGTGTGGGTCCGAAGACCGCGGCGCGCATCTGGACCGAGCTCGGCATCACGTCGCTCGAGGGGCTCAGGACCGCGGCGCAGGAAGAGCGCCTGCGTGAGCTCTCGGGGATGGGCGCGAGGAGCGAGGAGAAGATCCTCAAGGCGCTCGACGCCGGGGCGGGCGAGAAGCCCGAGGACCGGCATCTGCTGGGCGCGGCACTTCCGGCGACGCGCAGGGTCGTGGAGGAGCTCGCGGCTCAACCCGCTGCGATCGCGGTCTCGGAGGCGGGCAGCGTGCGGCGGCGCAAGGAGACGGTGCGCGACCTCGACGTCGTGGCCACCTCCGACGATCCGGCGGCTCTCATCGAGGCGTTCTGTGCAGGTCGCTGGGTCGCCGAGGTGGTCGCGCGAGGGGACACGAAGGCGACGGTGGTCGCGCACGACGGGCTGCGCTTCGACCTTCGGGTCGTTCCGCGCGAGTGCTACGGCAACGTCCTCCAGCACTTCACGGGGTCGAAGGACCACAACATCGCGCTTCGCGAGGAGGCGCAGCGCCGCGGCCTCTCGATCTCCGAATACGGAGTCACCGTGGTGGAGACCGGGGAAGTCGTCACTCACGCGACGGAAGCTGAGCTCTACACGTACCTCGGGTACGAGGACGTGCCGCCCGAGCTGCGCGAGGGGACCGACGAGATCGCGGCCGCGCGCGAGGGAAGGCTCCCCGAGCTCGTCCAGCTCGGCGACCTCACCGGGGAGATGCACTGCCACTCGGACTGGTCGGCGGACGGGAAGGCGTCGATCGAGAAGATGGCGCTCGCAGCGCGTGCTCGCGGGTACCGGTACCTCTGTCTCACCGACCACTCCCACTACCTGCGCGAGGGGCGGATGGAGGCGCAGTGGAGGGAGATAGCGGACGTCAACGAGCAGGTGAAGCGGTTCAAGGTCCTTCGCGGCGTCGAGGTGAACATCCGGGCGGACGGGTCGCTCGACGTTCCGGACGAGGTCCTGGCGCAGCTCGACTGGGTCGTCGCGTCGCTGCACACGTCCTTCGACCGGAGCCCGACGGAGCGGATCCTGGAGGCGGTCGAGAACCCGCACGTCGACTGCATCGGCCACCTCACGGGCCGACGCCTGCTCCAGCGACCCGGCGCAGAGGTCGACGTCGAGCGCGTGGTCGAGCGTGCCGCCCAAACCCGCACCGCGCTCGAAATCAACTCGCAGGCAAACCGGCTCGACCTCCGGGACACGCACGCGAGGCTGGCGGGAGAGGCGGGCGTGCTCGTGCCCGTGACGACGGATGCACACTCCATCGAAGCGCTCGGGTACGCGGAGCTCGGAATCGCCCAGGCCCGCCGCGCGTGGCTCACGAAGGACCACGTGCTCAACACCCGACCTTGGTCTGCGATCGCGAGACTGCGCAGGTGACGTTTCGCCAGGACGGCGACCTGGCGGTCGAGTGGGTCGCCTCCTACCTCGACCGCCTCCGGGAGCTTCCGGTGCTCGCCCAGGTCGAGCCGGGAGACATCCGGGCAGCGCTGCCTCCGACTCCGCCCGACGACCCCGAGCCCTTCTCGGCGATCCTCGACGACCTCGACGACGTGCTCCTGCCTGGCCTCACCCATTCGCAGAGCCCGCGCTGGTTCGCGTACTTCGCGATCACGGGCTCCGAGCCGGGAATCCTCGCGGAGCTGCTCGTCGCCGGGCTCAACCAGCTCGGGATCCTCTGGCGCACGTCGCCCGCGCTCCAGGAGCTCGAGGAGCTGACGCTCGACTGGCTCCGCCAGCTCGTCGGCCTCCCGCCGGAGTTCGTGGGTCACATCGAGGACACGGCCTCGACCGGAGTCGTGGCCGCACTCGCCGTTGCCCGCGACCTCAGTCCCGGTAGGCGGGTGGTCGTGTGCTCCGAGCAGGCGCATTCCGTCGTGGACAAGGCAGCCCGTCTCCTCGAGCTCGAGGTCCGCAAGGTCCCGGTGGACGACGAGCACCGGCTGCGCGCCGACCGGCTCGACCTCACCGACGCGTGCGCGGCCGTCGCCACGATCGGCACGACCGCGGCGACGGCGGTCGATCCGGTCCCCACGATCGCCGACGCGTGCGCCGTGGAGGGCGTCTGGCTGCACGTCGACGCCGCATACGCGGGCTCGGCAGCCATCCTGCCGGAGCTCCGCCCGCTCTTCGAGGGGTGGGAGCGCGCCGACTCGGTCGGGATGAATCCGCACAAGTGGCTCGGCGTCCCGCTCGACTGCTCGGCGCTCTGGACGCGGCGGCCCGAGGAGTTCCGGCGTACCTTCTCGCTCGTTCCGGAGTACCTCCGGTCGCCCGACGACGCGGTCAACCTGAGCGAGCTCTCGATACCGCTGGGCCGCCGTTTCCGGGCGCTCAAGCTGTGGGCGGTGCTGCGCTGCTACGGGCGGTCGGGGCTGCAGCAGCGCATCCGCGAGCACGTGCGGCTCGCGGCGCTCTTCGAGAACTGGGTTCGCGCGGAGTCGGGGTGGGAGGTCGTCGCCCCGAGACACTTCTCGCTCGTCTGCTTCCGGCTCGAAGGAGCGGACGAGGAGAACGAGCGCCTGCTCGAGCGTGTCAACGCGAGCGGCGAGGTGTTCCTCTCGCACGCGCCGCTCGGCGGTCGCTACGCGCTCCGGCTGGCGATCGGCAGTTTTCGGACGACCGAGGACGACGTTCGCCTCGCCTGGGACGTCCTCAGGCGCGAAGCGTCAGCCCTCTAGGAAGAATCGGCTCGCGAGGAACGCTCGGCCGCCTTCGGACGTCGCGGCGACGCGACCCTGCGCGAGCACGCCAGCCTTCGAGGCCACGGCTGCCTCGACTCGCGCTCGCTCCCGCGCGGACACGGCACCGAAGTCGAGCGCCGAGAGGGTGATCCGGCCCGTGCCGTTGAGCCGAGTCCCCACCAGCGAGAAGCACGGCGCGCGAACGCAGCGGTTCCCGAGGTCGCGAAGGCGGAAGAAGCGTCCGCCGCTGGCTTGGCCGAGCGGGGTCCAGACCGTGTCGGCAGCCAGTGTGCCGAGCGTGCCGAGGTCACCGTACCGCCTTGCGACGAGCGTGCCGTGGACGAGCGAGCCTGGAGGCACGACGACGGGACTCTCCTCCGTGCTCACCTCCGCGACGTAGCAGCGCGGACGGCGCAGCCCGTCAGAGCAGGTCGTTCGCGCGCGGTTCGCGGCGGCCACCCACGAGCCGCCGCAGAGCGGGGAGGGACAGAGCCGCGGGTCGGGCTGGACGACGAAGATCGCCGTCGTGCCCCGTGGCGCGGCGGAGGTCGCCGCGACGACCACGAGCCCCACGAGCGGCGCGACGAGGGCTGAGCGCCTCACGTTCGTACGATACGCCCGTGCGGCTCGTCGCCATCGGGATCGCGGCCGGCGTCTTCTCCGCGTTCTTCGGGGTCGGCGGAGGGATCGTGGCGGTACCGCTCCTCATCCTCGCCGCCCACGTCCCCGAGAGGGTCGCGACCGCGACGTCGCTCGGCGCGATCGCGATCACTGCGTCTGCGGGCGTCGTCGTGTTCTCGCTCAGAGGCGAGGTGCGACCGGGCTATGCAGCGCTCGTAGGATTGCCCGCGGCGCTCGGCGCGCTCGCCGGGACAACGGCCCAGCAGCGCATCCGGACCTCGCATCTCACGTACGGCTTCGCGGGCCTGCTCGCAGCGATCGGCGTCTGGCTGCTCGCGACATGAGCCCGACCACCATCACGCTCGCCGTCCTGCTCGGTCTCCTTGCGGGTGTGCTGGCCGGGCTCTTCGGTGTCGGCGGAGGCATCCTCTTCGTGCCGACGCTCGTCCTGCTGGGGCTCGGCCAGCTCGAGGCGCAGGGCACGTCGCTGCTCGCAATCCTCCCGACCGTCGCCGCGGGGGTCTGGAACCAGCGCCGCTACGGGCACTTCCGGGCTCGCACGGCGGTCGTGGTGGGGGTCGCGTCGGTCGTCGGCGTGGAGGCGGGAGCGCGGATCGTCACGGCTCTGCCCGAGAGTCTGCTCCGTCGCCTGTTCGCAGTGCTGCTCTTCCTCGTGGCTGCGCAGCTCGTGTGGAGGACGGCCCGCGCACGGCCGCGCTACCCTGATTCGCCGTGATCCGCCTGCTCGCCGCCTCCGTCGCGGTGCTGGCTCTTTCTGCCACCCTCGCCGCCGCTGCTCCTCCGACCTCGAGCTCCGACACGGGCGCGAGCGCGTACCTCGTCCGCATCTCGGCGCCTGGGCGCGACTCCGTCTCGCTGGGTGACCTGACCTGGCCGACGAGTCCGACGGCGGACGTGCAGTCGTTCCAGTACCCGGCCGACGGCTCGGTGCTCTCGATCGGACGGTCGAACGCGTCCGTGTTCGCGTCCACTGGCGCTGCCGCGACCGCGCGGTCGCAAGCGAATGTGATCGTCGTCTCGCTCTTCGCGGGAGAGATCGTCGCGGCGCAGGTGACGCTTTCGGCGACGACCGGGGCGAGCGCTCGCTCGACGCTCGCGGATCTCACGACCTCCGAGATCCAGGGGCTCCGCGCACTCGGCCAGGACATTCCAGCGAAGCCGGGGACGATCGTCCCGCTCGCCGACTGGGGAACGATGACCGTCCTGGCGGAGGCAAGCGGCGTCCGGAAGAAGAACCCGCCGGGCGCGCAGGCGTCGGCCGTCGGCCTGCGCGTCAAGCTCTCTGCCGACCACGGCGGGATGCCGGCGGGTACCGAGATCACGATCGGTGGCATCCAGGCGACTGCGGTCGCCGACGTCTCGGCTCCTCAGCCGAAGCCGGGGAAGCTGACGGCAGCCCCCGCGGTGAAGCCGGGCGATCGCCCGACGATCGCTCCTGCCCCTGAGCCGAAGGTCGAGGGCGAGGTCCCGGGCGGGCCCGTCAAGGTGGCTCCCGAGGTGACGGCCAAGCTGTCAGCCGGCGGATACGTGTTCCCCGTCTACGGTCCGGCGTCGTTCGGCGACAGCTTCGGCGCGCCTCGCCCCGACGTCCAGGGCGGATGGCACCACGGCGAGGATGTCTTCGCGCCGGCCGGCACCCCGCTCCTTGCGGTCGCCGACGGGACCTTGCACACGATCGGCTTCAACCGCATCGGCGGCTACCGCATCTGGCTCCGCGACACGGACGGCAACGAGTTCTACTACGCACACCTCTCGGCCTACTCGCCGCTCGCCGTCGAGGGCCGGCAGGTGAAGGCCGGCGACGTCATCGGCTTCGTCGGCGACACCGGCGACGCCGAGGGGTCCCCGCACCTCCACTTCGAGATCCACCCCGTGTCGATGCTGTCGCTGGGCTACGACGGCGCCGTCGCCCCCTACCCGATCCTGCTCGCATGGCGCCGCGCCGACGACGTGTCGTTCTCGGCGGGGCGGATCTACACGGCGCCGAGGCATGGCGCGGCCACGCTCCCGCTGCCCGGGGCGGTGCTCCTCGAGTCGCAGGACATCGGCTCGACGAGCGGACTCGCCCCGGGCGCGCTGGAGCGCGTGATGAAGCCCTAGAAGCCGGGCCGCGGCCGGAGGCCTACGCGCCGCTGTCGGTGACCGCCTCGGCGACCTGCTCCGCCTCGGCGTCGATCTGCGCCTGGAACTGCTCCAGGTCATCGATCCCTGTGCCGTTGCCACCCGCGACCCGGTCCATGATCCACTCGCGGGTCTGCCCGCCCGTCCACGGGTTATAGAGGACGCCGAGCGTGACGCCGGTGAGCAGGATGACGCGGTTGCGCGCCTTGTGGCCCTTCTTCTTGGCCTTCCCCTGGAGCTTCTCGGACGCCACCGAGAGCTCGGAGACGAGCTCCTGGAGGTCCTTCTGGAAGCGCTTGTCCGACATCTTCCCCGCGCGATCCTTGACGCTCTTCCCCTTGGCGAGCTGCCCGTACAGAGTCTTCGCCGTTGCGAACGCGGCGATGAGATCGTCACGCAGCTCGGGGTCGGTCATCGCGCGCTGGACATAGGGGGTCAGCGCTGCGGCGGTCATGAGCGACTTCTCTTTCGTCTTCGGCATTCGGTTACCCCTTTCTTCGACTCGCCCCCCAGTATGTCGGCTACGATCGCTTCGGTGCGCGGGCTTCTGTTCTTCGTGCTCCATCCGAAGCGTCTCCTCGTCCTCCTCGCCTCCGTCCTGGCCGCCTTCTTGTACGTCTGGTTCGCCGCGGTCCGGGCCGTGCCGGGCGTGCGGCGGCGCAAGGCCGCGGCACGTAAGGCGTGGCGGAACCGCCCCGGTCGCACCACCTAGCACTCCCCCGTGGAGCGCATAACCCGGTTCTCGCTTCGCCACCGGTGGCTCGTCCTCGGTACGTGGCTCGCGGTCCTCGCCGTCTCGCTCGTGGCGGCGGCCCGTCTCTCCGACCTCCTCACGAACCGCTTCCGCCTTCCGGGCACCGACACGCGACGGGCGGAGGTGATCCTCCAGGACCACTTCGGTCAGCGCTCGACGGGGACCTTCACGGTCGTCGCGCGAGGTGAGGACTCTGCCGCGCTCGTCCCCGCGGTGCGCGCTCGGGCCGCACGGGCAGCGGCGGCGTTGCCGACGGGAAGGCTCGTGGACGTCCGGCCCGTCGCGCGGGACGTGGTGGTGGCGCAGATCGTCTCGAACCTCGAGCCCGCGGACTCGAAGGATCGCACCGACGACATGCGCAGAGCGCTCGGGACGATCCCGGGAGCACGCCTCTACGTCACGGGTCAGGCCGCGATCGAGCACGACCTCGACCCGGTGTTCTCGCGGGACCTGCTCAAGGGCGAGCTGATCGCGATCCCGATCGCGCTCCTGATCCTCATGTTCACGTTCGGGACGCTCTCCTTCCTGCTCCCGTTCCTGTTCGCCGCGTTCACGATCCCGACGACGCTCGCCCTGGTCTGGGTCGTCGCGACGCGGATGGAGCTCTCGACGTACATCGAAAACCTCGTCTCGCTCATCGGGCTCGGCATCGCGATCGACTACTCGCTCCTCCTGCTCTACCGCTTCCGCGAGGAGCTCCGCGCCGGCTCCGCGCGCGACGACGCGATCGTCGCGACGATGACGACGACCGGTCGGGCGGTCGTCTTCAGCGGGAGCGCGGTGGCCATCGGCCTCGCGATGCTCCTCTTCATGCCGTTGCCCTTCATGCGCGGGTTCGGCATCGCGGGCCTGCTCATCCCGACCGTATCCGTGCTGGCCGCGGTGACGCTCCTTCCGGCCCTCCTCTCGCTCGTGGGCCGTCCCCTCGACCGCGTGCGACTGCTTCCGCAGCACTGGCTCGACAACCGGGCTGACCACGAGCGAGGCTTCTGGCCCTGGCTGGCGCGGGCGATCATGCGCCGTCCAGCGCTCGTCGCCGGCGGGACCGCGGGGCTGCTCGTCGTCCTCGCACTCCCCGTGCTCGCGCTCCAGCTCACGCCCGGCTCGAACCAGGGCATCCCACGGCGCCTCGAGGCCATCCAGGGGTACGACGTGCTCACGAGCGCGATCGGGGCGGGCGCGGTCGCCCCGACGAACGTCGTCGTCGACACCGGCCGCCCGCGTGGTGTGGACGACCCAGCCATGCACCGGGCGCTTGCGGCCCTCGAGCGGAAGCTCGTCGCCGATCCGCAGGTCGCTGCGGTGCGCTTCGACCGCACGGCACAGCACGTCGATCCGACGGGCCGCTTCCTGAACGTCGAGGTCGTCGGGAAGGAGGAGTACGGGAGACCCGCGAGCCTCGCCTTCGTCGACCGGCTGCGGGGCGAGATCATCCCGGGCGCGGGGTTCCCGACGGGGGTCTCGGTGTACGCGGGTGGCGGACCTCCTGGCGGGAAGGACTTCCTGCACCTGACCTACAGCTGGTTCCCCTGGCTGCTCGTGGCGGTACTCGTCGCGACGTTCTTCCTGCTCATGCGCGCCTTCCGATCGCTCGTCCTTCCGGCGAAGGCGATCGTCCTCAACCTGCTCTCGATCGGGGCCGCCTACGGGCTGCTCGTCGTCAGCTTCAAGTGGGGAGCGGGGGAATGGTTCGGGCTCATCCCGTACGACCAGGTCGAGGGCTGGATCCCCGTGTTCCTCTTCGCGATGCTCTTCGGGCTGTCGATGGACTACGAGGTGTTCCTCGTCTCGCGCATGCGGGAGGAGTGGGATGCCGGGGCGACCAACGAGGACGCGGTGGTGCTCGGCCTGACGAAGACGGGACGGCTGGTGACCGCGGCCGGGCTCATCATGTTCGCCGCGTTCATGGGCTTCGTCGCCGGATCGCTCGTCGGGCTCCAGCAGTTCGGCTTCGGACTCGCCGCGGCAATCCTCATCGACGTGACGATCGTCCGGGCGCTGCTCGTCCCGAGCGCTATGGCCCTCTTCCGGAGGTGGAACTGGTGGCTCCCGCCTCCGCTCGCGCGCCTCGTGCGGGTCGAGCCGTCGCCGCTCGGGCGCCCCTCCGGACGGGCTGTGCCGCACGCGAGCGGTGACTGACGACCGTGCGTAGCATCCGGCCCGTGCGCACTAAGGGACTCATCTGCGCGGGCGGCGAGGCCACACGCCTCGGCGAGCTCACCCGCGTGACGAACAAGCACCTGCTGCCCGTCGCGGGCTGGCCGATGGTCTACTACCCGCTGCAACTCCTCCAGCTCGCGGGTGTGACCGACGTCCTCCTCGTCACGGGGAAGGGCCACGCCGGACAGATGATCGACCTCCTGGGAGACGGGCACCTGGCGCCGCGTGGCGGCGGCGATCCGATCCTCGAGGTGGACCTCACCTACAAGGTGCAGACCGAGCCGGGCGGGATCGCGCAGGTCGTCGGCATGGCTCGAGACTTCGCCGGCGGGGCACCGCTCGTCGTCGTGCTCGGCGACAACGTCTTCGAGTTCGCGCAGTCGGCGGCGATCGCCGAGTGGAGCGAGTCGCCGGACCGCGCGCAGATCTTCGTGAAGCAGGTCGAGGACCCGGAGAACTTCGGCGTCGTCGTCTACGAGGGCGAGCGCGTCGTGGACATCGTCGAGAAGGCAGGAGTGGTCGACACTCGCTACGAGACGCCTCCCTCCCGCGACGCGGTCGTCGGCCTCTACTGCTATCCGCCCGACGTCTTCGAGGTCATCGCGCGGCTTCGACCCTCCGCACGCGGCGAGCTCGAGATCACGGACGTGAACCGCCACTACGCATCTGCGGGGCGGCTCGCTGCGACCGAGGTCTCGGGCTGGTGGGAGGACGCCGGTAAGCACTGGCAGCACCTCGCGGAGATTGGCCGTCGTATCGACGAGACGGGTGCCAACAAGGCGGGCGGCACGTGATCGAAGGGCTCGAGCGCATCCCGCTCCGCCTGCACGAGGACGAGCGAGGCTGGTTCTGCGAGCTGCGCCGCGACAGCTCGCTCCCCAAGCCAATGGCGCAGACGAACGTGTCGTTCTCGCGGGCGGGCGTCGTCCGCGGGCTTCACTACCACGAGCGCGGCCAGGACGATCTCTTCTCCTGTCTCCGTGGGACCGCTCGGGTCGTCGTGCTCGACCTGGAGACGGGTGAGACGTTCACGGAGGACATCGGCGAGGAGAATCCGACCGCGATCTACGTCCCGGGCCGCTGCGCGCACGGCTTCGAGGCGCTCACGGACATCCTCTTCTGCTACCACGTCACGGCCGAGTACGACGCGGCCGACCCGGACGAGTACACCGTCCCGTGGAACGACCCGCGCGTCGCGCACCTATGGAGCTCGAGCACACCAACCCTCTCCGCGCGGGACGCCGGCGCAACGTCCTGATCACGGGCGCGGGCGGCCAACTCGGCCACGCGCTGCGGGAGGCGTTCGTCGACGAGGACGTGCGTGCGCTCTCGCATGCCGACTGGGACGTACGCGAGCCGCCTGGCAACAGTCTGTTACCAGGCGGCTTCGACCTCGTGCTCCACTGCGCCGCCTGGACGGACGTCGACGGCGCGGAGACGGACCCGCAGGGCGCCGCAGCGGTCAACGTCGCGGGTACGGCGAACGTCGCGGCGCTGGGCGCACCGCTCGTCGCGTTCTCGAGCGACTACGTGTTCGACGGGCGGAAGCGAGAGCCGTACGTCGAGTCCGACGGACCGAACCCGATGTCCGCGTACGGTCGCACGAAGCTGCACGGCGAGGCGGCGGCGGGCGACCACGCCTGGGTCGTCCGCAGCTCCTGGCTCTTCGGCTCGACCGGTCACAACTTCGTCCGCACGATGCTCCGTCTCGGAGCGGAGCGCGACGAGGTGTCGGTCGTCGACGATCAGCTCGGCTGCCCCACCTTCGTGGGCCACCTCGCGCACGCGGTCTGCGAGCTCGTGGACGAGGGGGGCGCGTACGGCCTGTGGCACGTCGCCGCGGCCGGCGAGTGCACCTGGGCCGACTTCGCGGAGGCGATCTTCGAGGACGCGGGTCTCGAGTGCGTAGTGCGTCGCGTGACGACGGAGGAGCTCGGCCGGCCCGCCCCGCGTCCCGCGTACTCGGTACTCCGGAGCGAGCGCCCGAACGCACCGACGCTTCCGCACTGGCGCGAGGGCCTTCGCGCATGCCTCGCTCAGATGCGCGGGTAGCCTTTCGCGGTGATGCGCCTCTTGGTCACCGGAGGAGCCGGGTTCATCGGCTCCAACTTCGTCCACTACTGGCTCGAGCGCTACCCGGACGACCACGTGGTCGTGTACGACCTGCTCACGTACGCGGGGAACCGGGACAGCCTCGGCTCGGTCGAGGACCGGATCGCGTTCGTCCAGGGGGACATCTGCGACCGTGAGCTCGGCGAGTCGACGCTCCGAGAGCACGAGGTCGAGGTGGTCGTCAACTTCGCGGCCGAGTCGCACAACAGCCTCGCAGTCGTCGACCCCACGCGCTTCTTCCGGACGAACGTCCTCGGGACGCAGACGCTCCTCGAGGCGTCCCGCGCGACCGGCGTGCAGCGATTCCACCATGTGTCCACGTGCGAGGTCTACGGAGACCTTCCGCTCGACACCGACGAGGTCTTCACGGAGGAGTCCCCCTACCGCCCTCGGACGCCGTACAACGCCTCCAAGGCGGGAGCGGACCACGCCGTGCGGGCGTACTCGGAGACCTTCGGCCTGCCGGTGACGATCACGAACTGCTCGAACAACTACGGCCCGTACCAGTTCCCGGAGAAGATCATCCCGCTCTTCACCACGAACGCACTCGACGACGAGCCGCTCCCCATGTACGCGTCGACGAGGAACAAGCGCGAGTGGCTGCACGTCCTCGACCACTGCGAGGCGATCGACCTCGTGCTGCGGAAGGGCCGCGAGGGGGAGACGTACAACGTCGGCTCGGGCGTCGAGGCAACCATCGAGGAGATCGCGGACCGCGTGCTTGTGCTCACGGGGAAGCCGTCTTCGCTGAAGACGATCGTGCCCGACCGGCCGGGCCATGATCGCCGTTACCTCCTCGACGCATCGAAGATCCGGGCCGAGCTCAGGTGGGAACCGTCTCACCCGTGGGAGGAGGGGCTCGCCGGGACC
>AR_comb_assmDRAFT_10524803_pt1 | contig 13796 bp, 4 predicted proteins | sample ArasoioldDNA_FD_10543 | JGI IMG/M metagenome (IMG submission 10543) | reverse complement strand
AAGACGATCGATACTCAAAGTGAAATCTTTGGTTTCGATATCGCTTCGCCGAACGCGCAGAAATATTTCTGCCTGGACTCGTGCGAACGCTCACTGTCGCAAATTGATCGACCACATGCGTTCAGCATGTCGGCGATTTACGACGTGCCGTTCATGAAAGAACAGCACGGTGTCGTTGGTCATATTCTCGGTGGTTGGCAAGTCAACACGGTCTACGTGCTGACCAGCGGTGAACCCTACACTCCGGGCCAGTTCTTCAACGGTTTGTATGGCTTGGGCAACACCTACCTGACTTCAGGTGACCGACCGTTTGAAACCAATACGAGCGTTGATCCACGTCAGGTTGGTATTAGCCAACTCGATGCGGCGCTTTTGTTCGGTGCGAATCTCAACAACCTCAACGGGTTCTACTCGCTGAATGCGTTGAACTCAACTGGTGACGAGGTCGTGGTAACGCCCAGCCAGGTTCATTACATTCTTAACCTGCCCGGCTCGGCGCGCATTTTCGGCACGCCGTTCGGTAATACGGTACGCAACTCGTTGCGTGGCCCCGCGCTAAATCAGCTCAACGCAGGACTGTTCAAGAACATCCGCGTTAACGAGCGTTGGACCATTCAACTGCGTGGCGAAGCCTATAACCTGCTTAACCATCCCAATCCGGGATACGGTGTTAACGCGGCGACTGGTTATCTGCCGGACATCTTTACCGATGACGCAGGCGTCCCGGGAGCTGGCGGAGGCTCCAGCTTTGCCGACAACCGCGACAACGAATTTGCTCGACGCGTTATTCAGGTCGGCATTCGTATCGTGTTCTAACTGAAGCTTCAGCTTCTTTCTCGAGGGGGGAGTCGCAAGACTCCTCCCCTTTTTTTGTCCGCGCTTCGCTAAACACGACCACCGAGAATAACGAGGAAAGCAGTCAGCTCGCGTTCAGAAAAATGAACGCAAATCCAAAAATCTGGGCTGGACTCGGAGGGCGCGTGAGCAGGCGACGAACATCCCCTTGCATTAATCGCTTTTGCCCAACGGGCACGAGTCTTGCCTCGTTTCGACAAAATCAATGAAGGTAAAGCGGTCAAGCTGCCTGATTGTTGGAGCAGCACTTCTGCTGATCGCTTCTTTGTGCGCTTACGGTCAGGATCCGGGTGGCCAAGTTCGCATCGATCTTACTCGAGTCCCGGTTGATAAAACGTCCCGGGGAAGCATTCAAGGGCGTGTGACACTGCCGGGAGGCGGCTTCATCGATCAAAATCTCAGAGTGACATTACTCAATGCCAGTGGGCCGCTGGCGTGGTCGTTCACGGAAAACCAGGGCCGATTTGAATTTGCCAACCTGGCGCCCGGGAATTATGAGGTACAGGTAGATACCGGCGGCGTCGATTACCAGGTTGTATCTGAGTCGGTGCAAGTCTTACGCGGCGCGCCAGCAGTAATCACGATTGCGTTAAAAGACAAGCCGAGTCTCAGCCGCAAGATGCCGAACGGAGTCGTCTCGGCAACCGAGCTTAACGATTCGATTCCAAAGGCGGCGCGAAAAGAATTCATGCTCGCGAACGCAGCCATTCGTGAAAACAAAACTGAAGATGCCATCGCGCATCTGCGTAAGGCCATTGACATCTATCCGGCCTTCGTGATGGCTCGCAGTGATCTCGGGGTGCAGTTGTTCTCACAAGGAAAACTGGACGAAGCCGAGGAGCAATTTCGCGAAGCGATTAAGACGGACCCGGCGGCTTTCAATCCCAGATTGAATCTCGGAATGCTGCTGGTTGAAAAATCTGAATTTGCCGAAGCGGTCGTGGAACTGAATCGCGCGATCAGTTACAATTCCGAATCGGCAGCGGCACACTTATATGCCGGGGTGGCTTACGCCGGCCTCGCGCAATATGAAGACGCAGAAAAACACCTAAAGTCCGCATACACCATCGGCGGCACTTCTTATTCATTGGCCCTCTATCATCTGGGCCGGATCTACATCAACAAGGGGGAACGCGAGGCGGCCCTGAAATATTTTCAGGAATACCTGCGCGTCTCTCCGGATGCACCCAATGCGCATCAGGTTCAAAAACTGATCGCGATGTTGCAGTCACCGGAGCTTGAGGCTTAAGGGGCTTTATATAGCTTAACGTCTCAACGTTAACTGCCAGACGAAATAAAATTAGGAGGATCGATATGATGAGCTTACCTTCGCGGAAGCCGTTAGCGTCCTTTGTGGTGCTGACGTTGCTTCTTATGACGTTAGTTTTTGTTTTTGCTTCGTCGGCGATGGCCCAGGCAACCACCGGCTCCATCAAAGGAACAGTGGTTGACGCCAACGGCAATCTCGTCGCCGGCGCTGACATATCCGCCAGGAACGAAGCCACCGGTTCGGAAAAAGCCACGGTGACTACGGGAGATGGAATTTACGAGATCAAAGAACTTCCTCCGGGCAAATATTCGGTAACGGTGGCGGCGACCGCAGGCTTTAGTCCCAAAACCGTGACCGGGGTCGATGTTCGACTCGGTGAAACCACCAGCTTGAAAGTCGATCTGGTCGTGGGTTCAGCAAGCGCGACCGTCACCGTTACCGCGCAAACCGAGACCACCATTCAAACCGACACTTCACAGATCTCGGCGAACTTCGAAAACCGCAAGGTCCAGGATCTGCCATCGAACGCCGCTGGCAACGGGATCGACACACTGGCTTTGCTCGCACCCGGCGTAGTGCCCGGTTTCGGCAACGTGAACAGCAACGGCACCACGTTGTCAGTCAATGGTAACCGAGCGCGCGCCAACAACTTTACGATCGATGGAACAGACAACAATGACCTGTCAATCGGCGGTCCTTCGTATTTTGTGGACAACCAGGATGCAGTGCAGGAGTACCAGGTCATTACCAATAATTACTCAGCCCAATACGGACGCAATCAGGGCGCGGTGGTAAACATCGTACTCAAGTCCGGTGGTAACGACTTCCACGGAAGTCTTTTCGAGTTCCATCGCAACTCAGCGGCGGACGCGTTAACAAACCTCGAGCGACGTGATCCGGGCCGCTCAGCGAAAGACAAGTTCATCAGCAATGTGTTCGGTGGAACCGTCGGTGGTCCAATCAAGAAGAACAAAGCATTCTTCTTCTTCGCATTCCAGGACACTCGCCAGTTTTTTAACAATACGGTAACCGGCACCTCGTTGGCGCCTTTGCCATCGGACTTCGCCGGCATTTTGGCCCAGTATCCCGGAAACGCGGCGATCAAAGCGTGGGTTAATCAGGGTGCGTTTGCGGTGACGGCCTTTAATGTAAAGGTCCAACCGCGCACTGATACGGCCCTGGCGCGGCAGAATGTTTGTTTGCCAAAGAATCCCCTGTTGCCGGTCGATACAGCGGCGACTTGCGGTACGGGCGCAAATGCCGCCAATGACTTCCTGGTACACATGGCACTCCCGCTGTTTTCCTGGAAAGCGAACTTCGTCCAACCAGAATACAGCGTTCGCGGAGACCTGAATCTCACCAAGAAGGACACCATCACCGGCCGGTATCTGTATCAGAAGTCCGACGAATTCGGATCCCAGTTCAGCAACACGTTCATCAGCAGCGTTCCGTTCAAGTCGCAGAATTTTGCGGGCACGTACAACCGCCAGATAAGCTCACATGTCAGCAACGAATTTCGCGGCACGTGGCAGAAGCTGTCCGTTCTCTTTGGCGGCGGTTGTGACGATACATTTACCGGTTGCATCCTTGATCCGCTAACGGGACTGCAGACGACTTTCACTAACATCGCATACAGCGGGTTTGGTGCTTCCGGCGGTAGCGGTGTTCGTTCTGTTGGGCCTGCTACCAACCTGCCACAGGGACGAGCAGTTCAGGTTTGGCAGTTTCAGGACAACGTTACCTGGATGAAGGGCCGGCACACCTTAGGATTTGGCGCGGATATCCGTCACTTGAAGAGTTCGGTGCCGTTTCTGCCAAATGTGAATGGTGCGTTTACTTATGGTTCCAGACAAACTCTAGTGGCCAACGCTCCGACGCGAGTAACCCTCGTCGGTGGTAAAGACACGCTGGACTATACGGAGAACGACAAGTTCTTCTATTTCCAGGATGACTTCAAGGTTAAGAATAACTTTACTTTGAATCTCGGGGTTCGCTACGAATACACCGGCCAACCAATCAATCTGCTGCATGACATTAGCTGTAGTCGTGAGGCCGATCCGGCACAGGCGTTGTTCGCTCAGAGTATTCCGGTCGACCAGCGTTGCGTGCCCGAAGTTCCCAATGACAAGAACAACTTTGCGCCGCGCGTAGGATTTGCCTATAGCCCGCATTGGAGCGGAAACCCCTTCTTCAAAGCGCTCCTTGGCGAAAACGATGCCAGTGTTATCCGAGGCGCATTCTCGATGGCTTATGACCCGGCGTTCTACAACATCTTGTTGAATGTCTCGACCTCAACCCCGATGGTCTTCAACAACACGATCACTAACACGTGCACAAACGTTACGCCGGCGACTGCTTGTACGACGAACGACATCCTGGCTAATCCGGCATTCCGGATGCCAAACAACCCAAGTGGTGATGCCGTCCGGAGTGCACTGGGTGGCAATCTGGTGAAGAACTTCTTCGATCCACGCCTCCTGTCGCGTACGATTGTAGGTAACGACTTCCACTCTCCGTATTCCGAGCAATGGTCGTTCGGGGTGCAACGCCAACTAACTCGCGATCACGTGATGGAAATCCGGTATGTTGGTAATCACGGCGTCGGTCTTTTCCAGACGTTAAATCGCAACCCGTTTTTGGGAGCGGATACAGTTGCGGCCAGCGGCGTCTGTACCGGCCAATTTACCAATGGTGGTGTAACTCGTGGCTTTTGCAGCGCCGGCGTTGGCGGCACCACTTTCCTGTTCCCGGCGTTACCAGCGGCAGCCCATGGCTTAACTGGTCTCAGCACGGCCGCGTGCCCAAATCCGACGGCGGCATTGCCGAATGGCGCCCAGAACAACACGGCCGCATGCCAGGGCCGTCTCCTACTCGGTCAAGGTCTGCTTCGCTCGCGTGAAAACACCGCGAACTCGAGCTACAACGCCTTGCAGACCCGCATTAACGGGAGATTCATGAAGCAGTTGACCTACGGTTTCTCCTACACGTGGAGCAAGACCCTGGACAATGCCAGCGAAATCTTCTCGTTCGGAGAATCCTTCTCCGCCGCCGATCCACTTAACTACGGCTCTAACGAGCGCAGCTACTCCGGCTTCGATCGCCGGCACGCTGCCTCAACGAACCTGATCTGGGATCTGCCCTTCGAAAAAGATCAGAAGGGCTGGAAGGGCAAGTTGCTCGGTGGTTGGCAAATGAACAGCACCTACCTAATTGCGAATGGCCGCCGTTATACGCCTGAGCAATTTTTTGTAGAAGGTCAGGGTCTGCGCGGCTATGAAGATATCGGTTGGGCAGCAGGCTTCGCCGGTTTTGATACACAAAGACCGTTTTGGGGCAACCGCAACGCCGCTCCGGGAACTGTCGGCGTAACAGCAGTCGATGCCACTTACGTTTTCGGTATGTCATTCGCAGCCGGCACGTTCTGTCCAACTCAACCGTGTTCGCCACTTTCCGCGGCGGGCAGGCAGCTTTACTCGCTGAACCAGATTCTGTCGAATGGCACGTTGGTTCCGGTCACTGCTAACGATGTGCGTTACATCTTCAACGGACCAGGCGCATCGGCCATCTACGGCAACCCGTTTGGCGATGTGGCGCGCAACGGCGAGCAAGGACCGATGCTTAATCACATCAACGGCGGTCTCTTCAAAAATGTCAGGTTAAGCGAGAGCAAGTCACTGCAATTCCGACTGGAAGTCTTCAATCTGTTCAATCACGGAGACTCTGGTTACGGTAATACCGGTGCGGGCACCAGCATCCCGGACAACATCGTTGAGGATGCCGGTGCGACGGCGGGCGCCACTTTCCAAAACAACAAGGAGATAACGCACAGCTTCCGCCGGCTCCAGTTCGGCTTCCGCTTTATCTTCTAACTTACCGCGATAGCGCGAGCTGTTCGCCCAAAGGGGAGAGTTGAATTCACTCTCCCCTTTTTCTTTTGTGTTCGGTGTAAACGTCTCGCAACAGCAGAACGACTTGCTTGGTGATATTGAAGGGGTTGATTAGCGTGTAGATGAGTTTCACTGCGCAGCGTAGATATAACTTCGCCGGTATCTTAAGGCGACCCCGGGCAAATTCACGCGAACCTTAAGATCTCGTCTCCTTTTGGCCGCTGATTTGTTAGTTGGATAGTATCCGAGGCTGTACTGTTGGCGCAGCTCTGCGGCTATGCGGCTAAAAATTTGCCTCAGGTATTTCAATCCAGTTGCAGAATAGAAACGGCCGGCGGTCTTATCGGAAAGGCTCTGCAGATACACACCAGCTCGCTTGTACGCAACGCTCAAAGGCTCACCAGTTGAGGTTACTACCGGTGCCGCCGTTTGACCGTCAGGCAACGGCGGACTTTCCACGTCGTACGTGTTGTACTGGATTGAATAGATCAGTGCGTCCAACTCCTCGGCCGCACGCAAGGTCCCTTCATAAGTTGCGCCGCTACTGGTCGTATCGACACCGTCGGTAAAAAGCACAATCGCCTTACGGCCGCGAATTCTCCTGAGTTGCTTGGTTGCCATCAACTCGACCGCGTCATACAAACTCGTGCCGCCACCCCATCGCGCGCGATCAATTGCGAGATTCACCCGCGTTCGATCGGAAGTGGGCTCGCACATCACTGTGATGTTCTTATCGAACACCACCACCATCACTCGATCGTTTTCTTTTAGTTCGTCTATAAATGCTCTGGCAGCGTTTTTGATCTCGTCCAACTTTTCCTTAGTTGAGTCGCTTACGTCCAACATCAGCGCGACTGTAAAAGCTTGTTCAGCGCCATCGAAAAAAGCGATATGCTGCTCGATGCCATCTTCAAAGAGGTGGAATTGATTCTGCTCGAGCCCAGAGACAAATCGTCCGTTCCGATCCATGACACTAACAGGGATGGTTACGAGCGACGTGGTAACGCGGACAACGTCATCTTCCTGCTGCGCTGGCGAATCAGTTTTCTGCTGAAGCGAGAACGAGGGTGAAACGGAGGTGAGGAAAATGGCCGCAACAAATAGAATCAGTTTGGACTTACGTCGACCGTTCATTGAGGTATGAACTGATAGATCTTGAGCACGAAACCGTCAATCGACCACATTAAAATCAATGCTGCGAGAGACTCTGCGAACTTTTTTGTCGCCGCCGTCGCTCACGATCATCGTGAGCACATATCGGCCCGGATTAACTTTTGACAGACCAAGCTGGCCAACATTAATTACCTGGTCGCCATTGCCGCTGACAGTCCCGCTCAAAGGTTTCTCCGGTTCCTGATAGAGAACTTTGCTGCCTTGACTGATGATGACTTGTGACTGTGCCTGCGGTTTATTGCCGTCCATCTTCGGGTTGTAAACGACGGCCGCATACCTTAGTTCGTTTTTGCGGGAAACCTGCCGCAGCGCCTGGAGTGGAGTGATCGCGGCGGTTCCCTGCTGGGAGGGATCTATGCCATAGATGAACAAGCTGCTCATCGTTAACTGTCGCTTTGCCAGATTCGGCACTTCGAGATAGCGGTAAGCCGTCCCGATCCTTCCCGTTTCGCTTTCGCGGACGACCACTCGCAGTTGAAAATTGCCCGATGGCAACTCTGTATGGCCTGAGTCACTGAGACCAGTGGCGAGCGCGCGTTTATATTCGTCCGGCGTGAGGTTCGTGTTGACCGTTTCACTGAAGCCGCCCCGCGCTTTTCCTGTCGAGTCAAAAACAAAAACCACCAGATCAAAAGAGTCCTTGTATCGTCCGCCGGCCTGCGTGAAGGTCAACGTCTTCGGATCGATGAAGATGTGGATGTCGACTTCAGCCTTACTTTCAGCGGTGAACTTATGTTGCACGAAACTGGAGACACCCAATTCTCGTCTGACCAGAGGCGAGGTTGCCGCGCGAATGACTGCTTCTTCTTTGGTGGTGGCGGCGGTGGAGGCAACTTCTTCACGCGCGTAATACCCAGCGCGGCTATAAACATGCGCGCCGTCGCGTTTCACTTTAATCGATATCTTGTGAAACTTCGCGTCGAATTTTTCCGTCGACGTGTAGCCCAACAAATAGTAGCCGGCTGCGTGATTCAGAATCTTGTCCAGGCCCGCCGCAAAATTGTTCGTGTTGATGGAGGCGACTCCACCCGTGGCATTCGCAATTGCGCGTAGTCCTTCAGCGCCGGCCAGCGAGTCGGTGCCCGCGATCAAAGCCATGTCCGGCGTGCGGCCGAATCCCGGATTGGCCCCACCTCCGCCGACCGAGGCACTGCCCACCGTCATGCCGAGCCCACTCTTTGCTTCTGTGTCCTGAAAACCGCGTACGCCGGGCCGTGGTTGCAGCCCACGCACGTCCATCGTATTGACCACCACGCCGGCGCGTCCGGCGTTGTCTACGATCGTTTGAATCAACGAACTCGTGTCGCCATAAATCGGCCGGATTTCCTGTACCGACAAACTTTCTCCCGTTGAGCGATCGATGACGGTGCCTTGTTCGTTAGACTCGTACAACGGCAAGCCGCCGGAGATCAGCACGACACTCTTGCGGCCGGGAATGGATTTCAATCCGAGGATGACTGAATTCGTTGTCGCCAAAGGAATCAATGTGCGGAAACCTTTGTTGACAGTGTCGGTCTGTGACTCCGCATCCAAACTGTTGCTGAGGGCCTCAGTATTGGTGCCGCTATCGTCCGCGCTCGGCGTGGTGTCGACCGAGCCAAAGTTCGGAACCGATGTCGAGAAAGGGTGAGAACGCGGGGTCAAAGCGTCGATCGCGCGCAACAACATCTGTTTATCCGAGCTGTACTGGCCGAGCAGATCTGTGTTTCCAAGCACCCTTACAATGGCTACCAGATCACCTTGCTGCATTTGGTTGTTGATAAAGTTTCGCAGCAGATCACGCACGCGAGCGAGATCGTCGCTACTGATTGTCAAATCATCGATTACGAAAGCTACTACGCGTTTTAGATCAGCTGCAGATAAACCTGCGGAAGGAATGTCAACGTTCTTCAAGGCTGGCGCTTCCCCTTCAACACGCTTATTTGCGCTAGCAATGAATTCCAAAAACTTAATGTCCTGTTTTTTGCCGTTGTCATATAACTCGAAATCTTCCAGCTTGAGGTCGCCGATGATCTGATCGTTTTTGTCGGTTACAACTGCGTCGGTTTGCACCAGATTCGTAGTGATGCGAATGATGTCCTCTGGAGCGATCTCAGATTGAGGCTTCTGTGGTGTTTGGGCTCCTGCGTGGCAAAGGGCAATGAGCGTAGTCAGTTTTAGGGCGACGAGTTTTTTCATGGCAACTGCCTCTTTCAGGTTGGGTTTCGTTTAGAGGTACAGCCAATGAGTGAAGGCGGATTATATTTGAACACCATACGGGTTACTAGCTAATTACTTTCCCAAAAACTTTGAGTCCGCTCTAGGATTAGAGAAACAGCCGGCTGTGCCGCGCAAGCGGTCCGGTCATCCGCCTTTGATTTAAGAACGCGGACTCAGTCTGAGAATCTTATTCAGAAAATTGGACAGGCCTCCGAAATACTGTAAGGCTTTCCCTGATACGACCCCCGCAAAATCGATTTCTGCTCAGGTTTTCTGGCGTCTTGCAGGTTCGCGCTAATAGGAACAAGCCTTGCTTAAAACGGCTACGAATCGGCCTTTGCCAGATTGAGATTGGCTGTATCGCCTGATTGGTCTGGAGAGCATTAACCCAAGTTTTTCTTGCCTAAAAAGAAAAATAAGTAACGCCGCTGTCCTGCTCAGGGTTCAACTGAGGAGCGGCTCGATCACTAGCATATGGAGGGGAGAATCAGAATGAAAGTTTACCTACCGAAGTTTCTCGTCCTGCTAGCGATCCTTGGCATCTGTTGTTTGCCGGCATTTGGACAGGTGTCAACCACGGGATCGATAGCAGGTACGGTAACCGACGCGCAGGGAGCAGTTGTGCCCAACGTGACGGTTACTTCCAAGAACAAGGCCACCGGCAAGGAGGCCACCGCTCAAACCAACGAGAGCGGTAACTTCAAAATTCCAGTCGTTGAGGCCCCTGGCGTTTACAACGTGACCGTTAAAGCGCAGTCGGGTTTCAAAACTGCCCAAGTCACCGACGTGAAAGTGGACGTCGCCACGCCCGCAACGGTGAATGTGGTGCTTGAAGTCGGATCCGCCGAGGAAACAGTAACAATTATCGGCGGCGGCGAAGTCCTGCAAACGCAGACTGCCACCGTCGGCACGACGCTAACGGGTCGTCAGATTACCGACATCCCAACCGCGTCGCGCGATGCGCTCGACCTAGTACTAGGGTTGCCGGGAACGACCACCGTTGGCCGTCCGCGCCAATCCTCGGTCAATGGACTACCGAAGGGCGCCCTGAATATCACCATCGACGGTATCAATGTCCAGGACAACTTGCTGAAGTCGAATGATGGGTTCTTTACCTACATTCGCCCACGTACGGACGCGATTAGCGAGGTGACGACTTCGACCTCGAATCCCGGAGCTGAGAGTTCCGGTGAAGGCGCGTATCAGATTAAGTTCACTACTGAAGGCGGTGGCAATCAGTACCATGGCGGCGGCTACTATTACTATCGAACGCCTGGATTGAATGCGAACTACTGGTTCAACAACCGTGACCTGCCCGCAGATCCGCTTACTGGCAAGGCCCCCCGCACGCCGATTATTTTGAATCAGCCTGGTTTCAAAATCGGCGGACCTATTTCGATTCCGAAGGTGTTCAACGGCAAAGACAGAGCCTTCTTCTTCTTTAACTATGAAGAGTTTCGTCTGCCGGAATCGACCTTGCGCACGAGGACGGTTATGAGTCCGCAGGCGCAAAGCGGGCTGTATCGTTTCTTCAACGCTACTAACGTATCCGGTTCTGCCCTCAACACCACTTGTACGGCAGCTCCGAGCGGTTCCCCCGCAGCGTTCTTGTGCTCGACAGATGTTTTGGCGAGAGCAGCGGCTGCTGGTGGCGGGTTATTGTCAACCGTCGATCCGACTATCGGTCCTTTGCTCGGAAGTATCCGCAGTTCCCTGGCGAGCGCCACGATCAAGGACACCGGCGATCCGAACCTGCAAACGGCAGCCTTCATCAACAAGGGCGGCCAAAAGCGCGAGTTCCCGACAGTCCGTTTCGACTTTAACCTGACGAAGAAACACCACCTCGAGAATATCTGGAATTACCAGAACTTCGGTGGCGTGGTGGACTTCCTGAATAACGTTGACCCCGCGTTTCCGGGATTCCCGAATCACGGCGCGCAAACGTCGGTTCGTTTTTCGAACTCGACAGGTTGGCGTTGGACTGTTACGAACAACATCGTTAACGAAGCGCGTTACGGCATCGTTGGCGGTACGACTCTGTTCTTCGCGGAAGTCAATTCCGGACAGTTCACGAATCAGGCAGCGAATGGTCAGGCTATGAGCCAGGGCCTCACGAATTTCGGGGCCATCCAAAACGCAACTGTTACGACTGGTCCACAACGGCGCAACAGCCCAGTGCGCGAATTTGCCGATAACCTGAGCTGGACGAAGGGCAACCATTCGTTCAACTTTGGCGCTACGGCCACGCGGATCGCTTTCTGGCAACAACTTCAGACAGTTGTTCCGACCACTGTTTTCACTACGAGTAACACGCTCGATCCGACACCCTTCAGCGCGTTTAGTACGCTTCCGTCGTCGCAACAAAATGGCGCGGCGCAACTCTTGAATGTCCTGACGGGACGCCTGACGGCGTTCAACTCCAATGCTCGTTTGGATGAGAACTCTAACAACTACTCCTGGCTCGGTTCTTTGATCAGTCGCGCACATTCATTGGAATGGGGTGCGTTTGGTCAGGATAGTTGGCGCTTCCGCCCGAACATCACATTGACGTTCGGACTGAGATATGAACGACAGCAAGCAATTCAGGCTGACAACAGTACCTATGCGGGTGTGACCTATGCCGACCTGTTTGGTGAGTCTGGCGCGAACAACCTGTTCCAGCCGGGCACGTTGACCGGGAATCATTCGGCATACTTTAACTTTGCACCGGGAACAAAGGCCTACAACGACACCGGGATCTTCCTGCCCAGCTTTGGCTTTACTTATAGCCCGAACTGGAAAGCCGGCGTTCTTCACCATCTGATCGGTGAGTCCGGCGAGACGGTAATTCGCGGTGGATTCTCAATGGCTTCGGTGCGTGAAGGAACGCAAGTGTTCCAGAGCATTGTGGGTGCCAACCCGGGCGGCACGCTCACCACAAACCGCAGTTTGACCTTGAACAATCTGCCGGTGGGAACGTATCTGCGAAACGCCGCGCCTTTGGCTCCGGCAAGTTTCCCCACGACTCCGGTATATCCGAACTTCGGCTTACTCACAGATTCGGTGAATGCTTTCGATCCAAATCTGAAGATTGGCTACGTTGAGTCGTGGTCGTTTGGCATTCAACGCGAATTCAAGAAGGACAATGTGTTTGAAGTTCGTTATACGGGAAATCGCGGTCACAAACTGTGGCGGCAGATGGACCTAAACGAAGTCAACATTGTCGAGAACGGTATCTACAATGAACTCGTGTTGGCGCAGCAGAACCTGGTCGCGAACATGGCCAACGGACGCGGCGCGAATTTCAAATACTTCGGACCTGGCACAAGCACTACGCCGTTGCCGATCCTGTTCGGATATTTCCAGGCGGTCCAACCGACCCTGGCTAACGCGTCGAACTGCACCAACGTTGCGACTTGCGGTGCGTTGTATAGCAGCGGTAACTGGTCCAGCACTACCTTCACCAATCCGCTCAATCCGCTTGGTGCTCAGCCGTTGCTGTTCGCGAACGGTTTGTCCAGCACTAGTTTCGAAAATCGGCGCACGCCGCTCGGCCAGGCTTGCTTTGGTCTTACCGGCTGTACGGGATTGGGCCTGTTCCCGTACAACCAGCTGACGGTAAATCCGGGCAAACGCGGTAGCCCGTTTGTAGTCAATAACACCGGTCAGACCTGGTACGACGCTTTCACGTTTGAATTCCGCAGGCGCATGTCAAAGGGCCTGCTCATTCAGGGCAGCTACACCTTTGGCAAGGCTCTCTCGAACACCTTCGCGAGCAGCTCGGCTGTATTCGATCAACCGGCAACCCTGCGAAACCTGTGGCTGAAGAAGGGCGTTACCAACTTCGACATCCGGCATGGTTTCAAGACCAACTTCATCTACGAACTGCCGTTCGGTAAAGGCAAGAGCTTCATGAGCAGCGCCAATGGCATCGTGGACCGAGTGGTTGGTGGCTGGGCATTCAACGGAAACCTTCGCTATCAGAGTGGTATTCCATTCAACTTCGCGGCGCCTAATGGCTTGTTTGATTACGGCGGCACGATTCAACAGAACACTGGCAATTTCCAGCTGGTCGGGATGACGGTGAAGGACCTGCAAAAGGCCGTCGGCGTCTATCGCGATCCGGACGGCTTCGTTTATCTGTTGCCGAAGGATATCCGAGACAACACTGTCAGGGCATTTAACATTTCCTTGACGTCCACTGGGCCCTCTTACACGCAGGGCGCACCGAGCGGACGCTATATTGCACCGGCCGGATTGGGCTGCATGCAGCGATTCATCGGGGACTGTGGATTTGCTAACCTGATTCTTCATGGGCCGGGCTTCTTCCGCTCAGACCTGAGCATCGCGAAGCGTATCCGGTTCACGGAGAGTGCGAACCTTGAACTGCGTTTGGAAATGCTGAACGCATTCAACAACATCAACTTCCAGCC
>AR_comb_assmDRAFT_11757080_pt1 | contig 13800 bp, 14 predicted proteins | sample ArasoioldDNA_FD_10543 | JGI IMG/M metagenome (IMG submission 10543) | reverse complement strand
TCGTTGTGGCGGAACACGCGCTTCTCGCAGCCCGAATTGCGGATGCCCGCGATCATCGACGCGTGGTTCAGCTCGTCCGAATAGACGATGCAGCCCGGCATCAGCCTTGCGATCGTCGACAGCGTGGCCTCGTTCGAGACATAGCCCGAAGTGAAGAGCAGCGCGCCTTCCTTGCCGTGCAGATCGGCCAGCTCGTGCTCGAGCTCGATATGGTAATGCGTGTTGCCGCCGATGTTGCGCGTGCCGCCGGAACCAGCGCCGACATCGTGGAGCGCTTCCTCCATCGCCGCGATCACCGCGGGATGCTGACCCATTGCGAGATAGTCGTTCGAGCACCAGACGGTGATCGGCTTGGGCCCGTTATGCCCGGCGAAGCAGCGCGCATTGGGATAGGCGCCCTTGTTGCGCAGGATATCGATGAACACGCGGTAGCGGCCCTCGGCGTGCACCCGGTCGATCGCGTCTCGAAATAGCTGGTTATACTGCACCTGATGCCCTCCCGTTCGCTCCGGCGATAGGAAACCCCCGCGCTCAGGGTTATTGTGGAGTTCCCGTATGGAAGTCGCCGGAGGTGACCGAGGCGGGGCACGCGCCGGCCCCGCCTCTATCTCCGGACCTTCCTCCTAGAAACGCATGCCGATTCCGATCGCGGGCACGACGGGATCGATGCTGACATCGACGCGGTTGACCGCCGTGCCGGTGGTCAGACGCGCGCTGGTGTCGATGTCGAGATATTTGACGTCAAAGTTGAGGAAGACGCGGCTTCCGAGATCGATGTCCACCCCTGCCTGCAAAGCGTAGCCGAAACTGTCCTTCAGACTGACATCGGTCTTCCCGATCGCCGCCTCGAGCGATCTGCTGGCATCGGCCGAATAGAAGGTCGTGTAATTGATACCGGCGCCGACATATGGCCGGACATGTGCTTTCGGTGCGAAATGATATTGCAACGTCAGCGTCGGCGGCAGCACGCGCGTGCTGGCGACATCGCCGAGCGCCGACAGCGCGCCGCGGCCGCTGATATCGTGCTTGGTCGTTGCGAGGATGAGCTCGGCACCGATATGGTCGGTCAGCATGTAGGTGAAGTCGAGCTCGGGCGCGGCCCGGTCCGAAACACCCACAGAACCGGTGGGAAACCCCGGCGCGACCGGACCCGATTCCTCGGTCGGAGAGACGAGAATCGCGCGCGCACGGACCAGCACGTCGCCGGCCTCCACCTGCGCCCGCGCCGGCGCGGCCGCCGCAATCGTCACTGCCAGAACGCCTGCTGCTACGACAAATTTCATGACCAACTCCGTTATGTTGTTTGGCGGGCTGGCCCCTATGCGACCCTCGCGAACGCGGCTCTACGCATCTTCCCCTACGGGGTTTCTCGAATGGACGGGGACCGACGGGCGATGTCAGTTCCCCGGCGCTTTTGCCTTTCGCGGCATTGCCCCATGCGGGTCGCGCGCGCCTTCCGCTCCGGCGCAGAAGCCAGATCGGCCGTGAACGGGCAGCGATTCAATCGCGCGCGCGTGGTTGGGGCTTACGGGCGCGTTCGTGCCCGGGACGTGGCAGCGCCAGCGCAAGCACGATCACCCATAGCAGATAGGCCCCGACACTGATGCGCTCGTTGATCCCCAGCATGGGCGTTGGAAGATCTTCGGCAACACGAGGCCCATCAAGCGCCGCCAACGCCCCGAACCCCATCACCAGCAGCAAGGTGACAAGGGTGTAGACGCGGAAGCGCCTGCCGGCCGTATTTGCTGCGGAGGCCATGGCGAGGACGATGCACGATACCGTCATCGCGGTCAGGGCAATGTGCATTCCGTCGGAGAGGTTCTGCTCGCCGCCGCGCAGGTGCATCGGGAACCACAAGCTTGCGATCAGGCCGAAGACCGCGACGGCAATCAATGACGCGCCCGTGACCCGCAGCGCGCGCGCACGCCCGGTGGATGCGCAAACGCCGAGCCCGAAGGCAAGCAGCAATGCATCATATGCAAGCGCCAGCGGCAGCACGAGCGATCGCGAGGGCGCGCCGATCGCGCTCAGTTCGCTGATCGATTGCGAAGCGTAACCATAGCCCTCCCAGCTGGAAGCGCCGAGAATGTCGGCAACCACATAGACCAGCGACGACAGAACGCCGCAACCGGGCAACGATCTTCTCAGCATCTTCGGCTCCGGGGCGTGAGGCGCACCCTTGCTGCACCAGGCATCCGGCACGTGCATTGCGTAGATGTACGAAAGCCAACAGGCGGCACGGAGAGCGATATCCGCCACGACGGCCATGGATCCGGGGCGCAGGCGCCCACCCGTGACGCAAGTGCTCTTCTCTCTCTCGCTACGTAGAACGCCGCATGGGCAGGCATGCGCCGGCACGCATATTCGCGCTATGTCCCTGCTTGCCCAGCTCTTCCTCGCCAGCGGCATGGCCGCCACGACGATCGGCATCCACCTCGCGGGGCTGACACTGATGCTGACGCTTTTGCGCCGCCACCGGTCGCAGCGCCGGCGCGTTAACGTCCATCTCCATGACGGCATCGGCATCGTCACGGCAGCGTTCGGATTGTTCGTGCTGCATGCAATCGAGATCTGGGCCTATGCGGCACTCTATGTCGTCGGCGGGGCGCTGCGCAGCCTCGAGGAGGCGCTCTACTTCTCGACATCCACCTACGCGACCATCGGCTATGGCGATATCGTGCTGGCGCCCGGCTGGCGCGTGCTTGGCGCCATCGAAGGCGCCAACGGGGTGATCCTGCTCGGCTGGTCCACCGCCTTCTTCGTGGCCGTCGTCAGCCGCATTCGCCTGCTCGAGATCGAAATGGAAGCAAGCCCCGAAGGCGACCAGGCGCGAGGCCCGGCATGAGAGAGCGGCGCCAGACCGTGTCGTTACCGCTACGTACCATAACCGATGGCCCGGCCACGCCCGGACGGCAGATTATCTGGTCATGACCTGGTACATGATCCGCCTCGACCTTGCGCGAACGCGCGATTTTCCCGATGGCTCACGCGAGCATTGCTATTTGCTATGCGCGCCGCTCGACGTCCATGGCATCATAGACGGGGAGACGCTTGCCGGAAGGCCGGACCGTGCGACCGTGCTGCGCTCCTGGCCCGATGCACCTGAAATGACCGGCTATCTGGTCCACAAGCGCAAGGGCTGGACTTTCTCCTACGCGCCGGGCGACGCGGACGACGAGCCGCTGTTCCACCTCGAGACGCATCCGCTCCGGGAGGGCGAATATGTGACGGTCACCGAGCGCGACGGCACTCCGCTCGCGTTCGAAATCGCGTCGAGCGAGGCGCTCGACCATATTTGAATATTGCGGTACCGGCGGGAGCCCGGAGCACAAGAGGCTCCAGAGTCACGCAGCCCAGTTGATCCGCCAGCGCCGCTTGATCGCTTCGAGCAACAGGAGCACGGACATCCCGGCAAGCACGACGGCCACTCCCTGCCCCGCGCCGAGGGGCGCAAAGCGAAGCACCGCGCTCACGGCTGGTACGAACTGCGCCAGAGCAAGCACGAGGAAGATCACCGCGACTACCGTGGCGAAAGCGGCGTTCGGTCGCAGCACCGCGCTCGCGATCGACGCGGAGAAGGACCGATTGACGAGCACCAGGGCAAGAACCGCGCCGACCAGCGCGAAGAACATCGTCGACCGCAATGCCAGCTCTCCGGTTCCATTGAAGAATGACCAGAGAACCAGACCTCCGACGGCAGCAAAAGCGAACAGGCCCTGCCCTGCGGACCAGATGACCAGGTCACGGGAAAGCAGCGCGCTGGTCGGCGCACGCGGCGGCCGGCGCATGACATCGGCTTCCTCGGTCTCGGCCTCGAACACAAGCGAGCAAACGGGATCGATGATCATCTCGAGCAACGCGATATGTATGGGGGCGAGCAGAACCGGCAGGCCGAACAGCAGAGGCATCAACGCCAATCCCGCGACCGGCACATGCACAGCGACGATGAAACCCATCGCCTTTCTGAGATTGTCGTAGATCCGCCGCCCGACCCGGATCGCCGTGACGATCGAGCCGAAATCGTCGTCGAGCAGCACGATCGACGAGGCCTCGCGCGCGACGTCGGTGCCACGGCCGCCCATGGCGATCCCGATATGCGCAGCCTTGAGCGAAGGCGCATCATTCACCCCGTCGCCGGTCATCCCGACGATCTCGCCGCGGGCCTTGAGCGCCTCGACGATCCGCAGCTTTTGTTCCGGCATGATCCGCGCGAAGATCGTGATCTCCATGACCCTTGCCGCTAGCGCGGCGTCGCTCATCGACGCGAGCATGGCGCCGGTCACGACCTCGCCCCCATCGATCCCGGCACGGGCAGCGATCGCGCGGGCAGTCTCGGGATAGTCGCCGGTGATCATCACCACACGGATGCCGGCGTTGCGGCACTGCCGGACGGCCTCCGGGACCGAGGGACGGAGCGGATCCTGCAGCCCGACCAATCCGCGGAACGCGAAGGTGAAGGCGCGCTGGGTATCGGGCAGCCCCGCCCCGTGCCACTGCGCTTCGGCGACGCCGAGCACGCGCAGCCCTTGCGAGGCCATTGCATCAACTGCAGTCTCGATGCCGGCGCGCGCGGCGAGGTCGAGGTTGCACAGTTCGGCGATCGCCTCCGGAGCCCCTTTGGAGGCGACCAGCTGATCTCCGTCGGGCTCGCTTGTGGTCCAGACATGCGAGACCGCGAGCAGGCTCGGATCGAGCGGATAGCGGTGGCGCAGGTCCCAGCCTGACTCCTGGCGGCGCGGCAGGTCGGCCGTCCCGTCGCGGCCGGCAAGGTCGTGAAAGGCGATCTCCATCGGATCGAACGGTTGCGGCACACTGGCGAGAATGCCGAGTTCGGCGAGCTGCCAGAAATCCCCCGACAAGGCGGTCTCGCTGCCTCCCTCGAATTTGCGGCCGTCGGGCAATCGCAGCTCGACGACGGTCATGCGGTTCTGGGTGAGCGTCCCGGTCTTGTCGGTGCACAGCACCGTAGCCGAGCCCAGCGTTTCGATCGCCGCGGCGCGCCGGGCGAGCACGCGAACCCGCGACATGCGCATCGCCCCCATCGCCATGAACACGGTCAGGACGACGGGAAATTCCTCGGGCAGCATCGACATGCCGAGCGCGATCCCGGCGAGCGCGCCCTCGAGCCAGGCATCGCGCAACAGCCCATAGAGCAGGACGGCGAGCAGGCTAGCCCCGGCACCCCCGGCCGCGAAGGCCAGCACGAGGCGCCGCGTCTGGCGATAGAGCCGGGGTGCGGCAGTCTCGAGGCCGGCCAGCGACTGGCCGATCCGGCCGATCTCGCTTCGCAGGCCCGTCGCCGCGACGAGACAGAGCCCGCTGCCACGGGCCACCAGCGTGCCCGAGAAGACATAGGGAAGCGCGTCACCGCCGGGTCGGGGGAGCCCGGCCGGCGGATCGACGGTAAGCCCGGATTTCTGAACAGGCACCGATTCGCCGGTCAGCAGCGACTCGTCGAGGTGAAGACCGTCATTTTCGAGCACCCAGCCATCGGCCGGGACCCGATCTCCCTCGGCAAGCACCACCAGGTCGCCGCGCACCACCTCGCGCCCCGGAATGCGCTTCCGCTCGCCATCGCGCACTACCAGCGCGCGCGGACTCGCCAGGTCGCGCAGCGCCTCTAGCGCGCGTTCGCTGCGCGACTCCTGGACCACGGTGATCAGCACCGAGAAGCCGGCAAGCGCGATCAGGATCAGCGCTTCCGCAAGGTCACCAAGGGCCAGATAGACGATGCCGCCCGCTACAAGCAGGGCCAGCATGGGCTCGCGCAACACCTCGAGGACGATCGCAAGGAGCGTGCGTCCGCCCTGGCGGGGTAGCTCGTTAGGGCCCTCGGCGGCGAGCCGCAGCGCGGCGTCGCGCGCGCTGAGCCCGAGGGCGCTGCATGGCTGCGGCGCCGGGCTCTCCACGGCACTCGTCATAGCTCCATCGTCCTTCTTGCATGCCGGTCGCGACGGCCAGCTCAATCGCGTACGACAAAGACCGAACAGCGCGCATGGCGGACGACCCGATCCGCATTCGCTCCCAGAAGATAATCTTTCATCTGCGGGCGATGCGAGGAGAGTATGACGAGGTCGGCTCCGATCCGTTCGGCGGCCGCCAGAACGCCGCGATAGACACTCCCGGTCTCGACATGATGGCCGACACCGGGAATATCGGTGACCGAGCCTGCAAGCGAGGCGAGCCGGGCCGCGGCGACGTCCACGAATTCCTGAAACGCTATCGGCGACCATTGCGCCTCGAGCATGAGGTTCCAGTCGGGAACGACCGTGACGAGCGCGAGCGCGGCGTCAAAGTGCCGACAGAGTGTCACCGCCGTCGGCAATGATTTCTGCCACGAGCTGGGCTGGTCGAGATCGACCGGTACCAGGATGCTGCGATACATGACGATCTCCCCAATTGCTTCCGTCGGCGGCCTGATGCCCCCGGAGTCACCGGGCCGTCGTAGCGCCGCCGCACCGTGCCGCCCCTCGGTAGGTTACGTAGTCACTCCTGCAGCATGCGATGGCATGATGCGCCGATGACCAGATTGAAGCGGCATATCGAGCGGCACGCGGTCTCGCGGATCGGATGGCTTCGCGCGGCGGTACTCGGCGCCAATGACGGGATCGTGTCGACGGGCAGCCTGATCGTCGGCATCGCCGCATCCGGCGCGGCAAAAGAGCAGGTGCTCCTCGCCGGCGTGGCAGCACTCGCCGCTGGGGCGATGTCGATGGCGGCGGGCGAATATGTCTCGGTGAGCTCTCAGTCCGATACCGAAAAGGCCGATCTTGCCCGTGAGACCCGCGAGCTCGCGGAGCAGCCGGAGCTGGAGCGCGAAGAGCTAGCGGGGATCTATGTGCGCCGCGGGCTGGATCGCACACTCGCCCTCAAGGTCGCGGACCAGTTGATGGTCAGCGACGCGCTTGGCGCCCATGCGCGCGACGAGCTCGGGATCTCCGAGATCTCGACCGCCCGTCCGCTGCAGGCGGCGTTCGCCTCCGCAGCGACGTTCAGTATCGGCGCGGCAGCACCTTTGCTCTCGGTGCTGCTGGCGCCATCCGCGATGCTGGCGGCGAGCGTTGCCCTCACGTCGCTGCTGTGCCTCGCGGTGCTCGGTGGGCTCGGCGCGCTCGCCGGTGGCGCGAAGCCGGCGCGGTCGATCGCACGCGTTACCTTCTGGGGCGCTTTCGCAATGGCGCTCACTGCCGGTGTGGGGCTGCTGTTCGGCACGAGCATCTAGAGCATCCACTCGCCCATACCCGGAAAGGCAATCATGACGCTTGAACTCACTTTCCACGGCGCGGCGGGCACTGTGACAGGGTCCTGCATGGAATTGCGCGCGGGCGCGCAGCGCATTCTTATCGATTGTGGCCTCTTCCAGGGCTCGCGCAGTCTCGAGGCGCTCAATCACGAGCCTTTGCCGTTCGACCCGCGCAAGGTCGACGCCATCATACTCACCCACGCCCATCTCGACCATTCGGGGCGATTGCCTCTACTGGCACGAAACGGCTGTCGGGCAAAAATCTGGTGCACGCCGCCCACGAGCCAATTGCTCGCGCCGCTGCTCGCCGACTCCGCCCGACTACAGGCCAGCGATGCAGAACGGCGCAACCGCCGGCCCGATCGCGCCGGGCTGACGGCGTTCGAACCGCTTTACGGCGATCGCGACGTCGAGCGGACGGTCGAGCAAGTCGAGGCACTGCGCTACGGTCTGTGGTCGAAAATCGCACCGGGCGTGGAATTACGGTTCAGCGAGGCGCATCACATCCTTGGTTCCGCGTCGGTTGAGGTCCGCGCCGACGGACAGCATCTCCTGTTTTCCGGCGATATCGGGGCGGCGGCCGCGGAAGACGCTGAGCCACAGGCGCCCCCGGAAAGGTGGGATCATCTGATCTGCGAAGCCACCTATGGCGACAGGGACCGGCAACGCTATTCGCTCGCCGAACGTCGCGAGATTCTGGCCACGTGCGTCGAGCCGGCATTGGCAAAAGGTGGCAATCTGCTGATCCCGGCCTTTGCTCTGGAACGTACCCAGGCAGTCCTCGGCGACCTTGTCGCCCTTTTTGCATCGGGGCGCCTTCGGCCGAGCCCCGTATTCGTCGACTCGCCGCTGGCTGACCGCGTGACTCGCGCCTATCGGCGATATGACGACGGCGAGAGCCCCTCCCCGTTCGACAATCCCCATGTCCAGTTCACCTCTACCGTCGACGCGTCCAGGGCGCTCAACCGCATCTCCGGAGCAATCATCCTCGCCGGCTCGGGGATGTGCACCGGTGGGCGTATCCGCCACCATCTGGTGCGCAACCTGCCCCGCGCCAATTCGACCGTGCTGCTGGTCGGCTACCAGCGCGCGGCACTTTGGGCGCAGTACTTCAGTCGGGGTCGGAGACCGTTCGGGTAATGGGGTACGACATCCGGGTCCGCGCCGAGATCATGTCGGTGGATGCATATTCGGCGCACGCCGACCACGCCGGCCTGTTGCAATGGCTGGAAAGGCGTGCGCCGGTGGCCGGCAGCCTGTTCCTCGACCACGGCGAAATGCCAGCGCTCGACCGGCTCGCCGCCGATGCAAGCGAGATTCCGGGTCTGCCGAGGCCGCTCGTGCCGATGCTCGGCGAACGATTCCGCCTCGACAAAGGTTCGCCAGCACGGCGTATCGGCGAACCCCGGCCCCAGGCGGCCGATCTGGTGGCGCCGCAAGACTGGCGCAACCGTTATGCAGCCTTCGTGTCGTCGCTCGAATACAGGCTGCGTGCACTGCCGTCGGACGCGGCACGCCGGCGCGCGATCGAAGCAGCGGAGCGGGCCATTCGCAAACAGGAGACGTCGGGGCATCCGTAACCTTCCCAGGCGAAAAAGCTCCCCGGAACGCGAATCCTTCCCCCTGCTCGCCCGAGTGGCGAATCGAGGAGATGCCCATGCACGAGCTCGGTGCCTTGCCCCAGGAGCGGCGCCGCCGGATCCACCATGCTGGCCCGCGAGCCGGCGGCACATGACGCAGGCAAGGCCATGCGCATCCGATCCCCGCATCACCATCTTCGCAAGGGGCTGACGCATCCAAACCGGCTCGTCGCTGCGTCCATATGGGTGCTCTTCCTGGCCCTGCTGTGGATGCTGGTTCGCGTCGCGGCGGTCTTGCTCGATGACTTCTGGGTGCTGGTGCTCGCAATGTCGCAGCCTTGAAACAGCTGCCGCACGGGTATCCTCGCCTCCGACCGCGGCGGGGCTGCCGCGCCGGTCACCGCCGGAACCGGCGGTACTAGCGTGGTGCTTCGCTCTCGATCAGCGCAACCGGGCTTGCGCCGCTGCGCAGCGAGTCCGCAGTCACGATCACCGTCGTGCCCGGCACGAGCAACCCGGCGACGCGTCTGCGGAAATCGGGGTCGGTGCTGAAGCGATCCCCAAGGTCCGCGACGGGAGCACCTGAGGGCGTCCGCCCCGGAAGCGTCACCGTGAACCAGTGATAGCCGCCGGCATCGACCGCACGCAGTACATACGCCGTCGTTCCCGCGACAGTGCCACGGATCACCACCGGCGCCGAACCGATCACCTCGCCGTTGCGCAGCACGACAATGCGGCGATCGCCACCGCTGACGACGATCGACAATGGACCTTCGGACGCCCGCTCGGGGTGCCACTCCGGGGCTTCCGAAGCCGCATGCTCGTCAACGCCGAGCAGGTCCGCCGTCGGCGCCACCCGTGGTATGGCCGCGCGGTCGGTAACGATCACCGTCATCCCCAGGCGCGTGACGCCGTACAGAAGCCGGGCAAACTCGAGCGGCAGGCGGATGCAGCCATGCGAGGCGGGATAGCCCGGGAGTTCGCCGGCGTGGAGCGCAACCCCCTGCCAGGTGAGACGCTGCATATAGGGCATGGGTGCATTGTCGTAGATCGTCGAGAAATGGCGCGCGTGCTTCTGCAGAATCGTGAAAATCCCGGTCGGCGTCTGGTAGCCGTCGCGGCCCGTCGAAACCGTCGAAATCGCGATCGGTACACCGTTTCTGTAGAGGATCGCGCGCTGGGTAGCGCGGTTGACGATGAGCAACACCGGGCCCTGCGGGGCAATCTCCGGCGCCCAAAGAAACTCACCGGGCTTCAGCCGCGCGACTGCTTCCATAACCGTGCCCTCGTGAAGCGACACCTGCGCTGCGGCACCACTTACCGTCGAGGCGACGAGCAGGGCGGCCATGAACGCCTTGCGCCCTGACGATGCCCGCTCTCTCACGAGAGCACGACGCGGACCGTTGGGCAGCATCAATTCAGTCCTTCATCGTAAAGCGACGCGCCTGACACCGGTCCAGCGCGCAAGATCTTACGGGTCGCTTGCGGCCTTCGGTCGGACCGAAATCGGGCCCTCATCCGACTCACGCCTCGAACGTTCAATGCGCCAGAAAGAGGGGCACCGGGCACTCGTCGAGCAGGCGTTTGCTGACTCCCCCGATCATGGCCTCGACGAAGCGGCTATGACCGAAGCCACCCATCACCAGATAGGCTGCGCCGACTTCATCGATCACGTCGAGGATGACCGTGCTCGGAATATCGACCATCGCGCTCTCGCGGCGGATGACAGGCCTGATGGCGTGGCGCGACAGATAGGCGGCGGCTTCCTCCGCCGGCTGCTTCACCGAGCCGTCTGCGACCTCGAGGATCGTGACGGCGCTCGCCTTCTGGAGGAGCGGCACCGCAGCCCGAAGTGCCGCTTCCGCCTCGGGAGAGCCATCCCAGGCGATCAGCGCATGACCAAACGCGTCAAAGCCTCTCGCATTCTCGGGGACGGCCACGACTGCCCTCCCGGATTTGATCACGACTTCGGCTACGAGCGCGCGCATGTCCGGATATGCGAGGTGTTCGAGGTCGCGGTTGAGCACGATGAGGTCTGCGAGCCCGGCAGCCTCGCGCATGCAGGGGCTCAGGAACCCGGTCGTGTCGTGCCAGGTATAGGGCACCTCCTCCCTTACGAGGCGCGGTTCCATTTGCGCGCGATTGCGCCGTTCGCGGTCCTGTTCGTCCGCGGCCAGAATGTCCGCGGCGCCGCTCATCGCAAAGTCCGCCGCGAGAACCGGCACAACGGCCACATCGACGCAGGTCAGATGTCCATCAAGGGCACGCGCGAGATCGAGGGCCGCCTGGAAACGCGCTTCCTGGCCGGTATCGTGGTGCATCAGAACGAGCACATTCTTCATGGTCGCCTCCCTTGGAGATGTAGCCAGGCTATGAGCGCCGGCCGGTGCGCGACATGCGGAATGTTACGGACCCGCCTGCGCGCGGGATGGTGGCCCGGCGCAGCCGCATCGGGTCCAGATCCGCGATCGGCGGCGAGGAAGAAATGCGCTTCGCGCGCAAGCGGGCGAATAGTCCAAAAGCGCGGATTCCGGATGCCTGTAATGCGATTTGAGCTCCGATGGTGCGCCGTGCAGGCGGTTCGCGACCCGCGCTTGACGCTAATAGCGTCGGCTCAGCCGTCCAACGCTCGCCATGGGAGAATGAGGCTGTTCAGACCCGAACTCGCGCTCGAGCGCCGTACGGATGTCCTCGATCTCCTGCTCGGTGCGGTGCTCGATGCCGATGAATTCGTTTCTGGCAGGTTCGAGCGCGCGAATGAGTTCGTCGAGCTTGGCCTGGATCGCGGCGGCGTCGCGATTCTGCGAATTCTGGATCAGGAACACCATCAGAAAGGTCACGATGGTCGTCGCCGTGTTCACGACGAGCTGCCATGTGTCGGAGAAGTCGAAGAGAGGCCCCGTCAGAATCCAGAGAAGGATCACCGATACCGCGACGACGAACGCCCCGGATTGCCCGGCGGCGAAGGCGATATGCGTGGCGAAGCGGGTAAAGAGGTCGTCCCGCGACCGAATACTCGCCGTCGCGCGCCCGGGATCAGGCGAGCTTGAGGATAGCATATCTGTCAGCCTTGCCCTGCTCGAACCGTAAGAGCACCATATTCACCGTCTCCTCGCAACGACGCGCACCAGCCCCTCGCGCAGGTCGGGCACGGTTGTCGGCCGATCTCTCGATAATGACGTGAGAACGCAGCTGCGCGCGTCAGTTTGCCCATGTCAGCAGGGCTAGGGCCGGCGTTCCCCGGCTCCCATTGGGAAGATTACGGACCTGTCCCCCTCGTAACTTTCCCAATCGATCCTCCCTGCCTCGCCGCGCATCCGTGACAGACAGGCAGGAGGAAGCGATGTCGCAATTCGGCAGGGTATCGGCGGGCGCGGCCTGTGCGGCGAGCATTGCCAATGGGGTAGCCCAGGTCCTGCAGGTTGCCGGCATGCTGCCGACGCCGCTCGACCGCTTCCTGATCTTCGCGGCTTCGCTGGTCCTCGCGCCGTGCTTCGTGCTGGCGCTCGTCGCGGCATGTGTGCAAGCGTCCCCGTCGCAACGGATCTGGCGGCTCTCCGCACTCTCCTTCGCCCTGCTCTACGCAGGTCTGGTAAGCGTCGTGTACGTCAGCCAGCTCGGGGTCGTCCTGCCCCGCGAATTAGCAGGCACCGAGGCGGGCTTCGAACTCGCCGCTTGCTGTTCGTTCCGGCAACCAATGACCGTGATCGACCTGCTCGGCTATACCTATATGGGCCTCGCGATGCTGTTGCTCGCGCCCAGCTTCGGCGGGCCGCTCCGCCTGCTGCTCGCTCTCAACGGGCTGCTCGCGATCCCCATCTTCCTGCAGCTCTTCTGGCCGGCACTGATCTGGCTCGCCGCGCCGTGGCTGATACTTTTCCCCGCCGCCATGCTCCTGCTGGCGTTCCATTTCCACGGAGACGAATGATGCCGCACAAACCCTTGGGACCCGCACCCGACACGATCGATCCCCACGCTCCTGCGGAAGCGCCGCGGATCGATTGTCCGGTCGAGCAGCCAGCCCGCGGCACGCCGGAATTCAATTGTCCGCCCGACCCGAGCTACCGGCCCGACGAGGCGCCGCAGGAGCAGCCATCATCGGATCCGGACATCTAGGCCAAAACGGCCAGCGCGCAGATTCCGATCACCAGGCTCGGCAGGAGCAGGGCCAGCGCCGCCCATGGGGCGGATCGCCAACCCGCGATCCCGAGCGTCAGACCCAGCTTGAGCAGCGTGTTGAACGCGATCGGCGCGGCGATCGCCAGCGCAGCGAGCCGGGGTGACAATGCGCCAGCGGGAAGCCCGCCGATCGCCGCTATCGCCGAATCGACATCGACCATGCCCCCGATCACGATGGCCGCCGCGGCGCCACTGCGGCCGACCTGATGATCGAGCCAGGCGGCCGCGAGTGTGACAGCCGCGACAAGCGCCGCGAAGAAGAGCGCAGTGGCAAGTCCTGGCGGTCGCTGCGATGCCCTGGCGGTGACGCTTTCGGACGTCGCGGCGATCGAGACGAGGATGATCGCGGCGATCACCGACACCAGCAGGGCCGGGCCCACAAGCAATGACACAGTCTGGAGTGCGCTCGGTGCCAGCAGGACGACGAGAACCACCGTCCGGATGAGCATTATGGCCGACGCCAGCGCAATCCCTGCCTGATTGGCGTCTCCCTCCCGGCGCCGGATCGCATGGGCGCAGGCCAGGGTGACGGCCGTGGACGAAACCAGCGCGCCGACGCCCGCCGCGAAAAGCCCCCCATGCTTGTCGCCGAGCCATCGCGTCAGGACATAGCCACCAAAGGAGATGGCGGCGATCACCACGACGACGAACCACAATCGTCTGGGGTTGAGACTGCCATAGGGGCCTAATCCGACGTCCGGCAGAAGCGGCAGAACGAGAAAAATCACCAGCCCGAGACGGATCAGCGCCTGCACGTCCTCCTCGGAGCTTTGCTGGAGAAGCGCGTGGAGCGGCTTG
>AR_comb_assmDRAFT_10156178_pt1 | contig 13810 bp, 13 predicted proteins | sample ArasoioldDNA_FD_10543 | JGI IMG/M metagenome (IMG submission 10543) | reverse complement strand
GTATCTGTTCTTCTGATGCCCCGCTACGTCTCAGTGTCTGAATTGTCGGTTACTCGTTTCGGATCTTGATCGTGGTCATTCTTACCTTCCTGGTGGGAATTTTCTGCGAGCCCGTAGAAAATCGCTCCCGGGAGCACAATATCAACAAGACCATCGCCGTCCATATCACGGAAGTAAACCGGTGGGAGACCGCCTGGCAACGGGATTCCGTTAATCGGTGTCTGGTATATGCCGCTTCCGTCTCCCTTCCAAATCAGAAGATTTGTCCCGTCGGTGCCCACCATGTCTGCGATTCCGTCGCCGTTAAGATCGACCAGAAAACTTTCGTAGATCGGAGGATTGCCTTCAGCCGCGAAGGTTCCATTGGCTTGGTCGTGATAGAGAGTTCCCGGAATGTACCCGCTTGCTCCGAAACCTCCTGCAACCAACAGGTCAGTAAAGCCATCGCCAAACGCGTTACCTGTCGATAGAGGGCCATTGTTCTGAGGCAGGAGGATTTGCGGTGAGGGGATATTCCGGTCTTTCCTTCCCAGAACAACAGAGGGGTAACCGAAGCCCGAATCAGCGCCCGAAAAGATGTCAGCAATGCCATCTCCATTCACGTCCCCGACGCCAAGCGTGAACGAGTGGTCACTTGCGACTGGTTGCGGAGTGAAGTCTCCCTTTCCGTCCCCCCAGAAAAACACGATTTCATCTGGCCCAGCCAATGTGGTTCTCGTAGCAAAATCCATGTTCCCATCAGAATCAAAATCTCCGGCCACGAATATTGGGGAGAGATATCCATCAGACGCGAAAACTGGACTACCAGTCATCTTAAACGTGCCGTCGCCCGCGCCAAGGTAAGCAAGGCCCATGCCATTGCTATCCACGGCAACGATATCGGGGATGTGGTCATTGTTGAAATCGGCGACAACAAAGCCCCCGCTCGGCTTGGGCAGCCCGGCTGGCTGGATGTCGGTGTAGCTTCCGTTTGTCGCCGATAAAAGCACGCGCAACTGATTGCCCGTTGCAGAACCATTTAGATACACAAGATCCGTGTATCCGTCGTTATTCAAATCCACACCGCTCACTAGAGTTGCCTGAGTTCCCGTCGCTCCCATCCCGACTGGACTGGCAAAAGTCCCATCTCCGTTGCCAAAGAAGATGGAGAAAGCCTGCCCCCCACTGGAACCGGAGCAAGCGAAATCCAACTTGCCGTCGTGGTTGAAATCACCCGTTACATAAACTTCAGTTGCGAGAGGAATAACTCCAGTGCTGGCGCTATTGAAATGACCTGTGCCGTCGTTTATCAACACCTGCTAGCCGGTTGTGCCGAGGAGTTTGTTCCCATCAAAATCAGGTCGGCATGTCCATCACCATTGAAGTCTTCCGCCAAGACCGCTGCCGTAGATGACATCGGTGTGAAAGATCCGAGTGATGTAGCATCGGAAAAAGTCCCATCTGTTTGCCCATACCGAACTACCGGCACAAATTCCGACGCACTCGGACCAGGAGTTGAAACCACCAGATCAGCTCTGCCATCTCCATTGAGGTCGGGAACGAGCGAGTTCGTGATCAGGGACTCGCTCAGGTACTGCGTGATTTGGCCAGCAAAGGGCCTAGGCCCCGCTTGAGGAGTGTAAACCTCATAGGTCGCAGCGTTAGATTTCCCATTCGCAGGATCAGACACCTGCACGGCGTGCTGCGCCACGAGGGAAGCAGAGTTTGGTAACTGGATGTCTAGAACACTTGCAGATTCGTATGAAGTCGCAACAGCGACACCATCAAACAACACAGTGCTGCTCGCAGTGAAGTTCGTTCCCACAAGGGTCACACCCCCTTGTGGTACGCCGACCATTACCCGCGATGGCTGGACGTGTTGGATCTGTACCGCATTTCCTCCCCCGCCACCGCCACCGCCCCCTCCACCACCTCCGCCTCCTCCACCAGTTCCACCTCCACCTGAACTCGACCCTCCCCCGCCGCAGGAAGCCAAGATTAATAGGGCGAAGAGGACGAGAAGCCCGCAAGAAAGGCGGGGGCGGTCAAAAGAGGAGCAGGGGGAATTCTTGTTGAACTCAGGAATCATCGCGTTTTCTGAAACGGAGCTAAACCCGACTAAGTGTCGCGGGGCGGTCAGTATGGCAAGCATCCATCACTCCGTCAAGCACTTAGATGGATCGGTGATAGCGAGAAGCACAGAGGACAGGCGGAGAGCGGCTACCAAAATCTAGACGGTCTTATATCTTCCGTAATTTGTCACACTTCGAGTCAGGGAATTAGCCTCACGTTCGAAGTGCTGATCTGTGTGCATACGGAATTTACCAGGTTGGATCAGCAAAGTTGTCGTCGTGGGAGAACCATGAACCGTTTGTTAATCCTCATGCTGCTTGTGGTGGTTGCCTGCTTTGCCGGTTGGTATTGGGTCCAACAAGACCACGAAAGGGTCTTTCAGATCGAAATGGGGAAGGCGCTTGCCGCCCATGCGAGCAAGAATGATCGTGAGGCTGAGGAGACCCTGAAGGCTTTATTACCCGACGCAGAAAAGTGGTGGCCTAAGGGTCCTCATCTCGTCGAAAACCTATCCTGGCTCGGCGTCGTCTACAGAGTGGAACTCAAGTATGACCTGGCCGAACCTGTGCTCAAGCGGGCCGTCGATCTCTCGGAACAAGAGGGGACTACTTCGACCATCGCTCTGGGTCGAGCGAAGCTTAGTCTCGGCATTATCGCCCGTGACGAATCCGATGATGTGGAGGCACAAAGGCTCTTTACCGAAGCTGCTGGGATCCTAACCAAGGATCCCCAGACGGCTTGGGGCGATGATGCAGCAGCACTGCTTAATCTCGGATTCCTGGCGGACAAACAGGGCAGATACCAGGAAGCCCAGTCATATTTGATACGTGCCGTTTCGGGTTACGAGACTCTGTTTCGTGGGACTCCAGAACCAGATCTTGCTAACGCACACTTTCACTTGGCGGAAGTCTACAGACACCTTGACCAATTTGCGGAGGCCGCCGAGCAATACCAATCCGCGCTGAAACTATATGAGCAAATTGAGGGACCACGAGGCCGGAACGTGAGGAATGCTGCAATGGGAGTCGCCATTGTGCAACGGGGCGAAGGAGGAAGCGCACAAGCCAGCAGCCTCATGCAGCGAGCCTTGGATTCCTCCAGCAATCCCGCTGATCTCGATGGCGCGACATTAAACAATCTCGCGAATCTTGCGAGGGATAAGAAACAGTACACAGAAGCCGAATCCCTTTACAAAAAAGCGTGCGCCGCATATGAAAAATCCGGCGGACCCAACGATGCCGGCCTGGCCACTGCATTTGCAAATTTGGGGAAGCTCTATAGGGACGAATCTCAGTTTGACATCAGTAAAGCCGAACTTCCCCTGAAGCGCGCACTGGCGATCCGCGAAAACGTCCTAGGAGCGGAGCATCCTGACACTGCCAAAACACTTAGCGATCTGTCATTGCTGTACTTTCATGAGAAAAAGCCGGCGGAGGCGGAGGAGTTTGCTCGACGAGCGTTGCCCTTAGAAGAAAAGACCTTTGGCTCGGAGAGTCTCCAAGTTTCTACAACCCTGAATCGCCTCGGCATATCGGAGAGAGACCAAGGCAAGTTCAAAGAGGCCGAGGTTAACTTGAAACGAGCTTTGACCATCCGCGAAACAAAGCAGGCTCCGGAATCCTGGATTGCAATCAGCTTAGAAAACCTGGCTTCGGTTTACGAACGGGAGGGACTTGAAGCAAAGGCAACACCACTGATCACACGTGCCCGCGCTCTCCACTCTCGCTCCAGTAACAATTAAAGCGCCACCTGCGTTTACCAAGTCGAAAATGCCGAGAAATCCAGCCGAAATGGGCCAGAACTCGCCAGAACGCTAGGAAAACTATGGTTTTCGATTTCTACCAAATAAACCACCCCTTTCGCACTTTCCTCCACAGCACCGCTAGAAATGCACCATATCCTTCGCCCTCATCGCTGCGGGTGGGTCTACAGGGCCTCAAAGTCCCTGTTTTTGAACCGAAGAGATGAAACTTGTAAGACAAGAACATTTCTCTTTCCAAAGAATAGCAGTTGCTTTTTTGCATTCAGAAGAACAGTCCCGTGACTCGAAACGAATTCGCTGGGGGGCCAGATACTATTGACGCGAAAACACAGAATGGGTCGACAATCTCCAGCTTTGCAGTTTTGATGCTTTTGCGGAGTTTATGCAAAGTTAAGGTCTAGATGCGGCATTGATACGATCGCACTTACGGCTGCTTCGTATTTTTCGTTAGTGACATAAACTAGACCACCCCACCCTTCTGGCCGGCTTACCGATGACAGTCGATCATAGCCCCGCCTTAGAGCGCGATCTGATCTTCCGTATGATCCCTTGTCGTAGCACGAAATCATAGCAAGAGGGAGTAAACTTCGAGAGTTCTGGAGGAGCACTTACGATGACGTCCTTCCTCATCACCTTCAAACCTTCCGCGGAAAGTCCTGAACGTGGCTGGCCGTTAGAGGATCTTCAAAAACTAGTTCACCGTTTTCACCGTCAAGGAACTGTGGAAGACAATTGGCGGTTCATCAACCGCAAGGACGTGTCTACCGGAGATCGAGTGTTTCTGTTGCTCCAAGGGAAGGGGGGGCCTGCGATTATCGGATACGGAACGGTCATCGGTAGGCCGTACAAGGACCAGGGCACTTGGAGTGCTTCGATTCGGTTTGACGCACTCACGGACCCCAAAAGAGGTGTTGGCGACCAGTGACGAAGTGTTGGCGATCGACGGTGCGCAGCGGCTCTGGCGCAGTCAGGCTAGCGGGGTGAAGATACCGGACGCCATCGCAACCGTGCTAGAACTTCTTGTCGTAGGAAAACCCGCCAAACCTAATGGACGTTCCAAGGGAAATCCCGACTGGACGCGCGATGAACTAATAGTGGCGCTGGATTTCTACCTCAAGCATCGGCCTCATCCTCCGGGAAAAACAACTTGAGAAATAATCGAACTCAGCGATCTTCTGAATAGGATCGGCGCGAAGTTGTTTTCCACTGTCAACCGTGCATCCACCTTTCGAAACGTAAGCGGTGTTTACATGAAACTTATGAATTTCAGGAGGCTTGACCCGGAATACACGGCGGAGGGCAAGAAGGGACTGACTCGAGGCGCGAAGGCAGACGAGGAGGTGTGGGTGGAATTCGCGGGTGCCCCAGATGGTTGTCGCAAGGTTGCACAGGCAATCATAGCGACTCTGGACGACGAAAGTGCCTCGTCATGGGAGAGGGTTATTGATGGCGGCGTTCAGGAGGCAGCAGAGGGAAGACTACTCACACGGACTCACCTATCCAGGGAACGTAATCAAGCCCTGGTAGAAACTAAGCGAAAGCAAGCGTTGAAGAAGTTTGGCTGTCTGGCTTGCGAAGTGTGCGGATTCGATTTCCTAGTCGCCTACGGGGAGCGTGGCAAGGGTTTTATTGAGTGTCATCATACGAAACCACTCAAGACCCTCTTGCCGGGGCAGACAACACACATCGACGATCTGGCGCTAGTTTGCGCCAACTGTCATCGCGTTATACATCGAGGCAAAGAGTGGCTGACCGTCGCGGAGCTACGGGCATTGATAAGACAGGCAAAAGCCTAGATCCACGGATCGCGCTCTCCGTGGACATCCAGACAATTCATGTTGTCCGGGGCCTCCAGACCCATGCCCCGATGAGAAGCGCAGGAAAGAGACATAAGACTGATGCGCCAATGATCCGAGCATACAGCAGCCCTATAGCCGCGAGTGCCGACGCTAGGAAGACGAGGGCCGCCATCGCCAGTAGCGCCAGTTTTCCCTCGTGGATTCTGGCCTGCAGCAATGCGACTCCGGCAAACGCAAGGTCGAATGCAAATAGTCCCCATTTTGCCAAAGATACAGGCCGAGGCAGCGGAGCCTCCATGGCAGTGACATACTCCGTCACTTTGAGTACCCCCAGCAATCGGAAGTTCTCCCAGCAGTCAAGAAGGCCCGTGGCGACGACTGCTACTACGGTGGCCATAGTGAGGATTGGTGTGTCGGCTGTAACAGCAACGATCAGGATCAGCGTGAAGCAGTAAAGAACGATAAACACAAAGTCCATGTTTGTGTTGATTCGCATTATCCTGATGTTCTTGTCACGAGCCCCCTGATCTATGACCACGGCGAAGGCCTGGTGTGATTTGGCGAGTTCTAGCAACGCAATCGGACTGTCGAATCGCCCGATCAGGCCAGAGCTGTGAGACGTGTCGAATGCTGATGCTTCAATCGCCGTCGAGAGAGCCCAAACGATAGTGGCTATCAGCACGAACCACAATATTCGCACTTCCATAAAGACCAGCCTTCAAAACTTGGGTTGATTTCTCAATATCGGCTCGGGGCGGGGAGCACCATCCTTGCAGAAGTTCTGCTGCGCTTGGGTCCACGATTGTGACAGCTTCACCAAGTCTTTCAGGGCATCAAACATCGAGTCGCGGAACGCCCTTGATTTTGGCTTGTAGTGTGGAGGATCGGTTACACCACTCACGTAGTCATGCCCGATCTGGTCCTGAGGAAGAACTGGATGAGTCGAGGAATTGCTGAGATCATTGAGAAACTTCTGCAGGGCACACATGGTGATCCTGTATCGGGTGAAGATATGGGACGAGAAGTTGAAGTGGTCAATGACCATCTTTCCAGCTATTTGGCCCCGCTCACTAAGGTTTTTAATGACCTCGGGAGGCATATTGAGGTTCAATCCCCCTTCGTCGGGGCATAGTTTGATGTGCACAATTCGGTCGCGGTAACCGGCAGCTGTCGCTTGCAGCTTGTCACGCCAGTTCTGCATTGCGTTGATGATTGCGCCGAAGAACCCAAGCAGGCGTGTTTGGTTCGAGCCCTGGTCAAAATTCTCAAGAAGCAACTGGGACCCCGATCCCGCCATTGGTGGGAACCAAACCATCTCGGCATTGGGTTTACGTTCTACACAACGATCTTGTTGGAGATCAATCCCGAAGGTGGGCCATCTGGGCAATGGAGAGTCAAAAAAGTGCATCGGGAAGTTGCTGCAAATGCCGCCATCGGAAAACCAACAGAGATCCGCATTTACACGGGTCTCCTGGGCCTGGGTCTGCTGGACGTCCTCTGTTTCCAGTTCATCGCCAAGCGCCTTGTGCACATAGTCCGGCAGGTAGAGCGGTATTGCGCTCAATAGAATCGGGAAACTCAAGCTCATCCGGGCTGCGACTAAGACAGGAAGGTGCGCTCCGGCTGGCAGTCGATGAAGAGGAGTGCCATCCCGAGACGTGACAATCTCATTGCGCTTTCTGGGGGAAGCATGGTCGATCATGTACTGCACGATTGATGCCGGAAACAAATTCCTGAACTCGCCCTCATGGAAGTAGAAGGCATACGATTCAAATGGAATGGTGAACGGCCGTCCAAGGCTGAGGTTCGTTGTGACAACTTGTAGCTTGATAGTTTGTCCGGTCATTGGCGGCTCGTCCAGAAAGGCTGGTGCGCTCCAGAGATCGCCAAAGGTCAAGGGATCTTCTAGTTTCTTCCCCGATGTCATTTGAATTCGGTCGTGCAGCCAATTCGTAAGAGGAGGACCGGTCTTGCTATTCTGATCGAAGCCTGAACAGAAGCCGAAGCCGTTCTGTGTGGTGACCTTGATCGCATCGGCGCCTGCTGCAACCAGAACAACAGCCGAACCAATTACGAGGATCCAAAAGATTCCAAGCACGACATACGGAAGAACTGGGCCCCCACAGGTCAAAAAAAGGACAAGGGGTATTGCTGCGCCCAAGAGAACTCCAAAGAGTGTCCAACCCCAGAACTGATGTGCAACTGCCCCAATTCCACGGGCGATTCTTCCGAAAGCTGATTTAGCCTTTATCGCGGCCAGTACGACCCGAAACGCTCGCACGGCTGCGGTAGATGGCTGAAACAGTCTTAAGAGCAAATTGTCCGTACCGAGTTCATTTGGAAGGGCGGCTAGGTGATCATAGGCCACTTTGTTGCCAGTGCGCCTCCCGTACTCCGCCGCAGCGGTGATGACCGCTGCAACTGCACCTGCAGAAGTGCCACCAATGTTCTTGAACAGATACGTCTTCGAAAGTTCCGTAATAGCCGAGGGATAGACCACTCCACTCGTGATCCCCCCCTTCATGACCAGATCGCAGTATTCAATCGATGTATGTGTTGAGTTTGCTGGAGAGCTCATCTCTTACTCCTCCTCGACTTTTGGCGCCAAGAGATCGTCGAAACGACGGAGTTCGTGCAGCTTGTTGAAGAAGATAGTTCCGCGAGTTCGGCCGTGTTCTGCGGCCGCGGAGACAGCCTCTGCTACTGCACCTGGCGACGTCACTCCGAATCGATTGGAATCGAACGATGTCTGGCCAACGGGCTCACCGCGCGAGGGTCGATCATGTCTGAGATGATGCCGCCCTTCGTGATAATGTTGGATTTTCTGGTCGCGGCGGAATAGTCGTGCACAAAAATCCTAATCAGGTGGATTTGGGTTAACTATCGCCGCAATAATTAGTTCGTATGGCAGATTCCATTCGAGGGGCCGCTTGTCCTTCCATTTAGTTTTGTTGAAGTTCTCGATACGCCACTTCAGAAGTTTGAGGCTCACCCTCGGAATACCCACAACTTCAATCCAGTCGCCCTGGTGCTTAGTAGCGGCCAGTTTCGCGGGGGGCGTGTCGGTTGCAAAAACAGCTCTCCGTTTGGTCACCAGCAAGTCACGCTCCAAGCTAAAAATCTTGACGAACGCATATAGCCCGTCACCGCCCGCAATTTCTTTGGGCTCAGAGAGAAGTTGCACTAGAAATCGTGGGTAGTTGTACGTTGCGATATCCATCGAGATTGTGATTTTTTGCCCGGCGATGCTAACCCGGGAATGGGTCCGCTCGTATGCGTTAAATGCTTGTTCGGCGTCCTTGTATTGATAGTCTTCAATGGGCTTCCATGTTGGTTCGATCGCCTCAGAACCGATACGTGTAGCAGGGTGGATCTCGAACACGTGCGCAATTCCAGAGGAGTCTAGAACCGGTACTGATACGCCTTGTGTCTCGGGTTCTCCGCCATGCTCTGGCCAAATTCTCCATGCACCCGAAATATCAACTTCATGGCTAGTGGGCGATGATTCAGCATCCTTTACGACTTTTACTGCTTGGGTGCGTTCTTCCTGCGCGTTCATGATTTCCGCAACCGCGGGAAGGCCGATCTCAGGCGCTGTTCCGGCAATGTGAATGTCCCCGTCTTCCTTGGCTGGATGGATGCGGCTGCTGACATCGACTCTAAAATGAGTATCGATCGTAACTCGGTCAGCATACTTATCGATGAATTGTTTGGTCAGTGTCACGTCAACCTGAGGGAAAAGGAAGACGGAGTTGAGTACAAACGCAAAGAGAACACTCAGTCTTTTCATTTTCACAATTCCTCCCTAAGCACAATCGTCTTCTAAGTGGGGCAGCCACGCACAGAGAGCAAGAGAGTATGGGATGCGGATACGAGTAGATGTTGTACAGCGAGGGCAGCGACCGTCACTCTGGGCCTGCGACTTGTTACAAAATCGGAACATAGTATTGATGCGCCAGTTGGTAAGAATGGCCGCAAGTTCAGGCTGCATGGCGAACGCTTCGGTCTATGGTGTTCCAGCTCTTCGTAATAGCATTCTCTTGTCAGACTCGCTTTTCGTGCAGATATTGTGCTGGCTGGCTCTCCTGTATTCGCATGCAAAACAGGCGCAATCACCGTTGGAACCGAGGTACTTAACGGGGTCGTTGCATTTGTCAATTGGGTCCGAGCACGCATCCTGCGGAACCAACGCCAGTTCGGAAACAATAACCCTTTTGAAGCTCCTCGTAATTCCAATGCCACCGCATTCGTGGCTCCGCGGCGTTTCACCCGAAAGCGTTCTCTCGAAGCCCATATAGCCGATATTGTGTTTTGCAGGTGAACCGGTCTGAGCCAACATCAAACCCCCAAAGCATATCGACAAAACAACCGAAACAATTCTCCACTTCATTTGGCACCAGCTTCGCTCGATTGATGTTCGGGATTGCTGTCTCCCTTTGGGCCCCCGATCTTCAGAAGCGTTTCCTGCTCGCGCACCATCTGTTTGTCTAGTTCGCTCTTCATCTGAATTTCCACAGCCTGAATCTTGGGCCGAACTTCTTGCATATTCCCTCTGACGCCGAGTTGCCAGGCTTCACCCATTAGCTTTTCAACGTCGGGGCTCATGTGCAGGCCGTTCATCTTGTTTAAATCGTCGAGTTGGCGAAGGAAGTCGGCCACCTGACCTTTCCAAAGAGCCAGGTGCCGTGCCGCCTCGGGGTTCAGCCGAGCGTTAGTGGTCGCGTCTTGCTGAAATTGCGGGGCGAGTTTGTCGTTCAGCACTATCAACTGCGTGTAAAGTTTCTCGTAGGCGTCGAACCTCCGCTTATAGAGGTCCTTCGTTAAGTCCAGTTGTGCGGAGAGTACTTGATTCTGGTCTTCGATGTCCCTCCTGATCGTGCTTTCACTGCGTGAGGACACGAATGTCAACCAACCCGTAAGGAGCACCGGTACTATAAGGGTCAACAGTTGCCATGTCTTAGAATCCGCTTTCTCGGCATGTCTATTCTCGAGTTGTAACACTATGGGTCTTTGACGTTCTTCTATCACTCTGGGAGGACCATCCTCAATGCCTTGGACAAATCCAGGCTTTACTGCTGACGTCAGTTCACCACTTGGCTCTGTCGGCAATGGCGGGATGGCAATGGTGACATTGCTCATTTTGGTATGCCTCCCTTCTCCAGATTCCCTTTGGGAGTCCTCTTAATCACTGGATTCTGGTCGTGTAGGAATTTCTTTCGCCAGTAGATAGTGAGCTGAATGAACAAATCGTTTCAGCAACGAGCCGGGCCCTGGCCTGATAAAGGGAAAAGCGACCCATCTCAGATATATGAACGAAAGGCAACCCTGGCGGGCGCTTAAAAACTTCGAACGGGCGTGCGGTAACCTCGATTTGAGGGTTCTGAAAGGAGGGCGACGTAGGCGACCCCCCTTTTGACGATCGGAAGCTAGAGCTGGGTAATGGCCTCTAGAACCAACGGCCGGAATGTATTTTGGTTGACGTCGGAGGAACCAGCGTAAAGGCCCTTGCCACCGGGCAGGATGAGCCGCGAAAGTTTCCGTCTGGCCCGAGGCTGAAACCCAAACAGATGATTTCTGGCGTTACGCAGATCGCTAGGGGCTGGAAATATGACTTGGTGTCGATTGGGTACCCAGGCTTGGTTCTCCGGGGTAGACCGGCCCTGGAACTGCATAACCTCGGAAGCGATTTGATTTCAAGTCTTCCTTCGCGTGCCCGTGAAGATCATTAATGATGCAGCCATGCGGGATGCTTCAGACGCTTTTCAGAGAATCGCTTTGGCGTGCGCCAGAAAGGTTACGGCAGCCCAAAGGTCAAATGCGCATTGCTCGCAATCGAAGAGGTGCATTTCAAATTCTTCGCGCAAGTCAGGGCACATTTCTCCAAGCAGATATTTTTCTGTCGCGAGCGTTCGCACTGCTTCATCGTGATCCACCGTCAGCCCCAAGAATCCAGCGTGGATTTTCTGAGCGTTAGACGGTCGGATTCTAGCAGAGCTACCTTCAAGACGGCGATAATTGCCGAAGAATCCTTTTGGATCCACTGAGTGGCTCTGAGTGTGATTTCAATGCTCGCGACTGTTTTTACTTTGCTACCGTAATGCGAAAGTCATAATGCTTTGGTCTTCCAGACCCCGGCAGTGAGGATGACACAACAAAAGAGTAAACATCCGATGCGACGCCCTGAACCGGTATGTCAAAAACCAGGCGAGCATCGCCCGAGGCTGATACGAGCGGTAGTAGCCGAGCTGCCCAAATCGGCTGATTCTTTCCTCGGGCCTCAAGCATTACATCGAACGGACCAGGACTACTGCCTGGAAGAGCAATTTCCACAACGATACGTTGAGCGGAGGGCTTGATCTCAATGTTTGGGATCTGAGTGCTATCGCCGCGCGATCGATCCGACACCAAAGTCAAAGCAACCATCGACGCCTGCGATACCGGTGCTTCTTTTGCCACAGTTGCCGACTGTTCTCGCTCTTGTGCAAGCTGCGCTTCAAGTCTCGCTTGGTTCTTGCGAATGTCGGATATGTAAATCAAACCCAGGACAGCGATCAGGACCAATGCGGCGAGCTCCCCATAGTTTCTGAGATGAGAGTGCCAAAAATGAGGTGACCTATAGTCAATGCTCTCCGGGCGGGCTAAGCCAAACGTATCCGTTCGCGTGTTGGCCAAGTCCTCTCTCCGCGCGAGATGATGTCGCAAGATTCGGGCAAATCGCAATTTTTCCTTGCGTTCAGGTGGCCTCAGAAAATATCCATCGACAGCATCCTTGTCTGCAGGATCCAGCGCCTCGTCCAGGAAGTCTTCTATGATCTCTTCTTCGATTGATTCAACCATTTGCGACAAATCATCATTAACACATATTTCACGGCTCAATTGTTCTTCGAGATCCTTCTTGTCATCAAGTCTGCCCAGCAAGTACTCACGAACTAGACCCCGGTCGGGAACATCGCTTTTCATCTCACGACCTCGTAACAGCTCAATTTAGTGATCGCTTGATACACGCAATCACACAGATGCGCAGTTCCTTGCGGATCCTGCACATCCTGATCCGCAATACATTTGTTCCACCTGCCCCAGCGGCCAGCAGCTTCCTAGCTTCAATCTTGTCTCGTCCCTTCCCTGCATGATATTGAACTATGATTTCGCGGTCTCCTGACGACAGTTGAGTCAAGCAACGATCCAGACATTGCAGCTCCAGCTCGCGCACTTTCGGGTCTGGATGTTCAAAAGACGCTATATCGCCATCGATGGCGACAAGCTTTCGCTCTCGCGTATCCTCATACCAGACATTTCTTGCTACGCCGTAGCAATAAGCAAGCGGGTTTGAATACTGCGCACACGATTCAATTTTTCTAACCACAATGTCCACGGTTTTATCGAAAAGGTCATCCGCGTCCGTGCATCCTTTATGAATGAAGAAGCTGGTCAATTTCTTCCTAATCCGCTCATACTCGCGCACCGCCAGCTCGTCATCCTCCGACAGCCAACGAAGAAACCTACCGAAGGCTTCTGGAGTGAGCGTCCTCTTCTGCTCTTGTGCTGCCATAGGCGATCTACGAGAATGCAGCCCCGTGAAGTGAACGTTCTATTTGTAGTCTCCCTGCAACACAAAAGCCGCCCAGTAGTAAGGGCTGGACCACTGCTCATCCTGCATCATCTCAAGCTGGGCACCACGCAGTGCTGATCCAGGGCCTTCCCCCTTTCTGATACGTGCATACAGTCTCGACATGAGTGTGGCTGTTGCATCGTCATTAACCTTCCACAGACTCGCAATGACACTCTTCGCGCCCGCATATAAGAAGCCGCGCGGTAACCCGATGATTCCTTCAGAATTGAGGTCTTTACCCAATGCCGAGTCACAGGAACTGAGGACCACCAGATCGGCCGAAAGCCTTAATTTGTAAATGTCGCCCAAGCGTAAATAACCATCCTGCCTCCTGCCTTTCTTATCTACTAATGACAGAATCAGTCCAGACATTTCAGGATGGCGAGTGTCCACGACACCGTGCGTTGCGAAGTGTACCAGACGAAAACGTGTGAGACCATCTCTGAGCACGTGGGCCCGGCTCGCGTCGAAGTCTAGTGCAACTTGTACAGCTTGAGGGTCTCCAGAACGAAGGACACTCGCTATTGCATTAGCCTCGTCGCGTGAAGCCGGCAGTCTGGCAATGTACTGAGATCCCCCGATGTCGCG
>AR_comb_assmDRAFT_10176116_pt1 | contig 13814 bp, 12 predicted proteins | sample ArasoioldDNA_FD_10543 | JGI IMG/M metagenome (IMG submission 10543) | reverse complement strand
TATTTCTGGAGGTGTCATTTTCATGAAAACGATAAGACTCTGGCCGCATGCTGCGCTGTTCGCCGTCGTCGTGGCGGTCGCAGCGGGCGCAGGCGTGTGGCTCTATCAAAGACATTCACAAAACGTAGAAGCAGCGGCGCTGCCGGATGCGGCGCGGATTGAACGCGTCGATGGACAAGTAGCGTTGACTGACACAGGGAACAATTCAAACGACTGGAGAGCCGTCGCGATGAACGAGCCGTATTCAGTCGGCGACCGCATCTATACGCGGGATAACGCGCATGCGAGTCTCGCCTTCAATTCGCGAAACTATGCGCGGCTGAATCCAAATACTGCACTCGATGCGATAGCGTTAACGGATGACAGAACCCAACTCGCTTTGCGGGACGGCTCATGTATGTTCGACGTCGGGTATTTGCCGCAGGGCGGTCTGTACGAAGTCGGCACGCCGTACGGTGCGGTCGATTTCAATCAACCGGGTCTTTATTACGTCGACGTCAGCCAGGGCAATGCAATGGTTTCCGTGCTAAGCGGGCTGGCTCAGGTTGTCGGCTTGGCGGGCAGTGGTCAGATCAACAAAGGTGAAATGCTGACCTTGGTCGGGACAACGGCAGCTCAAGCTTTGCTTTCGCGGATGGACGGACGCAACGCAGGTTACTTAGTCGATGATTACTATCGATATCAATACCCGAATGTTTATGACGGCAGGTATGTGAGTTACGACACGTACCTCGCAGATCCTTACTACTACGATCCCTATGGAAACGACGCTAGCTATCGGTACGTGACATATCTGGCGCCGGGGATCAACGATCTGAGTTACTACGGCGATTGGCAAAACGTCAGCGGCTACGGCAATTGTTGGAGCCCGCGCGTCGCTTCGGGATGGTCGCCGTATTCTCAAGGCTACTGGGTGAATGACTATCCTTACGGACCGACATGGGTTTCATCTGAGCCATGGGGCTACGCGCCGTACCACTACGGAAGGTGGGCTTTCGCCAATGATCGTTGGTACTGGATTCCTGATGCAGTAGACACAACGCCCCGTTATTCACCAGCGCTGGTGGCGTTCGTGCCGTTTGCCGACAATGAGATTGGTTGGGTGCCTTTGGGCCCGGGCGATCCTTATGTCGCGCGTTATTACGATGAAAACTGGCAACCGCACTATCTGTCACGCGGTAACGTAGTCGTATCAAATTTGGTTAATTATAGTGTGCCGAACGCAGTCACGGTTATTCCTGTGGACAATTTCGATCGTCCCATCGAACCGCGTGACATCCGGCACGTCAGCCCAGCTTCGATTGCGCAAGTGCGACCTTCCCTCGATCCGCTATCGCTGACCCCGCTGCGCAATGCAGTCGTTCATTCAGCGTGGGGACGCGGCAAGATCGACGTGCCGCCAGGCATCGCGAAGAAACTCCAGGACACGCCAGTCGTGGTTGGGACGGCGCCCGTTGCGCCGGCGTTTAGAAAAGACCTCGAGAAGTCTTTGCGTGTCGAGCGCGTTGCTGAAAAAGTGAAGAACCAAAAGCTCAACGTAAAGGATCAGCGAAGCGCCGGTATGTCGCAGGTTGATGTACGCGGTAATCAGCAACCTAACGCCGCGTCGCGTGAATCGTTCCGTGGCAGCAGGGTAACCGGGCGCGAATTTCGTCAACCGGAACAACAGCAACGAACTGTGGAACGTGGTCAGCAGAGTACTCAGCCGATGGCTGTTCCTCGAGCTGAAGGTGGACGCGTCGGAAATCCCGGCAACGGGCGACCGGAGTTCAAGGGACCGCCAGTAAAAGACACCGGACGGCCGAACATTCAACGAACTCCCCAGATACGAGAAGCGCCACGTCCACAGATTCAGCATGGTCCACCGGTACGAGAGGCGCCGCGACCACAGATTCAACGTGGGCCACCGGCGCGCGAAGCCGCGAAACCGCAGATTCAACGTGGGCCACCAGCAGCAGCTCCGGCTAAACAGCAGAACAAACAACCGCCGGGACAATCGAAACCTGGTGGTGGCGGTGGTGATGGTAAGGGAAAGCCCAAGAAACCTAATTGATCATTGCCGCGCTTGAATGCAAAACAGCCCAGCGATTAATAAGCGCTGGGCTGTTCTTTTTATTCGTGCTGTGTTTGCGCGGAGGATGCGCGCGACCCGCCTGCAAGGACGCAGTCACTCCTCAGCGGGCGCAGTCCAAATCAGGCGCAGGCGGCGTAGGGAACGCGCGGCTGTGCGGTGGGCATCACTGCTGCCTCAACCTTTGGAATGATCTCGAATACTGAATCCAGATGTGTGACTTCGAAAACGCGACTGGTGAACTTGCTGACGTTCATCAACTTGAAGCGAACCCCTTTCGTGTCGCTGGCGCGACGGAGCTCAAGCATCAAACCCAGTCCGTAAGCATCGATCGCGGTAACGCGAGCGAGGTCAAGTACGATTGCTTTTGCATTTGGTTGCGCGCGTACCGCTTCGCGCAAGGCCCGCGTTTCACCGCTAATTAGTCTGCCTTGAAGGCTCAAAACTGCAGCGTCTCCCAGATTTCTCGTGTGCACTCTTAACATAACTGTTCCCCTTATTCGGTAACCCTGGAAATTTTAACGATTCGGCGGAGAAGTTTGTTCCGCCAGCCGTTAACCAATAAACACCACAGACTGCCGATTTGTTTCATTATTTCCAGCCTGTAATTGTTAAGACGTGTTAAGCGGCTGGATAGTTAACGTTTTTCGGGGATCTAGTTAGCCAGGATCCCTGCGCCCCACGCAGGATTCACCCGGGCCTATTCCGAGTATCGATTAGAGCGAAACCGGAACAATTTGACGGGAATACCCGGCGGGATGCCGGCTTTGCGGGACGCGATTCCGACTTGTTCTGCCACAGAGGTAATGCCTTCCAGACTTGGGAGAAGCAGTCCGCGACGGGATCCTCTTTCATCTTCGACAACTACGCCATAAACGTTCGGATCGAGATCGTCCAGAGTGCACGGTTCGGGCGCAGAAAGAACATCGACGGAATATTTCAGCTGAGGAAGCTCATCGCGCCGAACCTGAGTGAAGCGCGGATCACGAGTCGCCGAGCTGACGGCATTCGTGATGATCTCTTCGGACAAACTGTCGTTGACAGGATCGACGGTCCCAATGCAGCCGCGCAGATCGCCGCTGCGAGTTTTGATCGAGACGAAACAACCGGCGCGCGCACCTAACTCTTCGGGAAGATTGGCTGGTGGCGAGATGATCCTGCCCTCACGAACGAAAGTCTCGATGGCGTGACGAGCCAGAGCGGGAATGGCACGAGACCAGTCATCTTCACTCTGAGTTTGTGAGCTGTCCTTTGTCGCCGGACTAGGTTCACAGACGAGTTGCGCCACGAGATATCCAACACCCCACGGTGCTTCGTAACTCAATACTTCGCACGAAGCCTTTGAATCTTCGGCAACGCCGAGCGCGACCAGCATCGAACGATAACCGCATTCACCCGCGCGTTGCCGCAGGCCCTGATCGACAGCCGTGATGCGCGTCGTCTTGCCATTGCGAATAGCGGCGACAATCTCTTCATCGAAAAGATGAGCATCAGGGTTATAGCCCGCGGGCGCGCCCCGCTTCAGCCGATGACTTAAATCGCCGCTCGCGATGAATGCAACCGGTCGTTTCACTGTGCCGATCGCCTGCCTGATGCAGTTACCGAATCGCAAGTGCTCTTTGTTTGAAAGGAAACTGTAACCAAGCGCGACAACTTTTCCTTTCCAACCATTCCGCTGCAGAAAATACAGCGGCACGGCGGTGCCATGATCGAGATTAACTCTCTGGATCCGCAGAGTGATCAGATTCTGCTGCTCCGCCGCGCGGGTAATCTCTGTCAGGAGTTCGTCGTCGAGTTGAGCTTCGACAATTGCATCCGGTGCGCGAAACATCGAGAAATCGCCGCGCAGTGCGGGACCGTCGTAGGCCACAAAGGCGACGGCTTCGAGCGGGGCGTGTGGCGAAATCAAAACGACCGTTTCCGCCTGACATTCAATAATACGTTCCGTGAGAGTGGCCAGCGCGTCAATCGACGCACGCACTTCGCCGATCGCATCGCCGCCGACTTCTGGAACCATAATTGGCGGATGCGGCACGATTCCCGCGAAAACCAATGAACTCGTGTGGTCCATAACCGCCACCGAGCAAGAGGAATTTATCGAAAGAGTAACGCAGATGGGCGCAGATTAGAAATCCGATTGGGTTCGAGTTTATGATTGCCGCGCATGAGAGAGTTTGATGTGATTATTGTGGGCGCCGGACCTTCCGGATCGTTTGCCGCAGAGCGACTGGCGGACGCCGGCGTAAGCGTCGCGTTGTTCGATGGACGGCCGCCCGGCGACCCCAAGGCGTGCGGCGGGGGGGTTACTTCAAAAGCACTAAAGGCATGGCCGCATCTGCTCGAAGCGGTGGGCCGCACGATTGATGAGCTGGACATGTACTCGCCGTCAGGCAAACACCTCCACATGAAACTTGATGAGCCGTTTGCCGTCTATTCGCGGATCGCATTCGACACTTTTTTGCGTGAGCGGGCGCGTGAAGCGGGTGCCGTAGTCATGGCAGACAAGGTTTCGGGGCGAGGATTTAGACGAGACGATGATCGATGGCTCGTCGCTTCACAAAGCGGCGCAGAATTCAGTTGTGGATTTTTGATTGGTGCTGATGGCGCAAACAGCGCGATCGCGAAGAAGCTTGCCGGGCCTTTGCCTCCGGCCGAAATGGAGGTGGCCTTTGGGTATCGCGCGCCGCTACCGGAGTCGAATGACGCTGCGACCATCGTTGCCTTTCTGCCGAAATGGGTCGGCTACGCGTGGGCATTTCCGCGAGTTGATCATGTCTCGTTTGGAATTGCGACAACGCAGGATGCTTTCGAACACGAAGCACTCGACAAATTACTCTGGGAGTTCATGGTGAGTTACTACGCCGGTTATAGAACTGAGAGCGGTGGCGACCGAATCAAGAGTTCAACCATGAAGATTTGGAAGTCACCTGGACCTATTAATAACTCGATTCTCACCGAGCTGAGGCAATCCGCTGAACGTTATGCGGCGCGAATTCCCGGACTCGCGCCCCGCACCTGGGACACGCGCAAAGCTTGTGGCGACGGGTGGGCTTTGCTTGGCGATGCGGCCGGCTTTGCTGATCCCGTGACGGGCGAAGGCATTTACTATGCGCTCCGTTCCGCGGAATTGTTTGCTAACGCTTACTTGAAAGGGAAACCTGAGGAGTATGAAAAGCTCTGGCGCAAGGACTTTGGCGGTGAACTAAAACGGGCCTCTCAGATGCGCCGCCGATTCTACGGAAACTTTTGGGGCGCACCTTTCACCGAACGTATGATTGAATTCGCCAAAGGCCATCGCGGCATTCGCAAAGTTTTGGGACAACTTGTGGCGGGCGATCAAGGATACGTGAATCTGAAAAAGAAGCTGGCGCGCAGCGCTTTAAAGCCGCTATAAGCCTGGAATAATTGTGGAAACAAAAAGAGGGGCGTGGCCCCTCTTTTCTGTTTCACAAAAAAGCCTCCGTTATGGCAGAGCTTCGACGTTGACGAAGAACTTGTAGCTTCCCGTTTGCTGAATGCCCAGCAGGAACCGGACATCAACCGAAGCGCCATTCGCCAACGGCGTCGCCAGCGTAATCGTGCCGGCTGACATTGATGAATTAAAGCCACCACCATTTGGTTGTGAAGGCGGCTGCTCCAGAGTCGTTCCGTTTACTGTGACGTTTGACGTCCCGGAACCGCACGGCGGTCGATCGACGGTAACCACAACCGCGTTTGAAGTTCGCGGCCGCAGGTCTGCGATACCGGAAGGTGCCGGGAACGTGGTTAGATCAACGACTCTGAATCGGAGCCGAGTCACATTGCCGCCGGTGTTGTTCGTAACCGTTATCCGACGATCGAGCGTGCCGAAGGTCGAATTGTTCGGCGGATCCGACGTGAAGTCGCGCACACGGTTCGGTGGCGACGCCGACCCGACGCAAGTATCCAAGTTGGTCACCGCAAAAGAAGCATTGCGTTCGATTGGGCTGGAAAGATTCTCCGGTCCGGGTGCGCCCAGACGCTGACCGGCTCCTGCGCTCGTTCCGTTTGTGTCGACGAAAACAAAGTCGGCAGCGTTATTATCTGTGTCTTTCAGATTTCCACCAGTCGGACATGCACCAAAAGTTGTAATCGAGCCGCCCTTGCCACAGTTGTCGCGATAAAAACTGGAATCAATTGAGAAAGGCACAAGTGCAGGATAGCCCGTTCCCTCCTTGTACAGAGTGTTTGCTTCCGAAGTCGATCCGACAGCGTCGAATCGATTGGCGAGGTTGAAGTTCGCGGCGATGCTCGTGTTGAAGATAGCGATACCGGCATTATCCGGGATGTCGGTCGTATAAGTCGCGTCTCCCGTCGCCGTCGTCCCGTTCCCTGCCGGATAGCTTGCAAGCGAGTAGCCGACGGAGTTGACGCACAGGTAGTGTCCTCGGTTCGGAATTACGGTGCCGTTCGGGATAACGCATCTGGCGACACCGTTAGAGGCAGCAACCGCGTAACCGGTGCCGCCGCCCGCAACAGTGTGGTCTGCTCCGCTATTGTTTGCGATTTCTATGAACTCATCGTTCGCGCCATTTGGTCCACGAACGCGAAATTCGCTAATCACCAGGGGCCCACCAGCGGGAGCAGGAGACGGAGCTGGGGCGGAGGCTGTTTCGTCTGTGGTCGTAGTGGACGTACTCGCGGAATCTCCGATCGGTGGGGCGGAAGTCCGCGCTGCAGAAATAATTGCCGAAGTCGCCACCGAAGGGCTGGCGGCAGAGTTGGATGATGTGTTTGCTTGAACGGTTACTGGTGCCACAAATATCGAGGGCACAGGGATTATGACTTGTTTCGAAGAAGCGGTCTTGGTGCGGTGACGTTTTGGACGTTTCTTACCGACTGCGCTGGCACTTACGCACACAGCAAGGATAATCGCTACAGTGGTGACGACCATCTTTAGTTGGATTTTTTGCATGCTACTTTTTACTCCCGAAATTAAACTCAACACAAACCACGCAATTAGAGCGATTGGGTGGCAAGGTGATAAAAATTTTAGGTGGGAATTAAATCGAAGAACCTCAATGTTTGTATAACGTCCGCGGGGATGCTGTCAATGATTTGTTTTTTGCCTTCTCACCGCTTTTAGATCAGCCGTCTTGCGACGATCTGGGCATGGTTGCAACGCCACAACTGACATCAAAGGCTTGATGTAGCAACGTCGTAAAGGTAAGCTGCCTTAAGGAAGTTCTGTTCAAGTTGCACTCGCCACGCTTGCATCCCTTGGTCGTGCGGACGCGATTCGTGTCATGAGCATTCAAGGAAACCTGAAAACAATGAGTGTGTCTGACCTGCTGCAGTTTCTGGCAGCAGCGCGCAAGACCGGCACGCTCAGGGTGGCTCGGGCCGCGACTGTCAAAGAAATCGTCCTAGAAAATGGCGTGATCGTCGGGTCGCGTTCGAACGATCCTAAAGAGTTAATCGGGCAAGTCCTTTTGCACTACGGCAAGATCGGTGAAGACCAGTTGCAAGCAGCTATGGAGATTCACCGTCAGTCCGGCGATAGACTCGGCGATATTCTTTCGAAACAGGGAATTGTCAGCGCGGCTGACGTCGTATACGCGTTGCGCGTACGCACTCTCGATATCATCTACGACCTTTTTCTTTGGGACGAGGCAACTTTTGAATTCTTTGACGGTCAGGACCTTCCGAGCGACGTGATTCGCATTCAGGTTGAGGCACAGTCCGTAATAATGGAAGGAATTTATCGCATCGACGAATGGTCGCGTTATCGAGCGGTAATTCCATCCGATCGCACGTTCTTCGAATTGAATGCCGGTTGGACCAAGTCATTGGATGGCAGTAAAGATGTTCGCGAGCTCCTCTATCATGTTGAGAAACGAATGACGCTAGCCGAGATTTCCTACAACATGCACACGTCGGTTTTCCATGCGTGCGCGCAGTTGTTTGATTTAGTTGAGGCGGGAGTTATTGCGGTTGCTGGTGAGGCTCCCATCCCGACTGAGGCCGACCAATCGGCTGCGACGACAACATTGAGTGTCGCTGAATTACTGGCGCTGGCGCGCGCAGAAATGCAGGACGGCAGCTTTGAAAATGCGTTGGGTAAGGTTCGCAGCGCGCTAGAGCAGGAACCGAACAATGGCGAAGCGCGGGGCTTGCGTCAGGAAGCGGAAGATCTCATTGTTCGACAAATTTACCAGGATGGCTTGCCGCCGAGCAGTGTGCCGAAACTGTTAAAGACGGTGCAGCAGCTTGAGGGCGAACACTTAGATCCAGAGGAGGCGTTCGTGCTGTCGCGCATTAACGGCGAATGGGACATTGCGGCGATAATCTCCGTCTGTCCCTTTCGTGAAGCCGATAGCTTGCGGATGATCAAGAGATTGATTGATGGCGGGGTAATTGGAATTGGATAGTTTTTCAATTGGATTAGGATGTCACAAACGAAAACAGCGACGTCGGCGCCGATCATCATCCAAATCACCAAGACCGGCGCCAATATTCATGCGGCTGAAGACGAATTCGCCGCCTTGCGAAAGGCTTTCGGCACACATCACTGGCTGCTGTTGCCGAACTTTCTTGATACCGGTTTGCTGGGACTAGTTGAGAAGAAGTTACGGGAAACTGAATACTGCGTTGTCGATCGCGAGACTGGAGTTGAATTACGGCCGATTGACTGTACAGCGTATCTGGCGGCCGAGCTCTTGTTGAATAATCCCAAGCTCTTTCGCGCGATGGAACAAATCACCGGGTGCGAACGGATTGCCTGCTTTAGCGGTCGTATTTATCGCCGCCCTGCCAGTAGCACATATTCGAACCGCTGGCACACTGATATCAGCGATGAAGGGCGGATGCTAGCTTTGAGCATTAATCTAAATGCGGAGCCGTACGAAGGCGGCGCCTTACAAATTCGCTCGGCCAAAACGCATGAAATTCTGTGCGAAGTCTACAATCGTGGTTATGGCGACGCGATTATCTTTCCGGTTGATGAAAAGTTCGAACATCGCGTCTGCGAAGTCGCAGGCGGCGCAGCCAAGACAGCGCTGGCAGGTTGGTTCAGATCAAAGCCCGACCCTAATTCGTTGTTTGGTCGCGGACGTAGCAGTGTGAACTCTTAAACCGGCTTGGCCTTCCAAGTGCAAAAAGGGAGAGGACGTTGCCTCCCCCTTTTTTTGTCATTAACGCGGCCATGTTCAAGAAGACGCGCAAGGGTACCGATAACGACGCTGCCGATGAATTTGGTTCTGACAACAGCAGGACGCAGCAGTTCGCTCGGTGGCGGGCATTACGCAAAGAGCAGTTAGGTTGCTTCGTTCGTGGAACTCACAAGACTGTACATTTGAAATTTCGCGACAATTTCGTCCACGTTACGAACGGCATCGTTGGCAGTAATCTCGTAGCTTTCGACAATTTGGTCGGCGATTTCGCGCGGGCCAAGCCCCTGCTCCAGCCCCTTCCAAATCAACATCGCCGTTTCATTGAGCTGGTAATACTTCTTCGTGTTCAAATCCACGAGGATACCTTCAGAGTCGTCGAACTCCGTAAACACAATGTGATCGAATGGTTCCGAATTCGCCATTTAAAAGTCACCGTCTAAGAAATTAGAGCATAACATCGCGCCCTCTTTCGCAGCCAGTGCGCTGGAAAGATCTGTGGACTACGCCGCTGCTTCTGCTTTGGTCAGGAGTTTTGCGCGTCTCCATGTCGTCACGCGTTGTGCGAGCCCCGGCCAATCAATGAATACAGCATACGCGGCGACGTGGTAGGGGAAAGAAAGATTCATGAAGAGGATAGTCAAGAAATGAAATAACAAACCAAGGGGCAAAATGATCCGCCGGGCCATTCGTGAAATGATCGCGAGAGGAAACGTAAGTTCCCACAAGATCACCAGCGAGACCGCCAGTGTTGCCAGCCAGTGTAAATTCGGTAGCCAGAATGCGAACTGAAAATGCGTGCTGTGCAAGTTGTCGAGGGAATGCATGATCGCGAGGTTCGGCAGATTATCAGCATTGAAATAGCCAATTCCTGAAACGCGGAGTTTGATGAGCCCCGAACTGAAATAGGACCATGCCAACAAGCAACGCATTAACAAGATCGGGTAGCCATAGACGAGATCTCCGGTGTGCCTGCGTACTCGCCGCCATGTTTCATCCAATGAGAAAGCATCGCCACAGGGCACAAATGCCAGACAAATCAGAATATAAGCGACGGGCATCTCATCGTGGTTGAAGTGCCCAAAGCTCCGGATTAATCCCTCATAGAACAGAAATAGCAGTGCGGCTAATTTGGTTGAAACCGACGTGAAGTATCCTGTTGCCGAAGCCGCCAGTGAAAGCACCAAAAGAAATTTCAACACTAACATTCCACGAGGTGTGACCAGGGCGTCATAAAACTTCCAGGGAAGAACCTGCATCGCCCCGGTCGGACGCATTACTGTCGTCGGCAAGCGGCCAAGATCCACAAAATCGGTCAACAGCACCTCAAGCAGCACGAAGCTGCAGATCGCCGCGCGGATTGCGCCTAGCGCGACAGCGTCGGTCGGCACTAACCGTTTTAGAACTCGACTCTCCATGTCTGGACGTACATGTCTCTGTTTTCATATAGGCCCGGTTGCCGGCGATAGGCATCCAGCTTAATCGCCCGTAGCCGTTGCGGTGATGAAACCGGCAAGCGCGAGTTATAGATCTCTCCCCACGCGCGCAACAGGTCGGGAACGCGTGCGCCGGCCGGCAATTTTTCAATTCCGCCTAACGCATTCAGCAAAGCGGCATTTCCGGGGTGCAGGGTCCGGATCGAGAAAGCCTTGTTTTCAACCGTAGCTGAGACTAAGCCGAAAGCGACATTCGATAGTGCGTTAGTGAGATTTACTGCCGGCAGGTCGATAGTTACTCCTGACACGTTTTCTCCGCGCAAAATGTAATATGTTTGACCGACCCGAGTATCGCCGGCGGCCATCATCATTGTGGAAGCAGCGAATGGATATAGGTTTCTGATGAAGAAAAATGAAACCAGAAGTGGCCCGAACAGAGCGAACGTCAGGATTGCATAACGCGCCCGACATAAACGATTGTCGCTGTCCGGTGAATCGCTATAGTCAGCGGTGCGTTGTGCAGTTTTCCGCGTCGTGAGATTTGCTTTCGTACCTGGATTTGAAAGAAAACACGTAGCCGGCTAACGCGGAACATTTGCGAAAGCCGGCAAGGTGTAACTAGAAAACGTTTGACCCGCGATGAATCTACTTTCCAGCGCGGCAGGCAGCAGAGACGAAGATCAGTTGGTTACTCCGCTATCGACGGCCTGGAAAAAAGTTGTAGCTTCCAGCACGTCAACTGGAACTGTAATCTCAGGCGTCACGAATCCTTTCTTCTGTTGGGGGGCGTTCTTCAACTCGCAAGGGCTTTCGGATACAGATGTTTCCGGAATTAGATCAGTGTTGTCCACGGGACTCTCCCATCTCAATCGTATGTGAATTATGCTCCCTTGGCTAAGGTGCCAGTTTTCGGATTCTACGACTTTTTGTCAGTACCGGACAAGTACAATATCTGCTTGACGCATTCTTGTAGATCGTCGGCAACCATCTTGACGCTGTAAACGCGCGATGCCAAGATGCGTCCCCAAACCAAACAACTTCATTGGCCCAACAACTACTTCGCAGAGACAACTGGTTCGAATGGCGGCGAATGCGCCGACGGATTTTTCGCGCATTGATCGCCGGTACGAGCGAGATCCCTTCGGCTGGGAACGAGTGAATTCGCGTTTGGCGTCTGAACCGAATCCTGTTTCGGAGGAGGAGATCCGTCACGAAGTTCGTCGCTATGCTGATTACGTTGCCGCATTCGATCGCGCCCGTGCTGCGCGCATCCCGTTGGCGTTTGCCGTCGGGTCGCGTAAAGACAATCTCTCGAATCTCGATCGGTGGTATGCGCGCTGATGAAGGCGAGCCGGTAGGAAATCTGATGCTGTCCCGCCTGAGGCTGCGTTAGCGAAGAGTTTAAAGCACCGGCAACGAAATGCTCGCGGTGTTTGTGTGTGTGTTCTGCCAGGGGATCTTTCCAAACGACTGCAGACAATGCAGACATGGTGAGCCGACTGCGAGCGGCGGCGCTTCGCTTTTGGCGGCATAGTCCCCCAGTATTTTGCGTCGGCCGTCGAGCTGTGTTCTGGCAACCGTACTCAAACGTGCGAGCGCGGAAGCAAAGCCTTCCACATTCAGATCCGCGACCACCTCGGCCTCTCCAACGGCGCCACGAAAACCGGACAGATTACAGCAAAGCGACAATTGACCACGATAGTCGATGTTGCAGCTTCGACCGGCAAGTGCAGAACACGGTGGCACCGGATCGATATTGTAGTAGCCAACTTCGAGGTTGATCCGCATCTTGAAGATCCGTGCCAACAGGGTGATTTCCTGCTCTGCCAGCATGCGATCCTGCGCGCTCAATCCGAGTTCGTTGTGAAACTGATCTGAAGTGGGCAATAAGTGACCAAAGTTCAGCGTCGCTGCGCCCATGCGCGCGGCAAACATGGCAATGTTTTCAAATTGCGGCAGCGTGTCCTTGCGAATAACGCATTTAATGACAAACGGCAATCCGGCGTGATGACATCTGGCGAATGCGCGCACTAGTCGCACATAAGACCCTTCACCGCGCCAACGGTCATGCGTTTCGCGCGTTGGCCCATCCAAACTGAAAGCGACATGCGTCACAACTTCCCGACACGATTCGATCACAGGCCAGACGCGGTCAAAGTGCCATCCGTTGGTAATGAAGCTGCACTTCATTCCCTCAGCGCCAACGGTGTCAATAATCTCTTTGAATCGAGGATGCAGCGTTGACTCGCCGCCGGTGAACATCACGTAAGACACACCCATTGCCTCACGCGCTTCGCGAATCACACGTTGGAGTAAGTCAACTGAGAAGAAACTTGCTTTTTGATGATAGAGGGTGTCTTCGTCGCGCAGACAGTAACTGCAATGGAGGTTGCAGATATTGGTGAGTTCGACAATCAACCGCGGCACGCCATAATCAGCCGTGCGCCCGCCATTTTCCAAATCTGTTTCACCGGCGACAAACATCAGGTTAAGTTCAATTGAGAAAGCAAAAATTCGCTGGCGCGCTCGCTGTTGAGGAGATTGGCGCCCGCCAATAGTTCAAAACCGTCAGCTTGCCGCGCGAGCTGTCCCAGCACCTCCAAGTGCGCTTGCGCCGTTGGTTTGTCATAGCACGCCCAGGGACACATGCGGATTAGCCGCGCCATTGTTTCTGATCGATTCAATGCTTTGACGCTACTGGCTCCGTCACTTGCGATTCGGGAGAACAAAACTCTTGTCGGTTTACAGGATAGTGCAAAACCTCCGGGAAAGACTTTTTCAGGTTCGAAACGTTTCTTAAGCGGATCGAACGGAACACTACTTACCTCGATCGAATCTAGTTCGCTGAGTCGTGCTGCCGAGAAAACTTCATCGGTAAGAGCGAACTTTCTGCGAAGCGCGTGCGCGCGGACAACCCGGTTCTCGCTATACAACAAGACGGTGTCGTCCGACAGATATTGCCAACCCGCCGAAGCCAGCTGTGCGGCCAGGTTCGATTTGCCACTACCCGAAGGGCCAGTGACCAGAACACCTTCACCACCGGGACTTACGACCCCAGCGGCGTGTAACTCGTACAATCCGCACCGTCGCATAGCGACCATTGCCGTGTTAAAAATCAGGCGGGCTAACGCTGAGCGCTCGCGCGAGTCGGCGCTGTTTCCGATCCAAACTTCTACTCTG
>AR_comb_assmDRAFT_10041379_pt1 | contig 13819 bp, 16 predicted proteins | sample ArasoioldDNA_FD_10543 | JGI IMG/M metagenome (IMG submission 10543) | reverse complement strand
GAACTACCCTAACTACCCTGCTTTTATTTAGAATTTTGACTACGTTATTGGGAGTGCTATAAAGTTAATGTCGGTACCAGGTAAAAGCAATTATTTAAGCGCGATAAATGCTAAAGATTATAATTATTGGGAATAATCTTCCGCTTGCAAAGAATATTAAGATAAAACAAACAAGATATTTTTTAAATTTTACACTTCAAAAAGTAAACGCCAGGCTTATCGCTACGCCGTAGTCATAATTGCTGTTACCTTCAGGGGGCTGGTTGTCATAGCTTGCATAAGGATTGATGTTTAGCCTGAAATTCTTGATCAATTCCCATGAAAAAGTAGTGCTTGACGAAAACCTTATACGACCTTTTTGTGACAAGCTAAAAAACACCGTTTGAGTCGAAGTTATCTGGATATTGGGGTTCTGATATTTAAAGAAATTAAACCTGGTGCCAACAGGAATTTCAAGTAGCAGTCCGCTTGTGGTGCCGGCTGTACTTTTTTCCTGGTTAAAAGCGATTCCACTCGTCACCAACAAAACCCAATGGTCGCGCACGAAAATCTTGTTACCTCCACCTATCAATTCCTGGTACCTTCTTGCAATGGAAAGCTCAATGTTTCGCTGGTAATTGAAACTTGCAGCAGCAAACCAGGCTGGTCCTGTGCTATAGGCGACAAAAATGCCCGCGTCCTCCCTGTCCCGTGAAAATTTCGAAGAATCGATCGATGCATTCATGTTGAGACTGACGACATAATCTAATTTATTTGTGGCATAGTGAACATTGGAACTTAAGTTGACCTGTCCGATGTCGCTGGACTTGGCATAACTAAAACCTGCCGAAAGACTTCCATCCAGACCGACAAGAAATTTTTTTTCGATCGCAATGATCTGGCTGATATCGGTTATCAGCGTTAGGAGAGTATCACCATTGTCCAAAATAATGTTTACCCAGCCGTCTTTTCCCGCTTTCTCCAGGCGGCCGATGAATTCTTGTTTGTCGTTTGTTTCCAAACGGAACCTGTTGTCAGTGGTCAGTGTCCTGATTTTGTATTGTTTTACCTGCAAGATCTTAAGGTCCCGATCATTAATAGTGACTTCGCCAAAGGCACCGCCGCGCAGATCACCAATCAGTACCTGGCCGTTGTAAAAAACAATCGTGTCTTTTGTTTGGCCAAAAGCAGAATTCATCGAACCTCCCAAAACGAGAACCAGCAGAAAGACAGTGATGCGATGCATATCTAATCTTAGGCAAATAAACTATGTTATCATCTTTTACACAGCGCACGAATGCGCGGCTCTGCACATTTTTAGAATTTTGTGCAACAAACATCGCAAATCTCAATGAAGCGGCACTAAATTAATGGTACCTTCCTTCTTGAGATATCTCTATTTAGAGATGCTACATTCCACACCTCTTTATCTTGCCCCTATCGGTGAACCTTGATCCCCGGACTGTGTCCAGGCCGAATAAATGGACCACTGCCATATGCAGTTCAATGCAACAAATGAAAGAAAATATGAAAAACGCCATTTTACCCACAGCGGATATCTTACCGATGTCGAGTCAAAACAGCGAAGAAGCTTTTAAAATCTTATGTGAAAAATACTGGCAGCTTCTTTTGAGATATCTCAATTTTTCGATGCTAAGATCGAACCGCACTTTGCTAAGCGGCCTTACGAAAGACAAAATTTTTTCTAACAATAATTGAAACAAAACGAATATGAAAAAGTATTTACAAATCTTCATGCTTCTGGCAATGGCAGGGTATTTAATGTCATGCGGGCCCTCGCTGAAAGTGTCGAGCGATTACGATAAGTCTGTGAATTTCGACCAGTACAAAACGTTTGCCCTTTTCAACTCGGACAGCATTCACGATGCTATAAGCCCGCTGAACCAGCAACGTATTATCAATGCCGTCAAAAGCGAAATGGTGAAGAAAGGGTTCCAGGAAAATACCAGTCAGCCCGATGTCTTAGTGAATATAACGGCCATTCTCCAAAACAGGGTAGCCGTTAGCTCTACGACAGATTATTATGGTTATGGCGGCATGTATAGGCCTTACTACTGGGGTGGAGGAATGGGGTCGTCGACGACCAATTATAACGTGCAGCATTATAAAGATGGTTCGTTGATCATCGATGTGATCGATGCGAATTCAAAAAAACTTCTTTGGCAGGGAACGGGCAATAAGGAAATTGATAAGCCGGCAAAAGATCCTGATACGGTGATACCAAAGGCTGTTGCTTCAATAATGGAAAGCTTTCCTCCTGGCAAGGCCAAGAAATCATGAGACTGATTTTCAAATTTGAGCTGCTATGATTACAAGTTCAAGAAGAAGATTTACTGACGAACAGAAGCGTGAAATTTTACACCAGGCCGATAAAACGGGAGTTACCGCGGTGCTGCGTGAGCATAGGCTTTCGTACAGCGTATTTTCCAGGTGGAGACAGAAATTTTTGCTGCACGTTACTACAAACAAGGAGGCGATGAGAGAAGTAAATAAAACGAGATCAGAATTAAAACTTCTGAATGAGGAAAACCTGCGGTTAAAAAAAATAATTGCTGACCAGGCCCTCCAACTGGAACGAAAGGACGAAGAGTTGAGACGAATAAATTCTCTCTTCAGAAGGAAGTAGCATTCATTTAGTATCATGGAAAAGTATTCAACAGACTTAGTAAAACAATAAAAACAATTATTATGACAAACAAATCAATGGTCTTTTTCTTATTGCTGGGTGCCGTCATTTTATCGTCCTGCGGGACAGGTAAAAAATTGGAGACTGCAAATGCGCAGGTAGCCGACTTACAGTCGCAAAATAGCCAGCTGACAAATTCTGTGAACGATCTGAAAAAGCAAGTGTCAGATCTTACTTCACAAAACAGCACTCTCACTACTCAATTTGACAGTTATAAAAAGGAATGCCAAAAGAATGAACAGGAGCTAAAAGAAATGAATGACGCCATGAATGAACTTGGTGATAATGTAATGGCCCTGCAGGCAAAGATTGATAGTGCAGAAGCGGAATTTAACAATAAGGGGCTTGAGGTTCGTTCCGAAGATGGAGTTATTTACGTGGACATGAAAGATAACTTACTTTATAAGAGTGGGAGCGCAAAACTTAGCGAGGACGGCAAGAAAGCATTGGGTAACCTGGCGTCAGTGTTAAGTGAAATGCCAAAATTAAAAGTAATCGTTGTTGGTAACACAGATACAATGCATGTTAAAGGTGTGGCGGATAACTGGTCATTAAGCACCGAAAGAGCGAATAACGTTGTACGAACTCTCGTTAAGGACTACCAGGTGGACCCTGCTCGCCTTACTGCAGCCGGTAAAGGAAAATTTAATCCCATTGCCGATAATTCAACCGAAGAAGGAAGAGCACAGAACAGGAGGACGGAGATCGTTCTTAATCCGGATTGGGAAAGACTTTGGGAAAGTGTAAAAAAGAAATGATCTCCGGAGACACTGGATAAACCTCCAGTTTCCCGGCCAACATTGAATGGAGATTGTCATTGGAAGAACAGATGAACAGCAAGGATGATGAGTAGTGCGGAGGGGCGTGGCTTATCAATGCAATTTTTTGTATGATAAAGCCATGCTTCCTTTCGGTTGGTCGGAGTTAAACCTGCCGGAGGCAAAAAAAAATATAGAGCGAGTGAGTGATAGGTAAATTGGATAAAAAAAGACCATGATAAAATTTGCAGATCGCTTTGAAAGAATCATATCAATGATCCTTCTTGGATTCGGATTAGTTATTATCAGTTACCAGGTCGTGCAGTTGATCTGGAATACGATAAAAAGTTTTCAACAGCGATTCAGCGAAACCGGGCTGGATTATGCTCCCGAATACACAAAAACGATTGCGATACTTTTTTTTAATATCCTTTTGATGATCGAGATCGTGCAAACCATCAAAATCTTCTCCCACAATCATATCATCAAGGTGAGAGTTATCCTGATCGTGTGTCTGATCGCTGCCAGCCGTAAGATATTGGAATTGGGAGAAGGGCATTCAGATCCAATGACGATGTTCGCGCTGGCAGCACTGATCTTATCATTGGCTGCCGGATATTTTTTGGTAAGCAGGTTTACAAACGATCCTGTTGAACAAAATGAAAATAAGAAAGAGGAGGCGTAAAGATAAATTAGTAAGGTGATGGCGACCATCGTAAAAGGAAATCTTAAGGCGTGTTTGTTTGCCGGTTTGTTTATTATTATAAGCTGTAACGCACGTAAGCATAAACAAGAAGACCCTTCAGAAAACACCACCAATAATACCAGTATCCACACTGATCCTTTGCCATCGTGGAATGAGGGAGCGCTAAAGCAGGCCATTATTAACTATGTAAAGAATGTTACAGACTCGGCATCGAAAGATTTTATACCCGGGGGCGACCGCATTGCCACTTTTGATAACGATGGTACGTTATGGGCGGAGAGACCATATATGCAGGAGCTATTCGCTTTTTATATGGTAAACAAAATGGTCGCAAAGAATCCGGCGTTAGCAAAGAAGCAGCCTTTCAGAGCAGTTGTAGAAAATGATAAAGCCACACTTGCAAAGGGTGGTGACAAAATGCTGCTTCAATTGATTGGCGCCACTCATGCCGGTACAACAGAAGATGAATTCGAATCGTCGGTAAAGGACTTCTTTGCTACGATCACGTATCCTCCGCGCAACGTTCCGGTTAGTCGAATTGTTTATCAACCGCAACTCGAATTGCTGAATTATTTGCGGGCAAACGGTTTTAAAACGTTTATCTGTACCGGTGGTACCGCAGAATTTGTAAGAGGTATCTCGCAGCAATTGTACGGAATACCAAAGAGCCAGGTGATCGGCACCACACTCAAGTATAAATTTTCAGACAGCAATCGCACGATCATGCGTGAACCGGCGCTGGATCATTTTAATGATAAAGAAGGCAAACCGGTTGGCATACAAATGCACATCGGTCAGCGACCCGTATTTGCTTGTGGTAACGAGGGAGGGGAGGGTGATATTGCGATGTTGAAGTATTGTCAAAGCAGCAAATTCTCATCTTTCCAGATGCTCGTTAACCATGATGATTCGACACGCGAATTCTATTACCAGGAGAAATCAAACGCGTCTTTAAACGCGGCTGACCGATATAACTGGCACGTAGTAAGTATGAAAAATGATTGGAAAGTTGTTTTTTCCGCGCAATGACGATTGTGAAAGAAAAGGGGAATGCAACGCTGATCTGTTGAGCATATCAAAAGGGAGAAGATGAAGGAGCTAGTCGAAAACATAAGATCCAACCTTGATTCATGGGGTGAATTAACAGAAGTCCTGCTCAATGCAATTTCATTGCTCTGCATTGCGGCGGGCGTTATTCTTTCTCTTGTCAAGGCTATTGGAAAACGGCGACGCTCAACTAGCGATCATCCGCTTCACACGTATTTCAGGATGATCTTTGGTGGATGGTTAGTAGTTGCTTTGGAATTTCAGTTGGCCGCCGATATTGTGGGAACAATTGTTTCCCCCACTACTGCTCACCTCATCGAACTTGGAGCCATAGCAGTGATACGTACCTTCCTGAATTATTTTCTTGGCAAAGAATTGAGTGAGGAACATGAAGTGCTGAATGAACGGGTTGAGATAAAGAAGAAAGTTGTGCACGATTAAAAAAAGCATCATGAGCACAGTTATTCATAAACCGATCGATCCTGGCGAGTACTCAAATAGAAATCTTCAAAGATCATCTTTTAAAGATGAAGATCTGAGCAATACTAATTTTTCCGGCAGTGATCTTCGGGGTGTAAATTTCAGTGGCTCTAATCTCTCAGGTGCGGACCTCACAAATGCAAGGACTGGAATCACATCAGTGACTGTCATACTACTTTTCATCGGAGCATTGACAGTTTCACTACTTTCCGGTTATATCGCGATGCTGGCAGGGCGTACTATTCAAATCATGATGGCATCAAAAGATTCCAATGTGAGAGTTGCAGGAATTGTTGCTTTAGTGATCATTCTTTGTTTTATCATATTTTCTTACCTGAAAGGGATCAATAACGCAATTAAAAATCTTGTCATCCCCGTCATGGTATTAGCAGTAGTGATAGGCATTGTCGCAAAACTTTCAGGCCTGGGGACAGGGTGGGGAATGCTTTACCTGGTATTAGCCTTAATATTGGTCGCGGTCATGTTTGTTGTCGGAACTATTGCAAGGGCCGCAGCGGGTACATTATCTTCCACTATCCTGTTTATTGTTGTTGCGTTGGGAGGCGGTATGTTCGGCAAAAGCGTTGGTGGAGGACTCGGAACCGTCATCATGGCTATTAGTTGTGCGATCATCAGTAAAAAAGCGCTTGGCGACGCCAAAGGTTTTGATAGCCTGAGAAAGGTGGCAACATTTATTACAAGGAGATTTGGGACCTCCTTTCGAAATTCACAACTGGCAGGCGCAAATTTTTCCAAATCAAAAATTCACAATGCTGACTTTACGAATGCGGATGTTACATCAGTGGACTGGAGTGATGCGAAAAAGACAAATTGTATCTCTGGAAATACTATAATTAATGACAAAATGGAAAATCGAAAGAAAGAGGTTTAGTAATCCTAATGTTGGCAACCAGCAATATTAAGTACACAAAATGGCCGTAGAAATAAAGGAACTCGAAGTAAAGCCTACACTAAGCAATACCGATCTCGCATTTGAAAGAACGGCGCTTGCTTATGAGCGAACATTGATGGCTTGGATCAGGACCGCCATCTCTATGATCTCATTCGGGTTTACGATCTATAAATTTTTCCAGGAATGGCGCAAAACAGAACAACCGGTTCAAGCCATTTTTACGCCGCGGATAGTCGGAATGGTCATGATCCTGTTTGGCCTGGTAGGGCTTCTGTTTGCAAGTATTCAACATTACACAGCGATTAGAAAATTAAAGAAGGATTATTCGGGCATTCAGCGCTCCCTGTCGTCCGTGCTTGCTATTTTGATTTTGATGTTTGGTCTCGCATTATTTCTTGCTGCACTGTTCAGGCAGTGAAATGGTGATGGTCGTGATCAAAAAGACGGCTACTCATGACCGACGACTCACGGGCAGGCAGCTGATAACGCAACAAGAATGAAACAATGTCAAATGTTCTAAATACCGAAAAACAAAAGGCGAGACTTGAGATATACAATACAGTTATTCTTGCGATTGCTACACTTTGTGCAGCCTGGTGTTCATACCAGGGTAGCTTGTGGAATGGCATTCAAACCTTTCGACTGGCAGATTCCAATAAATATGCGCGTCTTTCGCAGCAAATACTGATTCGGTCGGATCAGGCGAAAACGATGGAGGAAACGGCGATTATAACTTTTATGGATGCTGCATTTGATAAAGACAAAAGAAGAATTGATTACATATTAAAAGGATTAAGGCCGGAGATTTCAAAGATATTATCTGAGTGGATACAATTAAATCCCTTTAATGATTCAACTGCACCCCGCAATCCAATGACAATGCCCGGTTATGTAGAATTAATGAAAAGGAGAACAGACGAATCGGAAAAAATGAGCGACAAGGCTTCAGAAGCATTTGATAGTGGAAATAAGGCAAACAGGATTTCTGATACTTACGGTTTTCTGACAGTGATGTTTAGCACGGTGATGTTCCTTACCGCCATCACAACAAAACTCGTTCGTCTTCAGCCCAGGCTTTTCCTTGTCGTGATCTCTGCCCTTATTTGTATGGCTGTTCTTTTACTAACTGTTTTCACTATGCCAGTAGCACATAGAGGGTAATAAGACTGTGAGTCCTTTTAGTAATTATAAAATGACGGATAAGGAAACCAATAAGATAAATGAAAAGAATACTCGTAAAAAGACTGCCACGTTTTATAAGATTAGGCTGATAACCGGGTTTCAGTTCAGTTTCCGGCGAATACCGCCAGTAACTTTGAGGTGTCGTTGCAATGTTATCCGTTTGCTGTATTGACAGTTTTTCCGAGATAAAACAAGACATCAAATTTCAAAGCAGTCGTATGAAAAAAATTATTCTTTTCCTTCTTTTCATTTTTTGAACCAAGGGTCGGCGACCGACAGGATTCACACTAAATCAACCTTCCAAGCATGAAAAAGAAACTCCTTCTGCAATTTTTGCCATTGTCTCTCCTGGCTATCAGTATCTGCCATGGACAAACTGATAGTCTTAAACAAATGCGTCAGTATAAAAACGTGGTCAGGTACAACCTCTCGGGAGCGTTGGTATTTGGCCTTGACAGGTATGTTGTCTTTGGATACGAGCGGGTGATCAAGCCCAATCAAAGCATTTCTGTGAATTTTGGCGGCGTAAGTCTTCCCAAACTTCTTAGTGTTAATACAGACAGTTTCAGCCTCACAAAAGATAACAAAAGCAATGGATTCAATGTTTCGGTTGACTACCGGTTTTACCTCGGTAAGGAAAATAAATACATGGCACCTCGCGGAGCCTATATAGGGCCATACTATTCGTTCAATAGTTTTACCCGGGATAATCAATGGCAGCACACAAACGGCACCGGGAGCAGTTATGTAAACTCACACACTACGCTAAACATTAACACCGTCGGCTTTCAGTTTGGCTACCAGCTTATTTTGTGGAAAAGAATGGCGCTGGATTTTGCACTGGTGGGACCTGGATTTGGTTTTTATAGATACAAAGCAAGTTTTGATAGCAACGTCACCCCAGAAAACAAAGAGGAATTGTTGGATGGGTTAAAACAATTGCTGACACAAAAATTTCCGGGGATGAATTACGTTTTTGCGGATAAGGAATTTGATGCAAATGGAGTAATGAGAACAAATACCCTGGGATATCGTTACATCATCCACGTTGGATATCTTTTTTGATGAAGGAAGCCTGCAAATCCTACTTATAATTTCTTCTCTTGCTTCTTCTCTTGTATAGTCTTTATGTATTGCGAGGGCGTAACCCCTGTAAATTTTTTGAACGCGTTTAAGAAAGTTATGCGGTTATTAAAACCGGCCATTTCTCCCACGGCTTCAAGGGTCAGTGTATCCCATTGCTCATTTGTCAACCCCTCACTGATATACTTTACTCTGTGGCTGTTGATCACGTCATTGAAATGCATTTGATATGCCTGGTGAATGAACACTGAGAGAACATAGGATGGTATGTTGAGCCGGCCGGCTACTTCTTTAAGATTCGTACCAGGGTTTAAATAGTGTTGCCCACCGATGTAATGGTCAAAACGTTGTTGCAACTCTTGAATCCTTTGCGGTTGCAAATTTGGCTGACCCTGTTTCCTGGCTACGCCCATTGACAGGGCAGCATCATTGAGATAAGCACCGTATAAGATATATGGTTTTGAAAATAAAATAAGACTCATGCTAAAAAAGAATCCGAGTACGGCAATTGCCGTTAGCAGCCACTGGTGAGCCGGTGCGAAAAAGAATATTATAAGGCTAGCAATTTCCAGGAGAAAATAGAGAGAAATAGCACTCGCCAGCCAACCCAATATAGCCTGTTTTGTTTTATTCCTGGCGGCTTCACGATAGTATTGAAAAAGCATTCTTGCTGCAAAAAATATATAGACAAGGCCAATCACAACCGGGCCGAGAAAGTGAACGCGGGAAGGCATCATCCATCCTTCATTGAATGTGAGCACCGTCTTCTGGTCATGATTAACGAGTGAGTTTATTATTTGGACCTTATAGGTGACCGGGGCTAGAAACAAAGGCATGAAGTCGACAAGATAGATGACACTTGGAAGCAGGTGCAGTGAATCAGTCCACCGGAGGCGCTTACGTTTTTTCAAAACCAATACCAGGTAAACGTAAAATGAGGGAACCATAAGGTAATAGAATAATGGTCCCGTTCTGAAAAGAAATGGAACGTAAAATATGTATGTGCTTTCAAACAGGAATATCAGGAGAACAGCGTAATTGAGAGTAAATAACGAAAATGACAACATCCGCGAAGGAAGATCCTTGTTCCTGTAAAGAACAATCGACGCGACGATGCAACCGGTGACAAGCACCGCAAACGAAATAAGAGCAGTAAGGTTCATACCAGCGGGTTTTCAAAAAGTTTGAATATAGTTCTCATCGCTCCAGGCTTTTAGCCCGGATCAAAATTCAACGGGTGAACGTATGGTATCTGGAGTAAGGATGTGCCCAACCCTGGATTCTGTTTGATTCTTTTCAATCGATCAATCCTATAACTCTCTTGGTATTGGAAATTAGCATCAGCAGCACGATGCTGATCACAGGCAAGCAAGCGAGTTGTAAACATAGGGGCAAATGGGTACAAAACAAAATTCAGTTGTAATGAATCATCCACAAACTGTTAAACCTTTTCATGAATTTGTGAACAATTATAAAAATTGGCACGAGATCAACCATGCGACTAAGCGCTTAAATAACTAAAAAACGCCAGGATGACCTTGGGTGGGCTGATGGCTGCAGAACGCGGATGCGGCTTCACATACGTTCACTGAACAATTGCATTGCAGGATTTTCTCTTAGCCGCCACGTTATCAGTGCAAGTAAAATAAAATAGAGAAAATTTTTCATCACTTCGGGACTTTCTGTTTGAATTCAATTTCGAATTTGCACCGCCACTGTCACCTGTAGCTCTTAAACATCACTATTCTATATTCAATTCCAGAATTTAATACGACGCGGCATTATTTGTGGATTTTCTGCAAAAAAGTTTTCCGATATATGAGATTTCTTGAGCCAAAGATCCACGGATTCATAGATTACTTTGTGGGGATCATGCTGATAGCTGCACCAGCTTTATTTAATTTCGAAAATGAGATTGAAGTCTTTATTCCCGCCCTTTTTGGAGTCGTTCAAATAACATACTCCTTATTTACCAGATACGAATTTGGGTTTTTTCCTGCTATTTCCATGCGAAGGCATTTGCGACTTGATCTGATAACCGGCGGCTTGCTTGCCGCTTCGCCATGGATCTTTGGATTTGCCGTGTATATATGGCAACCCCACGTGCTTCTTGGTGGATTGCAGATGTTGATGGCATTGTTTACAAAGGCCTATCCGCGCAGACGACATTATCGTCACGGAGTACGGGTTAACCAATGAACAATGCATTGTGCGAACATGACGTGTTTCGGTTAAATAATCTGAGCTAGTTTGGATTTTGTAAATGTACCGGTGCTGAATGGCACGAAGCACAGTTTGCTATGATGAGCCAACGCCGGTACCTAAATTAAAATTTACACCGGGCAATCCATTCTTTGCATGATTAAAATTTGCACTCTTCTTTTAGTAGAGGTCGGTTAGCACAAGACATTTTCAGCGGTAGGCGACCCATCGTGGAGCTGTCATCATTCCTTTAATTGTGTAATCCTTTAACAAGTATTCATTGATCAACGCTCCAACCTCGTCCGCCACTACCTGGTAACCTGGAGGCATTGAAGTCCAGGATCGTGAATTTTCACCTCTCGTAAGGAAAAGCGTTACTTCATTCTCAAATGAAACAAAAAAAAATTCCCGCCCGGAGATGAACTTCTTCAACTACTACCTTTTTACTTCTATAAATGATTTCAAAAGTTGGCAATCTGTGGTTCGACCCTGCACACTGCAAATCTTATACAAATTGTTTTAAAAAAAAGAACACGATATTAAGACGAAGAGCATCTTTTATTTCAGGTATGTTTTTAAACGTTACTGATTATCCAGTTGCTCCACTCTCCAGATGGCATTCCCATTATCGCACACATCGCCGGTAAGTTCCCATTTAACAAGATCCTTTGGCATTTTATGCATGTCGCTCCCACAAGCAGTGCCATCTGTTTCAAATGGCCCCCGTCGGAAATAGATATATCTTTTCTTTTCCACTAAATCATTGCAGAGAAATGACACTTCGGAATCTTCCCCCGGCTCGAAGGTTTTGGAATTCGTAAAAGTAAATGCTGTGTTAGCCATGGTTCAATGTTATTTTAAATGATCTTCTTCATCGGGTTGATCAAAGAAAGCGAAGGCTAATCCCAATTTAAATTGCCACAAGCTTTCGTTGAAGTAAATATTGTAATTGTCAGACCCCCAGTAACCGGCCTGCGCAAAAACAGCTGCATTGCCCGAATGCCCAATGACGCGATAACCAGTTACCCAAAAATTCAGCCTCCGGCCTAGGTTGAAGAAGTCTGTTTTTTCAAGATTCGCCACATCACCACGATAATAATTGCCGTCTAGGATGTAGCTCAGGCTACCGGTGATTCTCCATCTTTCGTATCTTTTTTCGGGAACGATATTACACCATTGCTGACCATCGCCAATATATTCTGAAAAGGTAGGAAGAAACATCAGCGCAGTTCGTATGTTGATGCGGTAACGCCCCATCATGCGGAGAGAATCGAAAACCGTATTCGAAAGTGCCTGGGGATGCCATTCATAACTCAGCTTCCAATAGAATTCTTTTTCATTGGCCCTCTTGATAAATATTTGTTTACCGGGCTTATTATCTTGTATTTTATTCTTATTGGATTGAGAGAGGAGAGGTTTGTCATTCGTTATCGATTTTATTTTGCCACCGATCATGAATTCAAAGATCAGGTCTTCACTAAAGTTGCCGTTATAGACATTCACTCTTTTTTGATTGTTGGTTGTGTCTAATTCATATCCGTCCTGTCCATTGGAATGATGGTAAGCATAAAGGCCAACAAATTTGAAAGGGAATTTTTCTTTTTGCCACCAGGATCTGAATGAGTGATAATAAGCCACTCCCGGCATGGCACTGGGCGTTCGCACTGGTAAAGAAACATCACCGTTTGGACCATAAGGAACATTTGGATCATTTTGAAAGATGCGCACCTGGAATCTTGGTATCACCTGTACCTCGTTTAAGCCAAATCTTTTTCCTCCAAATGATATCGGTATCTGCAGGTCCGCGTCCAATACAAAATTCTTTTTATCATATCCAAGATTATTGACGGTCCACGTGGTAAGACTGGTAACCGTTGAAGGCTCCTGGATCATACGCATGGTGCGATGAAAAAGATAATTCTCCTGCCTGTTACGAATTGTGGCGTGGACAGAGGGATCAAGATGCTGCGCTTCACCAGGCAAACACTTTTTTGTTAATCCAAACTTAAGAGGATTGGTGTAACAATCGAGACAGGTATCGCTTTTATTTTGAGCAGCACAAAGAAAGAATGAAAAGAAAAACGGCAGCGATGAAAAATATTTTTTCATAAAAGCATTTTAGTGCTTTAATTAAAAAAAACCACGCTACCAACCAAAGAAATAGGTTACAACACCGAAGTGATCAGTAAGATAATTTTTTTTGGAAAGAAGTTAAAAAAAATTTCGTCACACGGCTTGTTTGGGAAGGAACTAAAGGTTATTCCTCAACCGGGTTATCAAGTTCTGTTAATATTGGTAATTCACCATTGCAGGTGGCTTTTTTAAATTCTTCAAAATATTTTTCTGTTTGATCAGCGTACAACTCTGCATATTCGGTGAGGGCTTCTGCTAAACGATCCCCTTTATAGATATAACCGCAAATGACGGCGCCCTGGTTCGTATTGCAATGTGTTTTTGCTAAGACCCTGGCGCAGTGTGCAGCCTGGAGCACGAACCACTTGCCGAATTAAATTTTAGTAGCTAAGAGTTACTTCACCTGTTGTTAAGCTCTCGGGAGTCGCACTGTCGTGATAACTGATACGTGCCGATTCCATTTTGTAAACGCGGTTCACTCGTTTCCATTTAAAGAGAGCTGTGATCAGTATCACACCAGTCACCGGGGCTACCCAATACAACCAATAATGAGAAAAATTTGTCGTAATCACAGCTGGCCCAAAACTGCGGGCTGGATTTGTACTGTCTCCTGAAGGCACCGCAAAGAA
>AR_comb_assmDRAFT_10019229_pt1 | contig 13820 bp, 29 predicted proteins | sample ArasoioldDNA_FD_10543 | JGI IMG/M metagenome (IMG submission 10543) | reverse complement strand
GGTCCGGTTGGCGAAACGTGTCGGACCTGTCAGCATTGCATTTCGTTTCGCCGCTGGAACAAGTGCGATAAATCTCGCTGGAAATGGACTGGCAGTCGGAAAACGGACATCCTCGCCCGCGCACCGGCCTGCAAATATTGGGTGAAAAAAAATCGTCTCGGTATGACCAATGCGACCGTCCTCACTGAAACCGAATTTTCTAAGCTGATGGCCGACATTCAGAATCCCCTCCCGCGAAAGCCGTAACAATGCTGAAACTGACAATGATAAAATTGACGCAGCACATGGAAGGTAAAGCCGATGCGCCAGTCTGGATCGCGAGCGAGCATATCGTTTCAATCCAGCCGACCGACGCCGGAACGCTGGTGCGATTGGTCAACCGTGTGGATTTTTTCGTCGCGCAAACGCCGCTGGAAATCCTCTTGCGGATGTCGGAATCAGAATCGCCTCCGGTCGGAGCCGTAACAAAGGCAGCGTCATGACGAGGAAACTCAGCGACGGCGCACAATGGCTGCACGATCAGGCCTGCGGCGCGTATTCCCTGCAAAAACCTTCGCTGCACGAAGCGATTGTTTACGAGCAGGGCGTGATCGATACGATAAAGCTGCTCGAAATTTTCCAGATTTTACCGGAAGACAAACTGCTTGAACTCAAGGCGTGGGGTGCTTCACTTCCCGAAAGTCCGAGGACGTTGCCGCGATGAAACAGAACATCAACCTGATGCTGGCGGCGAAATCGGTGGTCATGCCGCTCGGCGAAATTCTCCCGTACGAGCAAAATCCGCGCATCCATCCGGACAAGCAGATCAAGTTGCTGGCGCGGCTGATGAAGAAATACGGCATCGACCAGCCGATCGTCGTCGACGAGAAGAACGTCATTCTCAAAGGCCATGGTCGACGGTTGGCGGCGATCGAGGCGAAGTTCAAGGAATTTCCCGTCGTCAAGCATGTCGGCCTGTCCAACAAGGACAAGCAGGCGATCCGCATCGCCGACAATCAGTCGAACCTGTTGAGCAATTGGGACGATGACCTGTTGCGCACCGAGCTTGGCGCTTTGAAGATGGATGGCTTCGACTTGGAGCTTCTCGGCTTCGACGACGGCCAACTCAATTCGTTTTTCCTCGATCAGATCAAAGGCGAAACCAACGCCAAAGGCGAATGGAACGGAATGCCCGAGTTCGTCCAACTGGATCAGTCAGCCTACAAGTCCGTCGTCGTGCATTTTGAAAATCAGAAAGCGGTCGACTTGTTCGAGAAAAAGTTGGGCATCAAGTTGCCGGACAAGCAAAAATACATCTGGTATCCGAAAATGAAGATCGAGAAATACGTCGACAAAACCTATGCCGATCCGAAAACGCTCAAGGCGCGAGCGAAGAAAAAATGAATCCGCAGTATCCGATTTACATCCCGTCGAAAGGCCGCGCCGATAGCCGCTTCACCGTTCGCGTGTTCGATCACATCGGCGTTCCGTATCGCGTCATCGTCGAGGAACAAGAGTTCGACGAGTACGCCAAGGTCATCGATCCGAAAAAGTTGCTCATCCTCGATCCGCAATATCAGCGCGACTATGACCCGTATTGCCGGCTGAAACCGCAGGATCCGCGCGGGTCCGGTCCAGCGCGAAATTTCGCGTGGGAGCATTCGATCAAGGAAGGCCACGCATGGCACTGGATCATTGACGACAACATCGAGTCGTTCTTCCGGATGAACCGCAACATGCGGATTCCGGTGTCTGACGGTTCGATGTTCGCGGCGATGGAATCGTTTGCCTCGCGCTACAAGAACGTGGCGATGGCCGGTCCGGATTATATGTGGGTGGCGACAGGCCGGAAAGTCGCACACGAACCGTTCACGCTCAATACGCGGATTTATAGCTGCATCCTGATCCGCAACGATACCGGCTTCCGCTGGCGCGGGCGTTTCAACGAGGACACCGATCTGTCGCTGCGCGTTTTGAAGGCGGGTTGGTGCACCATCATGTTCAAGGCGTTTCTGCAGCGCAAGTTGCCGACGATGACCGTACGCGGCGGCAATACCGACTCGATCTATGTCGACGGAACGCTGGCAAAGTCGCGCATGATCGTGAACATGCATCCGGACGTGGCGCGGCTGGCTTGGAAATTTCGGCGCTGGCACCATTACGTCAATTACAACAGGTTCAAGAATCAAAGGCTGATTTTGCGCGACGACATCAAGATAAAAGGCGGCGTCGACAATTTCGGGATGGAGCTTTTGAAAACCGACGTCTCGCCTTACGCCGGATTGCGCGATCGCAAAAAGAAAACAGCCGCGGAGCGAGCGCCAGGCGCAGCGGAGCCTGAGATAAAAGGCATGAAGTACGGCAACGCGCTTCCGGAATCGTTTGAAGTGCCGTCATCGATGTTCTGGATCAAAAAGGATCTGGAAAAAAATCCGTTCGATATGGTCGTGCTGTCGCGCAACGATAAAGTCATGGATTGTGGCAGTTGCATCGGTACGTTTGCGGCGGCGGCATTGGAGCAAGGAGCATCCTGCGTCCGGTGTTACGAACCGATGCCGAAAAATATCGCGCTGTTGCGGAAGAACCTCAAACGCTACGGCAAACGCGCGGCCATCGTCGAAGCGGCGCTCGTCGCCAACGGCAACGCATCAGTCGAAATGTCGCTGTCCGGTTTCAGTGGCGCACATTCAATATTGCCAAAGGACAAAGCAAAAAAAGCGACCGTACCGGCAAAATGTTTCCGCAAGGAATTGTTGGCGTTCAAGCCGCGCGTGATTAAAATCGATGTGGAAGGCGCCGAATACCAACTGCTCGAAAGTCTGAAACCGGGAGATTTGCGCGGCGTGTCCAGCCTGTTTATCGAGTTTCATCCTTACGACGATCGCGACAAACACATCGCAGCGATCAAAGATTTTGTCGTCGCCGAAGGTCTGTCCGTCGTCAAAGAGCGGCGGCGCGCATTTACGGCGATACGGAAATGAGCAAAACCATGACGATCGAGGAAGCGTTGGCGGTGATGTTCTATACGCGGGACACAGCCATGGAACACGAACTCAAAGCGCGATCGGCGGCATGGGGCGTTGTGTGCGCCGAAGCGGAGCGCGTCATCAATCGCGATTATCTCATCCGCACAGTGATGCAGCCATGAGCAAAAACGCACCCGGCACTCGCGAGCTCGCCCTGCGCGCGATGCGCGAAGCAAGAGCATTGCTGATGGACAGTGCGCGTTACGGAAATCAGATCAAGAAAAACGGACGGCGCGTTGATCCGGCAACAGTGAAAATCCGCCGCGATCGCGATCGGAAAAAAGCATGAGTGTGTCCGTCGCTTGGGTCCTTGGTTTGGCCGTCGGATTTTCTGCCGGTTGGGTATCGGCGTTCTTCATTGCGTGGCGCGCCGATCGCCAGATCCTTCGCGATTACGAACGGCTGCGGCAAAAAAATAACCCGCCAGCTTTTTAAGGCTGGCGGGTTAGTTGGATCATCGAAACAACGTCACTTTACTTTACGCACGTAGACTTTCAACAGATCAGCGAAACGATGCATGTTTGCCTGTGCAGCATTGTGTTCATGCTCGCCTTGCTTCTTTTGGATTCCGGCAAGGTCCTTTTTCCTCGCCATATCCCAAAACATCTGATTGTGCGCACGGTACGATCCGAACGGCGGAAACTCAGGCAGCTTGCCGGCTTTGGCATCGGCCTCGGCTTTGTCCCAATCGTACTTTCCGTTTGACCGGCGCGGTTCTGCCGATTTCTTCTTGGCCGGCTTGGCGCTGCCGGTCGACTTTGCCGATTTTGCCTCGGCCGCCTTGGCGTTCAGCGCATCGCGCTCGCGAACCGCTTTCGCCAATGTCGGGCTGAGTTTCTTCGTCGCGGCCTTTTTGGTCGCGGCCTTTTTGGTCGGCGTTTTTGAAGCGGCGCGCGCCATCGCGGCGTCACCGCCTGCATCCTTCGTCGGATCGTACTTCGCGGCTTTCTTCGGCGGCTTTGCCGTCGCCGTCGCGATGACGGCATCCGCCGCCTGTTGCGCCTTGCGGCCCTTGTCGACGAAGTCCTTGGCGATCGCCGCCGTGATCTTCGTGTTCAACGGCTCGACCACTTTCAAACCGCCCGACATGTCGACCGGCTTGTTCTTCGCGCGCCGCGCCTCGGCCTCGGCCTCGGTCTCCGGCTTGCGAGCGAACGGCTGATTGCTGATGTCAAGATTGTCTTTCGTCATTGTAGTTCTCCATCGGTTTTGAGTCGCCTGAAATGGACGCGCGACCGATCGGCGCTCGGAAATCGGTCGCGCGTTGTAGGCTAGAGCAGTCGTTGCCGCGTTCCGTTCGTCGTACCCGATTTCGTGTAGTTCACGTCGCGGATGTCGAACATATGAATCGGAAAGCGGTACGTCGGATCGAGCACACCGAACAGGTGGAATTTATTGCTCGTGTCCGTCAGGCGCGATTCAGCGGGATACAGTTCGATCGCTTCGCACTCGTCGCCGATCAACTGATTTTTGATCCACTGAAAATGTCGCCAATCGCGCAGGATCGGTCCGCCATCGCGGCGGCGGATGTTCAGGTGAACGAGGATTACGTCGTCGCCTGCAAGGCCTGCGTTTTTCAACTCGCGGCGCTGGACCTGATAGATATGGTTGATCCAAAGCGTCGTGAGTTTTTCTTCGCGCGCCAACTCGGCGAGCGTTTCTTCGCGCGTCCGTCCGTCCGGATACTGGACGCAGGGCTGCATCTGCTCTGCGATCAGCGCATCGGATGGCGGCAATGGAGTCACTTGCCACAGTGGCTCCCAGACGTATCGTTTTGCTCCGACTGGTCTAGCCATTGTTGCCTCCGATATGGTCCGCCGTCGCATGGTGCCAGCACTGGCAACGATCGCACCACGGCATCGAAATTTCTTCGATGCGCGGCTCGAATCCCCAACGGTTCCAGCCGTTGAAAGTTTTCAGTGCCATCGCGCTCGTCAATCCGTCGGATTGCACAACGCGCTTGCGTTTCGCTTTGTCGCCCATGCCGTGGCACTCGATGCACATGCCGGACGTGCAGCACCATCGCGTTACGCGATATTGCTTGTCAGTCATTGTCGTCTCCATCGGTTGCAGATTGTTTTGTCAGACCTGTACGAGGCCGATGCTCAGTATGCCGATCACTGCGAAAGCAATGGCACCGGCAGTCAATCCGAGCAGGATTGTTTTCAACATTTTAGTCTCCATCGGTTTTGGATTGCAGTTTCAGATTGTCTCAAACGTCGCGTGATATGCCGTCAGTGGCCGGTTGGGTTTTCCATCGTCACGAAACGGCACGACTTTCGATTGGCGCTTCCACGCCGCCATTGCTTCGCCGACATCGGCGAAGCGCAGTGCGTCGGCTTTATTGCCGGTCAGTTTGACGCTGCCGCGCCCGTTGTGGGCGTCGACATCAAACGACTTGAGATAAAGCCAACCTTCTTCCGTCAATGCTGTACGCGGCATGACGGGAACGAGTTTCATCAGAATCATGATGGACCTCAGTGGCAGTGCGCAACGCCGTGGTGCGAATGGCAGCGCGGTTCGGCGCGGACTTTCGTCGGCGTCATGGCGATCCAGATCGCGAACAGGATCGCGGCGGCGGCAACAATGTGCATCAGCACAGTCTCGAATTTGCGATAAGTCATTTTTAGTCTCCATCGGTTTTTGACCTGATCATCAGAGTGCGGTGGTCAATCCGCACTGACGGGCGTTTCCGCCCGTTTCACTATGTCGTCGATTTGCAGCAAACTTTATTGCCGCTGACGTAAACGTGAACCTTCGTTCCGAGCGGCGTGAACATGACGCAGCCGAAAGGCCGCTGCGTTGCGCGGACAAACGAAAACCCTTGCGGAATTTTCGTCTGCATGGCGATCGCGTACTCAGAAAAATCTTCGTAATCGCGCTCGTCCATCCAGCGGGCTTGCAGATAGTCCACAAAACCCATGAACGGTCGGACACGATCGTCGAGCACGTTGGACATGGTTTTTCTCCATCGGTTACAGAGAAATTTCCCGCCGCAGTTTTTCGCGCTCTGATTTGCGCAAAAATGTTTGCTCAAATTCGAGCAACAGCAGGCGGAGTTTCCGCGCCATTTTCTTGTATGGCGCGGCAGGCGATCGGCGTTTGGTTTTTCGCTTCATCTGCATTTCTCCATCGGTTGTCAGAACATGTTTGGCGCTTTGATTTTCCAAAGCGCCGCCGCTTCCTTGAGTTCGGATTCGTTGCTGGCATCGAACGAGCAAAGGCGTTGGTGAAACTCATCGTTCATCTCGCCATTGATCCGCATCGTGCAGCCCCATCCGGCATACAGAAGCAATTTGGCTGCGGCGCGCGCGGTTTCCGGATCGGCGTCGGTGTACCGTTCCGGAGCCGCCATCACGTCGCAGTAGGATTGTTGCTCGCTATCGAAACGCAACGCCGGACACGGACCGTCGCCCGTTGGACCGGGAAACAGCGCGCGTCCGATGTCGCACTTCGATGACCAGCAACACAGGCCGCAGTTGTTGCACGGCGATCCGTGTTTCGGTTTTCGTTCCACCATTTCGCGCGGAACGCACTTGAGCGATTTGGTCATGGCTTTCTCCTGAATCGTTCAACATGCGCAACGGCGCGCGCAAGTCGCCGCATCATGCCTGCGGCTTCTTTCGCCGAATCCGCATGGAAGCCAGTACCGATCGAGTTGAGATAGATCGCCCAATGACTGCGACCGATCCGGGCGGCTGAATATCCGCCCGGTCCGGTGATGTGATTGCGACGGATCACTTGTGGCCGTTGTGCCATGTTGATCCTCCGTCGTGCGAGTGGACGCCAGCGCCGAGCGTTTGCCGGTTGATCGACGTACCGAACTGTTGCTGCGCGGCGGCGAGCTTTAGCTTCGTCGTCGCCGTGCCGCTCAGCATCAACAGGCGGATGGCGCAGGCGTCGGTGATGCCTGCGCGTTCGGCATCCGACCAGCCCTTGAGAACGACAGCGCCTTTGCCGATCCCTTCGGTGCCGATGCGGATATTGACCTGACCGGACGCGATCAACTTCTCGAGCGCGGTCAGCGCTTTCTTCACTTCGACTTTTCGTTCGGCCAGCGATTGGCCGGTTCGGATTCGCATATCGCAGGCCATTTCACTTCTCCCGTTGCGGGTTGAGAACAATGGTCACGTCGGTATCGCCCGGTTCGATCACTGTATGGCGGATCATGTCGGCGATTGATTCGTGCGTTACCGCGCGCTCGATGAAAAGCGCGCGTTTCTGATTTGATTTAACGGTGTCGGCACTTTCGCGAAACATCGTGGCGCGGTTGTTGAGATAATCGGCCAGTGATTTCAGCGATGAGAATCGATATTGCATCGATCGCTCCTTTTGTTTGCGGTTGGATCAGACGTTGAGGTCGACAACGCGAGCGCGCTGTTTCGGCTTCGCCACTTCGGCAATTTCTTCCTCGATGTCGAGGAACGATGTCCGCTGCTCGCGGATTTTGTTGATTGCCGCTTTGTCGATTGCCTTGCCGGCTTCTTCACCGGCCTTTTTGATCTGCTTCGCGGCTTTGCGAGCCAGATCGATCGCGACTTGCACTCGGCCTTGCGCCTGCGGCGTCAGCATCCCGCCGATTTCCTTGGCTTTGGAAGCCGCGTACCGGATCGCTTTGACATCCAGCTTGGCGATTCCCTTTTCCATCGTCGCCATCAGATCGCGCACTTCGCTACTGATAGCCTTGACGGCGGTGACGTCATCAGCGGCGATCGTCGCGACCAGCGCATAGACATTGATGCGCGTCAGTTCGGCCTTGTCGTTAAACGCCTTGACGATTTCCTGGGATTCCGCGATCGCTTTATCGAGAACCGGACGATCGCTTTCAGGGCAGAGCAATCCGAACGCCGACCAGTTGCAAGCCTGACGGATCGGCAACGTTGCCGCCTTCACTGCTTTCTTGGCGCGTTCAAATTCTTTCCGGTTGGCGATCGTTCGTTCTGTCGTCCACTCGGTTACTTCGGCATCGCCCTTTTTCTCGTTGGCAAGATCTTTTTTGAAGTAGGAAACATTGCCGCGCGTTGAGGTTTTCAAAGCAACGAGCAGGCCGGGTCGCAGGGTTTGCACTTTGAGTGTCATTGTCGTCTCCATCGGTTTTCGGATGACGTTGCGTCAGTCCGAGGCAAATTGCCAAACGCGGAGCATTCGCGCTCCGCAATAAGTATTTTATGCAATGTCGAGTGCAGCGCGCTTGCTGCGCGGCGCCTCGATGACTTCGGCCTTGGTCGCAAAACGCGCACGGCCGTTCGCCCACTTCCGCATGGCGGTTATTTTTTCCTCTGCGGTCTTGCTCAGCGGCACAACCTTGGCGGCTGCGTCGATGAGGTCCTTGGTTGTGATTTCGCGACCGTCATCCGCGAACGCTGCAAACAGCGCGTCGGGAACAATGGCGGCGATTTCCGATCCGGTGAATCCTTCGGTCGCCAACGCAACCGCAGCCAGATCGATCTTCACCTTGTCGCGTCCGTGTGTCCGAAGCGATGCTTTCATGACCTCGGCGCGCTCGGTCTTGTTCGGCAGATCGACCCACCAAACTTCGTCAAAGCGGCCTTTGCGGAGAAATTCTGGCGGCAGCGACGTGACATCGTTTGCCGTCATGATCACGAAGGCATCGGACTTGCGTTCTTGCATCCAAGTGAGGACAGCACCCATCGCGTCGGCGCTGACGCCACCATCGGCGCTGCCGGATGTCGCGCCCTGCAACGCCTTTTCCACTTCATCAAACCACACGACGCAGAAGCCGAGCGCCTCGATGATCGCAAACGCCTTCCGCAGATTGGCTTCCGACCGGCCAACCAGTTCGTTCTTGAGTGCGCCGAGGTCGACGCGGATCAGCGGACAATTCCAAGCGGTAGCGATCGACTTTGCAGTCAGCGATTTGCCGCAGCCGGAAATGCCGACCAGCATCGTGCCCTTGGGACGTGGCAGACCGTATTCGCGCGCCTTGGCGGTGTATGCCGCAGCGCGTCCGACCAGCCATGTCTTGAGGTTTTCCAATCCGCCGACGGCATCGAGGCCACCGGGAATCGGATCGTACCACTCAAGGATCTTCTCGCGGGTAATGACGCGCTTTTTCTCTTTCGCGACGGTTGCCGCATCGATCGTCTTGAGTTGGACGAGCGAACGCGAGTAGCAGGCCTGAGCTTCTTCACCGGTCAATCCGACGGCAGCATCGATCGCGGCATCACGCTGACCGTTCTTGACGACATCGGTCAGGTCATAATCCTCGATCAGCTTGTCGATTATGTCGGCGATTTCCTCGCGATCCGGCAGCGGCCAATTGATGACCGTCGTGTGATTGGCGAGTTCAGCCGGCACGTCGGCGTTCGGCGACATGACGACAATGGTCTGCGCACAGTCGCGATCCTCGATCGTGCGCGCGAAGTTGCGCAACGCGCGGACCAGCGGGATACCGACTGCCGGATTGTTCAGCCATGGCGGCAGATCGCGCATGATCCAGACGCCACGTTCTTTGCCGGTTTCGGCTTTGCCGCGCTCGCGGATTGCGTTGAGGGTTTCGCCGGGATCAATCGAACCGATCCGTTCCTCGACGCCGTTCACGTCGGTGACGCCTTGGCCGCAGTCCCACGAACGCGGGACATATTTCGCGGCGATCGCCGCCTCGAACACGTAGGATTCAACGCGCACTTCTTCCGGCGTCACGATCCAGATCAGTTTTTGGCGCGAACGGATCAGGGCGTTGACGTTCGTTGCTTCGGTTTGCGATTTCGACATTGTATTGACTCCATCGGTTTTCAGCGGACAGCCGTTGCGGATGTCCATCAGGGCAAATTGCCTAACGCCGGATCATTCGCGATCCGGCAATGATTGGTTTCTAATTAGCGTCTAGGTAGATTACAGCTTTTGCAAAAGGCGGAAAAAATCTTCACCTAGCACTTGGCGCATCTCAGATTGTATTGCATCGCGCCGGACACGGTTTTGAAAAGCAACCTGCCGGTTTCTTTCGTTCAATTGCTCGACCGTCTCGTAACCGAGATGCTTGGCAACCACTGAGTTGAAAGCGTCGACGCGCGTCTTGGCTTTGCTCATCGTTTTGCCGATGACGCCGACCCAGTCGCCGTCCTCATGTTGGCAGACGCGACCGACCCATTTTTTGCCGGTCTTGATTTTATGAAACGTACAGCTTCCTTCGCGATCCATCAGACGATAGCTTTTCGACATGGCATTTCTCCATCGGTTTCGATTTTCAGTCGCGCGTATCCGGTGCACGACCTTTGTACTGGCGAACAATGTCCGCCATCGGATCGACTGCTGCGCGGTTCGCAGCCAGTTTCGCCTCGACCAGCTTCATTGCCGCGCCGCGCGTCGGCGTCTGTCCGAGTTTTTCGCCGCGAAACCACGCTTCGTATTTGCGGCTGAATCCCTTGACGATGACGTACACAACGCCATCGCAAACCGTCCGGTATTCAAGTTCGGCGGCTTTCGTCCAGCCGCGAGGCATTCCAGCTTCGTTTTTCGTCATTGTCTGCTCCATCGGTTCAGTTTCAAAAATTGACAAACGCCGCAGCATTCGCGCTGCGGCAATAAATTACTTTTTGATGACGATGTGACGTTTGTCATCCGACGTTTTGATTTTCGGATTCGCATGATGCGAGCAGCAAATTACGATTTCGCCTTTTTTGTCGACGTAAATCGTTGCCCATCCGACGTTGATATGCGGCACAGGAAGATCGCTCATTTTCGTTCTCCATCGGTTTTCGGTCTAGCGGAAATTGTCGACCAGCAAGTAAAACTGCGCCTCAGTTCCGTTGTCGCCATAGTCGGCGATCCGGTCACTGACGCGCGGTTGCTGTTCGGTTTCGGTCCGACGTTCGGCCAAAATTTTCTTGAGACGCAGTGCAGCGATATATGCAGCGATTTTCATTGGAGTTGCTCCAGTGTTTTCCGAGGGCGTTGCGCCGATCGGAGGCAAATTGCCAAACGCTGCCGGACGAACCGGCAGCAATAAATCGTCAGGAAAAAATAACGCCTTTGTCGGACAGTGAAATTTTCACGCCGAGTTTTTTTGCCATTGCCGCGACCTGTTTCTCTTTTCGTTTCGAGGAACAGTCGCGGTAATCGACGAACAGTTCGGAAACTTCGCTGGTCGCATCGAACACCGGCTGGCAAAACACTCCGCTTGCGCGCAGCCATTGCTCGAACTGTTGTAACGTCTGTCTCATTTTCGTCTCCATCGGTTTGAAATTTAGAAGTCGCAGCGTTCGTCGATGTTCGGTCGATCGGTTGCGATGTCGTCGGCAGCGCGTACCATATCGAGCGCGTGATGCAGCTTGGTCGTGATGCATTTTCCAAGTTTGTCCAGATCGTATTCTTCGCGGCGCTCGATTTTTTGTTCCAGCACCTTGAAGTTCGTATTGCTCAATTTCCATACTGCATCGTATTGCGTCACATATTTAGCCATCGTTTTTCTCCATCGGTTGAAACGTCAGTCGGGAAATAATCAAACGCCGGTCCGAAAAAATCGAACCGGCAATAAAAAATCTAAAAAGTTTGTTTCGATGATCCTAGCGGATGGTCTTAAAAATCGGCGCGGCGACGATGCGCCATGTTGCGGACTCTGCCATCCGTTATTCTAGGAACATTGGGTCCGCGCTTGTCCGGTTGGAATGGAGAGATTTTTTCAATCTCGTCAGCGCGGGTTTAGGATGCGGATTTTGGTATCGGCGGCAGGGGCAATTTTTTGCTTCGGCCTGCGTCCGTCCGGTCCACCCGGTGCGATCCCTAGATCGTTGTCCTATCGGACGTTGGTTTTTTCGATGTCGTTCTCCATGTCGGTTTCGATGCATCAAAATTACCAAGTGGCTCAAGTGGCGCAATAGTTATTTGCGATAATTATCGCCAATTATCCGGCCATGGCTCAATGACATCTGATGGCCTAAAGTCCAATCTGGCAAAACCGGCCAACCGGACCTAAGAATCGCAGTTCACTGGTCGCCACTCATGATTCGTTGGTATGCCGCCAAGACCAAACCGAAACAGGAAGCCGTTGCGATGGAAAACCTCGCGCGGCAGAACTTTGAATCCTATGCGCCGAAGATCCTGATGACGCGCGTCCGGCAAAAGCGAATCAGTACGCAAAAGGAGTTATTTTTTCCCGGATACGTGCTGGTGCGCTTCGCCCTGGCTGATGCAAGCTGGCGCGCGATCAACAGCACCCGCGGAGTGATTTCGTTGCTGACGTTCGGCGAGAACGGAATACCGACTCCGTTGGCGAACGGCGTGGTGGAAGATTTGCAACAGCGTGAAATTGCAGGCGAATTAAAGGATTCCGAAGTCACTGTGATCCAGCGCGGCGATCGCGTCCGGCTCAAATTTGGTCCGCGCGTCGACGCGATCGGCAAGGTGATATTCACAAAAGGCGAGCGGCTGGAACTGCTTCTCAATTTGCTTGGACGGCAAACAAGAGTAAAAGCTCCACTACATGCAGTGGAAATCGTTGATGTCAGCCGCTACAGGCAGACCCAACGATCGGTGCGGTAGCTGTTGCCAAACGAAAAATATGCCAATGAAAACTTTCACCGGACGTTGCCGTGGTGGTCCGCTGGACGGAAAAGATTTGGCGCACGATAAGCCGTTTTATTATGTAGAAATCCCGATTGTGTCATCTGGCGATGCGTTCGATTGCGAACAAAGCGAGTATCGGCATGTCGCTGAGCAATGGATCTGGCAGAAGCGAATAAATGATCGATCGCCAACCAGAGCATCTTGATGAACTGATCGAGCGCCGCTGGCGCGAACTCGGTTGGGACGGAAAACCGTTCAAACGATCGTGGCGCGATCGGTGGGAAAATTTACTGGACGCATCCGGCGAAATCGCTTGCTGTTTGTTGGCGATTGCATGTTTGTTTCAGGCGATCGCGCTGATTGCGAGGATGTTGCAGTGACCGAACGAGAACATTTTGTCCTTGCAGGACGATTGATCGGCGCTGATGAAGGTTGGGTGGACTGCGTTTGCGGCTGGCATTTTTCCGGCACTGTGAAGGAAAGCCGCGAACAGGGCGAAAAACACTTGGACGCTTACGGATGTCCGCTGTGCGGAAAAGGAAATTGGGAGTGCGATCGATCCGATTGCCCGAACCGCCGATGATCGATGAGACCACGATCGCGATCGCGTTATCCTTGGTGGCGATTTGCCTCAGCATTGTAGCGATCATGAAATGAAGTACGAAAAGAAACCGTGGGCAAAACTCTACAATTCCAAGGCGTGGGCAGTGCGCCGGCTTGCGCAATTGCGCGCGCATCCGTTGTGTGCGTCATGCTCCAAGGTCGGCATCGTCACGCCTGCATCGGTTGTCCATCATATCAATCCGCACCATGGTGACCGTGCATTGTTCATGGATGGCGCACTCGAGTCGTTGTGCAAGAAGTGCCACGATGAACATACCGCAACCGTTGAACGTGCTGGCACCACACCAAAGCCTCGCATCGGCTTAGATGGTTGGCCGATATGATTACCGTGCATGATGTCGGCCATATGGTGCTGCGACAAACAACCGATAGCGATGGTGTACGCTCATTCGATTTCGCCGAGCCGCCACCCACCTTTATCCTCATGGACCTATGCCTACTGGCGAACTCACTTGCGCCATGGTGTTCGGTCGATGATCTAGGCTTCATCAACATACGAACCACAAAGCAGACTGCAGTGTATAAATTGGCACCAGTGCAACTGAGCGAGATGGCAATGACGTTGCAGCTTGTTCACATGTACGACAATGCTGAGGGTTCTTCAGATGCGAGCAGGCAGAGCAAATAAATTGAACGAGGGCCACCGGGGGGTATGAAAATGATCAG